>Ga0306925_10007010_pt1 | contig 10542 bp, 11 predicted proteins | sample flu12Cox44000176_FD_203755 | JGI IMG/M metagenome (GOLD analysis project Ga0306925, IMG submission 203755) | Lab enrichment of tropical soil microbial communities from Luquillo Experimental Forest, Puerto Rico - flux8day.12C.oxic.44.000.176 (v2)... | ecosystem: Environmental > Terrestrial >... | reverse complement strand
ACATTATCGCGCTGCCGCTGCTGCTGGGGGTCGGGGTCTCCTTCAACATCTATTTCGTGATGAACTGGCGGGCGGGTCAGACCTCGATGCTCGGATCGGCGACGGCTCGCGCGATCCTGTTCTCGGCGTTGACGACCGGCACCGCCTTCGGTTCGCTCGCGCTGTCGTCGCACCCGGGCACGGCGAGCATGGGGACGTTGCTGCTGATCAGTCTCGGCTGCACCCTTGTCGCGAGCCTCGCCTTTATCCCGGCCCTCCTTTCCGCGGTCTCGCGGCCTCGTCGTTAGCGGAGACTGGCCGCCGAGGCTACGAGCGTCTCGGCCGCGAACGGATCATTGCGATCTTGAGCCTAAATTCGCCTCATTTTCATCGCATAATGTGTTTTGAGACTGCCCTCGACGGCCGGTTGCTCGCGTGGCCGTCTGCTTCATCTACTCCACGAGCCAGGGAAATTTCGTTGCAGATTTGCTGCTGATCTGGCAACGGGTAAGATATGACTCAATTTGAGATGCAGTTCGAGAGATCACTCGACGGGCTTGGCGGAGCGCCGCGAGGCTAGAATAGGAGCGGACTTTGCCGGCTGTGCCGCTCGCGCCTCTGGTTCCGGCCGTATCCCGAAATGCGCCATGTACCTGGTGTAACGTTCGCGCTCTAGCGCCGGATCGAGACCGTAATCCTCCAGGCGAGAGCCATGGGCGCGATAGCCTCCGTTAGGCTTTGCTTGGACCAGCCGCCCGATCCGCGCCGCCGCCGCGGGCTGCAGGCTCTCACCAAAATGGCGGTAGAGCGCCGCCACCGTGCGCACCGGATCCTGGATCAGGTCCAAATAATGGACATGGAAAATCGGCTCGGCGAAATGTTGCTGCTGGGACGCGGCGATCATCAGTTCTGTCGCCGTAAGCCAGCGGTCGCTGTCCTGGCGCCCGATCTCGACCTTGTCGATGCCGCGGGTGAACGGCCGTCGCAGTGTCTCGGTCAGCCGGGCGACCGATAGCAATACGGCGAGGGGGTCGCGGTGAACGAACACCAGGCGCGCATCCGGATAAACCGTCCGGATCGCGGCGAGCGCAAAGACGTGGTCCGGACATTTGAGCACCCAGCGCCCACCCCCGGCCGCCTGATGCTGCAAATGCTGCAGAAACCGCCGGTGAAAGCGATAGGCCTCGAGGTGGCCGGTTTCGTCGAGCCAGCGGCGATAGCTCGGAACGCGGTAGGTTGTGTCAAAGCGAAGACTCGCAAAGACGTGCGCGGTGATCTCGGAGCATTCTTGCGGCGATGCGGCGTCGATCGGGTGCATCCGCCGGAAATTCGGCGCGAGCAGTCCGAACAGGCGCAACTGCCGGGCAACCCGCTTCGCCCGCAAATCCCGGTGGGTGTCTCTCTTGAGCGGGTACGGATGGATCGTCTGCCACACCCGCGGCACCAGGTTGGTCGGGTCCTCGGCCAACAGGCTGTGCAGAAATGTCGTGCCCGAGCGCGGAAGCCCGGAGATGAAGATGGGATTTGTGACCGGTTGATCGAGGATTTCGGGAGCTCGCAGCTCTTCGTCGTGCAGCCGCAGCAGGTTCGACAGAAAACGGACGATGTCCCAGCGGGTCGCGAGCCTGCCGACTAAGCTCAAATTCGCCTCCTCGAAGCACGCATCGAGGAAGTTCTGCAGCGGACCCCAAAAAGCCGTCTCGCCAAACTCGTCCAAAGCGGTCCGGCGGCGTGCCACACCGATAAGCTGATCGGCACTCGATCGCCCGCGCAACAGCATGAACGCGTTTCCTAACCCGTCAGGCAACTGGGAGATGGATCTCTGCAGCATCGGCGACCTTCCCGGCCGAACGAGCCTGAACGGCCGCGGATATCCAAGAATTGTCAAGCGTTAGCGGAGATTATGCCAGGAATGGCAATCAATGGCGCGGGCGTTTCTGCACCCTTGCGCGCGCGAGGCTGGAGTGCGCTGCCGGCGGCTCGCCGTCGATTACCGCCTCGTCGCCGTCGAGCGCGGCCGCCGTCTTATCGCGCCGAGCGCGTCACAGCGGCTCAGGACATTGCCATTTCGCGAGATGAAGCGGCCGCGACACTGCCCGAGATAGCAGAGGCCCCGGAAGCTGTCTTATTTTGACGTCGAACAGCCAGTCAGGGGCGTCGAACGGCTGTTTCCTCCAGGTCAGTCCGGATCGAAGACGTTCCGGTAGTCGAGCTTGAGTGCCGGGTTCTGCCGCTCCTTGCGCAGGAAGCAATCGCCGGCCACAAGTACCTCGATCTCGCTGCCCATAAAGCAACGAAAGGCGTCCTCCGGCGTGCACGCGATCGGCTCGCCACGTACATTAAAGCTGGTGTTGACGAGGACGGGGCATCCGGTCTTGGCCTTGAACACCGAAAGCAGGGCATGATAGCGGGGGTTGGTTTCGCGATGCACGGTCTGTAGCCGTGCCGAGTAGTCGACATGAGTGACCGCAGGGATTTCAGAGCGCGCCACATTCAGCTTGTCGATGCCGAAGAGCGCGTCTTCCTCGCTGGTCATCTCATGGCGCCGCTCTTTGACGACGTCGGCGACGAGCAGCATGTAGGGGCTATCGGCGTCGATCTCGAACCAGTCCTGCACGTCCTCGCGCAGCACCGACGGCGCGAACGGACGAAAGCTTTCGCGATACTTAACGCGAAGATTGAGGGTCTTCTGCATGCTGGGGCTGCGCGGATCGGCGAGGATCGACCGATTGCCCAATGCGCGCGGGCCGAATTCCATCCGGCCTTGAAACCATCCGACAGCCTTTTCCTCGATCAGCGCCGCGGTTGTGGCGTCGAGCAGCGAAGGCTCGTCCATCAGATCGAACACAGCACCCGCCTCTGTGAGGCGGCGCTCGACATCCGCTTGTGAAAAGGCCGGGCCAAGGTAGCTCCCTTGCATCGCGTCGAGCGTGTTAGTCGGCGAGCGCGTTCCGCTCATGTACAGGTAATAGGCAGCCAGCGCCGCGCCGAGCGCGCCGCCGGCATCGCCGGCCGCCGGCTGTACCCACAACCGCTCGAAGCAGGCGTCGCGCAACACCTTGCCGTTGGCCACACAATTCAAAGCGACCCCCCCGGCAAGGCAAAGGTTCTTCGCGCCCGTCTCGTCGGCAACGCCGCGTGCGAGCCGCGTCACAACCTCCTCGGTGACGGCCTGCACCGAGGCAGCAAGATCCATGTGGCGTTGCGTCAGGAGTTCGTCGGGCCGGCGAGCGGGACCGCCGAACAGCGCGTCAAAGCGGTCGTTCGTCATTCTGAGCCCGGTGCAGTAGTCGAAATAATCTTGGTCAAGCTGGAAGCTGCCGTCCGGTTTCAAATCAACGAGGTGATCGTGGATGGTCTGGGCAAAGCGCGGCACCCCATAAGGAGCGAGCCCCATGACTTTGTACTCTCCCGAGTTCACCTTGAATCCGGTGTAGTAGGTGAACGCGGAGTAAAGGAGCCCGAGCGAATGCGGGAAGTGAATCTCTCTTGCCATTTGCAGCGTATTGCCGCGCCCGATGCCCACCGAGGTCGTCGCCCATTCGCCGACCCCGTCCATCGTCAATATCGCTGCTTCTTCGAACGGCGACGCAAAAAAGGCAGATGCCGCATGGCTTTGATGATGTTCACAGAAGAGAAGTCGGTTCTCCCAGTCATATTCCGGTGCAAAGCGTTCGAGCTCCTGCCGCAACAACCGTTTCTGAAATAGCTTTTCCTTTATCCACACCGGCAGTGCCGTGCGAAACGAACGGAACCCGCGGGGTACGAAGGCTAGGTAGGTTTCGAGCAGGCGTTCGAATTTCAGGAACGGTTTGTCATAGAAGACGACGTGTTCGACCTGTTCGAGCTTGATCCCAGCCTCTTCGAGACAATAGGCCACAGCATTTCTCGGAAACCGCGAATCATGCTTCTTGCGGGTGAACCGTTCTTCCTGAGCCGCTGCGACGATCTGTCCGTCGTCGACGAGAGCGGCTGCACTGTCGTGGTAAAACGCCGAGATGCCAAGGATGCGCATCGAGCGATTAACCTAGAACAGGGTGTAGATGAACGGGGCGATCACCGATCCCTGCGACAGCACAACCAAGCCGCCAAAGACCGCCATCATGACCATGATCGGCAATAGCCAGAATTTCTTGCGGACCCGCATGAAGGCCCAGAGCTCCAGGACGAAGGACATGGGTCGGCGCATCAAAATTGGTGCTTCATTGTTTCGGGCGCCGGTCCGGGTGGCTCACGGACGATCCAATAGCTCGTCGCCTTTGGATCACGCTTCAGCCGGAGCGGGTCTTTACCAAGAGCGCGCATTACCAGCCCGATCGGCACCACGGTCGCAAAGAACAGAAGCGCCATCACGATCGGATTGACCACCTTGTAAAGCACAAGGCCGAGCCGCAGCCAGAGCCGGTTGAACGGCGCGAGGGCCGTCGCGCATAATAAGGCGAGCAGCACGGAAACCGTCGCGGCGGCGAGCCATAACCAGCCCACGTCGTGACCATCCCACAACTTGAGCGCCCCGACAGCTACGCAGACGACAGCTAGCGTCAGTCCAAAGGTGCGATCCGAAGCACCGACGACGTCCTCGTCGCGCATCCAGGTTTCATGGATTGCAGGTTCAGGCATCACGTCTCCCCCAACCCCCAGCCGCAGATATTCGCACTTATCGGGGGGAACTCCAACGACTCTCACGCGCGTAGGGCGCTTGCTTCAGCTTCGAGTTACCCTTTACGGTGTGGGCGATGCCAGGCTCCCAAACGGCAGCGCCGGCTCGGCATTCGCCAGGAGGACGGCAGCGTCCTCGCCTTCCTATACCTCTGCCGCCCGAGAGCCGACCTCTCGCGTACCGAGCGGCGTTCGCAACGCACCCGATTTTCTGTAGCCTCGCGCGCGCGAGACGGGATTTTTGGCGCGCAGGACGGCTGGCGCTTCGATAAATTTTCGCATGCTATCTCAGCTAATTAAGGCATGAGACGTCATGTCGGCACGACCATTTTAGAAGGGCGTGAAACTGCCATTGACCGTGAGAATTTCGATTTCCGGGCCGATTTCCGCAGCGTTTTCGTTCTCGCTGAGTCGTCGACCGGAAGGACTGTGTGACATGGCTGTCGCGACGCACCCGGATGCGCTCGTGCCGCTGCTTCCGATCGCTCGCAGGTGGATCGGGCCGTCAAAGTTGAACTCGATGCCCTCTTGCCTAGCCGAGACCATCAGCGCGTCGAGGCTGAAGGTCGGGATCAAGTCGCAGAGCAGCTTTATGAGGGCGCCAACAAAACGCGGGCCGTGAGCGTGGGAGCGCCCGCTCGCGGCATCGGTGGTCATGCTGTGAGCGATCTCGTGAAGCAGCACCGTCGCGCTGACGCCGGTCGCGGGGATGCTGATGGTCCGCCGGTCCGCGTTTGCCGTCGTGCGCCGAGCCGTGCGCGCCAGCTCCCGGATCTTCGGCGGGTATATCAGCCCGGCCCGCGCCCACACATAATCGACGATTGCCTGGGCTTGGTCGAATGGGACGGTGCCGGTATCCTTGGGGTGAACGTGCTCGGCTTCCCAGCGGTAGACGGCCGAGCGTTGGTAATCCCCTCGCCGGCTGCTCATCTCAGTGCCCCGACAGGACGCGTGGCTCTGACCCCCGCGCTTAGACTGACGTGTCCTCCGGCTGCCGCGCCGCTGGCGTATCCTTCTCGCTCGACGCCCCAACGGTAGCTCCCGCCACCGCGCACAAGCCAGATCCCCGTTGCGACAAAGTCCTCTTCGATCTGTGCTTCTTTTACAAGGACAAGCGCTCGCCCGGTGGCTTCCTGAACGGTCCGCTGCTTCGTCTTGCCCAGCTCTTCGATACGCTCGCCGATCCTGTCTTCCATTCCGTTGATGAAGGAGTTGATCAGCGCGCGGCCATTCTTCGAGGAGCTCCGGTACTCGCTGCTGCTGCGATAGCCATCGATCTCGGTGAGGACGGCGGTGCTGATCAGATCGAATAGGTAGGCGGCGACCTCGGCGTCCCCCGGCAACCCGAAGAACGTTACTCCTTGCTCGCGGTTGAGCCAGTACTTGCAGTCACAAAGGGCGGCAATGTGGCGGGCAGTCGGAACAGCGATCCGTAGGTTGCCGTAGCGGCGGAGAAAGGCATGTTTTGAGACCGCGCGGGCGGACTTGATCTGCAGCTTGCTGGCTTGAATGTCGTAGTGAGCCATCAGCTCGGCCGCCTGCATCGCTTCAGCTTCTGAGGCGCCATTGTCGGTGGTTAGGTTGAGAAGTTTGGCGATGCGCTGCTTGATTTTGTCGCGTTCGGTCATTGCTCGGCTCTTGGCTTCTCGATCAGTTCCCGCTATCCCTCAAACCGCCCGCCCGCGAGCGCGGCAGAGCGCGTCGGGTGCTGGATGTTCCGGTGCCCGAGATAGTGCTGCAGCGCGCGGGTATCGCGGCCATGGTTGGGGAGCTTGTAACCACAGCCATGCCACCGCTGATGCGGAGCGACGAGCCACTCGAACCCGGTCGCGTTGCCGATCCGTGCCAGTGTTTTGCGGACGCCGGCTTCCGTCATCGGGGCCTTGCGTTCGGTCTGGAAGACATGGTGCCGTTACGTGGTTCCCGCCGCAGTCGCCACAACGCATACCTCGTTGCCCGCGAACGGATGGAGAGACGGCCCTCTTACAGGGGATGTCGCCAGATTATGGGGCGCGACGAGGGTCGTTACAGATTCGCAGCCCGATCAAAGCTGCACCATGCTCACTCAAACCCGCCAGCCGCTTTCTATTGAGCTCGGCCGGCGCTTTCTTATCTTCCGGTGTCAGACCGCGCCAGGTTGCGTCGTCCCCGCTGACGGTGTGGCGTAGAGCCTCCCATCTCGCTCTTCGATGCGGCTGGCCCGCTTGTGCCGAGCGATGACGACGCCGACATGGTTCGGGCGAACTCCCTTGCATGCGGCGGCGATTTCCTGCTGCGTCTTGCCGGTTGCCAGGGCGAGGACCTGATCCCCCAGGGTCGACGAGCTGCGCCTGCCGCCCGCCGGTTTTCCGGCAGTAGCACGCCGGCGGCCGCGTGGCCGGGCTGGAGCGGCTGCTTTCGTTGCTGTCGCCGGCGTCTTCGCTGCGGCCGTCTTTTCCGCCCGGGTGCCCTTGGTGTAGCGCGCGAGCACACGTTCGGTCGCTTCCAGTTCGCTGAGCTGGCTGGTGAGCTTGTCGCGCTGCGCATCGACGCGTGCGAGCGCCTCGCCGATCCGCTGCTTCTCCTTAGTGATCTGGTCCAATGTCGACATTCTGTTCCTTCGAGACAGAGTATAGGTTGACCAGGATGATCAATCTTTTGGGCGTCTACCACTACGATACACATGGTGCAATGGTAGAATGCGCGCATTTTGTTTGGCGCGGTTTCGGCCAGCTGTAAACTCGCATCACTGCCAGGTGCCGGGAACACCCGGTCAGCACGACGGCGACCGGCTCGCCGACATAGCACACGCGGTCGGCCACGATCACTGGCTGCAAAAAGCGCTCCGTGCCGGGCAAGGGTAAAAGACGCAGCGGGATGCGCGGCACGGTTCCGATGTCTTTCGCGCTGATGACAGCGTGCACCCCTGCTATCGCAAGCGCGGCGCTTGCGTCGACGGCGACGACCAGGCCATGCGCAACGGGGCTGCGCAGGATAGCCGCATCCAACATGTTCTCGCGCGTCGACGCCGACGAACCGGCCGCGACCGCGCAGAAATCGTAGATCCTCAATCCGCTCGACCGGGCTGCCGATATACCGGTTCGTCCCGATCATGGCGTGTCGGCCTTCCGGTAGGCGCTGCGAGCTTCGAGCACCGCTGCGACGTACAGGATATGGCCGATGTAGCGACACAAATTGTTGGACAGGGCAGAGCGGATGCGACCGGCGTCCGCGTCGGGCTCCTCGGTCAGCAGCGCGCGCTTGGGCCACCAAAGAAGGTCGCGCCGATTGGCTCGAACCGCCCCCGGCAGTGGTGGCGATCCCCATCTCAGCCGCGAGCATGGCACCTGCGGCGCGTGCACGGTCATCGTCGACGGCGCTGCGGTGCACACCTGTCTGATGCTGACGGTACAGGCTGAAGGCGCCAGCATCGTCACCATCGAGGGCCTGTCAAGTGACGAAGCGTTGAGCCCGCTGCAGACCGCCTTCCGCAAGCACCATGCCTTGCAGTGCGGCGTCTGCACCCCCGGGATGTTGACAACGGTGCGGCTTCCTTCTCGGGTAATTGCCAATGCCACGCAGGAGTTCGTAAAGCCGCGCTGCCGGATGGTCGGCGATGCGGCGCAGCACGTCGGCAAGCCAAGCTTGCCAATCGACGAGCCGAGCTCAGCGCGCCCGCCCAGATGGCCCGTCAGGGTTTTAAGGTGCTCCGAACACGTTCCGAGCGCGTCCCGAGCCGTTCCCAAACGCTGCCGAAAGCGGCCGGGACATCGAATTTCTCACGGTCAACGCCGGTTTTGGGTTCTCCTCAACGGTCGTGTCGACATGACGTCTCATGCCTTTATTAGCTGATATAGCACACGAAAATTTATCGAAGCGCGGCCGTCCTGCGCACCAAAAAGTCCCGCCTCGCGCGCGAGGGTGTAGAAACGCCCCGTTAGCGGCCATTATACGGGTCCTATTGTTCCGTGGGATGCGGCCCGCTCCCGTAGCCTATAACCCAATATTTGCTACGCTTGTTGCGTCCACCTTTCGTCAAATTTTCTCTGCCGATAATCTTCGCCTCAATAAGCGCCTTCGACTCTTTCGTGACGGACGGCTTGCTGAAACCCGTTATCTGGACAAATTCCTTCAGCGATAGTTTCGCATATGGTTTGTCGGGAGGGCACGTCTTGTCAAAGATCACCCCGAGCACAGCTGGTCGGCCAGCGCCGAGGCCGTATTTTCGATGGTGCAATTCACGATACAGATCCCACCTGTCCATCACCGCCACCGCCTTCCTGCATATGCAAATCTCATCAATTTCAGTCGGCATCTGTCAACGATTTCGCCGAGCTTGAGCCGCTGGCTGTCCGATAGACTTTGGTGATTACGCACCATCACCAGAAAATCCACGTCCCTGTCTGACAACAGCTTCCAGTTATCCAGACAAAACCGGATGTCCGCCTTGTTTCGGCAAGCGTAATAGGAACTGGGGAGGGATTGGGCAGTATTAATCATGTTGTAGCATCCTAATGGTCAATGGTTATGACTTGTACACTCGCGTCAAAGAGTGTATATAGGCTAGTGATGACGTAGATGTCGCCAATCGTAACATCCTTGTGGTAAACTGGCCCGTCGGCTAATACCTAGTGGGTCTTTTTCTACGCCTATGACGATATTTACCCAATAAGTCAGTACGGGATTTGATCTTTGCGGACTTTAATCTTGCGCAAGTCACATCAAGCTTGTCCCGCTGCTTTGGCGATATTCGCGCGTACTCCAACAATCCGAGGCAAAACTCCGCCTCACGCGCCCTGCTTCGCGGATCGCTACTGTTCCTGATTGGCCTTGCGGCAATGGCTCTATCCCCGTGGTACGCGCTCGCCTTTGTGCTGTTGCTAATCGGCGGGCTCGGCACCGCCGCGTTCTCAGGCACGACAGCGCCCAGCCCGCTTCGAGGCTCTCACCCGGCTAGGAACCGAAAGTTTGTTGACTCTCCGCTGGAGGAGACAGTCAGGAGCGAACTCGTCTCTCTTTCAGAATTCCCTGTTAGCAGGGAATTAACAGGGAATTTGCACCGATTTGGGGCTCTGCGGGCGCTTGGAAATCGCCAAGAGAGGAGCAGGATCAGTCCCTCACGAGACAATTCCCGACGCCTCGGAACAGGGAATTTATTTCGGCCCAACAGGGAATTGGATCGGAGCATCAGGCAACTTTTCGGCGGATCAGGGAATCGGATCCTTATCATCCGCCGGCGTCGCGACGCAGGATCACTCCGGCTCCCGGGAGGTCATTTTTGACTGAAGCGATCGACAGGCGATCAAGGACCCGCTCGGGTCCAGTTGGTCCCGGGACCGACCATTCCGATTTTCAGCAACCCCGATGGTCCCACGATCGAGCATCATCCGGGCACCCAAGAACCTGTTGCCCCAAACAAAAACTCGCCCGACCGGGGCGAGTGCGCAAAGCTCCATGCTCAAATTTCGATAGTGTTTATAGCCTAAGCAAGCTTCGATTGTCAAGGCGAAAAACAACAGTACCGCCTCGCGGTCATCCGGTACCACTTACATCCTTGGCCCGCTGATGTCGCTCCCGAGCCAAACCCTGCGGGTGATAAGGATCTGACGCGGAAGCCCGGCGAGCGCCGGATGAGCTTCGGTTTCGGGGCGCGCCAGCAATATTTCCGGGGTTTACGTTGCGGTGACTGGACGCTGATAGAAAGGCGTCCTTCCGGCGTAATAACGCAACCGCGAGCGCCGGAATCTGTTCGAGGGATAGACACTCCTGGGTTGAAGGGCAGAGCATTGCCCGGTCCTAGTACCCCGAACCGATTTCGGCCGACGGGATCTGTGCCGCAATGGCGAGCACCGGCACGCGCGACCGGTGGCAGTCGAACAGGCCGTTTACCAGGTGCAGATTGCCCGGGCCACAGCTGCCGGCGCA
>Ga0306925_10007007_pt1 | contig 10545 bp, 12 predicted proteins | sample flu12Cox44000176_FD_203755 | JGI IMG/M metagenome (GOLD analysis project Ga0306925, IMG submission 203755) | Lab enrichment of tropical soil microbial communities from Luquillo Experimental Forest, Puerto Rico - flux8day.12C.oxic.44.000.176 (v2)... | ecosystem: Environmental > Terrestrial >... | reverse complement strand
AATGATGCCGTCTATAACGCGCTACTCAAGGAACTTGAAGAGCCCAACCCTGGACGGCTCTTCCTGCTGACCGCGCAGCGGCCCGACCGCGTGCTGCCCACGATCCGCTCGCGCACCACGTGCCTGCGCTTTGACGCGCTCGCCGAATCGGATATTGCTCGCCAACTACACGCTCACTACCAAGTACCTGAAGAGCGTGCGCGCACGCTCGCCCGCCGTGCGCAGGGCAGCTTGGGCGACGCTTTGGCCGGTCTTGCTGGTGAAGGCGTCGATCTGCGCGGCTCGGCACGGGCGTGGGCGCTCACCTGCTTACGGGAACCGCGGAAGATTGCGCAAGCTCCAACGCTCTCAAAAGAAAGCGCGCGCGAGGATATCGTCGAGGTTCTGCATGCGGCGCGGCTCGCGTTGCGTGATGCGCTCACGCTGGCGCTCAACGGTGACGATGACGATCAGGTGCTCGACCGCGCTGCTCGGGCTGAGTATCAGCGCACGGTTGCTGCGCTTGAACCCGATGCCGCGCCGCGGCTGGTCAACGCCTTACAAGCCGTCAACGAAGCGGCGCGTATCGCGGACGAGACGAACATCCCGCCTGCGAATGTGATCGGGTGGCTCCAAGTCCAGCTCCGCTCAGTTTAACACCAAAAAAAGGTCACGCGGCCGGTGTAAGAATCGCTTTCATATGCGCGCGCCCTGCAGCGCTGAGCCGCAGGCACAATCGCGTGATTGTGGCATGCGCTCGATCATCGTGTAGATGACCTGCTTGACGCGCTCGTTATTGGCTTGAAATACTTGGATCACGCCCTCATGCGTCACGGGTTCAATACCCGGTTGCCCCTCAAGCCCTGCATCGTAGTCCGTGATCAGCGAGATGTTGACATAGCAGATCTCGAGTTCGCGTGCGAGGTACGCCTCGGGATATTGGGTCATGTTGATGACCTCCCAGTTATTCGAAGCGAACCAGCGGCTCTCTGCCAGCGTCGAAAAGCGTGGTCCTTGGATCGTGACCACCGTGCCGCGCTCGTGACAGGTGATGCCTGCATCCTTCACCGCCGAGATGGCTACAGGACGCAGTTGCGAGCAGTAGGGATGGGCGAAGGAGACGTGGGTCGTTATGTGACCATCGTAAAAGGTGTCTTTGCGGCCAGTGGTGCGGTCGACCAGCTGATCGCAAACCACGAAGTGCCCGGGCTTTACGTCCCCGCGCAGGGAACCAGCAGCACATGGCCCGATGATGCGCCGGACGCCGAGCTCCTTCATCGCCCACAGATTTGCGCGGTAATTGATCATGTGCGGCGGGTAATCGTGCGTGCGACCGTGCCGCGCCAAAAAAGCGACACGGCGCCCAGCGATCTCGCCCAGGGCCAACTTGTCGCTCGGCGCTCCGTACGGCGTTTCCACCTTAATGTCGCGCTCACGTTCCAAAAGCGCGTAGAGCCCTGAGCCGCCGAACACACCGATCTCAGCTTGTTCCTTCACATCTGCCCTCCACGGCACGCTGCGAGACGGACGCGATAAAGCATCGCGCCGTCCGGCATATTGCGCACCGGCGTTTAGCTCTCTTTGAAATCGCTGGGCTTGAGGTTTTCGATGTACTTGCGGAAGCGCTGCATCTCTTCTTCCTCGGTCTTTTTGTCGTACACCGACTCCTCAAGCGCGATTTTATCAGTCACAAAGATCGGCGCGTTGGCTCGCAGCGCCAGAGCGATGCAATCGCTCGGCCGCGCATCGATCTCTTGATCCTCACCGCCGGCTTCAACCACGAGCTTGGCGTAGAACGTGCTGTCCTTGATGTCGTGGATAATGATCTTGGTCAGCTTGGCGTTGAGGTTGTCTAAGATGGACTTCATGAGGTCGTGCGACAGCGGTCTCGGCACGCTCTGCGCTTCAAGCGCAAGCATGATGGCAGTGGCTTCAAACGGACCGATGAGGATAGGCAAGTAGCGCTTGCCCTCCATATCTTTGAGGATGACCACAGGGTCATGCGTCAGCAGATCGATGCCGAGCTTGTCCACCTTCATCTGCCGCATGGTCGCCGATACCGCCTCATGACGAAATTGTCGCAAGCTTTTCGCGCCTTACAGTGTGGTTCCTATCGTGCGCATCTGCACATGAGAGGACCTCGCCGCGTTGGTTGGTGAAGGCGCAACGGTGGAGCAGCTCAAGCTCATATTGGGTACGAACTGGGCCCAATCGCTCATCGCGGTCGTCATTGCGTTTCTCGCATGGCGTCTTAGCGATGCCTTCGTCACACGTTTTTTTGCACGGCGCTTTGTGAGCCGGTTCATACCGCGCGTCGCCACTTACGCGAGTCTCACGAAATCCGTTCTCGGCGTCATCATTGCATATATCCTCATCCTCACGTTGCTCCACATCTGGAAGATCAACATCGTGCCCGCGCTCTGGTCGGCGGGCGTCATCAGCGTCGTCCTCGGTTTCGGCGCGCAGTCCATCGTGCGCGACCTCTTGGCGGGTACGTTCCTGCTTTTTGAGGACACCTTCGATGTGGGCGACGGCGTCGAGCTCACAACCGGCAACGGTGTCGTGAGCGGAACGGTGGAAGCGATCAACCTGCGTGAGACGCGTATCGTGGATGGCCGCGGGTCGCTCGTATCGGTGCCCAACGGCAACATCATCTTCGTCGCGAACACCACGCGTCTACCGACACGCATCGAGCTGACCATCCGGGTACCCCTGCGGTCGGGCATCCGGGCACTGCGCGAGCAGATCACAGGCCTGGCCGAGGCCGGCGCACGTTCCGGTGGCGCCGATGTGGACGACCTCGTCGTACGCGTTGAAGATGTCACGCCGGACACGGCGGCCTTCTCGATCTCGCTGCAAGTGGGGCGGCAGTATGCGCCAAAAGTGGCGTCGCTCGTGCGCGAGAGCATCGCGACCAAACTGCAGGAAGAAGGTCTTTTGCCTGGTGCTCAGCCAGCAGGCGACGGTCAACCAACGAACGCGCCGGCGCCGCGTTCTCTGTAACGCATGTCGCTCGCCTGCGGAATCGTCGGCCTTCCCAATGTCGGGAAATCCACCTTGTTCAACGCACTCACGAGCTCGAGCGTCGTTGCTGAGAACTATCCGTTCGCGACGATCGATCCTAACGTGGGCATCGTGCCCGTGCCTGATCCGCGTTTAGATACTTTAGCGCCCATGTTTGCCAGCAAGAAAGTCGTGCCGGCGACTACGACCTTTATCGACATTGCGGGACTTGTGCGCGGCGCATCCAAAGGCGAGGGGCTGGGCAATGCGTTCTTATCGCACATCCGTGAAGTCGACGCGATCGCGATGGTCGTGCGCTGCTTTGAGGATCGCAACGTTGTCCACGTCGAGGGTGCGCCCGATCCATTGCGTGACGTCGACATCTTGATCACCGAGCTCGCGCTGGCGGATCTCGCCACTGTGGAGCGCCGTCTCGAGAAGTCGCGCGCACGCGCAAAAGCCGATCCCAAGCTCGCCGATGAGGTAGCAGCGCTCGAACGCATCGCCGCCCTTTTGAACGAGGGTCGACCTGCGCGCGGTTTTGCTGCGCATGCGCACGAGGCGGTGCTCGCCCAGGAACTGTCGCTGCTCACCGCAAAGCCGCTGCTCTACGTCGCCAACGTCGACGAGTCCGACACCGCGGCGTCTTCGCGCGGTGTCGAGCAGTTGCGTGCACGGGCGCGCACTGACGGTGCGGATGTCGTCGCGTTGAGCGCAAAATTGGAAGCTGAACTGGCCGCGCTCTCACCGGTGGACGCCGAGACGTTCGCTCGCGAGCTGGGGATGACGTCGCGAGGACTCGATCGCTTGGTCGTCGCTGCATACCGCCTCTTGCGGCTCATGACATTCTTAACGGCGGGTGAAAAGGAGACACGAGCCTGGACGATCACGCAAGGGACGAAGGCGCCCGAGGCCGCTGGCAAGATCCATAGCGACATCGAGCGCGGCTTTATCCGCGCGGAGATCGCATCGTTCGACGACCTGCAACGGCTGGGCGGCCTCGCTGCCGTGAAGGAAGCTGGCCGGTTGCGCAGCGAGGGCCGCGAGTACGTAATGCAGGAAGGCGACGTCGTCAATTTCCGTTTCAATGTGTGAGAGTGCCGAGGAGAGACACATGACCACCGCCGCATCAAACCATCCCACCGGGACCGCGTCGGCAAACCCGCACAAGACAAGCAGCATCTCGGTGTTCGGTGAGGCGATCGAGTTCTTCGATGAGGCGGCCTCGAATCTTGAGCTCGATCCCAACATCAAGCGCATTCTCACCCACCCGTCGCGGCAGGTCATCATCTCCATACCCTTCCAGCGCGACAACGGCAATCTTGACGTGTACACAGGGTACCGCGTGCAGTATAGCTTCGCCCGCGGGCCGGCAAAAGGCGGCGTCCGCTATCACCCGGACGTCACACTCGACGAAGTCACGGCGCTCGCGTTTTGGATGACCTGGAAATGCGCTGTTGTTGATCTGCCCTTCGGTGGTGGCAAAGGTGGTGTGACGTGCGACCCGCGCGTGCTCTCTAAAAACGAGCTGGAGCGCCTGACTCGGCGATATGCCGCCGAGATCATGGAGGTCATCGGGCCGGACAAAGACGTTCCAGCGCCCGACGTCGGCACGACGCCACAGACCATGGCGTGGATCATGGATACCGTCTCCATGCACAACCGGGGGTATACACCCGGAGTCGTCACGGGCAAACCGCTTAACGTCGGAGGATCACGTGGCCGGGTCGAGGCGACGGGTCGCGGTGTGATGATCGCCATCCAGTCGGCGCTGCAGAAGATGGGCAAGAAACTAGAAGGCCAGCGCGTCGTCATCCAGGGTTTTGGCAACGTCGGTTCGATCTCAGCGCTGCTGCTACGCGAACATGGTGCAAAGATCGTCGGCATCAGCGATCAATATGTCGGACTCCAGAATCCGGCCGGCATCGATGTCGAATCGGCGATCGCCTACATCAACGCGCCCGAGAACCCCCGGCGCTCGCTCGAAGGCTTTCCTGGGTGCGCTGAGCAACCAGCAGCTGCTGGAGCTGCCATGCGACATCTTGGTGCCAGCGGCGATCGAAAATCAACTCACGGCCGACAATGCGCGCAAGATCAAAGCCCACATCATTGCTGAGGGCGCTAACGGTCCAACCACGCCGGCAGCGGACGGTTTATTCTCACAGGCTGGGGTGACCGTCATTCCCGACATTCTCGCAAACGCCGGCGGCGTCACCGTATCGTATTTCGAGTGGGTGCAGGACCGCATGGGATTTTACTGGCGCGAGCGCGAGGTCAACGAGCGGCTCGGGGAAGTGCTGCGTGAGAATTTTGATGAGGTCTGGAATCTGGCGCAAAACCGTAAGGTAACCTTGCGCACCGCGGCATACATGCTTGCGATTCAGCGCGTCGTCGACAGCCTTACGACACGCGGCATCTACGCGTAGGCGGCGGCGCCCGCAACCAGAGAGCGCATTCACGTGCGTCGGTTGCCATACGTCGCCTCGAGGTAGGGGATGATGACGTCGTCGTCGTCGAGGACTTTGTCGCCATCGACGAGCACAGGCACGCTCGTTTGGCCCGACACTTCCAGCACCTCGCCGCGCTGGCTGTGACGCACCGGCACTTCGACCACCTCGTAGTCGAGCTCGAGTTCGTCGAGCTTGTCGCGCACGCGGCGGCAATACCAGCACCACTCTGCGTTGTACAGCTTCAAGCGGCGCGGTGTAGCGCTTGAACGTTGAGAGACGGCCATCGGCCCTGAGCACTGCGGCGCCAGGGCGCACCGACCCTCGCGCGGAAGCGACGAAAACATGGCACCAGAGACAGCGCATACTGCGCCCGCTTTTTCCGGCGGACCTGCGCGATCGGCGATCGATCCGAAGACCGCCGCCGCAAAGTTAGATGAATTTGTACGGCCGGCGACCTTCCCTGTCGCGGTCAAGTTCTTGCGCAAAGGGGAGCCGGCGCCACCCAAGGCTAGGCGCCCACTTGCCGACATGCAACGGCATGTCACGGTCTGTCAAGGTTGGGCAATTGCTCGCCGGTATGGCTGGACAACAGTGCTGCGCGCAGAGGACATGAAGTGCCCCTTGGGTGCGCTCGTCGCCGGCTTTGCTGTTCCCAACGCCTTTTACGAGGAAGGTAACCTCTGCGCAGGGATGTACACGGCTGACGCAGCAGCGGGCGCCCGCAGCGAAGCGGCCGTTGAAAAGCTCTCCCCCGGGGAAATCGACGGCCTCGTTTTCGGTCCGCTCGCACGCGTGGACTTCGAGCCGGAGATCCTGATCGTGTACGGCAACGCAGCCCAGGTCATGCGCCTGGTCGCCGGAGCCCTCTACAAGCATGGTGGCCGGATACACTCATCCTTCGCAGCTCGCATGGACTGCTCGGATCATCTCGTAGTGCCACTGCGCACAGACGAGCCGCAGGTGATTCTGCCCTGCAATGGGGATCGCATTTTCGCCGGTGCTCAAGACGAGGAGATGGCATATACGACGCCCTGGCACAAAGTCGGCGACTTGATCGAAGGCCTGGAAGGCACCCACAAAGGTGGCGTGCGCTACCCCGTCCCCTCGTTTTTGACCTACGAGCCCGGGATGCCGCCCAAATATGAGGAGCTCCTCACAATGCAGCGCGACGAGCGGTCGAAGGCAGGGTCGTAGCAGCGTCGAACTTAGCTGGACGCAGGGAAGCCGAGGTGGACATGCGCAGCAAGGTTCGTCGCCTGGCGCTGATCGGGGGTCTCATCTCCGTGGCCGTGTCGGCAGCACTCCACTTCACGCTGGGCTCTGCGATCGCCACGTATTTCCCGGCCTGGCGCGCGGCCGCGCCGCCAGATCAAGCAATCTCGATCATCTCGATCTCACGCAATGTGCGTGAGGAACGGCAACGGCCGCCAACTCCAGCTCCTTCTCCAAAGATCGTCACGCGCGTCTCCTCGCGTCTGGCACCGCTTCGCTATCGCGAGATCACGAGCTTCGAGAAGGCACAGCTCGCGTTGATCCGGGCGCCTGCTCGACGCAAGGCCGATCTGTATGTCACCGGGCCAAAGCGGACCAAACCAGGAACGCAAGACGCTCCGGGTGCGTCAAACGCTGTGGAGCCAACACCAACGCCCGGTTCCGCGGGGGCGAAAGTCGATACGGGCGGCACGAATGACGAGACCGTCGCGAGCGTCTGGGGCGATGACAATCCACCACGGGTGTTGCAAGCAGTTCCCTTAACGCTCGCCACGCCTCCGGCGAAGCCGGTGCGGATCGCGGTTGACGTCGGGCCGGATGGCAACGTCATCAACGTACGCATCATCCAATCGTCAGGTGACGCGGATCTTGACCAACAAGCGCTCGATGCAGCGCGTAAGACAGTCTTCGCTCCCGCAACTGCTAACGGCATCCCCGTGCATGGCAGCATCGTACTCGAGTTCCCGCCGGCATCCACCACTGGGAGCACGTGACGCGCAGAGCGCTCCAGTAGTCGACGCCAAGACCCGCGTTCTCACTCGCGCAAAAGAGATCGGCTTCGACCTCGTCGGCATCGCCGACGCAGCTCCATTTCTTGAAACCAAGCGTACCTTTGTGCAGCGCCGCGACAGCGGATATCTGGCAGGATGGCACTATCCAGATACGGTGATCGAGACCAATTGCGACCCGGCCAGCTCGTTACCCGGCGCACGCTCGATAATCTGTACGGCAACTTCGTACTTCTGCGACGTACGGCCCCACGATCCCCAAGCTCCTAGTCTGCACGGTGCGGTCTCCAACTATGCGTGGGGTCTCGACTATCACCGCGTTCTGCGACGGTGGCTTGAGGAGCTCGCCTGTTTCATCCGCACCGAGTTCCCGGGCACGTTATGCCTGCCGTGCGTCGACACAGGGCCGCTGGTCGACCGAGCCGCGGCGGTGCGGGCGGGGATCGGCTGGTTCGGCAAGAGCGCCAACCTGCTCACGCGCGAGTTTGGTTCCTATGTGTTCTTAGCAGAGCTGATCACGACGCTAGAGCTCGAGCCCGACGAACCGCTGCATGCGAACTGTGGGCAATGTGTGGAGTGTGTGGTACGTTGCCCGACGGGAGCGATTCTACCAGATGGAGCTGTCGACGCACGCCGATGCATCTCCGATCTCACACAGGCCAAGGGCGTCATCCCGCGCGAGTGGCGGATGGCGATTGGGAGTCGGCTTTGGGGGTGTGACACCTGTCAGACCGTGTGTCCGGTCAACGACCGTAAGGCTGCCGCGCGGCACGACCAGTTCGCGCCATTGCCGCAGATAGGCCTCTCCATGGACCTTGTGGCCGTGCTCACCATGACCAAGGCGCAATTTCGCCAGTGGTTCGGCCCAACGGCCATGGCATGGCGTGGCAAGGCCACGCTCCAGCGCAACGCAGCCGTCGCACTGGGCAATTCGCAGGACGAGCGAGCGGTTGCGCCACTCAGCGGCGCCCTGCATGATCGTAAGCCCGTGGTGCGAGGTCACGCGGCCTGGGCGCTGGGTGAGCTCGGTGGCGAGCAAGCCCAGTGCGCGCTCCGTGCGCTTTTGACACGCGAAAGCGATGCGTGGGTCCGTGACGAAGCGCTGGAAGCCCTCGGGAAATGCAGCAAGGGCTCAGATATTGCAAGGACTGCTCGGGCCGGCAACGCGGAAGGTGGGAACCATGAACCTCGGATCCAATGAGTTGACGTTTTGTGGCCATGCGTGTTTTGCGTTGAAGACCCAATCGGGAAAGTGCTGGATCCTCGATCCTTGGCTCGAACAGAATCCAGCGTGCCCGACCCGGCTGAAGAACCCAGCCAAGGTCGACACTTTGTTGATCAGTCATGCGCATTTCGACCATATCGGTGACGCGCTGCGCCTGGCCACTAAGCACGATGCGACTGCTATTGGGATCTACGAAACGGTTGCATGGCTCCAGCGCAAGGGCGCAAAGAACATCGTCGGCTTCAATAAAGGGGGCACGATCGAACATGACGGCCTCAAGGTCACGATGACGCATGCACTGCATAGCTGCGGTATCTCCGACGGTGATGACATCCTCTACGGAGGCGAAGCCTGTGGCTTTGTCGTGACGCTCGAGAACGGCGTCCGTATCTACCACTCGGGAGACACGGCTGTTTTTGGCGACATGAAGATCATCGGCGAGTTGTACAAGCCGGACATCGCGCTCTTGCCGATCGGCGACTACTACACGATGGACCCCGTTCAGGGAGCGTACGCGATCCGGTTGCTGGGCACAAAGGTGATCGTGCCCATGCACTACGGCACGTTCCCCGTGCTGTCGGGCACGCCGCAGCGCCTACGCGAGCTCACAAGCGATATCAGCGGTCTGCAGATCGTCGATCTCAAACCCGGCGAGACGCTGACCGGCGAACTGAAGCGGCTCGTCCCAGCGTAAGGCTACTGGCCCAGGGCGCTACCCTAGTTAGTGGTCCTCGCCCTGATCGTTGTCGTGGTGCTTGTTGCCGTGGCCCTTGTACCAGCCTTTGTGCAGTCCCTCGCCATGCCACTCGTCTTCGTCTTCATAGCGCCACGGATGGCCTTCGGCGCGAGAGCCGCAGCGCACACCGGCGCCGTAATAAGCGCATAGGTGAATGCCGTCATTGCTGAGGTACACGACGGCACCGCCCGGATAGAGCACGCGCCCATCGCCGTAAACAACGCCGCCGTCGCCCGTATGACCTACGACTGTCGCGTGTGTGACGGTCCTGTGCTCGAGGTTTTCGTAGAGCACGATGCCGAGCGTGACCGCGGTCGCCGCCAAGATGATATTGCGCGTCGAGCGCTGGCCTGCCGTCTCAGCAGCGCTCTGCTGGCCAGGCCCACCGGCTAACATGGTCGCCGCTGCGAGCGCGACGATGGCTGCGGCGCGCACACATCGGCCATTGAGTGAAGAGAACATGGACTTTGCCCCCCGTCGAAATGCGTCTGGTATTATTATCGAAACGTTCCCAGGGGACTTCGATATTTCAAACGCCTTCACAACGTGATGGCCGCCACACCCGGCGAAAAAATAAGCGGTGCTTCCGCGCTAGCTCGTCTTGACGACGATTTTGCCAATCAGCCGGCCGATGGCATCGGCACGGTCTGCGCTGTTGCTCAAGTGGCGATACACTTCGCGCAGCTTGAAGATCTTGGACATGTCGGAGCCTTCGAACAGCTCAGCAAGGGCGACGCGGTAGCGATGTTCCACAAGATTTTCAGCGTGTTGCGCTTCGCCTGCGCGCGTCCATGCCTCCTGAGGGTCGCTGCGGACGGCCTTCACTCCCGCGGCGATTGAGCCGGCGGCGTTTTCGAGAATCTCGGCGATTGCGCTCATATGTGGTGTTGGCGCGACGTTGAAGAGAGTGATCTCGCGCGCAGCATTATTCAGGTAATCGATCATGTCATCGATAGCTTCACCGAGATTGTAGATATCTTGTCGATCCAGTGGCGTCACAAATGTGTCACGCAAGGCTCCGGTCAGCTGGCGCAGTATCCCATCCCCCTCATTTTCGAGGCGGTCGATCTCGTCGGATAACGACTGGGTGCCGTCACGTACATAACGCCGGAACAGTGCCGCAACTTGGACCAATATACCGGCCAACCGATC
>Ga0306925_10006999_pt1 | contig 10547 bp, 8 predicted proteins | sample flu12Cox44000176_FD_203755 | JGI IMG/M metagenome (GOLD analysis project Ga0306925, IMG submission 203755) | Lab enrichment of tropical soil microbial communities from Luquillo Experimental Forest, Puerto Rico - flux8day.12C.oxic.44.000.176 (v2)... | ecosystem: Environmental > Terrestrial > Soil... | reverse complement strand
CGTGGTTGATCTGCGCGATGCGGAGCTTGCGCGGCTTGAGATTCTCAACGAGGCGCTCGATCCGTTGTTTGCGCAGGTGCCCGACAATGTCGACCTGTTCGATCGGGGCGTCAGCCAGGGCGAGACGCCGCGGCTGTGGATCGATGTCGTTGCGCATGTACTGATGGGGCGCGACAAGCGGCTATACCGCTTGGTGCAGGACACGCGCCATGGCCGCAAGGTGCTTGCCGAATCGCACGATGTGCCCGCAGTCGTCACGGCGGTCACCGATTATGTCGCCCGCCGCATGATCGAGCGCGAGCAGGCGCTCGCCCCAGTCAAAGGGTCGGAGCCGGTCGCGCCGGCAAAGCACCGCGGCGGCTTCTGGACGTTCGCGTTCGGCTTCGTCCTTGGTGCCGCCGCTCTGTTCGCGCTGGCGCTGTTTGCGGCGTTGAAAAATCTTTAGGCGCCCAGCTCGCATGATCCGCCCCGAAGGGCCGCGCTGGCGCCGTCAGGACAATCGAACCTGCTTGAGTTTACGAATGCTGCCGTGATCGCCAAAGCCGCGCACCGTCTGCTCGCAGCGCCAGGCATTGCCGTCGCGCGCGATGGCGAACAGGTTGTAGGCGGCGGCGGGATGACGGCCACGGGCAAGTGCTGAGGCCGCCGGCACGCCGATCGAAGGAATTTGACGCTCGGGGCCGTCGAACCACATGGTCGAGTGAATGTGGTCGTGGCCGTGCAGGATCAGATCAACGCCATGTCGTTCGATCAGCGCGATCAGTTGCGAGGAATCGGTGAGCCGCTTGGGGCGCGAATCCGAGCGCAACGGGTGATGGACCAGCAAGACGCGGAACGCCCTCTCGGCAGCAAGATCGACGAGGACCGTCTCCAGCGCGTCGAGTTGGGCGCGCCCGAGCGTTCCGGTTGCCATAAATGGCGCGGTCGGCACGGCGGATGACAGCCCGATCAGCACCAGCGGCCCGCGCCGGCGCACAAATGGGTAGACCTCGACGGCATTGGCGTCATCGCCCTTGAGATAGTCGCCGAAGGTTTCAGCAAAGCGCTGCCTGGTGGCCCGCACATAGGCGTCGTGATTGCCGGGAATGGCGGTGACCCGGTCCGCCGAACCGACCTGTTTCAGCCAGCTCAGCGCCGGAACGAATTCTGCCTCGAGCGCCAGGTTGACGAGATCGCCGGTCACGGCGATGTGGTCCGGCGTCTGCGCCTTGATGTCAGCGACCAACTGATCCAGCACCTCGCGCCGATAATATTTATGGCGGTTGCGGGTCCAGTTGAGATAGCCAAGCAGGCGCTTGCCGGCGAGTTCGCGGACCCGCGGCTTCGGCAGCGGCGGCAGATGCGGATCGGAGAAATGGGCGAGCGTGAAAGCGGCCATCACTGCAATCTATTGGCAATCGGGCCGCCCTCGCGCAAGGATCAACGAAACAGAATCTCGGATGAACGTGCCAACCTTGCGACAATGCCTCGAGCCTGCATTGCGGCGCCTGTTTCACTTCTATTGGCGCTTCGCCCGCGGTATGACGCTCGGCGTCCGCGGCGTGGTGCTGGATCGCGACAACAGGGTGTTTTTGGTCAAGCACAGCTATGTCGCCGGCTGGCATCTGCCGGGCGGTGGCGTAGAGGTCGGCGAAAGCTTGCGCGACGCGCTCAGGCGCGAACTGGTCGAGGAGGGGCGCATCGAACTTGCCGGTGAGGCCAAGTTGCACGGCGTGTTTTTCAACAGCCACGTGTCACCCCGGGACCATGTCGCCGTCTTCATCGTCAGGCAGTTCATTCAGGACAGGTTGCCCGCGCCCAACCATGAAATCGTGGCGTGCGGGTTTTTCGACGCCGCGGCGCTGCCGGAGGGGACCACCGAGGGCACCCGGCTGCGGATCAGGGAAGTGCTCGAGACCAAGGCGCCGATCGCAACATGGCGTTGAGCTGCGCCTGTGCTAGGAGTGGCGATTTCGAAACAATGATCGGCAAAATGACCCCCTTGAAAGCCATTTGTGGCCTGTTGTGCCTGTTGGTCCTGGCGAGCAATCTGTGGTCGATGTCGCGCTGGAGCGAGGCGCGTGGCGTCTATGACGACATCTGCTATTTGCGGCAGGCGCATCTGTTTCAGCGGTTCGGGCTTTCGGGCTTCAATACCGATATCTCCCGTGACGACGACCACTATCTGGCCTCGAAACTGCAGGAGATCGGCTATCCGACCTGGAACGAGCCGCTGAGCGCGCCCTGTCACAACGTGATGCCGGCGCTCAAGACGTTCGTCATCCAGTATCCGCCCGGCACCGGCCTTGTGATGGCGATGTTTCCGCGCGGGCGTCAAGTGGTGTCGCTGTACGCGCTGGCGAGCATTTTCGTGTTCGGCTTTGCGCTGGTTGCGATTGTCCATGCGAGATCGACATTGGCGACGTTACTTGCCGGCGTCTTCGGATGCCTTGCCATCTATCTGATGATCAATCCTTCGAAGGCGAGCTATTCGATGGCGCCGACCATGGTGGTATGTGCGCTCACCGGCTTTCTGACGCCGCATTGGCTAAAGCCGAGGCGGCACCGGTACAACTTATGGCTCACGCTAGGGCTTGGCGGTCTGCTCGGCCTCTCCGTCAATTTCCGGCTGCCGAACCTGTTCCTGTCGGCTGGCTATGTGGTGTTTATTCTGGTTGCTTTGCTTTCCTCGCGCAAGCTGGCGGTCGTCGCCCAGGGCGCATTGTTCACGCTCGCGTTCGTGGTTGGCATGGCGCCAACACTGATCTCGAACACGATCAATGCCGGCAGCCCCTTGGCGACAACCTATGGCGGCCAGGACCTGGCGCCGCCGGAATTGTCGCTTTATATCATCCTGCAATATCTTGCCGACACGCAGTTCGTCCTGCTGGCGCTGGCGATTGCGGGCACCGTCCACCTCCTGCGTGCAGGCAAACACGGCACCCACCGCGTCGCGCTGGTGACCGCGATCAATCTGGCAATCAACCTCGCCTTCTTCCTAAGCCACCCCATATTCACACCCTACTACACCATCCCGGTCGCGATGCTCTCGCTATGGAGCCTGCTCTTTGCCTGGTTGATGCAGGACGCTGAAACAGTGGAGGACGGCCTTGCCGGGCAGGTTGCGGACGCCCGATCGTGATATTGAAGCAAAACAGCCGCGCACACGGACAGGTGTTTTCTTGATGCCATCGAAATTGATGCGGGTTGCCGTCCTGGTGCCATGCTTCAACGAAGAAGCCGCGGTGGCGAACGTGGTCACGGGCTTCCGCAAGGTGTTGCCGTCCGCTGACATCTATGTCTACGACAATAATTCAAACGACCGCACCGCTCAGATCGCGCGCGAGGCGGGCGCGCAGGTGCGAAGCGAGGGCCGCCAGGGCAAGGGGCACGTGGTCCGGCGTATGTTCGCCGACGTCGATGCCGACGTTTATGTGCTGGTCGACGGCGACGCGACCTATGATGCCGCGAGCGCGCCGGTGATGATCGAGAAGCTTGTCAACGAGCATCTTGACATGGTGGTGGGCCTGCGCGTCGATCATGATGTTGCGGCCTATCGGCGTGGCCACCGCTTCGGCAACCGGATGTTGACCGGCTTCCTGTCGTCCGTGTTCGGCCGGGCCTTCAAGGATATCTTGTCCGGCTATCGGGTGTTTTCGCGACGCTTTGTCAAATCATTTCCGGTGCTTTCGGACGGGTTTGAGATCGAGACAGAATTGACCGTCCATGCGCTGGGGCTTTCGATGCCGGTAGCCGAGGTCGAGACGCCTTACTATGCGCGCCCGCAGGGGTCAGTGAGCAAGCTCAACACCTATCGCGACGGCTTGCGCATTCTCGGCACTATCCTGAAACTTTACCGCTCAGAGAAGCCGCTGCGCTTCTTCACGGTGATCGGGGTGTTCCTGGCGCTGGTGTCAATCGGTCTCGCGATCCCGATCCTCGCCACCTATCTCGAGGAGGGCATGGTTCCGCGGCTGCCGACCGCGGTGTTGTCGACCGGCCTGATGATCGTGGCGGTGCTGTCGGTGTCATCGGGCCTGGTGCTCGACACCGTGACGCGGGGGAGGCGTGAAATGAAGCACCTCGCCTATCTGTCCCAATTGCCCGTTGACAGCACGTGAAGCCGCAAAACAAAAAGCGTGGGCGATGGACCACGTCGCCGCCAGATGCTAAGGCGCGTTGGAGTATGAACGATCTCTCCCTCACCATCCTGCCGGAAACGGTCAAGGACGCGCAGGCGATCGAGCGGCTGCATGAGCGCACCTTCGGGCCCGGCCGCTTCGTGCTGAGCGCTTACCGGTTGCGCGAACATGTCGACCATCGGCTCGAACTCTCCTTCACCGCACGCATCGGCACGCTTATGGTGGGATCGGTACGGCAGCTGCCGATCTTGATCGGTGACGCCAAGGCGCTGTTGTTGGGACCCTTGACTGTCGAGCCGCCGTTTCGCGGCCGCGGGGTCGGCCAGGCGCTGCTCGATCGCGCGTTGGCCGAGGCCAAGGCCAAGGGCCATCGCCTCGTGCTGCTGGTCGGCGACGAACCCTATTACCGCCGGGTCGGCTTCAAGCGTGTGCCGAAGGGCCGGGCGACCATGCCGGGGCCGATCGACTACGATCGCCTGTTGGTTGCCGAACTTGTCGCGGGAGCGTTCGAAGCGGTTTCCGGCGCGGTGCGCCCGGACTGGGACATGGCGCGGTAGCCGAAGCTATCGCCCCTCGCGCAGCCAGGTTGCCGCGAAGGCGCCAAGCAGTAACAATAGGCCGATCAGGCCGGCGAAGATCGGCAATACGCCGACGCCCTTGACGATGCTGGCATCGCGCATCTTCACGCCCATCCAGCCGTCGCCATGGAACACGCTGGAGGCGCGCACCGCGACAATGCGCGGCAGCTCGAGGCTACCGGCGTCGACCACGCGCCTGGCATCGCCGCCGGTCGCCCGCGCGAGCGGCTTTAGCATCTCGGTCGTTGAGGTGACTTCGGAAAATTCCTTCGGATTGGTCGGGCCGACATTGATCAGGGCTTTCAGCGTGCCGTCGCTCGCCTGCCACAGGCCGAGCTCGTTGGCCGCAACCGTGATGCGCCATTCGCCTGGCTCGCCGGCGGCGAGCGTCAATTCGCGGGTCGTGCCGGAGGGCGAGGTCAACGTCACCGGCGGTACGCTGTCGGCCATGGTCTGGCGGATCACGTCCAGATCCTTGCCATGCACCTGCAGCCGCAGCGCCTCCTCGTCGAGATCCGGCTGCTTCATCAGCCAATGCGAGGTCCGTCGCAACAGATCCAGATGCGGACCGCCGCCTTCGTAGCCGCGCGCCCACAGCCAGATGTGATCGGTCAGTAGCAGCGCGACGCGGCCCTCGCCAAAGCGCGACAACAGCAAGAGCGGCTTGCCGTCGGCGCCAGTCATGACCGGCGGGCTGATCCAATTGCGCGTGTCGACAGTGCGAAAGAACCGACTCCAATGCGGCGGATCGCTCGCAGAGCCGTCGAGCCCGCGCGTCACCGGATGGCGCTTGCCGGAATCTGAGAGGTGCGCATAAAACGGCTTTTCGGTGACGCCGACCGGCTCGGCCGGCAGCACCGAGTCGAGCGGCGTGCGCCAGATCGAGGTGTTAGATGCGTAGTCGGGGCCGGCCGATACCAGCACCGCGCCGCCCTGACGCACATAGCGCGCGATATTGTCGAAATAGGCGATCGGCAGCACGCCCTGGCGGGCGTAGCGGTCGAAAATGATCAGCTGGAATTCGTTGATCTTCTGCTGGAACAATTCGCGAGTCGGAAACGCGATCAACGACAATTCATTGATCGGCGTGCCGTCCTGCTTCTCCGGCGGACGCAGGATGGTGAAATGCACGAGGTCGACGCTGGGGTCCGATTTCAGCAGGTTACGCCAGGTGCGCTCGCCCGCATGCGGCTCGCCGGAGACGAGCAGCACCCGGAGCTTGTCGCGCACGCCGTCGATTGCAACCACGGCGCGGTTATTGACCGCCGTCAGCTCGCCCTCAAGCGGGGACGCCTCGATCTCGACAATGTTGGGGCCGGCATGCTTGATGTCGATATCGACGCTCGAGGTCTGCCCGCTTTGCAATGTGCGCTCGCTGATCACCTCGCCGTCGCGGCGGATCACGACCCGGGCGCGCTGGCCGGTGACACCCTGGTCGTCGAGCCGGTAGGTCACGGTCTGGGTCTGGCCGACGATGCCGAAACGGGGCGCCGCCGAAATCGCAATCCTTCGGTCGCGTTCGTCCTTGTCGCCGGTGATCAGCGCATGCACCGGCGCCTGGAAGCCGACGCCGGCGGCGCTTGTGGGAATGTCGTGCACGCGTCCGTCGGTGATCAGGAAGGCGCCGGCGACGCGATCGACCGGTACGTCAGCCAGCGCTGAGGATAGCGCGCCGAACAGATGCGTGCCGTCGGTCTCGCCGTCGGCCTGCCCGGCATCGACCACGCGCACATCGAGACCCTTGATCTTCTTCAGGGCATCGACCAGCGCCTCCTGCGTCTGCGCGGTCTCCCTGGTGCGGTTACCGAAATTCTGGCTCGGGCTGTTGTCGACTATGACCGCGACCACCGAGGTCAGCGGTTCGTGATCCTCGCGGGTGAAGGACGGATTGGCAAGCGCAAGCGCGAGCAGCGCAAGCGCTAAAATGCGCACCGCGGCACCGCGGGATCGCGCGATCAACAACAGCGCTGCAATCACGGCAATGGCGCCAGCCGCGAGCCATAGCACGGTCGACGGGACGAGTGGTGTGAACGCGATGCCGTAATTCATGCCGAACCTATTGCCCGAGCCGTTCGATCAGCGCCGGCGCATGCACCTGGTCGGCCTTGTAGTTGCCGGTCAGCGTGTACATCACGATGTTGACGCCGGCGCGGAACGCGAACTCGCGCTGCTTTGGCTCGCCCGGCGTCAGCGGCAGCATCGGCTGACCGTCGGGACGGATCGCCCAGGCTCCGGCGAGATCGTTGGAGGTGATGATGATCGGCGAGACGCCGTCGCCGCCGCGCGCCGGCCGCGATTGGGCCTCGTCCTCGTCTTCGCGCGGCAGGGTCTCGACCCAGGTCTGGCCGCTGGTGAAGCGGCCGGGAAAATCGCGCAGCAGGTAAAACGTCTTGGTCAGCACATGCTCGCGCGGCACCGGCTCGAGCTCGGGCACGTCGAGGGAGGAGAGGATGTCGCGCAACGACTGCGCGGCCGGCGTCTGCGAGCCGCCGTCGTCGCCGGGACCCGCCTCGATTGCATCGCGCGTGTCGAACAGCACGGTGCCGCCCTGCTTCATATAGGCGTCGATCTTGTTGAGCGCGTCCTGCGGCGGCTTAGGTGCGCCGGGAACGACCGGCCAATAGATCAGCGGGAAAAACGCAAGCTCGTCTTGCGCCGGATCGACGCCAACCGGATCACCCGCCTCCAGCGCCGTGCGCTGTGCGAGGAACAGCGTGAGCCCGGACATGCCGGCTCTGACGATGGAATCGATGTCGTTGTTGCCGGTCATGACATAGGCGAGGCGGGTTTGCGACACCGCACGCATCGCGAAATCGTCGTTGTTTTCGGCGCCCGCCGGCGCGGGTACGGCGACAACGCCGGTGGCAATCAAAGCGAAGGCAATTGCGGCAGATGCCGTCCGCCGTCGCAACAGGCCGGCAAGCCCGCCGCCGAGCAGCGCGACCACGACCGCATCGAGCAGGAACAAGGCGAGCGAACCCGACAGCAGCATGCCGCGGAGATCGCGTGGCTCGGCGTTGCTGTAGCTTGCGCGGTGCGCGCGCAAAACAGAGGTATCGAGCGGCGCGATACGGTCAGCCGCCGCCAACGTGTTCACCGCGAGGGGGCCCTCTGCAGGGCCATAGAATCCCGGGGGATGATCCGGCGTCGCGCGGTCCCGGTAGTCGGCCTGCAGCGGCTTTGCCGTCGATGGCGGCGGCGCGAAGGCGCCAAAACCGTCGAGCGTATGCAGCGGCGCCAGCGTCTCCTTGCTCGCCTCGGTGGCAAGTTGCGCGCCGGGGGTTAAGGTGTAGCCGGAGATATCGACGATCCGCCGGAGCATCTCGACGAAGGTCCCCGACATCGGCAGGTCGGACCAGCGCATGTCGGCGCTGACATGGAACAGCGCGACCATGCCCTTGCCGCGCCGCTCACCGGTGACAAGCGGTGTGCCATCCTCGAGCGAAGCCCAGCTCTTGGTCGCAAGCACTGCATCAGGCTCGGCCAGCACCTGCCGGCTCACAGTGACGTCCTTTGGAACGGCGAGGCTGGCAAACGGCCCGTCGGCGCTGAAGGCGGCCAGGTGCTGTGGCTTCTCCCAGGTCAGGCTGCCACCGAGGCTGCGGCCGCCGCGGCGGAGCTTTACGGGCACAAGATCGTCGTCGACCTGGGCAAGGCGGGGTCCGGCGAAGCGCACCAGCACGCCACCTTGATCGATCCAGCCAACGAGGCGTTCGCGGATTTCTGGCGCCAGCGCGCCGACATCGGCGAGCACGATCACCGACAGCTTCTGGTCGAGGAACTGCGTGATCGCCTGTTGCGGCGCGCCGCGATCGCCAAGCCGCACATCGGCAAATGGCGCCAGCGCCCGGGTGAGATAGAAGGTCGGCGCGAGCAGCGGCTGGGCGGTGTCGCTGGTTGCGCCGCTGACGATGCCGATGGCGCGACGGCGCCAGCGCTTGTCGAGCAATTGCACGGCGCCGGCCGATCGCTCGCCGGAGATCTCAAGCCGCGAGATATCGTTGCGCAGCTCGACCGGAAGCTCGAACACGGCGTCGGTCTCGCGCGCCTCTGGCGCAAAGGCAAAGCGCGCTTCGGCGATCGGCGAAGCTTTGGCGTCGAGCGCGCGCACGACGCCGGTCGCGACACTGGCATCGGTGCGCAGCACTTTCACCGTCATCTTCGCCGCGGCGTTCTCGGCCGCGGCCAGCGCCAGTGGCGACGGAGCGCCGCCTTCGAAAATGGTCAAGGCACGCTCGCCGATGATCTTGCCGAGCGCCTCGACGAATTCAACGCCGCGGCCGGTATCGGTGCCGTCGGTCAGCCAGGCAATCTCGACGTCGCCGGTCGCTTTGAGGAAGCGTTCGATGGTTGCCAGCGTCTCGACACGCTCGATTGCATAAGGTTTCGGTGTCAGCTGCCGCAGCGCCACGCGCGCTGCGCCGGCCGGCATCAGGGTGATGTCGCGCGCGGGCTCCGACAGCGGCACCAGCGCAACCGCGCGCCGGTCAGTGTCAGCATTGGCGATCAATTCGTCGGCGGCCCTGACGCGCAAGTCCCAGCTTGCGGCCGCGCTCCAGCCGTCGTCGAGCAGGATGATCAGCGGCGAGGTGGTGCTGGCAAGGCCGGTTTGCGGATTCCAAATCGGACCAGCGGCCGCGAGAATGACCAGCGCCGCCGCGGCGATCCGTAGCGCCGTGAGCCACCATGGCGTGCGCGACGGCGTCTCCTCTCGCTGCGCGATGTCGAACAACAATCGCGTTGGCGGGAACTCGATGCGCCGCGGCCGCGGCGGCATCACCCGCAGCAGCCACCACAGCCCCGGCAGGCTCAAAAGGCCGAGCAACAGCATCGGTTCGGCGAAGGAAACGGGCAGGCCAAAGATCATGCGCTCCGCCCCGCCTTGACATTCGTTCGTGCGCCAATTTTGCTCACCATGATGCCACCGTGCAGGAACAACAACAGTTCGGCCGCCGAGCGGCTGGTGGTGTGGGTGGTGAACAACCAGTCGAGCCTGTTCGTCTCGTCGCGGATCTGGTCGCGATGCCGCGCAACGTGGCCGAGGTAGTCGGTGGTCCAGCTTTCGGCGCGGCCCGCCGTGATCGCGCCAAAGCCTTCCGGCTCGACAAACTCGATCCGGCCGGAATAGGGGAAGGTCTCCTCCGCAGGATCGACGATTTGCACCAGCGTGCCGTGTGCGCCGGAGGCGGACAATCCGGCGAGCATTGTCGTGATGTCAGCAATCGGCGACCAGAAGTCTGACAGCACCACGATTTCGGCGAGGGCCGAGGCCACGAACGAGGGTGGCAGGCTGAGCCGCGCCGCATCGTCATGCAGCATCGCCTGAGCCATCTTGTCGATGACGCTGCGGCTCGCGGTGGGACTCATCAGCCCGGGAATGCCGACGCGCTCGCCGCCTGCGACCAAAAGTTCAGCGAGCGCGAACGCGACGATCAGCGAACGTTCGAGCTTTGAATCGCGCGCCGGCGATGAGGCAAACGCCATCGACGGCGAGCGGTCCGGCCACAGCCACACGGTGTGGGCAGCCTCCCATTCCTGCTCGCGCACATAGAGATGATCGTCACGCGCCGATCGCCGCCAGTCGACGTTCTGCGACGGCTCGCCGGACACAAAGCGGCGGTATTGCCAAAAGCTTTCGCCCGCGCCGGCGCGCCGCCGTCCATGCAGGCCGTGAATGACGTTGGCAGCGATGCGGCGGGCCTCAAGTACAAGACGCGGCAAGGACGCGGCGAGCGTGCGGCTTTCGCCATCGGCACGTCGAATTGCTGCGATCTCCCTTGCGTGATGCTTGTCGACGTCCGCCATCACCCGATCCGCGTCTTCAATTGCCCGATCACGTCCACAATGG
>Ga0306925_10006996_pt1 | contig 10550 bp, 9 predicted proteins | sample flu12Cox44000176_FD_203755 | JGI IMG/M metagenome (GOLD analysis project Ga0306925, IMG submission 203755) | Lab enrichment of tropical soil microbial communities from Luquillo Experimental Forest, Puerto Rico - flux8day.12C.oxic.44.000.176 (v2)... | ecosystem: Environmental > Terrestrial > Soil... | reverse complement strand
CTGCGATGGTGCCCGCCATCACTCCCATTTCGGCACGCACGATGTCGCCAAGCGAGCGGCCATCGCGCCGTGTCGACAGGAACAGCACGGTCATGTCCTGGACCGCTCCGCCAAATACCGCACCAGCGAGAATCCAGAGCGTGCCCGGCATATAGCCCATTTGCGCTGCTAGCACCGGGCCGACCAACGGACCCGCGCCTGCGATCGCTGCGAAATGATGGCCAAAGAGGACATAACGATTGGTCGGGACGTAATCGAGACCGTCATTGTGCCGAACGGCGGGCGTCTGCCGCCTGGCATCTACTCCGAGCGCCCGGTTGGCGACGAACAACCCATAGAACCGATAGGCGATGAAATAGATGCAGGTCGCGGCGACGACGAGCCAGGCGGCGTTGACCGATTCACCTCGGTTGAGCGCCACGATCCCGAATGCCAGCGCACCCAGAAGAGCAACGGCAATCCATAAAATCTTCGTCTGCGTACTCGAATTGTTGATCGTATCCATGGATGTCCTCCCGCGTGGCAGGAAATCCAACCAAACAATGTTCACCCCTAAGGGACGTCAAAACGACGCAGAGATAATTGGTCGGATCCTTCCTTTCCGCACACACACAACGGTCAGGCATCACCAGTTCAGGATTGCCAATGGCTTTACCCGACGTCGCAACTCTACGACCCCGTTTCTGCTTTGGAAAGGGATTGGTATGGGGCGTCGAAATTTGTCTTTGGCTGGCGAGCCAGCGCCATCGGGAACTGACCTGCGCACGCGAAAACCCGCTGGTCAAAAAGTCGACCCGCTTCAGTGAGTGGAGGTCGCCTCCTGGCCCAAAATGGACATGACGGTGCGTGTCGCAGATGTCCGCTATAGGGCGGACATCTGCTTGGACTCGCTGAATGCCTTCAATTGACGCGAAGTCGACTTCGGCCACCCTAAAAGTCCAAGTCACATTACCACACCCGTGTTAGTCTCACCCCGATGACGCCTTACCCGAACTGGGAGTGCGGCAGATGCGGCGGCGCGAATTCATTGGAATTTTAGGTGGCCTGGCGATGTCGTGGCCGGTCGGGGCGCGGGCTGAGCGCGTCGATCGTGTGCGTCACGTCGGGCTTCTACTGGGGCTCGCCGAAAATGATCCTGAGGCGCAATCCCGAATAAGGGCGTTCAGACTTGGCTTGCGTGATTTGGATTGGTTGGAGGGTCGCAATATTCACATCGAATATCGGTTTGCCGCCGACGATCCAGCGCGAATGAGCGAGCAGGCGGCAGAGCTTGTCAGTCTGTCACCTGATGTGATTGTAGGAAACGGCACGCCGGTTTTGGCCGCACTGCGGCAAGCGACGACTAGCATTCCAATCGTATTTTCGATCGTCAACGATCCAGTGGGTCAAGGCTTTGTTTAAAGCATGTCTCGTCCGGGAGGCAACATTACGGGATTTTCGTTTATCGAGTTCCCGATCATTGGAAAATGGACGGCGATGCTGAAGGATGTGTCTCCCAATTTGTCTCGGGTCGCATTGATGTTCAACCCAAGTACCTCGCCTTACTACGAAGTGTTTTTGCGTTCGTTCAAAGGAGTTTCGCAGTCAATCGCTGCCGAGATCAGCCCCGCGCCCGTCCACGACGAAGCCGAAATCGAGCAGACCATTGCAAGGCTCGGACGGGAGGCGGGCAGCGGGTTGATTGCAGGCTCCGACATCTTCGTCATTGTTCACAGGGATGCAATTCTCCGATCAGTCAAAGCGCACGGCATCCCTTCCCTTTCTCCTTACAAGCAATTCGTCCGCGAAGGCGGGCTTGTGTCTTACGGGCCGGATACGGTCGATACCTTTCGGCGCGCCAGCTCATATGTCGATCGCATTCTGCGGGGCGAAAAGGCTGCCGAACTGCCGGTGCAATCCCCGGTCAAGTTTGAACTAGTCATCAATATGACGACCGCTAAGGAACTCGGCCTCAAGATCCAAAACTCATTCGCTATGCTCGCCGACGAGGTCATCGAGTGACGTAGAGCCCTTGTCGGTCGCTTATTGGCCCATAGTGGACATGACGATGCGTGACTCCAATGTCCGCCTGCGGTAGACCGGACCTCGCCGGCGCCGCAGGTCACTTCCGCTCTTGACCCGTCTCGGACATCAGGACGAAAATTTATTACCCAACCAGCCCCCAATATCTTCCTCGCACCCAGTTTGCCGCTACACTGCGAAACTCTGATCCCGGCAGGGGGTTGGCATGAAGCGGCGCGAGTTCATCACCTTTCTCGGCGGCGCGGCAGCAGTATGGGCGGTCAACGCGCGCGCGCAGCAACCGGACCGGATGCTACTCGTCGGCGTGCTCCAGGGCGTGGGCGCGGACGATCTAGAAGGTAAAGCCCGGTTCACCGCGTTCGAGCAAGGATTACACCAACTTGGATGGACAGTCGGCCGCAATCTGCGGTTCGACCATCGTTGGAGCGAGGGCAATGCCGACGTCATACGCCGACAGGCGGCAGAGCTCGCCGCGCTTGCGCCCGACGTCATTTTGGCCACTGGCAGCCAAGCCACGGAGCAGCTGCTTCAGGTAACCCGCGTCGTTCCGATCGTGTTTGCGGTCGTAATCGATCCGGTCGGCGCCGGCATGGTGGCGCGTCTATCGCGGCCGGGTGGCAATGCTACCGGGTTTATGGCGTTTGAATATAGTCTGAGCGGAAAATGGTTGGAATTGCTCAAGCAGATCGCGCCGGGTGTAAATCGAGCTGCGGTCCTTCGGGATCCTCTTTCGACCGCGGGCATCGGCCAGTTCGCCGTCATCCAGTCTGTAGCGCCGTCGGTCGGCGTAGAGGTGAGCCCAATCAATACTCACGATAAGGCGAGCGACATCGAGCGGGCCATTTCAGACTTTGCGCGCGAGCCAAATGGCGGATTGATTGCGACAGCGAGCTCGTCGGGAAACGCTCGACGTGAACTGATCGTCTCGCTTGCCGCTCGATACAAGCTTCCTGCGGTCTACTTTAACCGCGACCAGGTTTCCAGCGGTGGGTTGATCTCTTATGGATCCGACTATACCGACCTTTATCGGCGAGCCGCCAGCTATGTCGATCGCATCCTCAAGGGCGAGAAGCCAGCCGAAATGCCGGTGCAGGCGCCGAACAAGTACGAGTTGGTGATCAATCTCAAAACCGCGAAAGCACTGGGCCTCGCGATTCCGCCTTCCGTGCTCGCGCGCGCCGACGAGGTGATCGAATAGGGCGTCAATTCTTGCACAGGCCCTTCGGAGTCCAATCGTGTATCTGCGTCGTGGCCGGCTTTGACGTACCAGGCTTCTGGACCCGAATGCATATGCTCCGGAGCAGTCATTCCGGGGGTAAAGATTGCCTCAGGTCAGGGATGACCTGACTGCTTCCGCGTCGATCCATATCTCACCCTCCGCGACGCGGACCGAGTACAGCCGCAGCGGCGGGCTGGACCAGCCGTCGGAAATCCGCCCGTCGGCAAGATCGAACGATGCCGCGTGGCGAGGGCAATACAATCGCCCCATCGAAAGATGACCCAGACCAAGATCGGCTTGTTCGTGGGGACAGGCCCGTTCACAGGCCACGGCCTTGTCGCCATCCCAGACCAGGATCAGATCGACGCGGGCCACCCGCGCGCAGAGAATCGTCCGCTCAATCAATCGTTCCAACCGACATACCGATATCCACCGTTCACCCAACTGCTCAGCCTTGTCGCGTTGTTCATCCACCGAGATAGGCCTTGCGCACGTGCTCGTTTGCGATCAGCTCCGCACCGCGTCCGGCGAGCACGATTTGGCCGTTCTCGAGGAGGTAGGCGTTGTCGCACATTTCGAGCGCCGCGAACGCATTCTGTTCGACCAGCAGGACCGTCGTGCCGGCGTCACGAATGCGCCGGATGATGGCGAATGTCAGCTCGACAATATTCGGGGCCAGCCCGAGCGAAGGCTCATCGAACATGATCAACCGTGGCCGCGACATCAAGGCCCGGCCGATCGCAAGCATCTGTTGCTCGCCTCCGGACAAGGTGCCCGCGGCCTGGCGGCGCCGCTCGGCCAGGCGCGGGAAATCCGCATAAATCCGGTCGCGGTCCGCAACGATCTCGGTGTTGTCGGTGCGCAGATAGGCGCCCATCATCAGGTTTTCCTCGACCGACATGTGGGGAAAGACCCTGCGGCCCTCGGGGCAGTGGGCGATCCCGAAGCCCAGCACGCGCGGCGGCCGCGCGCCGGTAATATCCCTGCCGTCGAAGATCATGGATCCTGAACGCGGCGGGACCAGCCCGGAGATGGCGCGAAGCGCCGTGCTCTTGCCTGCGCCGTTCGCCCCGATCAGCGCGACCAGTTGGCCCGGCTTCACCTCCAACGATATACCGCGCAGCGCCATCACACCGCCATATCCGCAGACCAGATCGCGGATTTCAAGCATGCATCGCTCCTTGTCCGAGATAGGCCTCGATCACTGCCGGATCATTCCGAATGACCTGCGGCGGTCCCTCGGCGATGATTCGGCCGTAGTTCAAGACGACGATGCGATCTGAGACGCTCATCACCATCGGCATGTCGTGCTCGACAAGCAGGATGGTGACGCCACGGCCGCGGATCTTGCGGACGAGTTCGACAAAATCCTGGGTTTCCGAGGCGTTCATGCCGGAGACCGGTTCATCGAGCAGCAGCATCGACGGCTCCGCGGCGAGCGCCAGCGCCACGCCGACCAGGCGTTGTTCGCCATAGGAGAGCGAGCCCGCCGGATCAAAGGCGCGACGGTGCAGCCCGATCCATTCGAGAAGTTCGCCGGCGCGTTGATGCAGCCTGCGTTCCGAGATGCGTGCCCGCGGCAGGCCGAGAATGGCCTCGAGAAGGCCTGTTCTTCCCTGCCGATGCAGTCCGATCATGAGGTTATCGTAGACCGTGTCATTCGGGAAAACGCTGCTACGCTGAAAAGTGCGGATCAAACCGAAGTCGGCGATCTCATGCGGTTTCAATCCGTTCAGCGTTGTTCCGCGATAGCTGACCGTGCCATGGGTTGGCCTGAGGAACCCGGTGATGACGTTGAAGGCGGTCGTTTTCCCGGCGCCGTTCGGTCCGATCAGGCTGACGATCTCTCCTTCGCCGACGGTGAAGTTGAGATTCGAAAGCGCCACGAGACCGCCGAAGCGAATGGCAACCTGTTCGACCTTCAAGGCGACCGCCTGCACCATCATGCATGTTCCTCGGCGCTTGATTTGGAGAAGGCGACCGAGCGGACCGCTCTGACTTCTTGGCGTCGCTTCGCAAACCGCTGCATGAGCGAGGGCACGATGCCGCGCGGCAGAACAAAGAGAATGACGATCAGGAGCCCGCCATAGGCGATCCACTGTGCCTCAGGTGTCATGATGGGACGCAAAAACACCGGCATCAGACCGAAGATCAAGCCGCCGACCACGGGGCCGGCGAGCGACCCTTTGCCGCCGCTGATGACCATGATCACCATGGTCACTGTGTTGATGAACGCGAAAACTTCGGGATCGATAATCCGGATGTAATGGGCGTAGAGGCTGCCGGCCGCGCCGGCGATCGCTGCCGAAACCACCGCAGCGAGCGTGAGCGTTCTTGTCACATCGATCCCGACCGAAGTTGCCAACGCCTCGTTTTCCATCAGCCCCCGCATGGCCCGGCCGAAATGCGATTTGACGAGACGCGAGATCAACGCATAGGCCGCGACCGCAACGGCCAGCACGAGATAGTAGTTCTGCAATTTGGTGCGCAGCACGAGCTCGCCGAATCCGGGCAAGCGAAGCGCGATGGACGAGATGTTGTTGAGCGCGAGAGGTCCCTGTGTCAGTTCGACCCAGTTGAGGGCAACCAACCGGACGACCTCGGCAAACGAGATCGTGACGATCACAAAATAGGCGCCGCGAACGCGAAACGAGAGGCGTCCGACGAAGTAGCCGCATAATCCGGCGATGACAACCGCCAGCGCAAATCCCGCGATCGGCGGCCAGGGATCGTGAACGATGCGCAAATCACCTGGCAGCGGGACGTCGAAGCCGAGCGAAGTGAGCGCGCTGACATAGGCGCCTATGCCGAAGAAGGCGACATGACCGAGGCTCAGCTGGCCAGTGAAACCGAGCAGCAGGTTGAGGCTCATCGCGGCGATTATGAAGATGCCCGTGGTAATCAGCGCGTTCATCAGATACGGATCGCGGAGCCACAGCGGAATCGAGGCAAACGCGGCGACCGTGAGAATGGTAATCCCTGATCTCATCCCACGCGCTCCGAGCGCGCGAAAAGTCCAGTCGGCTTAAAGATCAGAACCGCGATGATGATCAAAAAGCCCATCGCATCTCGATATCCCGACGAGACGTAGCCGGCGCCCAATTCCTCGGCCAGCGCCAGAATAAAGCCGCCGATGACCGCGCCGGTGATATTGCCAAGCCCACCCAGGATCACGATCGCGAACGCCTTGACGGCCGCAAGATCTCCCATTTGTGGAAAGATCACATAGACCGGGCCGAGCAGGGCGCCCGCCGCCGCCGCGAGGCTCGATCCGATCGCGAAGGTCGATGTATAAATGAGGTCGACGTTGACACCCATCAGCGAGGCGGTGTCCTGGTCCTGGAACGTCGCACGCATCGCACAACCAAGTTTTGTACGGTTGACCAGAAAATAGGTCGCGAGGATCAAGAGCGCAGCTGCCGCGAGCACGAACAGGCGCAGCCACGAGACGGAGACCGAACCGAGGACCAGAGGTTCGTCAGGGAATGGCGTCGCCACCGATTTCGCCACTCCGCCCCAGATCCACAGCGTGCCGGACTGCATCGCGATCCAGGCTCCGATCATCACCAGCATGGTGGTGTCGATATCGGAGCCCCGCAGTGGCCGCAGCAGGATCAGCTCGACGGCGGCGCCGAGCAGCCAACCGGCAACCACGGCAACGGGTAGCGCAAGGAAGAAATTCAGCCCAAGCTGATTCACTACGATGAACATGATGTAGGCGCCGAACGTGTAGAGAACTCCGTGCGTGAAGTTTACGACGTTCATGATGCCAAAGATCAACGTCAGCCCGATGCCCAGCAGCGCGTAAGTGCCGCCGAGGACCAGCATGTTGACGAGATGTTGCAGAAATTCGCTCAAGGCGGCTCCCGAAGCTTCGAGGCAGGTCGAGGCCGCGATGTGCCGCGGCCTCGTCTTTCCGTGATGCGACTTCAGAGCGACTTCATGCCGATTTTGCCGTCGCTGATCTCGATGAGGTAGACGTTCGGCTGACTCTGGCCGCTTTCCTTGCCCTCAGGCCCGGCTTTGCGGAAGACGATGTCCCCGTTGAGCCCTTTCACCTTGATGTCCCACATCGCCGTCTTGATTGCCGCAGGCTCCGCCTTGCCGGCTTTCTCGATGGCCGCCGCAGCAGTGCGGATGCCGTCATAGCCGCGGAAGCTCTCGGTGCATCCGGCAAAATCGAAGCCGCGCTTCTTCCATTCGGAGATGAAATATTTCGTCGCCTCAGGATTCGGTGTCTTCTCGGGAAACCACGGCAGGAAGGTTGTCAGATGCATGGTGCCATTGGCAGCCGCGCCGGCCTGCGCGATGATCTGGTCCGGGTTCTGCGAACCGCCGGTGGTGATGATGCGCTTCTTCATGCCGAGCGCCGCCGCCTGCTTGAAGATCAGCGTGAGTTGATCCACCGCGGTGGTGACGATGACAGTCTCGGCATCCGAGCCCTTGATCTTGGCAAGCTGCGCGCTCATGTCCTGCGCGCCCTGATCCATGGTCTCGACCAGGCCGACGCTGATGCCCTTTTCCTTGAACATCTTGCCGAAATCTTCGGCCGTTCCGCGTCCCCAGTCATTGTTGATGACCAGGAAGTCGACCTTCTTGAGATCGAGCTTGTCGACGATGTTTCTGAAGGCAACGGCCTCCACCGCTGATGGCGGCGAGATCCGGAAGATGTAAGGATTGCCGCTGGTGGTGATCTTGCCCGATGAAGAGGTTTCGACCACCATCGGCGTTTCGTACTCCATCAGCTTGGGCATCACGGCAAGCGTCAGGCTCGAGCCCCACGCGCCCATCATGACCGGCGTTTTGTCGCTGTTGATCAGTTTCTCGGCTACCGCGGCTGCCTCGGTCGGATTGCTCTTGTTGTCCTCGATCACGAGCTCGATCTTCTTGCCGAGCACGCCACCCTTGGCATTGATCTCGTCGGCTGCAATCTTGGCGCCGTTGACGACGTAAGTGCCGGACGCGGCGAATGCGCCGGTCAGCGGCTCATTGACGCCGATCTTGATCGTCTGAGCGCCGGCCGGGCCGCCCAGGAGAGCGACTGCGAGCGCAGCCGCCGGAACGTATTTCATTGTCCGCATCATCTTTGCCTCTCCACTCACGTTGCTGGTTTCAAATGCACTTTCAAACTCACGCGCTGCTTGCAACAAGATCGCTTTCGTCAGATCGCGCCGCCGTCCCCTTTTGGAGGGTACGCGAACCATCGCGCGAGCGCCGTGCGCACGGCGGCCCAAAGCAGCGACAGCCCGTTCAAATCGGCCGGCTCCTTGCCGCTGCGAGACGGCGGTGCACCGGATAACAGCCGATCGAGATTGGACGCGAAATCCGCCGTCAACCGGCTCGCGAGATCGCGCACCAGGGCCGACCGTCCGACTTGCGCCAGAATCCCGGTCAGCGCATAGCCGAGCGAAAGATCGACCCGGGTCTTTCCACCGCTCAGTGGCACCAGGTGGTAGCGAACTTCGCCTCGGGTGGCAGAGCGGCTGCGCTGGTCCATGCCCATTCCGACGATACGGCCCGACATTTCGGCCGAGTTTCGCTCGACGCGCGCTGCGCCATGGAACGTCGCGGCCACCGGGCCGATCTGGACGCGGATAGCGCCTTCGACACGCTCGGGAGTAGGCGGCGCGAGAAGCGTTACGCCGGGCAGGCAGTCCGCGACTGCCGCGATGTCGCCGAGCACGGCAAAAACCCGGTCAGGCGGGTGCGCGACCTCAAAATGCTGTTCGAGATGGTTGCTGGGCGTGAAGTCCGGGATCGGCAGCTCTGCCGCTTTTCTCGGGTCCTGCATCGGCTGCGCGCGTCCGCTCCGCTCGATACCAGATTGTTGGCCGCGTCCGGAACCCGCAGGCCCGAGCGTCTTCCGCCCACCGTCGTGTTGAGGCGCCACGCCGCGGCGACGCCGCTGTTCGATTACCGAAGAGACGGCGCGAACGATTCCGACATAGCCGGTACATCGGCACAGATTGCCGCTCAGCCCGATACGGATCAGCTTCTCGTCGGCATGCGCGAGGCGCAACACCAGGTCGCGGGACGAGACAAGCATTCCCGGTGTGCAGTAGCCGCATTGCAGCGCGTGCTCCCGCGTGAAGGCCGCACGCAATTCGGAAGTGATCTCGTCGTCGTCGAGGCCTTCGATGGTCGTCACCGCCGCTCCGTCGCAAGCGACGGCATAGGTGATGCACGACCGCGCCGGCACACCGTCGAGCAGCAAGGTGCAGGCGCCGCACACCCCATGTTCGCAGCCCAGATGGGTGCCAGTCAGATCGAGCTTCTCACGCACAAAATCCGCAAGACTGGTCCGCGGCTCCGCTGACGCTTCGACCGTTCGCTCGTTCACCGTGAGTTCAACATTGATCATGCCGCAGCCCCGCGAATTGCGCGCTTGAGCACGTTGACATGAATGTGGCGCTGAGCCGCATCGGCAATGCCGGCCCTCGCCAGAATCGCATCGGCGACGCACGGATCGAAACGCTCTTTGTAGTCGCCCGCGATCCGCCCCCCGAACAGCTCAAACGGCTCCTTGACGACGATCGGCGCGGCTTCGATCGCGCCGATGACGAGGCGCGCTGTCCCGGCCGGTGGATCGATCACCACGGCAGCGATAGCGTGGGCATACTCGCCGGTCTTGCGGCAGCTCTTGAAATAGCCCCATTGCGCCGACGCAGGCAGTGCAGGGACATGGATCGTCTCGATGATCTCACCTGGACGAATCGCAGACTCCAGCGCAGAGACGATGAAGTTGTCGATGTCGACCAGGCGTGTGCCGGCGCTGCTTCGCAGCGTCAATCTGGCACCAAATTCCGCGAGCGCGGAGATACAGTCTGCTGCAGGATCGGCATGGCCGAGCGATCCGCCCAGCGTGCCGCGATTGCGAACGGCACGATAGGCGATATCGGCGGCGATCTTCTGCATGGCGCCGCGCGTAACATCGGGAACGCGTCGATCCTCGATGTCGGCGTGCGTGATGCACGCGCCGAGAACGAGCTCGTCGCCGCGACGTTCTGCGACCTTGAGCTCGGCAAGCGCGCTGATGTCGACAATCAGCTCGGGCTCCACCAGACGCAGGTTGAGCAGGGGACCGAGCGACTGGCCTCCGGCAATGATCTTGCTCGAATGGCTGGCCTTCCCAAGAAGCGACAGTGCTTCCGGCAGGTCGCGCGGACGTTGATAGTCGAAACGCGCTGGTTTCATGCCGACTTCCTTTCTGTCTCGCGCGCATCGAGGATTGCTTTGACGACTCGCTGCGGCGTGATGGGAGACTGCATCAGCTCCACGCCCAGCGGACGCAAGGCGTCGTTCACGGCAT
>Ga0306925_10006994_pt1 | contig 10551 bp, 7 predicted proteins | sample flu12Cox44000176_FD_203755 | JGI IMG/M metagenome (GOLD analysis project Ga0306925, IMG submission 203755) | Lab enrichment of tropical soil microbial communities from Luquillo Experimental Forest, Puerto Rico - flux8day.12C.oxic.44.000.176 (v2)... | ecosystem: Environmental > Terrestrial > Soil... | reverse complement strand
AAAGCGCATCCTGCCACCGCGCCGAGAGCGTCCGCTGCGGGTTGCTCTGCCCCCGATGCGTGCCGCCGGCGATGCCGTGGACGCAATGGCTGCGCTTGTCGCAGCTCTGGCCAATGCCGAAATCACCGCAGGTGAAGCGGCCGAGTTGGCGAGAATGGTGGAGGCCTTTGTCCGCTCCCTAGAGTCGCGCGAATTCGACCGTCGGTTGCGGTTCTTGGAGGCACGTCAAACTGATGATGCGCGACCTTGAACGCCGCCTCGACGCAGCGGAAGCGCGCCAACTGGTAAGCCAGCGCGTAGCGGCAATTCTGCGGATGATTGACGCCATGTCTGAGGAAGAATTGCTGGACCAAATGGCGGCGCCAAGCGGGATATTCGATCCGCGTACCATGACGGATGCGGAGCTGGACTGTCTCATCTCCGAGTTTGAGATCCGAGCGGCCGGACGGCTTGGTTCTGCAGTCGGCTAACCCAGCCGGGTCGATTCTGCAGTCCGACCTTCCAGCGAAAATTACGCCGGCGGTCTTCAACGAGGCCGAGAGTCGGCTAACTCAGCCGGGTCGGTTCTGCAGTCCGACCTTCTAACGAAAAGTAACCCCCCGCCGAGGACCGTCTTGCGATCTCTGAGTTGATCGGGCTGGTAAGGATCGGTGCAAACACCGGTGTTTGCACCGGTGTAAGAGACAGTGCGATGGCAAGCGTCGAGGTATTGACCGGCCCCGAGCGGCGTCGCCGGTGGAGCGGCGAGCAGAAGCAGGCGATTGTCGCGGCGGCCTTCAAGCCAGGTGCAGTGGTGCGCGAGGTGGCGCGTCAGGCCGACGTGACGTCGAGCTTGATCTACCGGTGGCGCCGGGATCTGCGAGCGGCAGCGAATGGCTTTGCTCAGGTGCTGGTGGCGCCGATTGGCGATGGCGTTGCCGCACCACGGCGGATGCCGGCGATCGAGATCGAATTGGCCGGCAATACCCGTGTACGGATCCCGGCTTCGGTGTCACCGGCTTTGGCGGCCGCAGTGGTCGAGGCATTGGCGCGGCGGTGATCCCGGTTCCGAGCGGGGTGCGGGTGTGGCTGGCGGTCGGCCGTACCGACATGCGCAAAGGCATGAACGATTGGCGCTGCAAGTACAAGAGCAGTTGAAGCGCGATCCGCATGCCGGCGACCTTTACGTTTTTCGCGGCAAACGCGGTCATCTGATAAAAATTCTTTGGCACGATGGCATTGGCATGTCGCTTTATGCCAAGCGGCTGGAGCACGGTCGCTTTGTGTGGCCGGCGCCGGCCGGCGGCATCGTCGCGATCAGCGCGGCGCAATTGGCCTACATGCTCGACGGGATCGACTGGCGCAACCCGGTTCGGACCTGGCGGCCAGCGGCGGCCGGGTAAGGCTGCGTCCTTTTGACTCACCCTATAGTTGAGAGGCGGCCGGATCTCGATCCCATGGGATAATCGGGTTTGTGTCGCCGCCCGAAACTCTGCCCGAAGACATTGCGACGCTACAGAGCGCATTGCTGGCTGAGGGTGCGGCGCGCCAGCAAGCGGAGGCGCGCGCGTCGGAGGCCGAGGCGATGGTCGCCCATCTCAAACTGCTGATCGCCAAAATGAAGCGCGAGCGGTTTGGGCCATCGGCCGAGCGCGGCCGCAAGCTGCTCGACCAGCTGGAATTACAGCTCGAGGGGTTGGAAGCGAGCGCCGTGGAAGACGAACTGGCCGCCAGCACAGCAGCGCCGGAGCCCACGATGGTACGCAATGTCAGCCGTCGCAAGCCAGTGCGGGCACCACTACCGGCGCACCTGCCGCGCGAGCGGGTGGTGGTGTCGGCGCCGCCTTGCTGTCCGGGCTGCGGCGGCCGGCTCGTCAAACTCGGCGAGGACATCACCGAGACCCTCGAAGTCGTGCCGCGGCAATGGAAAGTGATCCAAACCGTGCGCGAGAAGTTCATCTGCCGGTCCTGCGAGAAGATCACCCAGCCGCCCGCCCCGTTTCACGTCATCGCCCGCGCACGGGCGGGGGCGAGCCTGCTGGCGATGATCCTTTACGCCAAGTTTGGCGAGCACCAGCCGCTCAACCGGCAGAGCGAATCGTTTGCCCGGGAAGGCATCGAGCTCGACGTGTCGACCCTGGCCGACTGGGTCGGCGCCTGCACGGCAAGCCTGGCGCCGCTCAGCGAATTGCTCCGCCGCCACGTGTTCGCCGCCGAGCGCCTGCACGGAGACGACACCACCGTGCCCGTCCTGGCCAAAAACAAAACCGTGATTGGCCGACTGTGGACTTATGTCAGGGATGACCGGCCGTTCGCCGGTCCAGATCCGCCGGCAGCGGTGTTCTTTTACTCGCGCAACCGCGCCGGTGAGCATCCGGGCCGTCATCTCGCCGGCTATGCCGGGATCCTGCAGGCCGATGCTTATGCCGGGTTTGGCGATCTCTACGATGCCAGGCGCCGACCCGGCCCGATCACCGAGGCGGCCTGCTGGAGCCATGGCCGGCGCAAGTTCTTCGTATTGGCCGATCTCGGTAAATCACCGCTCGCTCTCGAAGCGGTCCGTCGGATCGACAAGATCTTCGCGATCGAGCGTGAGATCAACGGCATTGCGGGCGAGCAGCGGCTCGTGGTCCGCCAGGACCGGATCCGGCCGCTGGTCGGCGAGTTCGAAACATGGATGCGCAACGAACGCGCCCGATTGTCACGACACGCCGACATCGCCAAGGCAATGGATTATATGCTCAAGCGCTGGCCGGCCTTCATCCGCTTTCTCGACGATGGCCGCATCTGCCTGTCGAACAATGCCGCTGAGCGCGCATTGCGCGGTATTGCCCTGGGGCGCCGCGCTTGGCTCTTTGCCGGTTCCGATCGCGGCGGCGAGCGCGCAGCCGCGGTCTATTCCCTGATTGCCACGGCCAAGCTCAACGGCGTCGACCCCCAAGCCTGGCTCGCTGATGTGCTGCGCCGCATCGCCGATCATCCGGCTTCCCGGCTCGACGAGCTGCTGCCCTGGAACTGGAAGCGACCCGAAATCTCCGCCGCTGCCGCCTGACAACCCTCATCACGGCCTTGGCCGGATGGTTGCAACGAAAATCACTGCCGGCGGTCTTCAACGAGGCCGAGGGGCTGACCAGGAAGGCTATCGACCTGGCGCTCGCAACTTTGCATTCATTGAAGTCTCCGTTATCACCGTGGTTCGAAATCGAGGGTTGAGGCTGGATCGGTTGGGTCAACAGCATCGCGTTGAGCCCGAAGGCGTATGGCTATCGCCGAATCAACCATCGGTCGTCCTAGCTGGCGTATTAATTTATCGGTTTTGGCATTCGCAGAGATCTGTTTCGTCCCTTAAAGTTGAACCCTGCTGCAATCTTGCAAATTCGCCCTTTCTCATTTCATAGAAGACATGTCGTTCTAACGAACGACATAGAAGATAGAAGACTTACGAAAAATACCCAGTGTACCGGCTGGAGGCACAGCCTGTACCCGCTGGAGGCACAGCCTGTACCCGCTGGAGGCACAGGGCACGGATCGGCTGCTTACAACTTGCAGTTCAACGAGGCGGCGCATTCATGATCACAATCAGCTGTTGTCGACCGTCACCACGAAGCTGGAGAAATCCGCGTTTCTCCAGCCGGCGCGCGATCACTGTTCTTTTCCGCGGAGGAATGTTTGCCTCCAATGCAATTTTCTCTGTCAGTTCGACCTCCCCCCGATCTTCAAAAGCGTGACGCCGAAGCACCAGCAAAAGCCGCGCCCCTGGTTTGAACAGATCATCCTCAAGTTCGGATAGCCATATCCGCACCCAAGGCTGATCGCTTGACGGTAGTCGCCAGTTTTTTGACCGCCTCGGTCTTGTGTCCTTTTGTCCCTTCGAGCGACCGCGTAGGGGTTTGTCAGCATCAGTGACCAGACGTAATTTCGGACCTGCCTTGGTGTGGCGAAACACGTTTCCGTCTTCGGGTCCAAGGAGAATGTCGTCCAGATTTTCATCATCCTGCGGCATCGACCATTCCCTCATCCAGCTCGCGCAAGGTGCCCTCGAAAAAATTCCAGATGTCGGTGCCGCGCTTATCACCGAGGCGCTCCCAGCGCCCATCAATCGGCTGTAGCCCGCGACGTCGCCGGCGAGGATAGCGACTAACCGCCTCTGCACTCGCTGCTCGACCATTCCAGCACCTGCACCCGGCCTATACTTCGTCGGCAACCTATGTCGCCACCTTATGAAGCTGCCTCAGTGCGCCTGCTTCTCGCCACTTAAAACCAAAGCTCTCATCAAACGAGATTTTGGTGCAAGATCTGGGACGCTTCAAGCCTCTCCCGGTGCGTGTAGCGGCCGAGATAATCGAGCACCTGCTGCGGCCCGCCGAATGGCCGCTTGGCGTAGGCGACCCATTCGAGGCTGCGTAAGGCCCGCAGATGCTCCGTGAAGGTGGCCGGCTTGGCAAGGCCGGCCAGCTCTCCGAAGAACTCCAGCACCCCGGCATTGAAGGCCGCCCGCACCCGTTCCAGGAACAGCCGGCGATAGAGGCGAGAGAGTACCCGGACCGACAGGAAGAAGCCGGGGCGGCAGGCGACCCAGCGGCCATCGGGCGACAGCCCGCCGCCCGGCACGATGCAATGGACATGCGGGTGATGGTACCGACCCCCACAATACCCTGAGCGCAGATACGGCTGTTCGGGTCTTCTACCCGTTCCATCCGCTTCAAGGTGCTACCCTGCAGATCCTTCGCAGACCGAAGCGGGGAGGTGGGGCGGTCTGTGTCATGGACCCAGCCGGGAGGCGACTGAAGATTCCCGTCTGGATGCTGTTTTGCCCGAGTGCGCTGAGATCAGGATCTCGCAACGACCGCACCTGGGTAAGAAAGCCCTCCTATCTCTCGCTTCATTGCTGCGCGCGGCTCTGCAGCGGCATAATAACTGGCGCATGCGGCGTAGCAGGCTATATGTATTGGGGAGCTCCAACCTCGCCCGACTGGGCTATCGCCCAATGCGGGCGCTGAGGCGGATGAACGAGGCGGGTGGTTTATCAGCCTGGAACAGGAGCTGGTGGCGTGGGAGTATGTATGAGCGATCCCTCGCGTAATAACGCGGCGAAAACGCGAGGCCGGCCATTTGCGAAGGGCAATCCCGGCCGACCCAGGGGTGCGCGCCACCGTGTCACCCTGGCGGCTGAGGCGCTACTCGACGGCGAGGCCGAGGCGCTGACCAGAAAGGCTATCGACCTGGCGCTCGCAGGCGAGGCCACGGCGCTGCGATTGTGCTTGGACCGCATCCTGCCACCGCGCCGAGAGCGTCCGCTGCGGGTTGCTCTGGCCCCGATGCGTGCCGCCGGCGATGCCGTGGACGCAATGGCTGCGCTTGTCGCAGCTCTGGCCAATGCCGAAATCACCGCAGGTGAAGCGGCCGAGTTGGCGAGAATGGTGGAGGCCTTTGTCCGCTCCCTAGAGTCGCGCGAATTCGACCGTCGGTTGCGGTTCTTGGAGGCACGTCAAACTGATGATGCGCGACCTTGAACGCCGCCTCGACGCAGCGGAAGCGCGCCAACTGGTAAGCCAGCGCGTAGCGGCAATTCTGCGGATGATTGACGCCATGTCTGAGGAAGAATTGCTGGACCAAATGGCGGCGCCAAGCGGGATATTCGATCCGCGTACCATGACGGATGCGGAGCTGGACTGTCTCATCTCCGAGTTTGAGATCCGAGCGGCCGGACGGCTTGGTTCTGCAGTCGGCTAACCCAGCCGGGTCGATTCTGCAGTCCGACCTTCCAGCGAAAATTACGCCGGCGGTCTTCAACGAGGCCGAGAGTCGGCTAACTCAGCCGGGTCGGTTCTGCAGTCCGACCTTCTAACGAAAAGTAACCCCCCGCCGAGGACCGTCTTGCGATCTCTGAGTTGATCGGGCTGGTAAGGATCGGTGCAAACACCGGTGTTTGCACCGGTGTAAGAGACAGTGCGATGGCAAGCGTCGAGGTATTGACCGGCCCCGAGCGGCGTCGCCGGTGGAGCGGCGAGCAGAAGCAGGCGATTGTCGCGGCGGCCTTCAAGCCAGGTGCAGTGGTGCGCGAGGTGGCGCGTCAGGCCGACGTGACGTCGAGCTTGATCTACCGGTGGCGCCGGGATCTGCGAGCGGCAGCGAATGGCTTTGCTCAGGTGCTGGTGGCGCCGATTGGCGATGGCGTTGCCGCACCACGGCGGATGCCGGCGATCGAGATCGAATTGGCCGGCAATACCCGTGTACGGATCCCGGCTTCGGTGTCACCGGCTTTGGCGGCCGCAGTGGTCGAGGCATTGGCGCGGCGGTGATCCCGGTTCCGAGCGGGGTGCGGGTGTGGCTGGCGGTCGGCCGTACCGACATGCGCAAAGGCATGAACGATTGGCGCTGCAAGTACAAGAGCAGTTGAAGCGCGATCCGCATGCCGGCGACCTTTACGTTTTTCGCGGCAAACGCGGTCATCTGATAAAAATTCTTTGGCACGATGGCATTGGCATGTCGCTTTATGCCAAGCGGCTGGAGCACGGTCGCTTTGTGTGGCCGGCGCCGGCCGGCGGCATCGTCGCGATCAGCGCGGCGCAATTGGCCTACATGCTCGACGGGATCGACTGGCGCAACCCGGTTCGGACCTGGCGGCCAGCGGCGGCCGGGTAAGGCTGCGTCCTTTTGACTCACCCTATAGTTGAGAGGCGGCCGGATCTCGATCCCATGGGATAATCGGGTTTGTGTCGCCGCCCGAAACTCTGCCCGAAGACATTGCGACGCTACAGAGCGCATTGCTGGCTGAGGGTGCGGCGCGCCAGCAAGCGGAGGCGCGCGCGTCGGAGGCCGAGGCGATGGTCGCCCATCTCAAACTGCTGATCGCCAAAATGAAGCGCGAGCGGTTTGGGCCATCGGCCGAGCGCGGCCGCAAGCTGCTCGACCAGCTGGAATTACAGCTCGAGGGGTTGGAAGCGAGCGCCGTGGAAGACGAACTGGCCGCCAGCACAGCAGCGCCGGAGCCCACGATGGTACGCAATGTCAGCCGTCGCAAGCCAGTGCGGGCACCACTACCGGCGCACCTGCCGCGCGAGCGGGTGGTGGTGTCGGCGCCGCCTTGCTGTCCGGGCTGCGGCGGCCGGCTCGTCAAACTCGGCGAGGACATCACCGAGACCCTCGAAGTCGTGCCGCGGCAATGGAAAGTGATCCAAACCGTGCGCGAGAAGTTCATCTGCCGGTCCTGCGAGAAGATCACCCAGCCGCCCGCCCCGTTTCACGTCATCGCCCGCGCACGGGCGGGGGCGAGCCTGCTGGCGATGATCCTTTACGCCAAGTTTGGCGAGCACCAGCCGCTCAACCGGCAGAGCGAATCGTTTGCCCGGGAAGGCATCGAGCTCGACGTGTCGACCCTGGCCGACTGGGTCGGCGCCTGCACGGCAAGCCTGGCGCCGCTCAGCGAATTGCTCCGCCGCCACGTGTTCGCCGCCGAGCGCCTGCACGGAGACGACACCACCGTGCCCGTCCTGGCCAAAAACAAAACCGTGATTGGCCGACTGTGGACTTATGTCAGGGATGACCGGCCGTTCGCCGGTCCAGATCCGCCGGCAGCGGTGTTCTTTTACTCGCGCAACCGCGCCGGTGAGCATCCGGGCCGTCATCTCGCCGGCTATGCCGGGATCCTGCAGGCCGATGCTTATGCCGGGTTTGGCGATCTCTACGATGCCAGGCGCCGACCCGGCCCGATCACCGAGGCGGCCTGCTGGAGCCATGGCCGGCGCAAGTTCTTCGTATTGGCCGATCTCGGTAAATCACCGCTCGCTCTCGAAGCGGTCCGTCGGATCGACAAGATCTTCGCGATCGAGCGTGAGATCAACGGCATTGCGGGCGAGCAGCGGCTCGTGGTCCGCCAGGACCGGATCCGGCCGCTGGTCGGCGAGTTCGAAACATGGATGCGCAACGAACGCGCCCGATTGTCACGACACGCCGACATCGCCAAGGCAATGGATTATATGCTCAAGCGCTGGCCGGCCTTCATCCGCTTTCTCGACGATGGCCGCATCTGCCTGTCGAACAATGCCGCTGAGCGCGCATTGCGCGGTATTGCCCTGGGGCGCCGCGCTTGGCTCTTTGCCGGTTCCGATCGCGGCGGCGAGCGCGCAGCCGCGGTCTATTCCCTGATTGCCACGGCCAAGCTCAACGGCGTCGACCCCCAAGCCTGGCTCGCTGATGTGCTGCGCCGCATCGCCGATCATCCGGCTTCCCGGCTCGACGAGCTGCTGCCCTGGAACTGGAAGCGACCCGAAATCTCCGCCGCTGCCGCCTGACAACCCTCATCACGGCCTTGGCCGGATGGTTGCAACGAAAATCACTGCCGGCGGTCTTCAACGAGGCCGAGGGGCTGACCAGGAAGGCTATCGACCTGGCGCTCGCAACTTTGCATTCATTGAAGTCTCCGTTATCACCGTGGTTCGAAATCGAGGGTTGAGGCTGGATCGGTTGGGTCAACAGCATCGCGTTGAGCCCGAAGGCGTATGGCTATCGCCGAATCAACCATCGGTCGTCCTAGCTGGCGTATTAATTTATCGGTTTTGGCATTCGCAGAGATCTGTTTCGTCCCTTAAAGTTGAACCCTGCTGCAATCTTGCAAATTCGCCCTTTCTCATTTCATAGAAGACATGTCGTTCTAACGAACGACATAGAAGATAGAAGACTTACGAAAAATACCCAGTGTACCGGCTGGAGGCACAGCCTGTACCCGCTGGAGGCACAGCCTGTACCCGCTGGAGGCACAGGGCACGGATCGGCTGCTTACAACTTGCAGTTCAACGAGGCGGCGCATTCATGATCACAATCAGCTGTTGTCGACCGTCACCACGAAGCTGGAGAAATCCGCGTTTCTCCAGCCGGCGCGCGATCACTGTTCTTTTCCGCGGAGGAATGTTTGCCTCCAATGCAATTTTCTCTGTCAGTTCGACCTCCCCCCGATCTTCAAAAGCGTGACGCCGAAGCACCAGCAAAAGCCGCGCCCCTGGTTTGAACAGATCATCCTCAAGTTCGGATAGCCATATCCGCACCCAAGGCTGATCGCTTGACGGTAGTCGCCAGTTTTTTGACCGCCTCGGTCTTGTGTCCTTTTGTCCCTTCGAGCGACCGCGTAGGGGTTTGTCAGCATCAGTGACCAGACGTAATTTCGGACCTGCCTTGGTGTGGCGAAACACGTTTCCGTCTTCGGGTCCAAGGAGAATGTCGTCCAGATTTTCATCATCCTGCGGCATCGACCATTCCCTCATCCAGCTCGCGCAAGGTGCCCTCGAAAAAATTCCAGATGTCGGTGCCGCGCTTATCACCGAGGCGCTCCCAGCGCCCATCAATCGGCTGTAGCCCGCGACGTCGCCGGCGAGGATAGCGACTAACCGCCTCTGCACTCGCTGCTCGACCATTCCAGCACCTGCACCCGGCCTATACTTCGTCGGCAACCTATGTCGCCACCTTATGAAGCTGCCTCAGTGCGCCTGCTTCTCGCCACTTAAAACCAAAGCTCTCATCAAACGAGATTTTGGTGCAAGATCTGGGACGCTTCAAGCCTCTCCCGGTGCGTGTAGCGGCCGAGATAATCGAGCACCTGCTGCGGCCCGCCGAATGGCCGCTTGGCGTAGGCGACCCATTCGAGGCTGCGTAAGGCCCGCAGATGCTCCGTGAAGGTGGCCGGCTTGGCAAGGCCGGCCAGCTCTCCGAAGAACTCCAGCACCCCGGCATTGAAGGCCGCCCGCACCCGTTCCAGGAACAGCCGGCGATAGAGGCGAGAGAGTACCCGGACCGACAGGAAGAAGCCGGGGCGGCAGGCGACCCAGCGGCCATCGGGCGACAGCCCGCCGCCCGGCACGATGCAATGGACATGCGGGTGATGGTACCGACCCCCACAATACCCTGAGCGCAGATACGGCTGTTCGGGTCTTCTACCCGTTCCATCCGCTTCAAGGTGCTACCCTGCAGATCCTTCGCAGACCGAAGCGGGGAGGTGGGGCGGTCTGTGTCATGGACCCAGCCGGGAGGCGACTGAAGATTCCCGTCTGGATGCTGTTTTGCCCGAGTGCGCTGAGATCAGGATCTCGCAACGACCGCACCTGGGTAAGAAAGCCCTCCTATCTCTCGCTTCATTGCTGCGCGCGGCTCTGCAGCGGCATAATAACTGGCGCATGCGGCGTAGCAGGCTATATGTATTGGGGAGCTCCAACCTCGCCCGACTGGGCTATCGCCCAATGCGGGCGCTGAGGCGGATGAACGAGGCGGGTGGTTTATCAGCCTGGAACAGGAGCTGGTGGCGTGGGAGTATGTATGAGCGATCCCTCGCGTAATAACGCGGCGAAAACGCGAGGCCGGCCATTTGCGAAGGGCAATCCCGGCCGACCCAGGGGTGCGCGCCACCGTGTCACCCTGGCGGCTGAGGCGCTACTCGACGGCGAGGCCGAGGCGCTGACCAGAAAGGCTATCGACCTGGCGCTCGCAGGCGAGGCCACGGCGCTGCGACTGTGCTTGGACCGCATCCTGCCACCGCGCCGAGAGCGTCCGCTGCGGGTTGCTCTGGCCCCGATGCGTGCCGCC
>Ga0306925_10006992_pt1 | contig 10553 bp, 9 predicted proteins | sample flu12Cox44000176_FD_203755 | JGI IMG/M metagenome (GOLD analysis project Ga0306925, IMG submission 203755) | Lab enrichment of tropical soil microbial communities from Luquillo Experimental Forest, Puerto Rico - flux8day.12C.oxic.44.000.176 (v2)... | ecosystem: Environmental > Terrestrial > Soil... | reverse complement strand
AAGTGCAGCCGGAGATTGAAGGGGTGGTGGGCAAGGTGCTTGTGCGCGAGGGCGAGAGGGTAGCGCGCGGGCAAGTACTGGCGGAAATGGAGGCTTGGGATTATCGGTCGGCGCTGGCCGCCGCGGAGGCCAAGTACCAAACCGCACTGCTGCAAATGAATCATGCCTTGGCGAGCAACGACGGAAGCGAAGCGGGAATCCAGCGCGTGCAGGCGGATTATTGGAACGCAGAAGTGAACCGTTCGCGGGAATTGCTGGCAAGGACCGAACTGCGGGCACTAATTGACGGCGTAGTGGCCACGCCGCACGTGGAGAATTTCACGGGACGCCGGCTGCAATACGGAGAAAGCTTTGCGGAAATTGTGGATACGTCGAGCGCGGTGGTAGATGTGGGCATAGATGAAACCGAAGCGAGTCTGTTAAAGGTCGGTTCGAAAGCGGTGGTAAAGCTGAACGGCTACCCGACGCGCACGTTCCGCGGAACAGTTGCGATCGTCAGTCCCATAGCGCAGCAAGAGGGAGAAGCGCGAGTGTTTTTTGCCAGAGCGCTGGTGCCAAACCAAGATGGAGCCATTCGAACAGGTATGGAAGGAAGAGGCAAAGTTTCTGTCGGCTGGCATACGGCGGGTTACGTGCTGCTTCGAAAACCGGCTATGTGGGTGTATTCGAAGACCTGGTCCTGGTTCGGCTGGTAAAGGTGCGCACATGAACGGCTATAAAACAGCGGTGATACTCGCGTGCTGCGGGAGTTTGGTTCTCGCAGCGGGCTGCGGGGAAAACAAGACCGAGGCAGCTTCGGCGGCGCCGCTTACCGCTTCGCAAGCAAGCCCACCGCCTTCAACGGCCCCGACTCCAGCTGCTCCGGCAAAAACGGAAGACGCGTTGATCGTGACAGGTCCGATAATCGTAGAGCACCAGGTGGACATCGCCGCGCAACGCGATGGAATCGTTTCCCGCATTACGTCAGACGCAGGTGAGCGTGTGAAGGCGGGGACAGCCTTGGCACAGATGGATGATCGCCAGCTCGTAGCCAACCTGGCTGCGGCGCGGGCAAAGACACGCAGCATTGCCGCGGATTTGAAAAATTGGCAATCGGAAGCCGAGGTGCTAAAAGCGGACTACGGGCGCGCGCAAAAGCTTTGGGACCTGGGCTTGATCTCTGAAGAGCAGCTGCAGCACGCAAAGTATAAAGCGGAATCCGATCAATGGGACATCCAGCGCGTCAGCGAAACTTTGAATACCGCGCAGGAGGAAGAACGCGCCCTCGAACTGGAGCTGGAAAAAACAAGGGTCATCGCTCCGTTTAATGGCGTGATCGCGCGCCGCTACGTTCGCGAAGGGCAGAGTGTGGTGAAGGGCGACCGGCTGTTCTGGGTTACCGGCGAAGGACCGCTGCAAATGCGCTTTACGCTGCCGGAGAAATTTGTCGGGCGTTTGAAAAAAGGACAGGAATTACCTTTGACTTCGCCGGACGTGCCGGAAGAAAAGCATCGCGCCCGCGTCGTGGAAGTCAGCCCCGTGGTCGATCCCGCGAGCGGAACGATCGAAGTTCTCGTGGAGCTGATTGGCGTGCCCGGGGCTTTGAAGCCGGGAATGACCGCCGACGCCGCTATTTCCATTCCGCGATGAACATCACGCGAGCGCTGAACGCGGCGCTGCCGGAAATACCGGCGCGGGCCGTGGCGCAGCGCCAGCCTTGCCTCGATCCGGGCTTCACCTGCAAAGAGCATTTGGAAGATGGCCAACCGGTGATCCGCGTTTACATCCCTAGCGCAGGCGCCATGTATAAGTTCCCACCGCAAAACTGGGCGCTGATCCAGCTTTTTGACGGTATGCGCACTTGCGAGGAAGTTGCGGATATTTATTCCAGCCAGACAGGGATTGCTTACACACCGGAGGCCATCCGGGAATTCGCGGATGAGCTGGAAGCTGCGCAATTCTGGTACAAGACAGCGCAGGAAAAAAACATCGCGCTGATGCAGAAAAGCGCGGAGGAGCGCCGCAAACTGTGGACAGCGAAGCAAAAGTATGGCGACCTCTCGGAGATACTCTTTCCCGCGGTAAATCCGGACAAATTCCTGACCTGGCTGAACCATTATACGGGGTTCATCTACACAAAATGGTTCACGGCGGTCACACTGGCGGCGTTTGCCTTCAGTGCATGGATTACCATCACGCACTGGTCCGAAATTGGGCGGGACACACTCGAGTTTTACAACTTTTCTCATAAAACGTGGGGAGACGTCGCGCAGCTCTACTTCATAGCGATATGGGTATTGTTCCTGCACGAAATCGGGCATGGCCACGCCTGCAAGCATTACGGCGGGCGCGTGCCGGCCATGGGTTTTGGACTGATTTACCTGGCGCCCGCCTTTTATACCGACACGACGGAAGGAGAAGTGCAGGCTACGCGATATCAGCGCTTGGTGATTTCACTGGCCGGGGTGTGGGCGGAGTTGCTGGTTTATGCCGTGGTCACGCCCATCTGGTGGGGCACTGCACCTAGTACTCCCGTTCACGACGGGGCCTATACTCTGATGTTGATCACGGGGATCGCCGCGGCAGTGGTCAACTGGAATCCGCTGATCAAGCTCGATGGCTATCACATGCTGTGCGAAATTCTGGGCATCGTAGACCTCAAGGAGACGTCCACAGCCTACGTTTCAGGCTGGGTCAAACATCACATTTGGGGACTGCCCGTCGAAGTGCCGTATGTTCCGAAAAAGCGGCGGCCGGGATTCGTTGCCTACGCGCTTTTGTCCGGCATTTATTCCTACACTGTTCTGTACGTGGTGGCGCGGTTTGTCGGCAACGTTTTTCGCAATTTCAACCCGGAATGGTCTTTTATTCCGGAACTTGTAACGGCGGCGTTGATCTTTCGATCGAGAATTCGCCTTTTGGTGAACTTTATGAAATTTGTATATCTAGATAAGAAGGACCGAGTGCATGCCTGGTTCACACCGAAGCGCTCGTTGCAAGTTGCAGTTGTGGCAGCGGCACTGCTTCTGGCGCCGCTGCGGCACGAGGCTGTGGTGGGGCGATTTATTCTGGAACCTTCCCGGCGAGTGGTCGTGCGCGCGGCGGTTCCCGGCATAGTGACGCAAGTCCGCGTCAGCGAGGGAGAGAGCATCCGCGCAGGATCTCCTTTGTTCACGTTGCGAAATTTGCCTCTGCAATCGAAACTGGCGCTCAGCGAAGCGGACTACTCCGTTACCTCCGGGCGCGCCACCTTAGCTAACCTGCAATACCGCAACTTTGGGTCTTTGGCTAGGGAGCGAGAGCGCCTCATTCAGCAAACCAACGAGATTTCATCGGAGGCGGCACACCTCGAACTCAGAAGCCCCATCTCAGGAACCGTCTTGACGCCGCGAATAGGCGACCGCGCGGGGACATACGTTACGGCGGGCACGGAGTTAGCGGAGGTGGGAAATCTGAGCGAACTGCGGGCTCGCGTCTACGTGTCGGAGCACGACTTGCACAGATTCGCGGTTGGCTCAAAGGCGACCTTGCGCGTTGCAGGCATTCTAAAACGCTGGGATACTCGGGTGCTGGCCATTTCCCCACTTTCCACGGAAATCGATCCTACGCTTGCTCAGAAAATCGAATATAAAGGACTCTTGCCGCCTAACTTCTATGTTGTGGACTTGTGGATTGCCAACCCCGAAGGAACGCTCAACCCGGGAATGACCGGAACGGCACGAATCTATGGACAAAGAAAAAGCATGGCAGGTTTCGCCTGGGAGGAATTAGCAGATTTCTTCGGACGCAAAGTCTGGTAATTGGGTGAGTGAGACCCCACCTCTCCGTGATGCCCTTGCGCTTCGCTACCCTTCACCTCCATCAGGTTGGGACGGGACTTGCACCCGTCAGCTGCGGAACATGCGCGGCGTACACAAAAAAGGGCCGCCGAGAGGCAGCCCTTTTTCGTTCAAACGATGCATCCAGAAACTGTTACTCAAACCTTCTTTCCGAGCCGGACTGCCCTCACCGCACGGACTGCACGAACCGCGCGTACCGCTCTCACAGCTTTCACCATCTTCACGCCGTGGGTAGCCTTGGTATCCACTTCGGCAATGGGCGCGCTGGCCACATTGGCTTTCTTGACGGCCTTCAGAGTGCTGATCAAAGACTTTTTCTGGATAGACATCGTGAATCTCCCTTTTTGTTCTTGCTACTACGAATCTGGTCTTCTGGTTTACCCCGGGACGCTAAGCGATAGTGCATGTCCGCTGCCAAACTTTCAAAGGCAAGCAGTCTTTAGGCTGGCCCTGTAAATTCAATAACTTACGATCTCCGGCGAGGATTTTGACGCTGCTGGGCCGCATCAAAGAATCGTCCTTGGATTAATTTTTCACCTGCGAAGGGTTAATTTTTAACTGGAGACTCTATAGCTTGTATTTGCGGCAGAGGTATTTCATACGCTGCGAATCGAGCCGCAGCAAAGCGGCGGCGGCGGACTTTCTTCCCCCAGTCCTACGGAGCGCGGCGTTCAGGTAAGCAAGCTCGATGCGCTGCATTTCGGCATCGAAGTCCACGCCGGCCTCCGGAATCAAAATGGCTTCCTGACTAGCGGCGCTGGAGTAAAGGAGGGCCTGCGGCAACTGTTCGGCGGTAATCACGGAGTTGTTGCTAATGACCACCAGGCGCTGAATGATGTTCTCGAGTTCCCGGACATTGCCCGGCCAGGCGTAATCCTCGAGGATTTCTATCACGTCGGGCGGGACTCGCTTGACGGGCTTCTTGGCGGCCGCGCAATAGATGCGCAGAAAGTGGTCCACCAGAAGCGGTACATCCCCCTTCCGTTCGCGCAGAGGCGGAACGAGGATCGGCACCACATTGACCCGGTAATAAAGATCTTCCCGGAACCTGCCTTTTTTGACCAGATCTTCCAGGTCGTCATTGGTGGCGCAGATCAGGCGGAAATCAATCTTCTTGGCGGTCCGGCCACCAAGGCGCTGCACGCTGTGCTCCTGCAGGACGCGCAGGAACTTACTTTGCAGATTAGGATTTAGTGTGGTGATTTCGTCGAGGAAAAGCGTTCCCGTGTGAGCGGATTCAATCAGGCCCGGGCGATGCGTGTCTGCGCCTGTAAAGGCGCCTTTCTCATAGCCAAAGAGCTCGGAGTCAATGAGCGTCTCCGGCAGAGCGGAACAGTTCAGGCAAACGCAAGGCTTTTGCGCGCGGCTGCCAGCTTGCACGATGGCCTGGGCAATTAGCTCCTTGCCCGTGCCGCTCTCGCCGCGAAGCATCACGCTGGTGTTGCTGTCGGCCACGGCCAAGATGGCTTCGTAAACTTTCTGCATGGCTGGACTGCCGCCGACAATCGAGCCAAAGGCTGATTTGCCCTCGGCTTGCTCGACCAGCCGGCGTCCTTCGAGTTCAAGCGCCTTTTTCTCGATGGCGCGGGTGATGACTACCTGAACCTCAGCGTAATTCACAGGCGCAAGAAAGAATTCATCGCCCCCTACACGGCTTGCGCGTAGCGGGATGCTGCGGTCGGCGGACTTGGTCATGCTGACCAGTACGACATCGTCGCGCAGAGCGCGGATTTCCTTTAGGACGTCAATGCCGTCCCCGGCCCCATCGCCGATGCTGTCCAGATCAAACAGGATGGCGTGTACGGAGGAGTCCTCAACCACCACCTTGATTTGTTCTTCCGTGCTGGCCAGGATGGTTCGAAAAGTCGGCGACAGAAAACGCCGCATTTCGGGAAAGGCAGACTGCTCCACACTAATAATCGCGAGAGCAAATTGCTCCGCCGGCAACGGGCTGAGGGCAGGGGCCATTTTCAACCGACCTGAGTAACTGAAATTATACGGTAGGGCTCACCCAAGGTAAAGGGAACGCACGCCTGCCTGGACGTATCGGCATACGTTCGCTGTCGAGTTGCTGCTCGTCGCTATGCCGATAGAACGGGGCTGTATATTGCTCGGTCATTTGAGTGTGCGAATCACCAAGAACCACTACGTCGCGCGGGTGCGGGCGCGTCAGGAGCAATTAGAAGCGCACGTGCGGCAGAGTTGGGCGCGGGAATCGAATGCGCCAAATTCGGGATCCGGCACCCATCCGGCACACCGAGAAAACTGGCTCGTTTACCAAATGCGAATCAAACACTTGAGTTGGTGGAGAGGGAGTTGTACGGTACCAAGCACTTAACGCAGGAAGTTCTAATTACTTGATGTTTTGCGGCGGGAACTGCCAAGCCCTTGGGGGTCTTCGTCGGATGCATCAAGTTTATCTTGGGTGTCACTGTAAGCGCGCTCGACTGTGGATTGAAGCCGCTCCTGCCAGTAGCGCAGAGCTGGTCGCCGTTCCTCGGGGAGGAAGGAGATCGACTGATTCACTAGCGCCTTCATGCGCCTCATGACCTGAATGCTGGTGGCACCGTAGAAGCGGATCTCGTCAAAGGCCAGCCGAAGAAAATCCTCCCGAGCCGGGAACTGCATCAGCAGTCGTAGATTGCCTTGCGCGTCGCGAAACGCCCCAATTTCCAAACGACGCCGGCCGAGACGGATTAACAGGTCCTCAATCTGGTCAAGGGCCTGCACTGCCGTGGTTGGATCGTTGACGGCGGGGGACAGAGCCTTGATGGCGATGTCCACGAGCAAACGAATGGCGTATTTGGGGTCTTGCTCAAAAGTACGCTCACCACCCAATTTGATCGCAGCTCTCAAGGTTTTCTCGGGGAGAGGAGACGGCGCGCCATAAACGCGTAGAATCGGGACGGAATCCAGGAGCGCATCGCCAACGGTCACAATCAATTCGATAACGCATCGCGACTTGCTGGCCATGTCGACCAACATCGGTATATTCGCGGCCTGGACGACTCGTGGATGGCCATGGTGCAGGACTGTCTGAAGGCTCTGAGACTGAGACGGTCCTGTTGAGCCTAGGGAAGGGGGAGCATTGATCGGGGGATAGAGATTCTCGATGACTTCGCGCCCCTGATCGCCCGTGAAAATCAGCATGCGGGTGACCTGCAGCCTGCCCACGCGTTGGATCAGGCTGATGAACATCATGACGCTGATAATGAGAAGTAGGCCCACCACGAATACGCCTGAAAGGGGAACCCGGCCTGAGCCACCCCTATCAACCCAAGCGAGTGCCGAGGGGAATAGGCCGTAGCGCTGAACTGCACCATAACGAAGGTAAGCGAGAAGACAATTGCCGTCAGCGCGATCATGCCTGAAGCGATCGCTGAGTAAAAGCCGATCGCAGCATTCACGCTGACGGTGGAAACAAAACCGGGGAGGAGGTCGTTGGCAAGCCGGGGAACGGTGAAGCTAACGGATGAGTGCACCTGCGGCGTACAGGAGGGGAACAAACCAAGCCTTGAAGCCTGGCGTCGCGGGAATTGAGGGGCATTTGCGTACCAGTCTAGCGCACTCTGCGATTTTGAAGCACGGACCAGACGGGGTGAACTGGAATCCGTTGTCGTCGAGCTGACCCAGACTCTCTTCTGTCTCACAGTTGACATGGTCCCAAAATCATCCGAGATGCGTCGAACAGGTGGCCCGTTTGAAGACAACTAAAGTCCGCAGGTCTTGTTTTTCGCTAGAAGAAACACAGGATGGCGAGGAGCAAAATTGCCTGATGGATACGTCTTCGTACTATGCAAATTTCTATGAGCCGCTGAGTCGACCTAGTAATTGGACGGTAAGTTCGGAGGTCGGGTCTTGATGCGGCGAAGTCGTCGTTGTACAGTCAGCACTCGATGAAGCTCGAATTAACAAAACATCTGGACCAAGTTAGAGACACTGTAATTGAAGTCGATCGCATCGTTTCGTCTCACAAATACCCTGGCGATAGACGCACGGTCATGGTTATGGGGCTGCTTTCCACGATCATTCAACACCACCGAAGTATGTTGCAATTAATCAAATCCGCAGGAACGGCCGGCTCGTCATGGGCTTTAGCAAGAGACGTTGTGAAAGGTACGCAGTACGGCTTATGGATAAATTCCTGTGCAACTGCAGAGCAAATCCTCCAGATTGAAGAGGCCGATGCGTTCCCGTTGAGTATTCCGGAAATGACCAGAGAAATCGAAGCTGCGTACAGTACAGACCCCTTCTTTGAGAGCCTCAAGAACCGCTGGGCAACTCAACTCTACAAATACACTCGATCAGAGATCTTCCGGCTCGGCCGCTGGAACATTGACTCAAGCTCTGGATTGCGTCTCGACGATGAAGAAATGCGGGATGCGACGACAATCGCCACCCTTTGTATCGTGCTGTTGGCCGGAAAGTTCCTAGGAGGTCAAGGACATTCGGCTGATTGCGAACAGATACAAGCTCTGGCTGCGGATTACGCCACCCGCACTTCACAACAGAACTAAATCGTGGAGAACCTTTTTTCAGACCTGCTTTACAAAGGGCATCAAGGTGCGAAGACAGCAACTTCTGATCTGGGCCGCGTGGCTGGTTTACGTGGCGGCTTGGTTCATCCCGGTTGTTACGGAAGGGGTAACGTTGCCGGATGGCCTCCCCGGGTGGCAAGCCTTCCGTGTCGCCGCAAGTGCGGTGTGGCCGCAGCCGGATGTCACCATTGATAAATGGTATAAGGCGGTGCTTTTCACCATAAGCGCAGTGACAACGCTGCTGTTCATCCCTGCTTCGGCGTGGGCTTTGTGGAGTGGGCCGCGTGCACTGCGCCGAGCATTTGCGTGGGTTGCGACTTTTGCTTTCGTTGTCAACGCGCACTGGTATGTTCTCTACGGCGGTTCCGCTCGACAGGACTTGAGGATTGGTTACTTCCTTTGGTGGTTGTCATTTCTGTTGTTGGCATTGGGCCTGTTCGATCTATCTCGCCGCGTGGCAGGTAAGCGATAGTTGTGCTAATTTGGGCCGCTGGCGATTGCGGCAGATGTATGCTATGGGGATTGAATGGGCTTTCGGCTTGTAACCGATACAATCAACGTCAGTTAAGAAGAGTTGGACGAAACCGAAAAACTTGAATCAAACCGTCCTGTTCAAAGCGCGACTCGCGGAGTCTAGCACGCGAAACGTCCGCCGCAGAGCGGCTTCGTTCAAATCGCGTTGCCGGCAACTCGGGCACCGGGACCGACTGATGAAGAGCGTTCTTCGATTGAATTCCAGCCCTTGTAAGAATCAAGTGATTACCGGTTTCGTCGTTTGACCAGGCGTTTGGCTTAGTATTGGGGATTTGCAGGGAGCAAAGCTGTAGAATCGCGGCACTAGGACCGGCAAGAAACGGCATGTTACCAGTTCATTTGGTGGGAAATCGATAAGAGAGGCTGACTATGCGTTTGACCATTTGTATGTTGGCGTCAGTTTTGCTTTCGTGCGTAAGCCGAGCCCAGACCGGTGGAGGAGTCCCTGTCTTCCAAATTACCCCAGTAGTGAGCTCAGTTAAGTTCGACGTGGAGGCATCGGTGGCCATCAAAGGTAAGTTCGACAAATGGGACGCCTCGCTGACCTTCAAGTCTCCCGATGTGTCCACCGGGGTGTTGGATATCAAGATTCAGGCCGACAGCGTGGATACAGGAAGCGGTGTAAAAAACGGTAAATTGAAAGGGAAGGATTTCTTCGACGTAAAGCAGAATCCCTACATCACATTCCACTCAACGAAGATTGTGCAGACGGGTTCAGACAGTTTTGAGGTAGACGGCGACTCACCATCCGCGGCGTATCTAAGGCCGAAAAGCTCACCCTTAAAGTGGAAGGACCCGGCACGGGTTCCGGCACGATTAGCGGTACGATGGCCTTCGATCGGAAGCAATACGGGATGAACAGCGGCATCCCCTTCATTAAGATAGCCGACCGTGTCGAAGTAGCCGTCATGCTCAAGGCAACGCGTGTCAGTGGACCACCGGTCGCCCTTAAGCAATAGCTCATAGTCACCCCGTGGCTCTCGCTAATTGCTTACACCTTACATCGCTCCCGGTAAGTCCTAGTCGCGAATCTCTAATGATCCAGCCAAAATGAGATTCTCGCCCACTTTTTGACAACGCCCGGGAAGTCCAGGACCTGGCGGGTATCGAGCGGACTTACCCGCAGTGACCGACGAGGACAGAAAGCAAAGCCTTGGGATCGGCATTGTCGCCGAAGGTTTGATTGAGATGCACGAACAGGTCACGATTTCCAGGGCCGAAGATGAAGCTGGCCCCAAGCTGGAAGGGGTCACGCCCGAGCCGATGTTGCCTGAACCCGTCGGCCTTCGCACGGACGCGGGCTTTACTGTTCGCGCGGAAGAAGACGTGGAACAAGTTTCCGGATTTCAATTCCGCGGCTTGGTAAGCGATCCGCTCGGAATCAACAAATAACGGGAAGGTGATGCCAGTCTCTTCGCGAAACAGGCAGGCGTAGCGCAGGTCACCCAGTCCTATTGCAGCCGGAGTGGCTCCGGTTTGCTTAAACTCACCTTCGTGCTCGCGCAACTGCGCGACATGCTGGCGGCAGAAGATTCATCCGTAGTGTCGAAGAAAAACGACGACTGCGAGACTCTGCTCCCACAAAGAGCCGAGCCGAACTTCACTCCCTCCGGCTTCGGGTAGCACCACATTCGCGAGCCTCGCGCCGATGGATTCTGGCATT
>Ga0306925_10006991_pt1 | contig 10554 bp, 7 predicted proteins | sample flu12Cox44000176_FD_203755 | JGI IMG/M metagenome (GOLD analysis project Ga0306925, IMG submission 203755) | Lab enrichment of tropical soil microbial communities from Luquillo Experimental Forest, Puerto Rico - flux8day.12C.oxic.44.000.176 (v2)... | ecosystem: Environmental > Terrestrial > Soil... | reverse complement strand
GCAAATCCCGCTCGATCGGGCTCTGCTGGCCTCAGCACAAACGGCCCTCAGCCGAGTTTCGCCTGCAAAGCGGGTCTATTCCCGCATTGCCTCGTCTGAGGCTGCGCAGGCGGTTCCCCCCTGGCGTCCTGGCGATGCGTTGGGCGCTGACGGCGTCTCAGTCTTTATGCGGGCCTCCGGCAAGCCGCTGACCGACGGTATTCCCGGGTTCTACACCGTCGACGGCTTTTATAAGGTGTTGTTGCCAGCGCTGGGCGACGCCACAAATCAGGTGGCAAGCGAGAGCTGGGTCCTTGGCAGCCACTTCAAGTTCGACCCTCACGACCCAAAGGCAAAACAGCTCGAGCACGACGTGATCGGGCTTTACGAGGACGATTACATCAAGCACTGGGATGAGATGCTGAACGATCTCAGCCTCGTGCCGCTGCGCAATGTCGAGCAGGGCGCGAAGAGCCTGTACATACTCGGCTCGTCACCGCTATCACCGATCCGCAAACTCCTCGGCGCGATCGCTCAGCAACTCAAGCTTACCCAACCACCGCCGGCACCGCCCGCCGAGGCCGCAAAATCTGTTGGCGAGAATATTGCCAAACTGGTGGCACCCGACGCCCTGGCGCGGCTCAAGCCTGTGCTAGGCACCCAAAGCCCTGGACCACCACCGGAGCCACCCGGCAAGAAGGTTGACGACCATTATCGGGCATTGCTCGAGTTCGTCGGAACCGGACCGGGTGCTCAAATCGATCAGGCGCTGAAGGTAATCGACGATCTGCACCAACAGATCGCCGCTCGCGGGGCTCCCGCCCCGGGTGCTCCACCAGGGCCGGCTGCCGCGTCCACCGGGCAGGATTCGGTGCAGCTGATGCGCGACGAAGCGTCTCGTGACCCGCAACCCATCCGCCGCTGGCTTGAGGCGACGGCGGTCAGCGCCAATGCTTTGATTAGCGGCCGCGCCCGCCAGCAAGCGGCCGAAGCCTGGAATGCGCCCGGCAGCGGACCCGCTTCGCTGTGCCAGAAGGCGGTGACCGGACGTTATCCGTTCGTTCCAGGCGCACCAGGCGACATCCCGATGGACGATTTCGCCAAGCTGTTTTCTCCAGGCGGGCTGATCGATGGCTTCTTCAACACCCAGCTGCGGCCTTATGTGGACACCAGCGGAGACGGCAGCTGGAAGCCTCACCCGGTCGACGGCGTAGCAGCGCCGGTGACCCCGGCCGACCTCGCGCAATTCCAGAAGGCCGCCGTGATCCGCGAGCTGTTCTTCGCCGCCGGCAACGCTCCGAGCGTGCGCTTTGACATCACGCCGATCGACCTCGATGATGCAGCAAACCAGGTCACGCTCGATATCGGCGGCACGACGGTGACCTATGCGCATGGTCCGACACGCGCGACGCAAATCACCTGGCCCGGACAGGCCGCGACGGGCAGCGCCAGGCTGGTGTTCGATCCACGCCCGTCCACTGGCCCCGCGGTCTTTCAGGCTTCAGGTGCCTGGGCGCTGTTCCGGCTGTTCGAGCAGGGCACCCTAAAGCGCACGGAATGGGCCGATCGCTATGAGCTCACTTTTGCGTCCGGCGATCGAAAAGCGCGCTTCGAGATCCGCGCCGGGTCGGTGATCAATCCCTTTGCGCCGGGATTGCTGGCAGGATTTCAGTGCCCGAAGCTCTGATCGGCGCCGCATCCAGCGGGCTGGTGCGCGATGCCGCGATCGGCTTCTACGGCAAGATCCCGGGGCGCGGCGACTTTGTCCAGGCAGGGTTGCCGCGCGCGTTTGTCGACCCTTGGGATGCCTGGATGCAGCGGATGATCGTCGCCAGCCGCTCGGTCCTCGGTAAGGGATGGCTACCGGCCTGGCTCGAGGCAGCGGTCTGGCGCTTTGCCCTGTCGCCCTGCATCTGCGGACCCGGCTCGGTGCTGGGCTTGTGGATGCCGAGTGTCGATTCGGTCGGCCGTTACTTTCCGCTCACTCTGGCGGCGGTGTCGCCCGATTTGGAGGCCTCCGCGCTGATGCGCGAGGGCGGCGGCTTCCTCGCCGCAGCCGAATGTGCCGGTCGCGAGGCGCTGGCAAACGACCTGCCACCGGAGGCGCTCATGGCCCGTCTGGCTGCCGCCATCGCGACACCGCCCGCCGAGGCGGCGAGCGACCCGGTTCCCCCGGCCGGTGGTGGGTTGTGGTGGACCGAGGGCGCGCCGCTCGTATCGGCCGAGATGTTTGCCAGCGCCGGTTTACCGGATGAAAATGCTTTTGTCGCCATGCTGGTCTCATGCTGCTCCACCCTGCCAGCACTCGCCTCCGAGCAGACGGGATGATGCACGCGTCGATCGAGCCAGGTGGGCTGTCCACTTGGCGGTTTCGCAGCTGGGCAGCGAGCCATCCGGGTGCGGTGCGTGCGCACAACGAGGACAGCTTCGTGAACCGCCCCGATCTCGGGCTGTGGGCGGTCGCCGACGGCGCCGGCGGGCATCAAGCCGGCGATGTCGCCTCACAGATCATCGCCGACGCGCTCAACGCGGTTCGGCCCGGATTTAGCGCGGCTGAGCTGTTGGCGGAAGTTCGCCACCGTCTCGCCGGCGCGCATAATGCTCTGCGGCTGGAGGCGACCCGACGCGGCGGGCATGTGATGCTCGTCTCCACCATCGTCGTACTGCTCGCGCGGGACGACTACTATGCCTGTCTGTGGGCCGGCGACTCGCGGGCTTACTTGTTGCGCGCTGGTCGCTTGCGCCAACTGACGCGCGACCACAGCCTGGTGCAGGAGCTGTTCGACGCGGGCGCGATCAGCGCTGCGGAGGCCGTGCACCATCCCTCTGCCAACATCATCACGCACGCCGTCGGGGCCGACACGCTCGAGTTGGACAAGGTCACCGACCGGCTGCTTCCCGGCGATCGGTTCTTGCTCTGCAGTGATGGCCTCTTCAAGACAGTGTCGGAACACGAGCTCGCCGGGATCCTGGCGGTCGAGGAGGACCTGGCGGCCGAGCGCTTTCTCGGTGCCGCCCTCGCGCAGCAAGCCGGCGACAATATCACCGCCGTTGCAATCGAAGCCTCCCAGTTAATGGCCCATTGATCACCTTCATAGGCTTGGAGGAGCAGGTCGGAAACCGAAGCGAATGATTCAGAGCGTGCTCACATGGACCCAGGAACGGCTATGTGTTTTCCGACCACTCGGCAGGATGGTTACTGCTTTGCCCTCTTGATGAGATTGTATCCGAACGATTCCGTCTCGTACTTCATTGAGACCTCTTCAAAGCCGATCACCAGCTCTTCCATCAGCTCATCGCCGCTGCCGCTGTCCGGTGCGTAGCGCTTTAAGCCGCACTTCTTGGCTTCAAAGGTCAGAAAAACCTTGACCCCGTCTGCATCCGTCTTAACGACTTTGACCCAGCAATCATTGTCCAGCTTGCCGATCACCGCGTCCTCAAGGAGCTTGGTCGACGCCCCATCGGTTCTTTTCGTCATGTAGAACTCACCGATTTGCGGCGCGTCTGCCTCTCGCGTCAGTCCGCCGACCGCGGAGTTGATGTTTCGTTCGATTTTCCACTTGAACGAAGTGAGCTCGAACGAATCTTCTAACTCCTTAATAGTAACTTGGCCTTTGCATTTGCCGTATTTGCAGTAGTACGCCGTCATAACACTGTCCTCCATTCAAGGTCCGAAAAGGAGGTCGATAGACCCCGCTGTCGATCGTTGACCCATAAGATGTGGCGATCTGCTGTGGATGAGTTCCTGTTGATTTCCTCCATCGCGCAAGTATTTCTTCCAGAGACCAACCCCACTTTCAGTTCACAAAATCGTAACGGAAAGATCCCGTGCGGTTTATTCCGACCTGCACGCGGCTGATCGGCCGTCCGTCGGCTAGCCGGGCCAGCACCTCTGCCGAAAGCTCCGGCAACAAGGTGCACGACAGGATTTTTTCAATATTGCGCGCGCCCGACGCAGTCTCGGTGCAGCGGGCGGCAATTGTCTCGACCAACGCCGGTTCGTATTCGAACCCGGCGCGATAGCTGTTGTACACCCGCTGCCGAATTCGCCCGAGCTGCAATTCAACAACTTGCCGGATTACCCCCTCGGACAATGGCAGATACGGCACCAATGTCACCCGGCCGAGAAACGCGGGCTTGAAGTATTTGAGCAGCTCCACGCCCAACGCCTCGCTCAGCGCCGCCGCATCAGGTGCGGTCTCAGGATCAGCGAACAATTTGGCGATCAGCTCGTGCGCGGCGTTCGACGTCATGATCATGACGGTGTTCTTAAAGTCGATGTCGCGGCCTTCGCCGTCGCGCATCATCCCCTTGTCGAAGACTTGGAAAAAGACATCCTGCACGCCGGGATGCGCCTTCTCCATTTCGTCGAGCAAAACCACCGAATAAGGCCGCCGCCGCACTGCCTCGGTCAGGATGCCCCCCTCGCCATAGCCGACATAGCCCGGCGGGCTGCCCATCAACAGGCTGACCTTATGCTCTTCCTTGAACTCGTTCATATTGATGACGGTCAGGTTCTGCTCGCCGCCATAGAGCAGATCGGCCAGTGTCAGCGCGGTCTCGGTCTTGCCGGTGCCGGACATGCCGACCATCAGAAAGACGCCGATCGGCTTGCGCGGATCGGTCAATTTGGCGCGCGACGTGTAGATCGCGTGCGCGACAGTTTCGAGCGCATGCGGCTGGCCGACAATACGTTCTTCCATCGCTTCCTTCAGATGCAATACCGTCCGGATCTCGTCCGATTGCATGCGTCCGGCCGGTATGCCGGTCCAGTTCTCCACGATCTCGGCAACCGCCTGGGCATCGACAACCGAGAAAATCAGTGGCTGCTCGCCCTGGATCGCGCGCAACTGGGCGCTCGCATCCGCCAAGCTGCCGCGGGCGCCCGCTTTGTCCTCACCGTTTTCGGGAGCCTCGATGACCGCCCGCGCCGCAGCGATCTCCGCTGCCAAACGTTTTTCTTCCTCCCAGCGCTCTTCGAGCGCCTCGAGTTCTGCGCCAGCTTGCGCGCGCTTCTCGATCAACTCCGCCTTGCGCTCGCCATGCTCGGAGCCGGTGGCGGTTTCCCGTTCGAGGATTGTGACCTCGGTATCAATCAAGGCGATCCGCCGCTGCCGATCCTCGATCGCCGAGGGCACCGCCGATTGGCTCATTGCGACGCGCGCACAGGCGGTGTCGATCAGCGAGACCGCCTTGTCGGGCAGCTGCCGGCCGGCGATGTAGCGCGCCGAGAGCCGGACAGCCTCGCCGACCGCCTCGTCGAGGATGCGCACATTGTGGTGTTTTTCGAGTGTCGCGAGGAGGCCGCGGACCATGGCGATTGCCGTCGCCTCGTCCGGCTCCTCGACCTTGACCACCTGGAAGCGCCGGGTTAAGGCGGCATCTTTTTCAAAGTATTTCTTGTATTCGGCCCAGGTCGTGGCAGCAATCGTGCGCAGCTCACCTCGCGCGAGTGCGGGCTTCAGCAGATTGGCGGCATCGCTCTGCCCGGCCGCGCCGCCGGCGCCGATCATAGTGTGCGCCTCGTCGATGAACAAAATGATCGGCTTCGGGCTCGCCTTGACCTCTTCGATGACTGATTTAAGACGGTTCTCGAATTCACCCCTGACCCCGGCACCCGCCTGCAACAGCCCGAGATCGAGGGTTCGCACAGTAACGTCGCGCAGCGACGGCGGCACGTCGCCCTCCGCAATACGCAGTGCGAACCCCTCGACGACTGCAGTCTTCCCAACCCCCGCCTCACCGGTCAGGATCGGGTTGTTCTGCCGCCGGCGCGTTAGAATGTCGACGACTTGGCGAATCTCGGCATCGCGACCGAGGATCGGATCGATTTTCCCGGCTCGCGCCATCGCCGTCAGTTCGATCGTGTATTGCGCAAGAGCTCCCGATCCGACTGCAGCGCCGGACCCGTCCGCAACCGCGGGCGGACCCTCAGGCGAGGTGACGGCGCTCGCCGTTTCGCTGCTGCCGGCGGTCACTGCGGCGAAATCACGCTTCAGCGCGTCGGCCGGCACCTGCAACAGTTGACCCGACGCCTCGCGCGCCCGGCGTGCCAATACTTCGTCGGCCAGCAATGCCCAAAGCAGATGACCGGAGTGCACCCGCGACAGGCCATGCTCGACAGACGCGATCAGCCAGGCCTGTTTGGCGAGCTCGACAATCTCGGGCGACAGGCTGGGTGCCCGGGCATTGCCGGTCTTCATGCGGTCGAGCGCACGGTTGAGGTCAATGATGAACCGCGCGTGGTCTACCCCATAGTGGCGCAGGATCGCGGCAATGTCGCTATCAGCGTCGTCGGCCAGCTTTAATAGCCAGTGCTCGATCTCGACATTATAGTGGGTGCGCGACAGGGTCAGTCCCGCGGCGGCCTCGAGCGCACGCCGGCAAGCCTCGTTCAGCCGCCCCACCAGCGCCTTCAGATCAATCGCGGCCATTCGACCGTTTCCCCAATCGAGCCTCGTTGGCTGCGGCGGCCCGCCGCGCTCCTCGCGCCGAGGGCAAGCGTGGCGCCAACCGCAAAGCCAATCTACCATGGGGTTCGGCAGACATGTGTGAAGTAGATCACACTCCGCGCGCCAATTTGCGAATTCGGAGATGGCGGCGGGATTTGCCGGGTGGTGATCTTGCGGATGTGCGACCAGGGGAACAGCGATGCAGGAATTTCCCGAAGGCTTCGATCTCGCTACATTGCTTGCGCCGATCAGCGAGGAAGTGCCGGAAGGGATTGATCTGCGCGAAGACGCCTCCCCGAGCTCCCTGTATCGCCGGCTGCGCGATGCGCGGACCGAGGCGCGCGACGCTGAGCGCGCCGCGGATGCGCCCAGATCTCCGGATGATCCCACACCGGCGGAGAGCGGCCCCGCCGTCTCCCTTGGGGCAAGGTGGCGTACTGTTCGCGAGCTCGCGACCGAGGCGCTTACAGCGCACAGCAAGGACCTCGAGATTGCCGCCTGGCTCACCGAGGCGCTATTGCGCAGCGACGGTCTCATTGGCCTTGCAGCGGGCTTTCGGCTGATGGCGGGCCTTGCCGAAACCTTCTGGGACGAGATTTTTCCACACCCGGATGAGGAAGGGCTCGCCACGCGCGTTAGGCCAATAGCCGACCTCAACGGTATGGGTCGCGATGGCACCTTGATCCAGCCGCTGGGCAAGCTCGTTCTGTTCGAGCGCTCTACCGATGGATTGGCGTTCTCGCTGTCACAGTACGAACAATCGGCGGGGCTCCTGGGACCAGAGCAGCGCCTCGCCGCGCTTCCATTCGAGACGGTCGAGAACGAGGCGCGGGCGGCGGGCGGCGACCATTTCGCGCTGCTCCGGGACCAGGCGGCGGAAGCCGCCGAGGCGTGGCGCGCGCTTGGCCAAGTCCTCGACCAGCGCGTCGGCGCAGACGCCCCGCCGGCCACCCGGATCCGCGCGCTGATCGAACACGTAGAAGACGCCGCCAAACGCTTTGCAACACCTGGAGCCGAAGCGGGCGGGGAAATTGCGACCCCGGCGCCCGATGATGCCGAAGGGATCGCGGTCGCGCAGCCCGAGCAGGCGGCGGGCGCGCCGGTCACGCGCGCGGGCACTCTGACCACGCGCGAGGATGCGCTTCGCGCGCTCGCCCAGATCGCCGAGTTTTTTCGGCGCACCGAGCCTCTCTCGCCGATCGCCTATACGTTGCAAGAGGCAGTGCGCCGCAGCCGCATGACGTGGCCGGAGCTGCTCGCAGAGATCGTGCCCGACGCGACATCGCGGTCGGCCATTCTGACGAGCCTCGGGATCCGCCCACCGCCGAGCGAGTAGCTTCCCGCCTATATCCCGGGCCAGCGCCATGCGCGGTTGGCGCGATCGAGCCTCGAATGCCGTCTTAAACTCTTTTCGCAAGTGTGAGCTAGTTCACACTTATCGACGGCGGTTCGGACCATTTTTTGCGAATGGGGGTATGAGCCGACCGCAACGAATACCTGGGAAGATTGGCTTTTGGACCGTTAGAGTGTAGCATAGCCGCTTGATCCAACCGGAAGTCCGGGCGGGAGGGTATCATGGCCGAGAGCATTCACGAAAAGCTGAAGCGCGTTCGTAAGCCCCGGGTACACATCACCTACGAAGTCGAGACAGAAGGCGCCGAAATATTGCGAGAGCTGCCGTTTGTCGTTGGCATCATGGGCGATTTCTCGGGCGACCCGACACAGCCGCTGAGGCCGCTCAACGAGCGTAAGTTCATCCAGATCGACCGCGACAATTTCAACGAAGTGATGGCGCGGATGACGCCAGGGCTGAACCTCAGAGTGGACAACAAGCTCACCGACGATGGCAGTCAAATGGCGGTCAGCCTGAAATTCGACTCGCTCGAGAATTTTGAGCCGGTGCGCGTCGCCGAACAGGTTCCGGCATTGAAAGCCTTGCTCGAGACCCGCAGCAAATTGCGCGATCTAATGAGCAAGGTCGACCGCTCCGAGCAGCTCGAGAGCCTTCTGGAGCAGATTTTGACAAACGAGAACGAGCTGAAATCCCTCTCGGGTCAGCTCGGGCTTGAAAAAAAAGAAGGCTAGCCGATGTCCGAAACGAAGGTTGCTCCCGAAACCAGCCTCGCGACGACGGAGGCTGGCGGCCTGCTGGAGCAGGTGGTTGCCGCGACCAAGCAGACCGAGCCCGACCGCGCTCAAGAGCTCGTCAAGACTCTCATCGAAGAGGCGCTCACCGGCACCGTCACCTTCGACCGAACCTTGGAGCGCACATTCAACGCGGCAATCGCCGCGATCGATCAAAAGCTTTCCGCCCAACTCAACGCCATCATGCACCATGAGCGCTTTGTTCAGCTCGAAGGCACGTGGCGCGGGCTCAACTATCTGGTGATGAACAGCGAGACCGGCACCAGTCTCAAGCTTCGGGTGCTAAACGTTCCCAAGCGCGAGTTGAACCGCGATTTGACCCGCGCGGTCGAGTTCGATCAGAGCCAGCTCTTCAAGCAGATCTACGAGAGCGAGTTCGGGATGCCCGGCGGCGAGCCCTTTGGCGCGCTGATCGGCGACTACCAATGGACTGCTCATCCCGATGACGTCGAAACGCTTCGCCTGATGTCACAAGTGGCGGCGGCCGCCTTCGCGCCGTTCATCAGTGGTGCCGGCCCCCGCTTGTTCGGCTTCCAGGAATGGACCGAGCTGTCGAGACCGCGTGACTTGGCGATGACCTTCGAGGGCCAAGATTACATCAAATGGCGTAGTCTGCGCGACAGCGAAGATGCGCGTTTTGTCAATCTCGTCATGCCGCGCGTGCTCGCCCGTTTGCCCTATGGCGCGGCCACCAAGCCGATCGACGAGTTTGCTTATGAAGAGGCGCCCTATGATGAGGCTGGCGCCGCGCTGGCGATGAAGCACGGCGAATATTGCTGGATGAATGCCGCGTATGTGATGGGGGCGCGCCTGACCGATGCCTTTGCAAAGACCGGCTTTTGTGTCGCCATCCGCGGCGCCGAAGGCGGCGGCAAGGTCGAGAACCTGCCCTATCACGTTTTTACCACCGACGACGGCGACAAAGACGGCAAATGCCCGAGCGAAATCGCCATCACCGACCGCCGGGAAAAGGAGCTTTCGGATCTCGGCTTTCTGCCGATCTGTCACTACAAGAATACCGACTATTCGGTATTCTTTGGCGCGCAGAGCATCCAGAAGCCGAAAAAGTACGACCGTCCGGAGGCTACCGCAAACGCCGCAATTTCGGCGCGCTTACCTTATCTGATGGCGACCAGCCGCTTTGCCCATTACCTCAAAGTCATCGCCCGCGACTGGGTCGGCAGCTTTATGGAAGCACCCGATGCCGAACGCCGCATGAACCGCTGGATCAACAACTACGTCAATTCAAACGAGAGCGCCGGACAGGAAATGAAGGCGCGGTTCCCGCTCCGCGAGGCGCGCGTCGAAGTCAAGGATATTCCTGGCCAGCCCGGTTCCTATAATGCGATCGCCCATCTGCGGCCGTGGCTGCAGCTGGAAGAGCTGACGACCAGCATGCGCCTGGTGGCGCGCCTCCCGCCAAAGGCTTGAGGTGGCAGCCACACGGCCATTGGAGAGGTAGAGTTCGTGTGGCCCAGACGGCGGCAATTCTTATCGAGGAAGAGGTCGTTGCAGATCTTTCCGAAGCCCTGCGCGAGCAGGTGCTCGGGGGGGTCTTCTTTGGACCGCACCATGCTGCGGCCGAACGCGTTGCCTCTTTCACGTTTCTGCCTCCGGCAGAAGCGCTCGCAGACTGGTTCGGCCCGCTAGCCGCGCAGCGCTTTGCTGCCGATCCTGAAGCCTGCCGCGCGGCAATCGATCGTGACATTGCGGCGCTCGATGCACTGATTGGCGCGCAACTCGACGCCATCCTCCACCACCAGCGCCTACGCCGTCTCGAGGGCAGCTGGCGCGGTCTTGCCTGGCTTATTGCCGGTCTCGATCCGGCTGGCCGGGTCAAGGTGAAAGTGCTCGACATTTCCTGGCCGGCGCTGTGCCGCGATCTGGATCGTGCTGTCGAGTTCGATCAAAGCCAGCTCTTCCACAAAGTGTACGAGGAAGAGTTCGGCACGCCGGGCGGCGAGCCTTACGGGCTGCT
>Ga0306925_10006986_pt1 | contig 10557 bp, 8 predicted proteins | sample flu12Cox44000176_FD_203755 | JGI IMG/M metagenome (GOLD analysis project Ga0306925, IMG submission 203755) | Lab enrichment of tropical soil microbial communities from Luquillo Experimental Forest, Puerto Rico - flux8day.12C.oxic.44.000.176 (v2)... | ecosystem: Environmental > Terrestrial > Soil... | reverse complement strand
GCTCCTCGATTTCGGGGTCAGCAACGACCAGGCCTGGGAGGTCGGGCTCGCCTGCGGCGGCAAGATCCAGATCTTTGTCGAGCGCGTCGAATGAAGGGGCGCATTCTCGACCATGTCGTGGCGGCGGCGCGCGATCACCGCTCCGTCGCGCTCGCGACCGATCTAGCCACCGGCCGGCAATTAATGCTCGATGGCGAGCAGGTCGAGGGCGATCTGGCGCTCGATCGTGCGACGCTCGAAGAGGTACGCGAGGCCTGGAGGGGCGGCCGCAACCGCACTATCGATACAGCGGCCGGCGCCGTGTTCGTCGAGGTTCTGACCCCGCCGCACCGCTGCTTCATCGTCGGCGCGGTCCACATTGCCCAGCCGCTCGCAAGGATGCTGGTTATGACCGATTACGCGGTGTCGATTATCGATCCGCGCGAATCCTTCGCTACCGAAGCGCGCTTCCCGGGGATCGAGATGACATCGGAATGGCCCGACGAAGCGCTCGCGCGGTTGAAGCCGGATCGTGGCTCGGCGGTTGTCGCCTTGACCCATGATCCCAAGCTCGACGACCCGGCATTAGCCGCAGCACTGCGCTCGGACTGCTTCTACATCGGCGCGCTCGGCTCACGCCGCAATCATGCCGGGCGCTGCGCTCGCCTCAAGGAGCAGGGCTTTACCGACAGTGATCTCGCCCGCATTCATGGGCCCGTCGGATTGTCAATCGGCGCGATATCGCCGGCCGAAGTGGCGGTCTCGATCGTCGCCCAGATGACGCAGATCCTGCGGCGCGGCGAGAAGGCAGAGACGGCGTGAAATTCGGCGAGGTCCCGGTCGTCGAGGCCGAGGGTGCGGTCCTCGCCCATAGTCTGCGGCTCGGGACCGTCGCGCTGAAGAAAGCCCGCGTGCTGTCGCGTGCCGATCTGGATGCGATCTCCCAAGCCGGGCTCTCGCAAATCGTCGTCGCCCGGCTCGAACCGGGCGATGTCGGCGAGGACGAGGCGGCACGGCGGGTCGCCGCAGCGGTCGCCGGCGAGGAGATCGAGCCGGCGGCGCCGTTTACCGGCCGGGCCAATTTGTTTGCCAAGACCCGCGGTCTGCTGGTGTTCGATCGCGACCGACTCGACCGGCTGAACCTCGTCGACGAAGCGGTCACCCTCGGCACGTTGCCGCCATTCGTCGCCGTCGAGCCGCGAACGATGGTCGGTACGGTCAAGATCATCCCATTCGCCGCATCGGCCGAAGCGGTCGAGCGTTGCGTCGCGGCGGCGCGTTCGGATGGGCCGCTGCTTCGGGTCGCGCCCTTTCTGGAGCGCTCGGTGGGGCTCGTTCAGACCCGGTTGCCAGGATTGAAGGAGAGCATCCTCGACAAGACCCGCGAGGTCACCGAGAGCAGGCTAAAGGCCATCGGTTGCCGGCTGGCCGTCGAGGAACGTTGCGGCCACACGACCACCGAGCTGGCTCCGTTGATCCGCGACGCTATGGGTCACGGGATCGACATTCTGCTGATCCACGGCGCCTCAGCTATTCTCGACCGGCGTGACGTGATCCCGGCGGCCATCGTCGCGGCGGGGGGCCGGATCGACCATTTCGGCATGCCGGTCGATCCGGGCAACCTGTTGCTTCTGGGCCATGTCGGAGAGCGGGTGGTGCTCGGGCTTCCCGGCTGCGCGCGCTCGCCAAAGGTCAATGGCTTCGACTGGGTGCTCGAGCGGCTGGTAGCGGGGTTGCCGGTCGGCCCGGAAGAGATCATGCGCATGGGCAGTGGCGGGTTGCTCGCCGAGATCCCGTCGCGGCCATTGCCGCGCGCCGAGGCGACACCCGCGGCCGAACGCAGATCCGAGCCGAAACCGCAGGGCCCGCGGATCGCGGCACTGCTGCTGGCAGCAGGACAATCGCGGCGAATGGGCGGGCCGAACAAATTGCTCGCCGAGATTATGGGTACTCCAATGGTTGCGCACGTCGTCAGGAGGCTGCTCGCCTCGCGAGCGCGGCCGATTATCGCGGTGCTAGGCAATCAGGCGGAAGCGGTCGATGCCGCCCTCGGCAAATTGCCGGTCGAGAGGGTGCAAAATCCCGAGTTTGCCGTGGGGCTCTCGACCTCGCTAAAGCGCGGCATCGCTGCGCTGCCTTCCGACCTCGATGGCGTAATCGTCTGCCTCGGCGACATGCCGCTAATTTCCGGCCGCCATCTCGACCGCCTGATTGCCGCGTTCAACCCGCTCGAGGGACGGGCGATCATCGTCCCGACCCGGCGTGGCAAGCGTGGCAACCCGGTCTTGTGGTCGAAGCAGTTCTTTTCCGAGATGGCCGGGCTCGCTGGCGATGTTGGGGCCAAGCACCTGATCGGCGAACATGCCGAACTGGTCGCCGAGGTCGAGATGGACGACGATGCCGTGCTGGTCGATATCGACACGCCGGACGCGCTCGACGCGTTTAGGGAAAAGCGCAGCCCTGCACGAGAGCAGCCCCGCTGATGGGAGAATAGAGGACATGGAGACGACGCCGTTTCGGGACTACGAGGCGGGCACCCAGCCGCCCTACGACGCGCCGGACTATGGCAGCACCCACAAGCGGCATCCGCAGGATGGGCTGGTGCGTCTGCCGCACACGATCACCGAGACTTCCGGCCCGCGCTTTTCGGCCGCCCAGTTTCCGCCGATCGCCGATCTCTCGATGGTCAATGGGAAGGCAGCACTCGGCGAGCGCATCATTGTGCACGGTCGCATTACCGACGAGGCCGGCCGACCTATCCCAGACACGATCGTCGAGATCTGGCAGGCCAATTCGGCGGGCCGCTACCATCACCCGGCGGATCAGCACGACGCGCCAACCGACCCGAATTTCCACGGCGAGGGCCGGGTCTACACCGATGATGACGGCTGGTACCGGTTCACCTCGATCAAGCCCGGCGCCTATCCTTGGCGCAATCACCACAATGCCTGGCGGCCGAACCACATCCACTTCTCGTTTTTCGGCACGGGCTTTGCCCAGCGGCTCGTCACCCAAATGTATTTCCCGGGCGACCCGCTGCTCGATCTCGACCCGGTCTTTTTGTCGGTACCCGACAGGGCGGCGCGCGACCGCCTTGTGTGCCGGCTTGATATGACCGTCACCGAGCCCGAATGGGCATTGGGCTATCGCTGGGACGTCGTGTTGCGCGGCCGCGCAGCAACACCGTTGGAAGGCGCCGCGGGGTAAGGAATAACCACGCGGTCTGCTACAAGTGCAGTGCGTCCTTCGAGGCCTCGCTCCGCGAGGCACCTCCGAGCTTGTGAAAGAATCGACGAGGCTCCGGCATATCGGCTCGACGGGCGTGGTCCGTGCTTCGAGACGCGCCTGACAGGGCGCGTCTCGAAGCACTCACTTCTTCTCGACGTTCCACAGGAACACCACCGGGGCGATGATGATGCCGTCGAGGTTTTTGCGGTAGGCGGTCGGGATCACGAACTGGCCGGTCGGGATGTAGGGAACGTCGTTCGCATAGGCTTCGACCTGGATGTCGGCGGCGAGCTTCTTCTGCGCCGCCGGATCGGGCGCTTTGAACCAGGTGTCGATCAGCGACTCGATCTTGTCGTCGGTCGGCCAGCCGAACCACGCCTTCTCGCCGTTGGCGCGGAGCGGAATATTGACCGCCGGCGAAAATAAGTCAGGTGCGGCGGCCCAGGTGTGAAAGATGCTCCAGCCGCCCTTGTCGAGCGGCTCCTTGGAGGCGCGGCGGGTGATCAACGTGCCCCAATCATTGGCCTGAAAATCGACATTGAGCCCGGCCTTGCGCAGCGCCTCCAGGGTCACCAATGCTTGGCCGTGCACAATCGGCTGGTCGGTCGCCGACATCAGCACGATCCTCTCGCCCTTGTAGCCGGCCTCCTCGATCAGCTCCTTGGCCTTGGCGAGGTCAGGCCCGTTCGATAGAGCGTCAGCGCCGGCATTGCTCTCGAGCGGGGCGCCGCAGACGAACAGCGCAGCGCAGCTCTTCCAGTATTTCGGGTCGCCGGCGGCGGCGCGCATGTAGTCTTTCTGATCGACGAGGTTCAACACCGCTTCGCGCAATTTCACATTGTTGAATGGTGGCAAAACATGGTTGAAGCGCAAGATGCCGTGATTGCCGAGCGGATCGACGGTAGTGACGACCACGTCCTTGTTGGCAGCGAAAACCGGGACGAGGTCCGCCGGCGGCTGCTCGTACCAGTCGGCCTCGCCGGCGTTGAGCGCCGCGGCCGCGGTCGCCGTGTCGGGAATATAGAGCCACTCGACCCGGTCGACCTTTGCCACCTTGCCTCCCGCCGCGAAGCTCGGGGGCTCTTTGCGCGGCACGTAATCGGGGTTCTTGACAAAAACCGCCTTGTTGCCGGGCTGCCATTCCTCCTTGACGAATTTGAACGGGCCCGAGCCGATCGCCTCGGGAACCTGCTGGTAGGCATCGGTTTTGGCTAGCCGCTCCGGCATCATAAACGGCACATTGCTTGAGAGCTTGCCGAGGGCGTCGAGGATCAGCGGAAACGGCGATTTGAGGGTGATCGTAAAGGTGCCGTCGTTGTCGGCGCGGATCTGCCCGACCGCCTCCATCAGCTTCTGACCGAGCGCATCGCGCTTGCCCCAGCGTTCGACCGAGGCGACGCAATCGGCGGCGCGGACCGGCTGCCCGTCATGCCATTTCAAGCCGGGGCGCAGTGTAAAGCTGTAGGTCAGCTTGTCGTCGCTGACGGTCCAGCGGTCGACCATTTGCGGCTGAGGCTTGAAGGCCTTGTCGAGCGAGAACAGCGTGTCGAAGACCAGATAGCCGAAATTGCGCGTCACATACGCCGTCGTCCAGATCGGATCGATGCTGCGCAGATCGGCCTGCGGGATAAAGCGCAGGGTCGTCGGCCCGCTCTCCGTCCGGCCCGCACTAGGGATCAGAGCGAGGGCGAGCGCCGCCACGGCAGCGGCCATTTGAAAGCTGCGGGCGAATGAACTCATCGGTTGTCCCTATTCGAGCCGTGGTTGCTGCGCCGACCTTACACTATCTGTTTCACACTCCAAGCGCCGCGCCATAAATTGGCCTATGAAGAGCTGGGAGGAATGGGAGGATCTATGAGCGCCGACCAGGACATCGCCTACCTCTCGGCAACTACGCTGCTCCATCTTTACCGCAAGAAAGCGCTGTCGCCGGTCGAGGTGACCCGCTTTCTGCTCGATCGTCTCGACACGCTGCAACCCAAGATCAACGCCTTTTGCATCGTCGACCGCGATGGTGCGCTGGCGGCGGCGCAGTACTCCGAAGCGCGTTGGCAACTCGGGGAGGCGGCCGGGGGGCTCGACGGCGTCCCGGTCACGATCAAGGATCTGATGCTGATGCGCGGCTTCCCGACCTTGCGCGGGTCGCACCTCGTCGATCCCGATCAGGACTGGTCGGAGGACGCGCCCGCGGTGGCACGCCTGCGCGAGGCCGGTGCGGTGATCCTCGGCAAGACCACGACCCCGGAATTCGGCTGGAAGGCGCTCGGCGACAGCCCGTTGACCGGGATCACCCGCAATCCGTGGGATCTTTCGCGCACCCCGGGCGGCAGCAGCGCCGGTGCTGCGGCCGCCTGCGCCGCCGGGATCGGACCGCTGCATCTCGGCAGCGACGGCGCCGGCTCGATCCGCATTCCCGCCGCCTTCAGCGGTATTTTCGGGCTGAAACCGAGCTTTGGCCGTGTCCCGGCCTACCCGCTCTCGGCGATGGGGCTGCTCGGCCATCTCGGCCCGCTGGCGCGAACTGTGGCGGATGCAGCCTTGATGCTGAATGTGCTGTCGCAACCCGACCATCGCGACCCTTACGCGCTGCCACCCGACGACACGGATTGGTGCGACGGGATCGAGGGTGGCGTGCGGGGTTTGCGGATCGCCTTCAGCCCGACGCTCGGCTACGCCAAGGTCGACCCGGAAATCGCTGCGGCGGTCGCGGCGGCGGCGCGGCAATTCGAGACCCTCGGCGCCATCGTCGAGGAGGTGGATACGATCATTCCTTCCCCGCGCGAGGCGCTGTTTACGCTATGGGCGGCGGGTGCGGCCAAGCTCCTCGACGCCTGCCCGCCAGACACGCGGGTGCTGGTCGACCCCGGTCTGGTGGCAACGGCTGCCGAGGGCGAGCGGATCAGTGCGGTCGACTATCTCGGCGCCGACCTCGTGCGCACCGCTCTCAGCCAGCAGATGGCGGCATTCCATCAGAAATACGATTTGCTGCTGACCCCGATGATGCCGGTCCCGGCGCTGCCGGTGGGCCAAGACCTCAACGATCCGGCGACCGAGAGGCATTGGATCGATTGGTCACCATTCAGCTATCCGTTCAACATGACGCGCCAGCCGGCAGCGAGCATCCCGTGCGGGCCAACCCGCGCGGGATTGCCGATCGGTCTGCAGATCGTCGGCCCGCTCTATGCCGATGCCCGCGTCTTGCGCGCGGCGCGCGCCTTCGAGACAACGCAGCCGGACCGTCAGCCGCCGCTCGCTGCATAACCGGAACGGCCGGATATCACGCTTGCCGGATAGAGCAGGCCGGAGTACCAAACAACCGAAAGCTCCTGGAGACCATGATGGCAGACACCCGTATCGACCCCCCGACCGAGGCGGTGAGCCCGTCGGGTATCAACCATCTCGTGCTGAACGTTCGCGACATTGAGGAGTCGCACAAATTCTGGACCGAGATCGTCGGCTTCAAGCAGGTAGGCGAATTGCACCCGCGCGCCGACCGTCCGGCCCCGCCGAAGATGCGTTTCTACAGCGCGGTCAATGACGGCCAGCTGACCCACCACACCGTCGCCCTAGTCGAGAGCGCGAATTTGCCGCCGCCCGCCGAATGGGCGCTGGTCAACAGCCAGGTCGCGATCAACCACGTGGCGCTGACGATGCCGAACCGCGAGGCGTGGCTGAAGCAGCTCGCCTTTCTGCAGAGCCGCGGGGTCAAGTTCAACTGGCGCGTCAATCATGGTGTGACCCACAGCGTCTACATCAACGACCCGAACGGCTACGGCGTCGAGTTTCTGTACGAGATGCCCCGTGAGATGTGGGAGAACGACATCGACGCCGGGATCAACTGGCTCGAAAATCTGCCGAGCGAGGGTCCCGAGGCGCTGATCGACCGCACCGACACCCCGAGCTTTGGCGTGAAAGAGCCGGCACCCGCCCCAGCGGAGTAGCTGCCGTCTGAGCTGCAGGTCGAGGGCGGGTCAGCTGCCCTCGACCATACGGCCTGGGTTGAGGATATGCAGCGGGTCGAAGGCGTCCTTGACCCGGCGCGATAGCGCGGCGAGCGGTGCCGGCTGCGGCTCGAACACCGCGACCGAGCGGCGCAAGGCCGGTGAACCTTTGATCAGCGTCGCGTGCCCGGTGTCGCGTCCCTCAGGCCCGCGGAACGCGGCGCGGATCATCGCGGCCCCGGCATCGCCGGTATCGGCCACCGCAATCCACAGCAGCCCGCCGCCCCAATCGAGAAACCAGACCCCATCGAGCGCCCGCGACAGCTCCTGCCCCAATTCCGTGCCGCGTGCGGGTGTCACTGAGATGCGCCACACCGCGCGGCCGGCGAGCCCCGAGAGCGGCGCCGCCTCGGCGATGCCGCGCCACGGCGCGATTGCCTCGAAGCCGGAAAAGACCTCAACAGGATTGGCCGTCCGGTGCTCGCGGATGAGGCTGTCGCGGCGAAACTCGACCGACTGCGCCGGGCCCTCCACCCGCAACACGACGGTGCCTTCATTGCCCAGCAAGCCGGGCGAAATTGCCGCCCCCGCCGGCAGATAGGCCGCACCCGAGACTTCGTGCGGCGAGCCCAGTGCCGATGTCATCAGACGGCCCGCTGCGGTGGGCTCGACATCGGTGAACAGCACGGTCTCGACCGTCTCGGGGCGCGGCAATACCTTGATCGTAACCTCTTCGAGCGCGGCCAATGTGCCGTAGGAACCCGCCATCAATTTCGGCAGATCGTAACCGGTGACGTTCTTGATGACCTTGCCGCCGGCCTTGAAGATCTCGCCGCGCCCGCTGACCGCCCGAAAACCGAGGAAATGGTCGCGCGCCGCCCCCGCCTTGATCCGGCGCGGACCGGAGAGGTTGCAGGCGAGAACGCCGCCGAGTGTGGGTCCTGCGCCGTCCTGCCCGCCGGCGCCGAGCAGGCCACGCCAGTCCGGTGGCTCGAACGCGAGCATTTGGCCTGCCTCTTCGAGCGCGCGTTCGATGTCGGCGAGCGGGGTGCCGGCGCCGGCGGTCAGCACCAATTCGCTCGGCGCATAGTCGCGAATACCCGAGAGACCCGCTAGGTCGAGCTGGTGGGCCACCTGAACCGGCCGCCCGAGCCCGCGTTTCGACCTGCCGGCGACAAGCTCGATCGGCTCCTGCGCGGCGAGGGCCCAGGCGATCTGGTCGCGCAATTCGCCGAGATCGGCGGGGGCGAGGCGCGTCATGTCGGAGCGAGCACGCCGCGGCGGATCTGGTCGCGTTCGATCGATTCGAAGAGGGCGCGGAAATTCCCCTCACCGAACCCTTCATTGCCCTTGCGCTGGATGATCTCGAAGAAGATCGGACCGATCACTGTCTCGGTGAAGATCTGCAGCAGCAACCCCTGACCGGCGCGCGGTGCGCCGTCGATCAGGATCCGGTCGAGCTCCAAGCGGGCGAGGTCCTCACTATGCCCCGGGACGCGCGCGTCGACCGCTTCGTAATAGGTGTCGGGGACCGACATGAACGAGATCGCGCCCTGCCGCAACGCCTCGACGCTCGCATAGATGTTCTGGGTGGCGAGCGCGATGTGCTGGATGCCCTCGCCGTGATAGGCCTCCAGATATTCGGCGATCTGCGACTTGTCGTCCGCACTCTCGTTGATCGGGATGCGGATATGCCCATCGGGGCTGGTCATCGCCTTTGAGCGCAGCCCGGTCAGCCGGCCTTCGATGTCGAAGTAGCGGATCTCGCGAAAATTGAACAGGCGCTCGTAGAATTCCGCCCACAGCTGCATGCGCCCGCGATGGACATTGTGGGTCAGATGGTCGATACCGGTCAGCCCTACCCCCGGCGCCGCCGTGTCGGCCAGCGGTATGAAGTCGACATCGTAGATCGTCCGCTCCCCGTAGCGGTCGACGAGATAGATCAGGCTGCCGCCGATCCCTTCGATGGCCGGGATATTGAGCTCCATCGGCCCGACCTTGCCGTGCACCGGCTTGGCGCCGAGCGAGATCGCGCGCTCGTAGGCCTTGGCCGCGTCGGCGACACGGAACGCGATCGCGCAGACCGAGGGGCCGTGCAGCCGGGCAAAGGCCTGGGCGAAGCTCTCGGGCTCGGCGTTGAGGATGAAGTTGACTTCGCCCTGCTTGTAGAGGGTCACGTTTTTCGAGCGGTGGCGCGCCGCCGCGACAAACCCCATACGCTCGAACAGCGCAGCCAGCGCCTGCGGGTCGGGCCCGGTGTATTCGACAAACTCAAACCCGTCGGTGCCCATCGGGTTGTCCCACAGATCGCGCCGCGCCGATTGCATCGCACTCATCCGAACCTCCGACCGGATCCGCCACTCCGGATGATGTGGTCGCCCCCGCGCCGATCACCAAGGAGAGCCGCCATGCGAGGCTTGTGCCGTGTTGCCGAACGTGCGACAGAGCGAACCGGGGATCGGGGAGGAACAATACGATGGCGGAAGCGGCATACTCGGCCACCGAGACGGCGCTCGAGAACCAGCGGCTCGGGGCCTTGCAGATGCGCGTCGCGGCACTCTGCGCGCTGATCCAGATGTGCGACGGTTACGACGTCGGCTCGATCGGCTGGGCGGTGCCGTCCCTGACTCACGCCTGGAACCTGCCGCCGGCGGCCTTCTCGCTAGCCTTTCTGTGGTCCAATCTCGGCGTCATGGCGGGCGCCCTCGCCTCGGGGCCGATCGGTGACCGCTTCGGGCGTAGGCCGCTGCTGCTCGCCAGTGTGGCGATCTTCGGCCTGGCCTCGCTGGCGAGCGCCCTCGCCCCCTCGCTTGGTGTGCTGAGCGTATTGCGCTTCTTCACCGGGCTCGGCATCGCCGGTGCGTTTTCCGGCACAACGGCGCTGACCGGCGACTACACGCCGCAGCGCCTGCGGGCAACGATGATCATGGTGACCTTCACCGGAGCGCCGATCGGCGGGTTCCTTGGCGGTCTGATCGTGGCGGCACTGCTGCGCCATTACACCTGGCCGGTGATCTTTGTTCTGGGCGGCGCCTTCCCGCTGGTGCTGCTGGTGGTCATGGCGCTGTGGTTGCCGGAATCGCCGCGCTTCCTGGCCCGCAAGCCGAACCTGTCGCCGCGTCACCAGGCGCTGTTGGCGCGGCTCGACATCACCCAGGCGCAAGGCGGTGCACATCCCGTCGACATTGCCGCCGAAAACCCGGTCAAGCTGCTGTTCGGCCCGGTCTACGCGCTGCAGACCGTGCTGCTGTGGATCATTTTCTTTTGCAGCCTGCTAAACCTCTACCTGTTTGTCTTCTGGCTGCCCGAGGTATTGCACCTGACCGGCATGACGCCGCCCCAGGCGGTGTTTGCCTCGAGTCTCATTCCGCTGGGCGGGATTTTCCCGGTCCTCTATCTGGGTCTGCTG
>Ga0306925_10006985_pt1 | contig 10557 bp, 6 predicted proteins | sample flu12Cox44000176_FD_203755 | JGI IMG/M metagenome (GOLD analysis project Ga0306925, IMG submission 203755) | Lab enrichment of tropical soil microbial communities from Luquillo Experimental Forest, Puerto Rico - flux8day.12C.oxic.44.000.176 (v2)... | ecosystem: Environmental > Terrestrial > Soil... | reverse complement strand
CAGTGCCGTCTGCGCCTCATTACCGACAGGACAAGCGTGGCTGGCCCGGCATTCGGCAAACGCTTCGGAATCGGTAATATGCTTGACTGATATATCTCGAGGGCGTTCGCTGAAACAACGAATGATCGTATTGCTCTGTGCAAAAGCATGGGCTCGCGCAACGTCCTCAATTCGGCATGACCGAGCGTCCTGCAGAGAGCATAGACGCCTGCGCATGCTGTGCGCAGGCGCAGATCGGGTCGTCGCGACGTCTAGCAAATGCTGGTGTGCACGGCATGATCGATTATGAAGTGGACAACGTCGCGGCCTCTTCGCGCAACGGCTGAAGCCATCCGGGAGGTCCACCCATGAGTGGCGAAGACACGCCAAGGCTGCCTACCTGTGCGGTGATTGGCGCCGGGGTACTGGGCGTCTGTGTGGCGCTGCGGCTGGCTGAGGCCGGTGTCGCCGTGACGCTCCTGGAGCAGGATAGCCCTGGCCAGGGCGCTACCCGGTCGAGCCTGGCCTGGCTGAATGCTAATAACAAGCTTCCCCGTGCCTACCACGACCTCAATTACATGGGGATGCGGAGGTGGGCGGGCCTTTCGGCGAGCCTCGGCGGTCCGGTGTGGTACCGGCCTACCGGGAACGTCGAATGGGCCTCCAGCCCGGCCGAACAGGCGCAGCTCACCGCCCGGGTGCACCGGCTGACCAGGTACGGCTATCCGGCGCATCTGATTGGCGCAGCAGAGGTGGCGGAACTGGAGCCAGCGCTGAATTTGCCACCTTCGGTACACGAGGCCGCCTGGTTTCCTGACGAGGGCTACCTGATCACCGAGCCGCTGGTCAGTCATTTGGTGGCACTGGCAGTCCAGCGCGGGGCCACGCTGTTGACCGGTGAGCAGGGGCGAGTGGTCAGCCTGGACGTCACCGGTAAGAGGGTAAGAGCGCTTCGCACGGCCGCCGGTCAGTCAATTCCAGTGAACGCGGTGGTGTGCTGCGGGGGACGCTGGGTCCCTGAGTTGGCTGAGATGTCCGGTGCGACCTGCCCAGTGCCACTTCTCCCATGGGCGACGCGAGGGGCAGTGGCGCCAGCACTCGTGGTTGTCGCCGGGCCGGTGAACCCTCCCGGGCCGACGCGGGTGATCCACGGACCGGAGATCTGTCTGCGGCCTGACGGGGACCAGCTGGTGCATCTAGAAGCGGCCGACGCGACGGTGGACATGCACACGCCGCAGGCTGACTTGCGGCGCTGGGCGGCGGTACTGCTGAGCCGGGCCCAGCGCGCGGTTGGCGGGCTGGAGGATGCCGATGTCCTCGATCACCGGGTCTGCGTGCGCCCTCTGCCGGTCGATGGTCTGCCCATCGTTGGATGGCTCCCGGGCGCCGCCGGGTTGTACGTGGCGGTGACCCACAGCGCCGTGACACTCGGCCTGCATCTGGCAGAACTCATCTGCTCAGAATTGCTGAGCGACACACCCACCGCCGAGCTTGCCCCATACCGGCCTGACCGCTTCACCGCTTCAGCCTGAGCGCATGACCGAATGCTCCGTGCATGCCGACCTGCTCGGCGCGGTTGCGCGCTTTGTGGGGATCTCGGTGTCCAGGAACCTGGACTCGACAATGACATTCCCTCTCCTCCTGCATGAATCTGCAGGTGAGAAAGTTTGCAGGCACCCGGGAAACGTGGAGCCGGTGAGCGGATTCGAACCGCTGACCTGCCGTTTACAAGAGGTTCTATCGCCCCTCGGGCCGTGATCCCATGGCAACCGCGCTAGCCCAGCCCAACCGCGTTCATGCTGGTCAGCAGGCTTATGCGACCATAATAACAACCATGCCGCCGTGTGCCATACAGTCCCGTTTTGTCTGTGGGTTTCCTGTGGGGCGCTCACCGGAGCGCGGACTTGTGGGATCTTTGTGGGCCTCGCGAAGCCTAGGCGACAGTCGCAGCGGGCGATTACGAACCTGGCAGCGCGCCGCGGGGGATTAGCGCCGACGTGCGGCAACTGCTAGATCATCCTCGTCACCTCAGCACGTAGAGTGACCAGGAACCGTCCTTGGGGAGCAATCTCCAGAGGCCAGATCGGCTGATACACGGGTGATCATCTCCGCATATCGGATCGAAAAAACTAGCGAGGATCGCCCGTGTATCTTGCGTTATACGCCCGAAGGGCTTGGGTGATCTTCGATCACCCGTATAACGCCGATTCCGGGCGGATGGCCAGGCAGCTGGTCAATCGCCCTCCAGTGACCATAAGCGCCGCTTTTGGGCACCTGGAGCGCCCCAGGGTCGATTGGCTGTTGTTCGTGCTGACGCGGCGTCGCCTGAGCGCCCGCCTAGCGCCGTGCCGGTGTTATCGGGCACCGTATGCTGGTAAGCCGGGGCGGCACTTCGCGGCAGCCCGCCACATACCGAGCGGCGCCGGGTACGTGTGCGCCAGCCGGGCGGCGGGAGAGCGTGCCGGGAGATCCGGCCGGGACCGGTGGCGCGGTGCCCCAGGTGACGCCGACGACGCCTTGGATGCCGGTGTCCACCAAGCGCTGGTGCGAGCCGTCTGCGCGCATGACGAACAGTTCCTCGCAGCACAGGTCCGGGTGCCGCCGGTCGCTGGAGAACGCGATCTGGCTTCCGTCCGGCGAGAAGGCGGGCCCGAAGTTGTTGGTCGGCCACGGCGTGGTGGCAAGCCTGGTGACTGCGGTTCCGTTGGCCCTCATGACCTCGATGCTGGACTGCGGCCGGCAGCAATTGTTGGCGAACGCGATGTGGCGGCCGTCCGGTGACCAGCCCGCCTGCGACGCCTCCAGCCGCGGCGCGGTCAGCGGGTGCGCATGCGTGCCGTCGATGCGCGCCACCCAAACTTGGGCGATGATCCCGTTGAACCCGAATCGGGTGAAGGTGATCCGGCGGCCGTCCGGCGACACCCGCGGATCGAAGTTGCTGGTCTCGTTGGGGGCCGGGATGAAGGGGATCACCAGGTGCCGGCGGGTGCCGTCGGAACGCATGATCCAGATCGCGCAATGCTCGAAATTCGGCAGGCAGCGGGTGAACACGATGTGCCCCCCGTCGGGGGCATAACTGGGCTGTATGTCGCTACGCCCCGGCGGCTCGGCGGCGAGCAGGCGCTGGCCGGTGCCGTCGGCGTTCATGATCCAGATACGGCCTATGCCCTTTGACTGGTTGAACCGGGAGAACACGATGCGGGATCCGTCGGGCGACCAGTCAGGCCCCTGGGCCGAGATTCCCTGTGGCTCGTGGGTGAGCTGGGCGAGCCCCGTGCCGTCGGGGTTCACGGCGTAGATCTGGTTGGTCACGAAGTCCCAGAAGGCGATCCGGCCGGTGGCCGGCGGCCCGGCGGCCATCGCGGGCGACGGCGTGCTCGTCAGGCCTGTGGCCGCGAGCGCGGCGGCCACCGCCAGGGCCCGGAGCGCGGCTACTGCTCGTCTCATGTCGGTTCTCCTTGATCTCGGCAGCCTGGCCATCGGTCCCCGGGGCACCGCTAGCGGGCTGGCCCCCAGTCGGTGAGGAACGTGTTGGCCACTCCGGTGCGGACCGCGTGTAGGCCGGAGCCATCGGCGTTCATGATGTAGAAGAACGGGCAGATCCCGCGCACCGGGCATTTGCCATTGAATTGCATGACGATCCGTCGCGCGTCGGGCGAGTAGCTGGCGAAACCGTCTTGCAACAGCGGTGGGCCGAAGTGAGTGATCTCCCGCAGCCCGGTCCCGTCCGGGTGCACCGTCCAGATGTTGCTGCCGAACTGGCAGCAGTTATCGGTGAAGATGATGCGGCGGCCGTCCGGGGACCAGCCCGGCCAGAACGCCTGCAGTGACGGCCGGGTGATCCGGTGCAGGCCGGTGCCGTCGGCGCGCATCAGCCACAGCGCGCTCAGCAAGCCGCCCCGGTCCGCACCCACGACGATGCGCCGCCCGTCCGGGGAGTACTGGCCGCGGACGTAAGTCCAGTGGCCGCCGGCCACCCGGCGCATGCCGCCGCCCGCAGCGTTCATCACCTCGAGATCGCAGGTCAGGATAAAGCCCAGGTGATCGTCACACCGGCTGAACAGGATGCGGGTGCCATCCGGCGACCAGGCCGGCTCCAGGTCCGCGAACCCGGGATCATCGGCCACCCGGGTCTGGCCGGAGCCGTCGGCGTTCATCACCCAGATCCGGTAGTCCCCGGTCTGGTTGCTCTCGTAGACGATCTTGCTGCCGTCGGTGGACCAGTCCGGCGCGCCAGCGGCTTGAGCCGCGCCAACGTGGGTGAGTTGCCGCCGGCCGGTGCCGTCCGGGTTGATCGTGTACACGTTCGAATGACCCGACAGGCTCCCGCCAGGAAGCAGATCCAACTGGGAAAACGCGATCCGGCCGTTGGCCGCGACCGCCGCCATGGCTGACGATGACGCGTGCGCCGCATCTGGCCGCGCCGGGCTGGACGTGGCGCCCGTGCGCGCGGCGGCCGTCCCGCCGGCGGCCAGGACGGCGGCCGCGCAGCCGGCGGCCGCGCACGCCGCGATGATCCTGGGGTTCGTGCTCGCCCGATGAGGCCGTGTCGAGAGCTTCATGCTTGCTCCTAGCCTTGGTTCCTGACCATGGCGGCCCGGAGGTCAGGGCCTGGCCGGGCCACGGCGAACGCTGCGATCACCGGTGGTCCCAGATAGAGGCTTCGGATCCCCGTGCGCTTCATCCCCAGCCCCAGCCCCACGTGATGCTGTCGCTCGATCTTCTCGCCGCAACCTCACAAAAAGCTCACACCGGCTCGCACGGGCGCTCACCTGCGGCTTCCGGTATCCCATCCGGGCCGCTACAGTCAGGAGAACTGTGCGGGGGGTGCAGTTGGGGACCACGGCAGGGATCGATTACCGGCTGCTTGGGGTGACCGAGGCTGGCCTGAACGGCCATACCCTCGATATCGGCGGCCAGAAGCAGCGCGCACTCCTCGCGATTCTGCTCCTCAGCGCGAACAAGCCGGTGTCCCGCGATGTCCTGGTCGACCGGCTGTGGGGGGAACATCCCCCCGCAGGTGCGCAGCACACGCTCGAGGTATACGTCTCGCGGCTCCGGAAGACGCTGGAGCCCGCCGCCGGGCGCCAGGTGGTGCTCACCCGGCCTGGCGCCTACCTCCTGCGGGCCACCGGGGAGCACATCGACGTGCGCCGTTTCGAGCGCCTCGCCGGCGAAGGCCGTCGTGCGCTCGCGGGGAACGCGCCCGGCCGGGCGGCGGCCGACCTCCGCGAGGCGCTCGCGCTGTGGCGTGGTGAGCCCCTGGCCGATATCAGCCATGAGCATTTCGCGCAGGCGGAGATCGCACGCCTGGAGGAGTTGCGGGCCAGCGCTGTCGAGGACCGGATGGAGGCGGATATCGCGCTCGGCCGGCACGCGGACGTGGTCGGTGAGCTCGGTGCGCTGGTCGCCGCGCATCCGCTGCGGGAGCGCCTCTATCGGCTGCTGATGATCGCGTTGTACCGGTGCGGGCGGCAGGCGGATGCGCTGGCCGTGTACCAGTCGGCCCGGGGCGTGCTGGTGCAAGAGCTTGGCATCGAACCGGGCCCCGGCCTGAAGCTAGTCGAGCGCGCGATCCTGGAGCAGGACGCCTCGCTTGAGCTTCCGCAACGCGCCGCGCCACGCGTTGCGCACGGTGGCGCGAGAGACGGGCGGTCCCCGTCGGCGGCCCGGTCCCGCCGTCCCCGGTGGCTTGCCGCTGCCGTGGCCTGCCTGGCCGTAATCGTGGCGCTGCTCGCGGGCAGCGCCTCCGTTCGTAGGCACGGACCTGCCTCCCCCGCCGGAGCCGGGCCGAACACGGTCGCCGTGATCGACGCCGGCCGGAACGTCCTGACCAGGGTGGCGACCGGCATCGGGCGGCCGGGCGGGATCGCCCACGGGGCTGGCGCGACCTGGGTCGCCGACACCGCCGGTGACCTGCTGCTGCGGGTTGACGCGGCCGGCCGGGTCGTCGACCGGATTCCCGTGGGCCGCGGGCCGGCCGGGGTGACGGTCGAGAGCGGGCAGGTCTGGGTGGCCAACCAGCTCGACGGCACCATCTCGGAGGTCAATCCCGCCGCCGGGACCGTGGTGGCCACGATCGACGTCGGGAACGGCCCGGTGGCGATCGCATCCGGCTACGGATCGGTCTGGGTCACGAACGTGACCGACGACGCGCTTTCCAGGATCGACCCTGGCAGCGGCCATGTCCTCGCGGCCATCCCCCTGGGCAGCGCCCCGGCGGGCCTGGCGGCTGGCCAAGGCGGGATCTGGGTGGCAGGCACGAACCCGGGCCGCCTCGCGCTCGTGGACCCTCGTACCAACCGCGTGTCGCGTGTCGTTCCGGTTGGCAGTTCGCCGGCCGCGGTGGCCATCGGCGCGGGCAGCGTCTGGATCGCCGACTCGACCGGCACCGTGGCGCGTTTCGACCCGGTGACCGGCCACGCGCAGAAGTCCAGAGTCGGTGGCTCGCCGTCTGGCATCGCCTACGCCGACGGTGCCATCTGGGTCGCGAACGGTCCAGGTGGCAGTGTCTTGCGGATCGATCCGCGCACCGGCTCGGTGCGGTCCATCGCGACAGGCAACGAGCCGGCCGCCCTCGCGGCCGCTGGCGGTGACGTGCTGGCAACCGTGCTGCCGTCGCCCGCGAGCCATCGCGGTGGCACGCTGACGATGATCGCCGGCCTCTTGCCGCATGACCAGGACACCGACCCGGCGGTCGCCTTCACGATTCCCATGTGGCAGATGCTGAGCGTGACGAACGATGGGCTGGTCGGCTACCAGCGGGTCGGCGGCCCGCTCGGCGACACCCTTGTTCCGGATCTTGCGCGGGCGCTCCCCGCACCGGCCAGCAACGGCCTGACCTACACGTTCCGCCTTCGCCCCGGCATCCGGTACTCCACCGGGGCGCCGGTGCGGCCCGAGGATTTCCGGCGCGCGATCGAGCGGGTGTTCAGCCTCAACCAGGGCAGCGGCGCGGCCGCCTTTTACGCCGGCATTGCCGGCGCGCGGGCATGCCAGCAGGCTCCCCGCCGCTGTGATCTCGCGCGCGGAATCGTCACCGACGACCGGGCCAACACGATCACCTTCCACCTGACCGCGCCAGACCCGGAGTTCCTCTACAAGCTCGCTTTCTCCTTTGCCGACGCCGTCCCCGCCAGGACGCCCAGCCACCTCGTTGGGCCGAGCCAGCTGCCTGCTACCGGCCCCTATATGACGCGGTCGTTCGTGCCCGGACATCGCTGGGTCCTCGTCCGCAACCCGCGGTTCCGCCCGTGGTCGGAGAAGGCACAGCCAAGCGGCTACCCCGACCGGATCGTGCTGCGGCTCGACATCCCCCCTGGGCTCGCCGTCGATGCGGTGGAGCGAGGCGGCGCCGACGTGCTCCTTTCGCCGGCCCCGGCGCGCCTTCCCGAGCTGGCCACCCGCTACGCGGGCCAGCTTCATTCCGGCCCGTTGGGTGCCACGATTGGGCTCGTTCTGAATACCCGCGTACGGCCTTTCAACGTTCTCGCCGCGCGGCAAGCCCTCAACGCTGCCATCGACAGGAACAAGCTCATCCAGCTCATCGGGGGATCGCTGACGGCGCAACCGACCTGCCAGGTCCTTCCTCCAGCCCTGCCCGGCTACCGGCCCTACTGCCCGTACACGCTCAACCCCGGTCCCGGCGGGGTGTGGACAGCGCCCGATCTGGCACGGGCCGAGCGACTGGTCCGCGCCTCCGGAACACGAGGCGCGCGGGTGACCGTAGTCACCGGTGCCTTCGGCACGAAGATCCCAGACCGGACGACCGGCCACTACCTAGTGTCGGTTCTCGACCAGCTCGGATACCGGGCATCGCTGCGAGTGGTCACCAACCCCGATGCGTACGCCAGGAGGCTCTACGACTCCCGCCAGCGCACGCAGGCTGGCTGGTTCTCCTGGTACCAGGACTACCCGGCGCCGTCAGACTTCATTAGCCCGCTGCTGACCTGCCAGTCATTCATCCCGGGCAACCCGCTGAACCTGAATGCTGCCGAGTTCTGCAACCGGCGGATCGACGCGCAGGTCAACCAGGCCCTCACGCTCCAGCCCCGCAATCCCAACGCCGCCGCAGCGCGTTGGGCGCGCATCGACCGCCAGATTGCCGACCAGGCACCGTGGGTGCCGATCTACAACCCGCGCTCCCTGGTCATGCTTTCCGCGCGTGTCGGCAACTATCAGTTTGACCCTTACTGGTCCCTGCTCATTGACCAACTGTGGGTTCATTGACCTACCTCACCGGCCGACTGCCTACGCAAACTCCCTGGACATGGGGATGTCGGCCAGTCTGCCGAACTCGGTGCGCTAACAGACAGCTGATGGTGGTACGGAGATCCTCCAGCCGCTCAGGCCCCGTAGTAACTCACGAATGGGACAGCACAGAACGCCCCGTTCTGTCGTCATCATGGCCCGCATTGTGAGGCACCGGTCGGTGCGCCGAACGGCTCGGCGCGCGTTCTCCCTGAGCCTTGTCTGTTGCTTAGCGTGATGTTGCCTGCCGCTGTGCCACGGACCCGGTTCCGGGAGAGTTAGTCCAGGCCCCAGCAGGTCCAGTCCGCCAGCGGCTGGTCCGGCGTGAACGCCAGCAGGACCCGGCCCTCCGCGGCCAGTGCCCGCAGATGCTCCTCATCGCCGGGCACAGTCATCCCGTACTTTTCCCGGATCGCGCGGAACCGGGGCAGCTCGGCAGCGATGTCCTCGCGTGTCTCAACGGTCGCTGGGACCAGCACCGCACGGAAGCCGGTGGGATCGTCGATCAGCAACTGCGCCCGCGAGTCCCGCCGGAAGATCGCGTACTTCACCCGGCTGCGCGTCGTTGACACATAGAATCGCTGGCCGTCCCACCAGAACCAGTTAGGGCTCAGATGCGGGCGCCCGTCGCGGCGGATGCCGGCGCAACGGCGTTACGCCGCTCAGCCAGGAACACCTCGACCTTGTCGGTAGATGCCACCCCGTCACGCTATCTGGCCCGTCGTCGCCTGATGAGCCCGCCACCCGGTCTGCGGCTACGGATGTCAGCGGCAGATCTGGATTGAACACGCCGATTGCTGGCTACAGGAATTGAATTGTCAGGATCATCACGTTTGCTGGCTGCCCTGCGCGTCGTGGTGACGGGGTTGGGTTGCTGGCGGGGCTACTGCGGAGGCATGAGGTATCCGGATGGTGGTGGCCTGTCCGCCGCTGGGCGGGCCAGGCGGGAGAAGCTGCGGTTGCAGGCCGCGGAGTGGTTCGCGGTGGAGGTTACGCCGCCGGAGGTAGCGCGGCGGCTGCGGGTGTCGTGTAATTCGGCGTTTGCCGTTGCGATGCAGCAAGAGGTGATCGCTAGGATGTGCCGGGGGTACTAGCCATGCATCGACGCCCGAACCGGCAGGTCAGACTGAAATCGAGGCCGTCCGGCATTCCCCGGGCGGAGCATTTCGAGATCGTCGACGCGCCTGTGCCGGCCATCTCCGATGGCCAGGTTCTGGTGCGCAACATCTACCTGTCAGTCGATCCCGCGATGCGCGGCTGGGTCAGCGCGGTCGCCAACTATTCCGAGCCCGTAGCGCTTGGTGCGGTCATGCGCTCGCTCGCCGTCGGGCGGGTCGAAGAATCGCGGAACCCTGGCTTTCGCCCGGGCGAGTACGTGACTGGCATGTTCGGCTGGCAGGACTACGCTGCGGTGGACGCCGGGGCGATAGAGCGCAAGGTCGGCGGCTCGGGCTTGCCGATCTCGACGTCGCTTGGCGTCCTTGGCCTCAATGGCCTGACGGCTTATTTCGCCTTGCTGGACATCGGTCAGCCCAAAGCGGGCGAGACCGTGGTCGTATCGACGGCAGCGGGAGCGGTCGGGTCGTGCGCCGGCCAGATCGCCAAGATCAAGGGGTGCCGTACCATCGGCATCGCCGGCGGTCCTGACAAAGTACGTATATGCCGCGAGGACTTCCGCTACGACTGCGCGGTGGACTACAAAGCTGACGATCTTGAGTCAGCGCTCGATGGAGCCTGCCCTGAGGGCGTCGATGTCTATTTTGACAACACGGCCGGCCCAATCAGCGATTCCATCATGCAACGTCTCAAGGTCGGTGCACGGGTGGTCATCTGCGGCACGGCGTCCATCGCGAGCTGGGACCCGCCACCTCAGGGACCCCGGGTCGAGCGTCATCTTCTCGTCAAGCGCGCGCGAATGCAGGGTTTTCTCATCTTTGACCATGTCCAGCGCTATCCCGAGGCACTGCAAGAACTCGAGAGCTGGGTGCGCAACGGGCAGATCCGCTATCGGGAGGACATCCTGGATGGAATCGAGCAGGCAGCGGGCTCAATCGCGGGGCTGTACCGTGGCAAGAATCTGGGCAAGCGCCTGATTCGGATTGCTCCGGAGAGCCCTTCCTAGAGTTCCCTCGTGGACGCAGACGGCCAATGGCTGAGCTAACCGGCAACAGGGCCGCAGAAGATGCCGCGATCGGACCGGGTAATGGAGTTGGAGCGAGCCGCGGGGACCGGTTCGGGAGCACCAACTTTCGCGAGCACCCTTTGAGGTCGGATCAGTCGACCCGCTCAGATCCGAAGAGCGAGTTTACCGCTCATCGGCATTATGCA
>Ga0306925_10006983_pt1 | contig 10559 bp, 7 predicted proteins | sample flu12Cox44000176_FD_203755 | JGI IMG/M metagenome (GOLD analysis project Ga0306925, IMG submission 203755) | Lab enrichment of tropical soil microbial communities from Luquillo Experimental Forest, Puerto Rico - flux8day.12C.oxic.44.000.176 (v2)... | ecosystem: Environmental > Terrestrial > Soil... | reverse complement strand
GGAGGAACCGGGGCTCTTCTCGGAAGAGTTGCGCGCCGCCTTCCGCCCGCTGCGCTAGCCGACACTCGTGAAGTAGGCGTCACCTACACAACCGGTGACTGGCCGTTCGACGGGTCGATGCGGCATTGGCTCGACCAAACATAACTGCCGATCCGCGCCTCGACCTCCACGCCGGAGTGACCGACACTGGGATCGTGAGCGAGAGGCAGGTTGATGCCGGGATCGCCGAGGCAGGCGGCCTCACCTTGGGTGGCCGTCGGCTGGCATTCCTCGATCGCGCCCGGATCTATGCGTGCGGGGTCACGCCGTACGATGTCACGCACCTAGGGCACGCGGCCACGTTCGTCTGGGTTGATGCGCTGGCCAGGACGCTGCGCTTGATCGGCGTGGAAGCCGAGATATGCCGGAATGTCACCGACGTCGATGACGTGCTGGACGAGGCGGCGCACCGCGCCGGGGAACCGTACGACTCGTTCGCGGCGGTTCAGCAGTACTACTTCGACAGGGACATGGCCGCGCTCAACACGCGGGCCGTCCAGCATGAGCCCCGGGCGCGCCGTTACGTCGACCAGGTCATCCGCTTGTCTAGCGGCCTGCTGGCCGCTGATGCCGCCTATGTGCGGCAGGGCAGCGTGTACTTCCGCGGAGAGCCCGCTGTGCGCAGGTCGGGGCTGGACCGGGGCAGGGCGTTGCGCCTGTCCGCGGAGTACGGCGGGCGGCCGGACGACGCCGCAAAAGATGATCCCCTGGACGTGGCGGTCTGGCAGGCCGGCGAGCCTGGCCATCCGGCATGGGAGTCGCCGTGGGGGCCGGGCCGCCCGGGGTGGCACGCGGAATGCGCGGCCATGGCCCTGTCGATCTTCGGCACCGGGGTCGACGTCCACGCAGGCGGCGCTGACCTGCGCTTCCCGCATCATGCCTACCACGCGGCGATGGCCGAGGCCTTCACCGGCGTCCGCCCGTACGCGCGCGCATGGCTGCACGCGGGCACCGTTCGGGTCGCGGGAGCGAAGATGGCCAAGTCCGCGGGGAACCTGGTGCTCGTCCGTGACCTTGTTAACGACCATCCCGCTGCGGCAGTGCGCCTGATGATCCTGGACCGGCCGTGGGGTAAGGACTGGGACTACTCCGCCGCCCTGCTCGAGACGGCGGATAAACGCCTGGAAGACCTGTACCAGGCGGCCGGGCGCACCCGCACGAACCCGGCGGCGGTACCAGAAATCGGCCGGCTCCTTGCGACTGACCTCAGCGTGGCGGCGGCCGTTGACGTGGGCATCGAGGAAGGAGGGGCCGCAGCGCGAGCCGTGACCGCGGCGCTGGGGCTCAGTTGACGCCTTCCGGGTGGCCGGCCGGATACGCCCAATCACCCATCCCGCCCGCGCGGATCCGCGAACCCGCCCGGACGGCGCCAGCGCTGGCGCGCGTCACCGCGGTGTAACCGCCATGCTCGTAGCCTCTAACCGACCTAGGAACGTCATGGTCGTGTGGGCGTACACCGCGGGGACTACGGGCCCGTGGAAACTTCAGTCGGCAGGCCGACGCGATCAGCCGCGACTTTCCGTAGCGTCGTAAGTACGGGGCAGACCTGTCAGGGGGCTGAGATGCAGCTAAGGATCTACCACACCACCACTAGCGCAGTCTGGGCCGACGCCTTGTTCGTGTCGGTGGTGGTGCAGCGCTCGGATGAGCCACGGTGACCGGGAACATGCAGCTGGAAATGCATATGGATGGCGATGTCACCATCATCGCCGTGGCTGGCAGCCTGGACAGCGCGACAGCGCCCGGCCTGCGGCAGTATCTCGAGGAGATGGTGCCCGGGCGCGGCCCGGTCCTGCTGGACTTGAGCCGGATGTCGTGCCTGTCGAGCGCAGGGCTGCGGGTCCTGCTTGTCATGTGCCGGCAGGCCGAGCGAAACGCTGCCCGGCTCACGCTCGCCAACGTGCCTGCCGATGCACGCCAGGTAATGGCGGCAACCGGCTTCCTGGAGTTCTTCACCGTCGCCGACACGGTGGCCGCGGGCGTGCAGGAGCTGGCAGCATGAAGCTGGCAGCCGTGCCCGCCCTGGCATCCCCGGCACGCGCGCAGCAGCTGCCCGAGCGGATCGACGCATACCCGACCCACCAGATCGGCGGGTTCGCAGTCCGGGCCGGGCACCCGTTGCCGTTCGGCGCCACTCCGGTGCCCGGCGGCATCAATTTCTCGGTCTATTCCAACCATGCCACCGCCATGACGCTCGTGCTGTTCCGCCGCGGCGAACCGCAGCCGGTCGCCGAACTGCCGTTCCCGCCGTCTTTCCGGACTGGTGGCGTGTACGCGATGACCGTGTTCGGGCTGGACGCGGAGACCTGCGAATACGGTTACCGGGCCGACGGCCCCTACCGCCCGCACGATGGTCACCGCTTCGACCCCGGCAAGATTCTCCTGGATCCCTATGCCCGGCTGATCGGCGGCGCGGAGCAGTGGGGCATCCGGCGCGACGCTGGTGACCAGTACCCGTACCGGGCGCAGATCCCCTGCGACGACTTCGACTGGGAGGACGACCGGCCGCTTAACCGTCCGCCGTGCGACCTGGTGATCTACGAGCTGCATGTGCGCGGTTTCACCCGGCACCCATCCTCCGGGGTCTCCTGCCCCGGCACCTACGCTGCCCTGACGGAGAAAATTCCCTACCTGCGCGAACTCGGCATCAACTGCGTGGAACTCATGCCGGTGTTCGAATACGACGAGCTGGACAACCCGCGGTCCGATCCGGCGGCCGGGCGGCGGCTGTATGACTACTGGGGGTACAACCCGCTTGGCTTCTTCGCCCCGAAGGCCGCCTATGCGGCCACCGCCCGGTACGGCCTGGCAGTCGATGAGTTCAAGAACATGGTCAAGAGGCTGCACAAGGCCGGCATCGAGGTCCTGCTGGACGTGGTGTTCAACCACACCGCCGAGGGCGACGAGCGCGGGCCGGTCATCTCCTTCCGCGGCCTGGACAACGCCACCTACTACATGCTCGCGGGTGGCGGCCAGTACTACAACTTCAGCGGTACCGGGAACACGCTGAACTGCAATCATCCGGTGGTCCGCGGATTCGTCCTGGACTGCCTGCGCTACTGGGTCACGCAGTTCCACATCGACGGGTTCCGTTTCGACCTGGCGGCGATCCTGGGGCGGGCCCCGGACGGCAGCGTGCTGGCCAACCCGCCGCTGCTCGAGTCGCTGGCCCACGACCCGGTGCTGCGTGACTGCAAGCTCATCGCCGAAGCGTGGGACGCCGCAGGCCTCTACCAGGTCGGCAGCTTTCCCGGCTACGGCCGCTGGTCGGAATGGAACGGCCGGTATCGCGACGCGGTGCGCCGGTTCCTCAAGGGCGACCAGGGTGCCGTCGCCGAACTGGCTACCCGGCTGGCCGGCTCCGCCGACCTGTACTACCAGCGCGGCCCGGCCGCGACGGTCAACTTCGTCACCGCCCACGACGGGTTCACCCTGCAGGACCTGGTCTCCTACGATCACAAGCACAACGAGGCCAACGGCGAAGGCAACCGGGACGGCGACAACGCCAACCTCTCGTGGAACTGCGGGCACGAGGGTCCCGCCGATGACCCGCAGATCCGCGCGCTACGCAACCGCCAGGCGCGCAACGCGCTGCTGATGCTGCTCAGCAGCGAGGGAATCCCAATGCTGCTAGCCGGCGACGAGGCGGGCCGCACCCAGCAGGGCAACAACAACGCCTACTGCCACGACGGGCCGATGACCTGGTTCGACTGGGACCTGGTCCGCCGGAACGCTGACCTTCTCCGCTTTGCCCGCCTGGCCATCGCTTTCCGCCAAGAGCACCCCGTGCTGCGGCACGGCGCGCCCGCCCGCAGCGGCCAGCAAGACAACGCGCTCCCGGCGATCAGCTGGCATGGGGTGCGAGCCTGGACGCCGGACTGGGCGCATCACGGGCGGCTGCTCGCCGTCATGCGGTACGCCGGGCACGGCGGGATGCGCGATTGCGTGTACCTGGCCGCTAACTCCCACTGGGAAGCGCACAGCCTGGAGCTCCCCGCGCTACCCGACGGCCTGGCCTGGCACCTGTTCGCCGATACCGCGGCGCAACCGCCGGCGGAGATACACGAGCCGGGACGCGAACCACCGCTGCACGACCAGACACAGGCGCGCATCGGCCCGCGCAGCGTCCTTGTCCTTACTGCTCGCCTGCCGGGCCAACGGGAGCAACGCTAGCGCGGCGTTACCGGGCGCCTGGATGCATGGCAGCGGCTAACCGGCCCGCATCATCCGGCCAGGACGCGGTGACCCACGAGGCGACCTGGGCTCGGCTGGTGAAGCCCAGCTTGGTCAAGATGCGCTCCACGTGGCCTTCGGCGGTCCGCTGCGAGATCACCAGGTCGGCGGCGATCTCCTTGTTGCTGCGGTCCCCGGCGACCAGCCGGGCCACCTGCATCTCCAGCCTGCGATGGACCAGGCACGCTATCGCCACACTCCGCGCCGCTCGCGTGCCAGGCCCCCACAGCGCAGGTCTCCCGTCGTAGATCCCGCTTCGCGGCCGGAATAGGTTGGCGTGGTGACGAGCGCCGGCTGTGATAGCCGCCACGAAAGCAGTGTCTGGCCGCCGACGGCCACTTGCTGACGGCGTCCTGCATGCATACGTGCTCGGATGCCTTCGTAATCCTGAAGCCGGGCGGTCGGCGCGGGTAGCCCGTCACGGAAGAGCGTTGCCGTTGATCATCGATCCGTACACAGATAAGTAGACCGATAACAACCGCAAGCAGTTGCGGTAACGCGAACACATTCCTCACGCTCAGATCTGGAAGGTGACGAGCGAGCGCGCTGGCATTGTGTAGCTGAACGCGCCGCTGGACACGCTGGTGGTCGCCTGGGCCGCGATGTTGTTCGAGGAGTTGGTGAGGTAAGGGGTGACCGTGGCGCCGTTCGGTACTCCAGTACCAGACAGCGAGAAGGTAACGAAGTCCGTGCCTTTGCTGGTGTTCAGCACCACCACGGTCACCGCGCCGCTGGTGTTCTTAAAGGCGTCCAGGATTAGTTTGCCGTCGTTGGTGGTCGCGCCGATCCGGATGGCGCCCGGCTGCACGAAGCGGCCGAAGCTCCCGAACGCCCACAGCCGGCCGGTCGTGATCACCGAGGAGCCGTTGATCTCCAGGAGGCCCTCGTTGTCCCCGTTGGCGGACGGCGTCGTCGACCCCCACCAGTACAGGAATGCGCTCAGGTTGGACTGGTCCAGCCCGGCAAAGATGTTCTCCGCCCAGGAGAGGCCGGAGGCGTCGCTATGGTCATCCCACGCGCTGTCGAAGCGGTCGAAGGTGGACCACTCGGTCTGCCAGGCCGGCTTGCTCCAGCCGGGAAGCGGCGTGATCGGAGGCAACGTGTAGCCGTGGCTGGTGAAGACCGGAGTGTCGGCGAGCGCGGTCGGGTCTCCCTCGATCGCGGTGGCGTACTGCTGCGCGTAGTCCCAGCCTTCGGTTGCGCAGCACTCGACCTGGGTGGACAGGCCGGAGGAGGCCATCGTCGGACCGAGGACGTCCAGCACCTGCACAGTCTGCGCCGGGGTGAGCTGCATGCTGTCGTAGCTCGTCGACAGGTTTGCCTCGTTCTCCGGGCCGATGTAGCTGAGCGGAATCCCGGCGGCGGCGTAGTCGGCCGCGTACTGCTCGAGGTAGTTCGCGTAGGCCAGCACCCAGTTTCCGCTGGAGCAGGTCGCGCCGGAAACGCCGCAGAGCGCGCTGCCGTTGTCGGTGGTGCCGTTGACCTTCATGAACGCTGGGGCGGTCCAGGCGTCGGCGAACATGTTGGTAACGCCGTAGAGAGCCTTGATCTGCTGGGCGAACCACAACTGGCCCATGTCCTGGTTGATGGACGCGAGCGAGAGGTAGCTCGGGGTCGCGCTCGGACTGGACGGGGCGGTCGGCTCGATGGTGTCACCGGGATCGGCGCTGATCTCGTTGCGCAAGATAGTGAGGCCGGCCCCGGTGGTGGGGCTGTACAGATCGGCCAGCACCTGCTGCTGGACGGAGGAGTTCGCGTTCATGACCGTCGCGGCCTGGCCGAAGGCCTCCGAGGCGCCGAACCCGGTCATCGTCTGGAACGTGGTAGCTCCGTTGATCGTGGCGGTGCTGGGGGCGCTGGCGGCATACGCCGGCCGGGCCTGCGCGGCGAGGGCCAGCGTCGCCGCCACGGCCACGGCGGCGGCCGCGACGGGAGTGGATCGTCTCTTGGCGGGGACATCACAACCTCCTAGATACCCCGCTGAAGGTGAAGGGCCATTTGGCTTCACGGAATCGGGGCAGGGCGAAGCCGGGGGGATGGGAACTACGTGGAACCGCGCGCGATCGCGCTAGCCCAGGCGCCGGTGATGTCGCCGTCGTCGCGGCTGTCCGCGAGGCCGAGGCAGACAACTGCACAGTAGCCCTCCATGCCCTCCAGAATGCGCCCCGGCGGGCAGGGATCCAAGGCTTTCACAGCGCGTCGGAGAGCACGGGCCCAGCTACAGGGCGGCGCGCGGAGGCTTCAAGGGGCCAGCCCAAGATGCAGGGTCTGGGCGACCTCGTTCACCCGCCTCAATGGTTCGAGCGGCCCGGCAACTAAACGTGGATTGGCCGAATCACTCGCCATGATCAGCCTGAACGTATTAGCGGACCCAGAGCTGGTCGAGGAGCAGGTCCCAGTAGGGGTGGAACTGGTAGTTGCCCACGTTGGCGGCAAGAACTGTGAGTACGCGCGGGTTGTACAGCGAAACCCACGGCGCCTGGTCGACGATTTCGCGGTCGATGGCGGCCCAGCTAACCGCGGCCGCGCTCGGGCCGCGAGTCTCGGCGGACAGTGCCTGCCTGGCCTGGGCATCGATCTGGTGGTCGCAGAACTCCGCGTCGTTGACATTGCTTCGGTCGCCGGGAACGTAGGAATTGCACGTGAACATGGGGTCGATGAAGTCCGATGGCGCTGGGTAGTCCTCAACCCAGCTGAAGAACCCGGCCTGTACGCGGTTACGGGAGTCCCCCAGCACGCCGTAGTAGACATCCAGAGGGACAGTTCGCAGCGTTGCCCGGTACCCGAGCTGGTCGAGTACCGACACGACGTAGCGGCCGGTTGCCAGCGAGGGAAACGGGAAGCCCATTGTGCCAGCCAGGACGGTCACGTGGTCGCCGCGAGTGCCGGACGCGCGAACAAGCTGCTTTGCCAGCGTGAGGTCGGGTGCCGTCCACGCCCCACCTTGGGTCGGCGGGATCGTGTAGGGGCAGTACGGGTGGTAGCCGGGTATTGCAGGCGGCAGGATCTGGCAGGTTGGCTGCGCCGCGAGCGGCCCGCCGTTGAGCGCGATCACGGTGTCCCTGTTAATGGCGTAATTGACGGCCTGCCGCGCGGCAAGCTTGTCAAAGGGCGCCAGGCGCGTATTTAGCACAAGCGCGGAGACTTCCGCCTCCGGGCCGCTATGCAGCTGGCTGGTGTAACGCGTCGCCAGCTGGCGTACGCTGCCGGGCGGGGGGCGTAGCAGCACGTCGGCTCGGCCGCTCTCGACGTCGGCGACGGCCTGCGCTGGCTCGACGTTGAGCCGGACGATGATCTGGTCCGGGTAGCCGCCGGGCTGCGCCTGCTGCGACCACGGGCGGAAGCGCGGGTTCCTGACCAGGATCCAGGTGTGCCCCTGACTAAGGTTCTTGGTCATGTACGGGCCGGTAGCGGGCAGCTGCGCGGCGCTGAGCACGTGATCTGGCGTGCCGCTGGGGATCGCGTACGCCCACGAGAACGCCAGCTTGTAGAGGAACTCGGGGTCGGGTGCGGTCAAGTGGAAGGTGACTGTGTTGATGGCGTCATTGGCGACGATCCCGTCCGCCAGGTTGCACGGGCCGGGGTTGCGCTCGCACCGATCGGCCCCGACGATCCCGCCATAGAAAGGAGAAACGCCGGTCTGCTGCTGCTTGTCGATCATGAAGACCCGCTCGATCGCCCGGCGGAAGTCCTCCGGCTTCACCGGCGCTCCGGTTGAGTACCCGGCGCCGGGGCGGAGCCGGAACGTGTAGGTCCTGCCGCCGTCGGCTGGCACCGGCAGCGCGGTGGCAAGGTCGGGAACGAGCTGATTGCCGGCAAGGCCGGCGGCTCGCCGGTAGCCCACAAGCCCGTCACTGGTCAGGCTCAGCACCTGCCACGGCAGGGGTTCCCACGCGACCGCGGGGTCGGTGTCCAGGAAATGGTGTGGCATGTTCGGCGATGCGATGACGGTGAGGGTGCCGCCGCGATGACTCGCGAGCGATGGGAGCACTGTGGCCCAGACGTTTGGGCCGACGGCGGCCAGATCCGTCGGCTCGTTTCCGATCCGGATCAGCCGCGTCGCGCCGGTACCTGGATCGATCCTGGACACCATTCCGCTCACGCTGCTGGCCACCCAGACGGCGCCACCGGAAAACACGACCCCGGCGGGCGCGCCACCCACGTCGATCTTCCTTGTCTTGCCGGTCCGCGGATCCAAGCGCGTGAGTGTGCCGCCAGTGTCAGCCACCCAGACGCTGCCTGCCCCCACAGCCGCCGCCACCGGCTGCTGGCTTATCGCGAACGCTTGGGATAGCCGGCCGTCACCTGGATCGACGCGCAGCAATTCGCCTGTCTCCTGGCTGGTAACCCAGACCGCGCCGGCCCCGACCGCGACACCTGACGGGGAACTACCGAGGCGCACAGTTGCGACCACTGTGCCAGTCGCCGCGTCGATCCTAGACAGCGAGTCGCTGGTATCGTTGGCGACCCAAACCGACCCATAGCCGAATGTGATCGCGCGCGGGCCGATCCCGACCGGGATCACCGCGACCTGCGTTCCGGCACCCGGATTGACCTCAGAAACGGTGCCGTCGAGCTCGTTCGCCACCCAGACCTCACCGCCGCCGACCGTGACGCCGGCCGGCCCGCGGCCGACCGGTATCCGGTCCACGACCTGCCCGGCCGCATCAACCCGCAGCAGCAGGCCGTCCGCCGTGTCAGTGATCCAGGCCGCGCCCGCCCCGTACGCGATCCCGCCGGGCCTGCCGATGCCGGCCACGACCGAGGTCAGGGCAGCGCGGCTGGTGTTGATGACCGCCACGGTGTTCGGTGCGGCCGAGACCGGAGACGCTTGCGGTCCGGCTACGAGAAAGACCAGCGCAAGGATCAGGGCCAGGCCCGCCGCGACGGCGGCCGGCCTGCGGGCCCGCCGGGCGGTAGCGGCCCCCCGGAAGTGCTTCTCGCGGGCCTGCCCTGGCGCGAGGGCCGGGGCCGCGCGCGGCGGAGGCTCCAGGGACGCATCCTGCTCCAGAATGGCGCGTTCGACTCGCTGAAGGGGCGGGCTCGGCTCGATGCCGAGCTCATCCACCAGCACCCGGCGCGCCTTTTGATAGACGGCCAACGCCTCCGACTGGCGCCCGCACCGGTACAGCGCGACCATCAACAGCTGGTACAGCCGCTCGCGCAACGGATGAGCCGCCACCAGCGCGCCAAGCTCGCTGACGACATCGGCGTGGCGGCCGAGCGCCAGGTCCGCCTCGATGCGGTCCTCGGTAATGCCGATTCGAAGCTCGTTCAGCCGGGCGATCTGTGGCTGCGCGAACGGCTCATCGCTCACATCGGCCAGGGGAGCGCCGCGCCACAGGCCCAGGGCCTTCTTCAAGTCCTCCGCCGCCCGGTCCGGCGCGTTCTCGGCGAGCGCGCGGCGGCCCGCCTCAGCGAGCCGCTCAAAGCACCGTACATCGACGCGGTCCGCCGGGGCACGCAGCAGGTACGCGCCCGGGCTGGTCAGTACGACCGGCCGGCCGGCGGCCGGCTCCAGCGTCTTCCGGAGGCGTGAGATATACACCTCAAGCGTGTGCTGAGCGCCGGGTGGAGGACGCTCCCCCCACAACCGGTCGACCAAGACATCGCGCGGGACGGGCTCGTTCGCGCTGAGCACGAGGATCGCAAGCAGCGCCCGCTGCTTCTGGCCTCCGATGTCTAGGCCGGCGCCGTTGACGCCGGCCTCGATCGGCCCAAGCAGCCGGTAATCGATCACCGCCGCAGCCCCCCACGCGCGTACCCAAGCGTTTGGCCGACTGTACGTCACGACGCGGGGGTTGCGGAAGCCGCACTGTGAACGTTCTGTGAGGCCCCCGGAGCGCATGTGAGCTTCTTGTGAGGCCCGGGGCCGATACTCCAGGACAAACACGGGCCCCACCTGCGGCTTATCTGGGCTGCAGCGTGGACCCGTCAAGGCCGCTAACCACGAATCGCCGCCGCCGCCAGGGAGCAGACCATGACCTTGCACGAAGGCCTCAGAAAGGCCGTGAAAGACGACGCACGACGGGCCGGCGAGCGGGATCGCCTGCTATTGGAGGCGCAGCGCGCCCGCGTGGCACGCCGCCCGCGTGCGGTTGCTGCTGCCCCGGTGAGGCGCTTGGCCCGCGTTCCGGTGAGACGTCTGGCCCGGCTGCTGGTCCGCCGGGCGACCGCCTAGGCCCGTGCGCCGGTCAACCCCAACGGCCGTGGGCTCTGCCGCGGTATCGAGTACAGCGCGCATTCGTATGACGTGAACTCCTGTGGATGACGGACCAGGTACGGCG
>Ga0306925_10006979_pt1 | contig 10561 bp, 8 predicted proteins | sample flu12Cox44000176_FD_203755 | JGI IMG/M metagenome (GOLD analysis project Ga0306925, IMG submission 203755) | Lab enrichment of tropical soil microbial communities from Luquillo Experimental Forest, Puerto Rico - flux8day.12C.oxic.44.000.176 (v2)... | ecosystem: Environmental > Terrestrial > Soil... | reverse complement strand
ACGGTGTCGGCGACCACCACCGCGGTGCCCCCCGGCAACTGGATGCGGCGCACGGTGGGATCGAGCGTGGCGAAGAGCTGATCGGCGACGTAGGCGTCAGCCCCGGTGAGCGCGCGGAAGAGCGTCGACTTGCCGGCGTTGGTGTAGCCGACGAGGGCGAGCGATGGCACCGGAATCTCGGCGCGCATCTGGCGTCCGGTCTCGCGCTGCTGCTTGATCTTCGCCAGGCGCCGGGTGAGGACTCGCACGCGCTGCGCAATGAGGCGGCGGTCGGTCTCGAGCTGCGTCTCGCCGGGTCCGCGCAGACCCACCCCGCCGCCCCTCTGGCGCTCGAGGTGCGTCCAGCCGCGCACCAGGCGGCTCGCGATGTGCTTCAACTGCGCGAGCTCGACTTCGAGCTTGCCCTCGAAGCTGCGGGCACGCTGGGCGAAGATGTCGAGGATCAGCCCGTTGCGGTCGAGCACGCGGCGCTCGATGAGCTTCTCGAGGTTGCGTTCCTGGCTGGGGGAGAGCGCGTGATCGACGAGGATCACATCCGCCTCGTTCGCGCGCGCGACTTCGCGCAGCTCCTCGGCCTTGCCGCTGCCGAGGAAATAGCGCGGGTCGGGTCGGTCGCGGCGACCGGTCACGGTCGCCACCGGGCGAGTGCCCGCCGAGAGCGCGAGCTGCGTGAACTCCTCGAGGTCCTCCGGGTCGATGGGTGCGCCTACACCTAAGCGCACCAATACGGCTCGCTCACCGGTCTGCGGGCGCTCGAACACTCAGGCTTCCCTTAACAGGGGGCATTATTCGGCGGGCGTCTCCGCGGCAGCGCCTTCCTCCGTCGCCAGGCGCACGTTGCGAGCCGGCACGACGGTGGAGATCGCGTGCTTGTAGACCATCTGGCTCACGCTGTTCCGGAGCAGCACCACGAACTGGTCGAAAGAGTCGATCTGACCCTGCAGCTTGATACCGTTGACGAGGTAGATCGAGACCGGTACCCGCTCCTTTCGCAAGGCATTCAGGAAAGGGTCTTGGAGGGACTGGCCTTTGGCCATCGGCTTCTCCTTGTTTTTCAGCTTCGAATTGTTCGCTGGCACAGTCAGACCGCCGGTCAAAACTTCCGTATTAGAGCGGTCCATAAGGGCGAGCAAAGCCAAACCAACCTCGCCAGGGGCGAGGAACCACACGCATCAAGCATAACACAGCGCCTTCCCTCAAATGCCAAGCCTCGCCAACGCCTGCGTTATGTCTCGATTCCACGACACCTCCTCGGTGTCGGGGTCGAGCCATTGCGCCTGTTTTTCGCTGCGAATCCAGGTGAGTTGCCGTTTCGCCAGCTGACGCGTCGCCGCGATGCCACGCCGCACCGCTTCACTCAGGTCGTATGCCCCATCGAGGTGCGCCCACAATTGACGGTAGCCTACCGCGCGCATCGCGGGGTGGCGGGCGGTGAGATCCCCGCGGTCGCGCAGGGCTCTCACCTCATCGAGAAAGCCCGCGGCCATCATGGCGGCGAAGCGCTCGGCCAACCGCTCGTGGAGCACCGCACGATCACGCGGCGAGAGCACCCAGTACCGTTGCGGCCAACCCGCGAGCGGGCTCGCGGTGGCCCGCTGGAGTCTCGAGATGGGTACACCCGCGGTGCGACAGACTTCGAGCGCCCGTTGGATCCGCTGGGCGTCGTTGGGCGCGATGCGGGCCGCCGCCTCGGGGTCCAGCTTCTTAAGCTCCGCGTGGAGCGCCGGCCACCCGAGGCGTGCGGCGCGGGCATCGAGCTCGGCCCGAAGCTCCGGGGCAGCGGTCGGCAGCTCGGCCAACCCTTCGAGCAGCGCCCGCAGGTACAACATGGTGCCACCGACGAGCAGCGGCACGCGCCGACGTGCGTGGATCGCGCGGACGCAGCTGAGCGCATCGGCCACGAAGCGCCCGGCGGAGTAGCTCTCGGTCGGCTCGCAGATGTCGATGAGGTGATGCGGGATGCGTGCGCGCAGCTCGCGCGAGGGCTTCGCCGTGCCGATGTCGAGACCGCGATAGACCTGCGCCGAGTCGACGCTCACGATCTCGATGGGTGATCGCTCGGCGAGCCGCACGGCCCAGTCGGTCTTCCCGGCGCCAGTGGGACCGGTCAACACGAAGACCGGGAGCACGGGCAGGGCCGGCGCCGCGGCGGCTTGAGTCAAGGGCGCCACGGCAACTCACCGACCGCGGAGGAAGAGCTGGTCCAGTTGCTGCAGGGTGAGGCGCGTCCAGGTCGGGCGGCCGTGATTGCACTGGTTCGCGCGCTCGGTCTCCTCCATCTGCCGCAGCAGCGCATTCATCTCAGGCAAAGTGAGCTTGCGGTGCGCGTGAATCGCGGAACGGCAGGCGAGTGTTCCCAGGACGCGATCGGCGGCGCCCTCCAGGTGATGGGTGTCGGCGTCGAGCGTGAGGTCGTGCACGAGCGCCTTCACGATGCGCGGAATCTCCGCCGTTGGAAGGAACGCGGGCACGCGGCGGAGCGCCAGGTGCGTCTGAGTGAGCGCGTCGATCTCGAAACCCGCGCGGGCCCACTCCTCCCGCTGCTCGAGGAGCATCTCGAGCTCGTGGGGTTTGAGCTCCACCGTGAGGGGCTCCAGCAGCAGCTGCGAGGGCACGGGCCCCCGCGCGCGGTCGGCCTTGAGCTTCTCGTACAGCACCCGCTCGTGAGCCGCGTGCATGTCGACCAGCACGAGGCCGCCTTCGGTCTGGGCGAGGATGTAGACCCCGTGGAGCTGTGCGATGGCCGTCCCCAGCGGATGCGCCTCGTCGGTGAGGCTCGGGGGCAAGGGCCCCGCGCTCCCGGCTGGAGCCTCGGCGACCAGTGCCGCGATCGCCCAGGGATCGCGCGAGGGTGAGTAGAGCGGGAGGCCCGGGGCTCGCGCCTCCCCGGGTGCGCCCGCGAACGCCAGCGGCTCGTTGGCGGAGGGCGGAGATCCCCGCCAGCCGCCGTGGGTGGGCGACAGCGCGGCACCCGCGGCGGCCGGCACCGCGGCAGCGGGCACCGCGGAAGCCTCGGGCGAGGTCGCCGCCAGCGCGCGCTCGAGCGAGCGAAACACGAAGTCGTGGATCTGGCGGGCGTCGCGAAAGCGCACTTCGAGCTTTCCCGGGTGCGCATTCACATCGACGAGCTTCGGGTCGAGTGTCAGGTAGAGGACGTACGCCGGATGGCGGCCGTGATAGAGCACGTCGCGGTAGGCGAGCCGAACCGCGTTCATGAGGAGCCGGTCGCGGACGCTGCGGCCGTTGACGAACCAGAACTGTTGGTCCGGCTGCGCGCGCGAGCGGGTGGGAAGTCCCGCCCAGCCAGAGAGCATCACGGGACCTGCGGCGTGACTCACCGCGACGGCGCCTGCCGCGAAGTCTGCGCCCAGCACCTTGGCGAGCCGGGAGAGCTCGGTGCCTTCGCCATCGAGCGCGGGAGCCTCGAGGAGGACGCGCGCGCCGTGGCGGAGCTTGAAGCTGACATCGAACCTCGACAGGGCGAGCCGCTCGACGAGCCGCGCGATATGGCCGAGCTCGGTGGCCTCGCTCTTCACGAACTTGCGCCGCGCCGGGACGTTGAAGAAGAGATCGCGCACCTCGACGGTGGTGCCGGTCGGGTGTGCCGCGGGCCGCAGCTGCGGCTCGCCGCCCCCCGCGATGGCGATCTCGGCGCCGCGGTCGGCAGAGGCGTTCCGCGACAGAATCCGCAGCCGCGACACCGAGCCGATGGAGGGGAGCGCCTCGCCGCGGAAGCCGAGGGTGGTCACGGCTTCCAGGTCCTCGAGGGAGGTTATCTTGCTCGTGGCGTGCCGGGCGACCGCGAGCGGCAACTCCTGCGCCTCGATGCCGCGGCCGTCATCGCGCACCCGCACGAGACCTGTGCCGCCGCGCTCGATGTCGATCTCGATGCGGGAGGCGCCAGCATCGAGGCCGTTCTCGATGAGCTCCTTGACGACGGACGCCGGCCGCTCGATCACCTCGCCTGCGGCAATCTGGTCGACGAGCTCACCGGGCAAGACGCGGATCGGCATGGCGCGCAGTGTACAGGGGGCAAGGCCTGCGGCGGGGAGCGGTGGGGGAAGCGCCCGGGCTGAGGTGGCGCCCCATGACGCGTTAACGGCGTTTTCGGTTTCCCCGATAACGCGTCAATGGCTGGCCGCAAATTTCAGGGCGTTCCGGGGGCGGTCTCGGCGCTGCTCGCGAGCGTGCTGCGGCGCTCCTGTTTGAAGCGCGTGCCATCGGGCGGGTACTGGACGAAGTAGCTGTGGACGCCGCTCGCGATCGCTTCCGCGAGGCGCGCCTGCTCCCCGGTGCTCCGCAGGCGCCGTTCCTCGCCCGGGTTCGAGATGTAAGCGGTCTCCACCAGCATCGAGGGGATGGCGGGGGATTTCAGCACCACGAAGCCGGCGCGCTGCACTTGTGCCTTGCGGATCTCGCCCACGCCCTCGAGCGCACTCATGACGCGCTCGGCGGCACTCGCGCTCATGCCGACCATCTGCTCCTGCGCCGCATCGATCAGCACCGCGCCGAGCGGACTGTCATCGACCGGTATGCCGCCCATCAGGTCCGCCGAGTTCTCGCGGTCGGCGAGCACTTTGGCGGCTTCGCTGGAGGCACCGTGCACGGAGAGCACGTACACCGAGGCGCCCGACACGCTGCGGTCGGCAATGGAGTCGGCGTGCACCGAGACGAAGAGGTCGGCGTGCGCGGCGCGGGCGCGCGCGATGCGGTCGCGGAGCTCGACGAACTCATCGCGATTGCGCGTGAGTACCGCCCGCATTCCGGGCTCCGTGTTGATGCGCTCGGCGAGCGCACGCGCGATGGCGAGCGTGACGTCTTTCTCGCGGGTTCCGCCGTGCCCGATGGCGCCGGGGTCCACGCCACCGTGGCCGGCATCGACTGCGACGATCACGTCCCGGTCGCCATCGCCGACGGCGTGCGCAGCGCGGACGGCTTTCGGGCCGGTGGCCGGCAGGCTCGCGGCCTGCAGGGTCGCGGCTCGCTTCGGACCCGCCGCCGGTGCGATCGCGACCGTCGGCTCACCGATAGTCACCATGAGCGCCCGCCCGGGCGAACCCGTGCTCCAGATGCTATGGACCTTAAGCGGGCCCCGGAGCTCCACGACCACCCGGAGCGTCCCGTAGGGCTGCGTCCCGAAGCGCACCGCGGTCACGACGCCGGCCGGCGCCGGAGCATGCAGGCCGTGCATCCGCTGGGTGTGGCGAAGATCGATGACGACGCGGTCCGGGTGATCGAGGGTGAGGACGCTCAGCTTCGGACCGTCCGAGAGATCGAGGGTCAGCTGCGCGGAATCCGCACTGGATGAGAGCCCGATGCCGCGCAGCTCCGTGGCAAATGCCGGGGTGAGAGCCACCGTGCCGACCAGGAGGGCAGCGAATCCCCGGCGAAAAACCTTCTTTATCATGAGCTTCGCAGCTTAAACTGCTTCGTAATCTACGGCGTCGCCGGAGCCTTTTCAACTTGTAGGTGTCAGCGGACGCTCGGTACGTGGGCGCGGGCGCCGCCGTGTCCCGCTTTCTCGAGCCGCGCGAGCCATGATTTACCGGCATCGGAGTGTGCGCGGACTTCGATGTCGTGGGCGGGTGCACCGACGGTGAAGGTCAGGGTGAGATCGGCCGGCGGGAGCCGCGCTCCTCCCCGCTCCGGCCACTCGATGAGCCAGAGGCTGCCCGGCCGAGCCCACTCGCGGAGTCCCAGCGAGTCGAGTTCTGCCGCATCGTGCAGGCGGTAGAGATCGACGTGGAGAGCCGTCAGAGGCCCGAGCTCATGCAGCTCGAGTAGGGTGTACGTCGGGCTGCGGACGGCACCCGCCACGCCGAGCGCGCTCAGGAAACCGCGCGCGAACGTGGTCTTCCCGGCGCCGAGCTCACCCGCCAAGTAGACGACCGCGAGTGCGCCGGCGTCGGGACGAACGTCCGCCAGCTGCCGCCCGAGGGTCTCGGTCTCTTCTGCGGATCGGGTCTGAAGATGCACGAGGCGCCTAGAGATTGACGGAGTGGGGGAGCTCGCGCAGCAGGTCGGTTGCGAGCACCCCGCGCTCACCGCCGCGGGCCGCGGCATCGCCCGCCATGGCGTGCACGAGGACACCGACGCGCGCCGCTGCCCAGGGATCCGCGCACTGGGCGAGGATCCCTACGATCGTCCCGGTGAGCACATCGCCCGTGCCGGCGGTTGCCATGCCGGGATTGCCGCGCTCGCAGAGCCCGGGCGTGCGGCCGGGAGCACCGACGAGCGTGCCCGCGCCTTTCAGCACGGCGGTGGCGTGATAGCGATCGAGCAGCGCATCGAGCGCTGCAAGACGATCCTGCTGGACCTCCTGTGCGCTCACGCCGAGGAGGCGCCCGGCCTCGCCCGGATGCGGTGTCAGGATCCAGTCCTCGCGCGGTGCGACGCGGCCCTCGGCGAGAAGGTTGAGCGCGTCCGCATCGACGACGAGCGGCTTGCCGCTCGAGAGGACCGCGTGGAGCGCCGCGCGCGCCCAGGAGGTGCGCCCGAGCCCCGGTCCCACGGCGACGACGTCGGCGTGCGAGAGCGCTTCCTCGAGTGCGCCCTCCTCTCTCACGCCGAGACAGATGAGCTCGGGGCGGCCCGCGGCAATCGGGAGGACATTCTCGGGAGCCACCGCGACCGTCACCAGGCCCGCGCCGACCCGGAGCGACGCCTCACCGGCAAGGCGTGCGGCGCCCGGATAGCCGCTGCCGCTGCCGACAATGAGCACGCGACCGAAGTCGCCCTTGTTGGCGGCGCGCGGCCGCCTCGGCAGCGCCGCGTGAATCTCCGCCTCGATGATGCGGGTGAGGCGGGGCGCGAGTCCCAGCTGCGGGGCATCACTCAGCTCGAGGTCATCGAAGAACACGGTGCCGGCGTACTCCGGACCATCACCGACGTAGAGGCCGGTCTTGAGCCCGACGAAGGTGACCGTCGCGTCCGCGCGGATGGCGTCGCCTGCCACGGTGCCGGCATCGCTGTCGAGGCCCGAGGGCACATCGAGCGCGAACACCGGCGTAGCGGCGGCGTTCACGGCGCGGATCACCGCGGCCAGGTCCTCGCGAACGGGGCCCTTGAGACCGGTGCCAAGGATGGCATCGACGATGACTTCGCCGGCACCCAGGTGCTCTTCGGCAAAGGCCTCGACATCGCCCTCGCTCGCCCGGAAATCCTCGTACGCCTGACGCGCATCGCCGCGGAGGTGTTCCGGGTCGGCGGCGGCGAGTACCGTGACGGTGAGCCCCGCCGCCTGTGCAAAGCGCGCCAGCACGTAGCCATCGCCGCCGTTGTTGCCGCTGCCGCAGACGATGACGATGCGGTGAGCCGTCGGCCAGCGGGTGCGCATATAACGCAGCGCCGCTTCTCCGGCTCGCTTCATCAGCGTGTAGCCGGGGATCCCCAACTCCTCGATGGCGTGCGCATCGAGCGCGCGCACCTGGGCAGTGGAATAGAGAGCGATGGGTAACGCCATCGGCTGATTATACTGAGAGATGTTGGTGACCCTATGTCTCCGGTACCGCACATCGATCCCGAGGAGGTGAAACGCGAGTTGGCCGAGCGCGCCGCCGCACTCGGCTTTGCCGCCATCGGCGTAGCACACATCGAGATCCCCGAGGACGAGCGGCACCTGCTCGAGTGGCTCGCGGCGGGCTTCCACGGCGAGATGGACTACATGTCGCGGCACGGGGTGATGCGCAGCCGCCCGCAGCAGCTCGCTCCCGGCACCGTGCGCGTGGTGAGTGCGCGCATGGACTACTGGCCCGCGGACTCGGCACCGCCGGAGGCGGTACTCAGGGACCCGATGCTCGGCTACGTGTCGCGTTATGCGCTCGGCCGCGACTATCACAAGATCCTGCGGCGCGCACTCGCGACCCTGGCGCAGCAACTCATCGAGCGCATCGGTCCCTTCGGCTACCGCGTGTGTGTCGATTCCGCGCCGGTGTTGGAGAAAGCGCACGCGCGCAATGCGGGACTCGGCTGGATCGGCAAGCACACCAATCTCATCGCGCGCGATGCGGGCTCGTATTTCTTCCTCGGCGAGATCCTCACCGATCTCGCGTTGCCGGTGGATGAGCCCGCGAGCGCCCACTGCGGCACCTGCGCGGCCTGCATCCCGGCCTGCCCGACAGGCGCAATCGTCGCCCCGTATAAACTCGATGCGCGGCGCTGCATCTCGTACCTCACCATCGAGCACCACACTGCGATCCCGGTGGAGCTCCGTCCCGCGATCGGCAACCGCATCTTCGGCTGCGATGACTGTCAGCTCGTGTGCCCGTGGAACAAGTTTGCCCGCGCCGCGGCGCACCCCGACTTCAAGGTGCGGCACCGGCTCGATGCCACGGCGCTCACTGAGTTGTTTGGCTGGACGGAGACGGAGTGGGAAGAGCGCATGCGAGGCTCGGCGATCCACCGCCTCGGGTTCGAGCGCTTCTCGCGCAACGTCGCGGTCGCGCTCGGCAATGCGCCGCCATCGGATGAGGTGATCCGCGCGCTGGAGGGGCGGCGCGAGGATGCCTCACCGCTCGTGCGTGAGCACATCGAATGGGCGCTCTCGCGGCAGCGCACGGTCAGCGGGAAATGTTGAGCTCACCATTTTACTCCGAAGCGGGACTTCTTTGAAATGTTGAGTGCCGCCCCGCGGCAGTGAGCTCTCCTGTGGAAATCCACAGGAGAGCTCCACATTTCTACGCTCAAAGTCTGCGAAGCCACCCGACCATGTCGCTTCCGTCCAATAGGAGGCGCCCGGCGCGCGGGGGCGCGAGAGCGTCCGGAAATACCTGCGAGATGGCCTGGCGCTTCAGATCCAAGTCCGCACGGGCGTAGCGCATTGTGGTGTTGAGGCCGGCGTGGCCCAGCCACTGACTGATGGTGGCAAAGTCCACGCCGGCCTTGAGCAGGGCGATCGCCGTGCTGTGGCGAATCGAGTGCGGATGCAGGTTCTTATCCTTCAAGGTAGGTGCCACGCGTGCCGCCTGGGTGGCGTAACGGCGCAGCAGGTAGCGCACGCCGTAGCGCGTCAGGGCGGATCCCCGGGCGTTCGCGAAGATCAAGGTGTTCCCGGCATCCGGATCGCAGCGCGCGGTCTCCGCGATCAGCTCGCGAAGCAGTCGTGCGGTGACGGGCCATAAGGGGCAGAGACGGAGCTTGCTCCCCTTACCCAGGAGACGAACCTGACAAGGGGCATCGACCCGTAGGTCGCGGCGGCGCAGGTTAAGGACCTCCTGCACGCGCGCTCCCGTGTTGAACATCAGGGCGAACAGTGCGTAATCGCGCCTCCCGAGAGCGGTGCTGCGATCGATGCTTTTGAGCAATGCCTCCATCTCGGCGCGTTCCAGGTACTCGATCGGCGCGTCCCGAGCCCCGTGCTTGAAGGGCAGGCCGATGACACGCTGCAGGGTACCCAGCTGCTCCGGATGACGGCCGGCGAGAAAGCGGGCAAAGACATGGATGGAGCCGAGCCGGGCGTTGCGTGTGGCAATCGCGTTCCTGCGGTCCGTCTCGAGAAAGCGGAGAAACCGTGCCACGCGCTCCTCGGTGAGGTCGCGGATCGTGAGCTGCTCAACCCCGCGCCGCGCTTCCCGTGCGGTGAACTGAAGCCATAACACGAGGGTATCGCGGTAGCTGCGGATCGTGTGGGGGCTGAGGCCGCGTTGGACCGGTAGGAAGTCCTCGAAGAAGAACACGAGCTCCCGGCCGAGATCGGTGAGGGTGGGACGGCTCATGTGACACCCCCTTCGAGAAGGTGGGGGCACGAGCGGGCGAAGCGCTCGCTGGCCCGCTGCATCACCGCGGGCATCACGCGCAGGTAGTACGCAGTGGAGGCGATCGAGATGTGGCCCATATACATCGCGAGCCTCGGTAGCTGGACTTGAACGTCCTGATCGTTGTCGTACCAGCGAAGGAGAGCCCCGACGGCGAAGCTGTGGCGCATGTCGTGCAAACGCGGGCAACGGCCGTCGCTCCCGCGAACCCCTGCCGCCTGGCACAGGGCAAGGAAGCGGGTGCGGAAGGCAACCCCGCCGTACGCTTCCCCGGCGAGGGTGCAGAACAGCGGCGCCTCGGGGCGCCGGTCAAACCCGGCGCGGCGTCGTACGCGTAGATACCGTTGGAGCTCTCGAGTGGCGCTTGAGGAGAGGGGCACCCAGCGAGACTTATGGAACTTGCTGTCCCGAATCCGAAGCACCCCAGTGGTCGCATCGACGTCGCCGAGCGTGAGCCGCACGATCTCGCCGCGGCGCAGCCCCGCGGTGTACAGCAGCACCACGGCGCAGCGCATGATCTGCCCATGCAGGCGCGAGCGGCGACCCCGTCGCCGCCTCGGGGAGCAAGCCGAGAGGAGCTGCGCGACCTGGCTACGCGAGACGATCCTCGGCAGCGGATAGGGCTTGAGCTGCACGAACGAATGAGGATCCGGCAGAAAGCAGCCGAGCTCGGTGCGCCGCCGATGCCGGCAGAACTTATGGAGGATCCGCTCCCACCGCAGCCGCGTACTGATACTCAGGTGCGCGCAGCTGTGCCGCCACCCATCGAACAGCGCGCCGGTCAGGTCATCGGCGTCGGCCTCCACCAG
>Ga0306925_10006976_pt1 | contig 10562 bp, 10 predicted proteins | sample flu12Cox44000176_FD_203755 | JGI IMG/M metagenome (GOLD analysis project Ga0306925, IMG submission 203755) | Lab enrichment of tropical soil microbial communities from Luquillo Experimental Forest, Puerto Rico - flux8day.12C.oxic.44.000.176 (v2)... | ecosystem: Environmental > Terrestrial >... | reverse complement strand
CGGTCACCGCAATGCGGCAGGTGTTTGCCGAGATCCGTGCCGATGGCGGCATCCATAACGTCGACAAACGCATCGTCTCGGTCGAGGAGATTTTCGAACTGCAGCGGGTGGCCGAAATGAAGGCGATTGAGCAGAGATACCTGCGGTAAGCCGACCGAGATTTACGACCTCCGGCTCGACGTGGAGATCGACGGGCGCATTGCCCGATCGGGCGCCGATCCCACGGCTAGGCTCTGCCTATTTTTTCGGCAAAGTGATCTAGGCCGCATGGCGCGGGCATCAGGAGGGGTTTTCAACCGGGTTACCCCCGGCTTTTGTGGATAGACCCGATAAATGCACCTGCGGTTTCGGGTGACCGCGTCGTCTGATCGGCCGGCACCGCGGCGAACCCTCTTACAATGGTCGGGCGAACTCCTTGCGGGCCGCCGCCTCGGCGCCGCACTCAATCGCCGCGGCGATGTCATCCAATTCCGCCGCCCACAAGCGGAGCTGGGTTCTGACTTCCGGTTCCAGCGGATGATCGAGAAGCTCTCGACAATGTTGTGCACCTTTGCGGTATTCTGTTGGGGTTCGCATGCGTTCTCTCACAGTTTTTGTCCGTCAAAACATCGGTGCTGATGCGCCGTGGCCAGGTTTGTCATCATCCGCCGCCCGCACCCTGGGCGGCATACTCGATACCCGGCCGACACCTGTGTGGCCGACCAGCACGTCCGCGGTCCGTTGGTCGAGCGTCGCTGTCCGCTCGAGCCCATTGTTCTCCTGGAACTCCAAGAGCGCCCGCTTTGTCGCCGGACCCGCGACGCCGTCGAGGGAGCCATAGTAGAGCCCAATGTTGTGAAGCTCCACTTGTGCCCACCTGATATCATCTTTCGAGAGACTCGTGGCATTCATCCAGTGATGCGTAGGTGCGGAAGCCGCATTCGCAAAATCATCAGCGTTGGCAACCAAGTCCAAAGCAGCGCCACCGATCCCTAACGCCAATACCGAAGCGGTACCCAGGGCCAATTTTCTGATCATAGCGAGCTCCGACATTTTCCAACTCGACAAAACTGCCAGTCTGAACTTCACAACACTCGGGGTGCCTATGGCGTTCCCCGCGATCGTGTCAAATTTGAGTCAGGAAAAAGGGCGGGCCCTGCCGCAGCGCTTTGCGTTTCGCTCGTGCAGCCCGTGGATTGGCCGCACTTAATTTAGGGCGTGGCCACCGGGTTGGTTGGGCGGCAGCAGCGAGCCGCGGGAGACGGGTGAGTGGCCGCTGAGCACAGGTCGATGGGAAGTCCGCATTCGCGGCGATGGAGGTCGGCCAGCGACGGCTTGTGGCGGAATGCGCTGTGCTTTTCCCCTGAGTTCAGAGGCAGGATTTTAATCCCGGGGCTTTGATCTGTGGGGGTCATCGCTACCATGGCTGGACGGCGCCGGGCGGGGCGCTTCACCGCGCAAAGCGACCGGTGCTATTCTGACGAGGTTAATTTGAGGAGGGACCGATGCCGAATATCCCGGGTGTAGTGACCGATCCGAGCCGTGTGCGCGGCGAGGCGATCGAGCTCAAAAGCGGCAGTGACACGATCCAGGGCTATCTCGCCCGGCCGAGCCAGCCCGGGGGCAACCCCGGCATCGTCGTGATCCACGAGGCCTTTGGGCTCGTCGAGCACATCCGCGACATTGCCCGGCGCTTTGCCAATATCGGCTACAATGCGATCGCACCCGATCTCTATAGCCGCGCCGGAGGGCCGTCCAACCCGGACGACATCGCCACGGTCATGCCGGTCATGTTCGCCAAGCCGGATGCCGAGGCGGTCCGTGATCTCGATGCGGCGGCAGCGCATCTGCGCGGGCTTGCCGGCGCGACGGCAAAAGTCGGGGCCATTGGTTTCTGCTCGGGCGGGCGGCAGACCCTGCTGTTCGCCTGCAGCAGCGACAAGGTCGACGCGGCGGTCGATTGCTGGGGCGGGTTCATTCATCGCGCGACCCCCGACGCCGAAACCACACCTTCGCGGCCCAAGCCGATCCTCGATTTGGTCGCGCAGCTGCACTGCCCGCTTTTCGCGGTGTTCGGCGAAGAGGACCAAAACCCGACCGTGGCGCAATCCGAGGAATTGCGCACCCGGGGGCAACGCGCCGGCAAGGACATCACGACCAAGGTCTACAAAAACGCCGGGCACGCCTTTCTTGCCGATTACCGGCCGAGCTATCGCGAAGCGCCGGCCGCCGAGCTGTGGACGGATGCGGTCGCGTTCTTCGACAAGAACCTGAAGAGCTGACCCCCGGGCCGTGTGTCGCCGGCCCCTTGCACCGGGGCCGGCCTACGCCTATGTGCAGGAGTTATTTTAGCAATTTCGATAGCGGGTTTTTTGCCATGATCATACCCAAAATTTGCCTCGCAAATTCGGCTGCCATTCGGCTGCCGGAATGCCTTCTGGCACCCGAAATTCCGCTGCCGCCGGACTCGGCCGAGTCGCACCAAGAGGCTGATCTGTCGCGCTTTTTGGATCGTTGGACGGTGCATTCGGGGGTTGAAAGAATTTTTTCCGCTGTCGGCAGCGGAAAGGACGACGTACCTCAATCCGGCACGTCGAAAAACTTGCACCAGCCGTTCGGGCTGATATCGCCGGCCACGACTTGGCACGATCGCGGCGGACGAAACAGGGTGCAGGCGGCGCAGGCGAGGCCACCCCTCGGCCGGTCTTGATACTCGGCCTCGGCCTGCGACACCTTCTGCGACGCCGTCGTCGTCGAGATGCCGAGGATGGCTGTCGCCGGCTAAAGACGCCAGCACCAGGGTCCGGCGTAGCAGCCTGGAAGAGGCGTTTGACAACTGTTGCGCTAGAAAGCTAGCCTCGCTCGACGAGAGCAGAGCCGGTTCGCGGAGGGCCGCACCATGTCGCAGGAAATATCACCCCGTCTCAGCCATGTCGGGATTTATGTTACCGACCTGGCGAAGATGAAGGACTTCTACACAGGTGTTCTCGGCTTCGTGGTCAGCGATGCCGCACCGGACGGCCGCATCACTTTTCTAAGCCGCAACCCCAGCGACCATCACCAGGTGGTCCTCGTACCGGGCCGCAAGACCGAACTCGATACGCCGATGGTGCAGCAGATCTCATTCAATGTCGGCACCCTCGCCAGTGTGCAGCGCTCCTTCCGCAAAGTGCGCGACGCGGGCTGCCGGGGCCTGAGGCCGGTCAGCCACGGCAACGCGTGGTCGATCTATTTCCAGGATCCCGAAGGCAACCGCATCGAGATGTTTTGCGACACACCGTGGTACGTCTCGCAGCCTTGCGGCTTCGAGATCAACCTCGACAAGTCCGAGGACGAGCTCTACCGGGAGACCGAGGCGCATTGCCGCACTCTGCCGGGGTTCAAGCCGATGGAGGAGTGGCGGGCCGAGATCTCCCGGAAGATCGCGGAGAAGCTCGAAGCCTGACCCGGAGTCTTTGGGCAAGAGCGCCGAGGCGTGGTAAAGTCCTTCGAATTTGGCGACACAGTGAGGGTTCGATGAGCAAGCGACCGATGTATCTGCAGCACGTCAACATCTATGTCCGCAACGCCGAGCGGTCGAAGGAGTGGTATGAGGAGATGCTCGGCTTGCACACCTATGAGTATCGGCCGGGCTGGGCGGCGTTCATGTCGGCCGACACCGAACAGTCACATGAGGTAGCGCTGATGCAGCTCGGCGACGACGCGCCGCTGCAGCAAAAGGGCCAGGTCGGGCTCAACCACATGGCATGGCGGCTCGAGTCGCTCGACGATCTGAAGGACTTTTACCGCCGCATCAAAGCCAAGAACTGGCCGATCGAGCACATTTCCGATCACGGGATCTCGCTCGGGATCTATACGCGCGATCCAGACGGTAACGGCGTCGAGGTCTTTTACGAGATGCCGCGCGCCGAATGGCCGGTCGACTACCACATCTTCTCGCGCGACAAGGTCGGCCGCGGCCGTTTCCCCGGCCCGTGGGACGCCGAGATCCGCCCCGACGGACCGCCGGTGCCGCAGCCTCAGCCGGTCGCGGCGGAGTAGACACCCGAAATACCTCTCCGCTCCGCCTCTCGGAGCGGAGAGCTAGGTCAGCCGGAATTGCGGACCCAACCGTAGCGCAGATTGCTGCGCCGCGGCCCCTTCTTCACATAATCGGCCTTGATGTCGGCGAAGCGATCCGGTTGGGTGAACTCGGCGCGCTTGTCGAAATTATAGAGCCGCGCCGTATTGCCGCCGAGGACCGCCGTCTTGGTCGGCCCATCTGCCGGCCCTAGCGGCTGGAAGCCATATTTCTTTTGCATATCCTCCGGGATCTCGAGACGCCGCAGCCCCTCGATCTGCCATTGGGGAGCTCCGGTCCACACCGCGTCGGTTCCCCAGAGGATGTGGTCGGCGCCGAGCCCCTTGACCAGCATGCCCATCAGCGCCGCGGCCAGGCGCGGCTCGGCAACCGTGGTCCAGGCGAAGAGCTGGCCCAAATCGCCATAGACGTTGGTGACGCCGTATTTCTCCGGAATCTCGGCGAGGTCGCTGGTCCATGAGCTGCGGCCGGCCTTGTCGAACTCGGCCATGCCCTCGACCGGGGTGGCGCCAATCCATCGATAGGCCGAGTGGTAGATCAGGAAATTGAGATCGGGCCAGTCCTTGGCCGCCTTGCCGACATCGCTGACATCGGCATAGGGGCGCAGCCGCGGGAATTTCTCCTCGATGGCCGGCGCGAACAAACCCTTGTGGATGCAGACGTTCCTGATGCCCGACTTCACCGCCTTCTCGTAGAAGGGGTACATCAGCTTTTCGTCGTCGAGATGGTAGGGATGGTTGGCGAGCTCCTTGTGGGTGTTGTCGCCGACCGTGTAGCCCTTCCATGAATCCGGCTTGTACATCTCGATCGCTTGGTCGACCTGATCGAGCCAGCCCGGCCAGCCCGGGGTGATCGTGAAGTGCGCCATCATCCGCCGGGTGCCGGCCTCTTTGTTGACCTGCTCGCGGGTCTTGAACACCTGCTCCTGCGGGATGAACCAGTCCTCGGGAACCTCAGAGGGCGAGTTCGACAACAGCGCCACCTTGGTGTCGCTGTCCATGTAGATCTCTTTGACGTAGTTGGCGTATTTGAGATCGTCGATGGTCTGTTCCTTGTCGCCGATCGCCTTGTTCCAACCGGCCTTGCCGACCGCCTCGCGCGCCTTGATGAACCCCATTAGCCTGGTGTCGTCGCGCAGAAAATGGGTGTGACCGTCGATGATGAACTGCTTCGAGAGGGCTTCGGCGCGCTCGGCCGCCATGTCCGGCGTCGCTGCCTCGGCGATGCTGACCTCGAAGAGCCGGCCGAACACCTGGTTCATTGCGACAAACGAAGCCGCCATGCCGGCGGCGGTCTGAAAGAAGCGCCGGCGCGACAGTCCCTGCCGGCGCGCCAGCCGGTCGGCCATGTCCGTCAGCCGCGCTTCGACCTCCCGCTGCTTGGTGCTCTGCCGCACGGGCAGGTACTCGTCGCTAGAGACGATCTGCGTCGGCACTGGCGACGGAAACGATGATGTCTCGGCCGGCAGCAATTCGCTCAACTGTTCATCTGTCAGGAATTTCACGGCTCCCTCCGCGACTATAGAGGCCTTGCAGGCACTTCGAGATTAAGCAGGCGGGCGGCATTGCCGCCGAGGATTGCCCGGCGCTCGACATCGTCGAGGCCGGGTGCACCTTCTATCATGCCGATCGGATCCACCTCCCCCATATCGGCCGGATAGTCGGTGCCCATCAGGATGTGGTCGGCGCCGTATTGGTCGACGAGATAGTCGAGCTGGTGGTGGGTGTAGACCAGCGCATCAAAATAGACCCGCTTCAGATATGTCGTCGGCATCCGGTGGAGTTGCTCGCAGCAATCCGGCCGCGCCGCCGCGGCGTGGTCGATGCGCCCCGAATAGGCCGGCAGAAAGCCGCCGCCATGCGCGACGACGAGCTTCAAGTTCGGATGATCGCGCAGCACGCCACCAAAGATCAGATGATGGAGCGCCACGGTCGAATCGAGCGGATTCCCGATCACATTGGCGAAATAGTGGTCGGCCAGGCGCCCCGCCTCAGTGAACCCGTCCGGATGCATGAAAACCACGAGGCCCAGCTCCTCGGCGCGGGCGAAGATCTTCCGGAAGCGTTCGGCAGACAGATCCTCGCCGGCGACGTGGGTCATGATCTCGATACCTCGGAGACCCAAAGATTTGTGCAATCGCTCAAGCTCCGCGATCGCGAGATCCGGAGCCTGAAACGGCACCGTGCCGAGGCCGACAAAACGGTCGGGGCGGCGACCGCAGATGTCGGCGATAAAATCGTTGATAGCGCGCGAGGCCTCACGACCGAGATCGGGGTCAGCGCCGTAATAAGTCTGGCGTGGTGCCGGCGAGATCGCCTGAATGTCGATCCCCATCCGGTCCATGTCCTCGATCCGTTTCTCAGGCGACGAGCCCTGAAGGTGGGTCCGCTCCCCGTTCTGCCGGTTGATGGCACGGCTGCGCTCGCTGGCGGCGATTTCGAGGAACCATTGTGATACGTCGGCGTTGCCCTCCACCATCGCCGCGGCCTTATCGCTGCGGACATGGCAATGGATGTCGATCGTGAACCATTTGCCGTGGGCATGCACCGGGCCCGGGAAACGTCCGGGAATTTCCGCACCGGGAGGCAGACACTTGAACAGCATCTCAGTCTCTCTCGATCAACCCGGTACTGCCGGTATTTCGATATTCAACAGCCGGGCAGCATTGCGGCCGAGGATCGCCCGGCGCTCGGCGTCGTCGAGCCCGGCCGCTCCTTCAACAAAGCCGATCGGATCGATCTCGCCCATATCGGCGGGATAGTCGGTGCCCATCAGCACATGGTCCGCGCCGTATTGGCCGACGAGATATTCGAGCTGGTGATGGGTGAAGACGATCGTGTCGAAATAGAGCCGCTTCAGATATTCGGTTGGCATCCGGTGAATCTGCTCGCAGCAATCGGGGCGTGCCGCCGCGGCATGGTCGATGCGGCCGGAATAGGCCGGCAGGTAGCCGCCACCATGCGCGATGACGAGCTTCAAGTTGGGATGAGCGTGCAATACCCCGCCAAAAATCAGATGATGGACCGCGACGGTCGAATCGAGCGGGTTGCCGATCACATTGACCAAGTAATGGTCGGCGAAGCGCCGCGCCTCGGGGAAGCCCGTCGGGTGCATGAGGATCAGCATGCCGAGTTCTTCAACCCGCGCGAAGATCTTGCGAAAGCGCTCGGCCGAGAGATCCTCTCCGGCCACATTGGTGGCGATCTCGATGCCTCGGAAGCCCAATGATTTGTGAATACGGTCGAGCTCGACGACGGCGAATTCCGGTGCCTGAAACGGCACCGTGCCGAGCGCGGCAAAGCGATCGGGGTGACGCCCGACGATCTCGGCGAGATTATCGTTGACGACCCGCGCGGTAGCGATACCGAGATCGGGATCGGCAGCGTAATAGGTCTGGTTCGGCGAGGGCGAGATCGCCTGGATGTCGATCCCCATTCGATCCATGTCCTTGAGCCGCTTTTCGACCGAGGTCGACTGGATGCGGTTGCGCTCCGCCTGTTGCCGGTTGACCTCGCGCGTCCGCTCGTTGGCGTAGACTTCACGCGGATGCCGCGTTGCGACGGCATTGCCGGCGACCATTTCCGCGGCCTTGGGCGTCTGCACGTGGCAATGGATGTCGACTGTGAACCATTTGCCGCGGGCATGAACCGGCCCCGGAAACCGCCCCGGGATCTGGGCTCCTGGCGGCAGGCATGTAAACAGCATTTCGCCCCCTCCTCGGCTTCCGCCAATTTTACGCGCTCCTTGTTCGCGCGCTACATTTTGTCGACGGAGGCCCTCATCCTTCCCATCGCTGACGCGATGGGCCCCTTCCCTCTCCCGCGCTGCGAGAGGGGTGCCCAGCGCAGCATGGCGGGTGAGGGTACGGCGCCCGGCTCAGGGTGATAACTAAGCGGCCTCCTCTTCGGCCTCATTCTCTTTCACGGTCGGGCCCGAGCCCTTGCCTTTAGCTTCGGGATCACGATCGACCAATTCGATTACCGCCATCGCGGCGTCGTCACCGTAGCGGAACCCCGCTTTAATGATGCGGGTATAACCCCCGGCACGGGCTGCATAGCGCTGCGCCAAAGTGGTCATCAGTTTGTCGGCCAGGCCAGCATCCTGCAGTTTCGCGATCGCCCGCCTTCGCCCCGCCAGTCCGCCGTGCTTACCGATCGTGATCAGCCGCTCGACGATGGGACGCAAATCTTTGGCCTTGGGTAAGGTCGTCGTGATCTGCTCGTGTTTGATCAGCGCGGCGGCGAGGTTCTCAAACATCGCCTTGCGGTGGGCGGATTTGCGGCTGAAGCTCCGGCCGCGCAGGAGATGGCGCATGGGATCCTCAATACGGCTCGTCGAGGCGCTTTGCCAATTCTTCGATGTTCTCGGGCGGCCAGTTCGTGATCTCCATCCCCAGGTGAAGTCCCATCTGAGCCAACACCTCTTTGATCTCGTTCAGCGATTTGCGCCCGAAATTAGGTGTCCGCAGCATCTCGGCTTCGGATTTTTGTACCAGGTCGCCGATATAGACGATGTTGTCGTTCTTCAGGCAATTCGCCGAGCGCACTGACAGCTCGAGCTCGTCGACCTTGCGCAGGAGGTTCTTGTTGAACGGCAGCTCGCTCGGACGAATTTCTTCGGAGGGGTGGCGCGGCTCCTCGAAATTGATGAAGAGTTGGAGCTGGTCTTGCAGGATGCGTGCGGCGAGCGCCACCGAGTCCTCAGGCGTCACGGCGCCGTTGGTTTCGACCCGGATGGAGAGCCGATCATAGTCGGTGACCTGACCAACGCGTGTGTTCTCGACCCTGTAGGACACCTTGCGCACCGGGCTGAACAGGGCGTCCACTGGGATCAGGCCGATTGGTGCATCTTCCGGTCGGTTCTGTGTTGCCGGCACATACCCCTTGCCGCTTTCGACAGTCAGCTCCATGCCGAGCTTGGCGCCGCTGTCGAGGGTGCAGATCACCAATTCGGGGTTCAGGATGTCGATATCATGGCCGGTTTCGATCGCGCCGGCGCGAATTTCTCCGGGACCGTTAGCGCGTAGCCGCATTCGCTTTGGGCCTTCGCCGTACATCCGAAGGTCGATGCTCTTGACGTTGAGGACTATGTCGGTGACGTCTTCGAGTACACCGGGGATCGAAGAAAACTCGTGAAGAACCCCTTCGATTTGCATCGAGGTGACCGCAGCGCCCTGCAGCGAGGAGAGCAACACCCGGCGCAACGCGTTCCCGAGGGTCAGCCCGAAACCGCGTTCGAGCGGCTCGGCGACCACCGTCGCTACGCGTTTCGGGTCGTCCCCCGATTCCACCGATAGCTGTTTCGGTTTGATCAACGCTTGCCAGTTTTTTTGAATCACCACTCGACCCTCGGTCGTTGGAAGCGGATGATATCCGCCACAAGAGCCGGCATGAAAGAGCTGCCGGCGTTATCCCAAACCCTCCGCCGCGACGGAGGGCACTCACGCTTCAGACGCGACGCCGCTTTGGCGGGCGGCAACCATTGTGCGGGATCGGCGTCATATCCCGGATCGAAGTCACGGCGAACCCGATCGCCTGCAAGGCGCGCAACGCCGACTCTCGGCCGGAGCCCGGCCCTTTGACTTCGATCTCCAGAGTGCGCATGCCGTGTTCCATGGCCTTACGTCCGGCATCTTCGGCGGCCACCTGCGCTGCGTAGGGCGTGGATTTGCGCGAACCCTTGAAGCCCTGGCTGCCGGCTGACGACCAGGCGATTGTATTGCCTTGGGCATCGGTGATCGTGATCATCGTATTGTTGAACGTCGCGTTCACATGCGCCGTGCCCGAGGTGATGTTCTTACGTTCGCGCCGACGAAGGCGCGGCGCTGGCGACGCCGTTCTGGCCATTTCATCGCTTTCCGCAGTTGCCTTTTTGGCCGCTAGGTCTATTTCTTCTTGCCGGCGATCGGGCGCGCCGGCCCTTTGCGCGTCCGCGCATTTGTATGGGTGCGCTGTCCCCGTACCGGCAGCCCCTTACGATGACGCAGTCCGCGATAGCAACCGAGGTCCATCAGCCTCTTGATGTTCATCGCGACTTGCCGACGCAGGTCGCCCTCGACCGTGTAATCCCGATCGATCAGCTCGCGGACGCGCAACACGTCATCGTCAGTCAGCTCATGGACCCGCCGCTCGGGCGGGATGCCAATTTTGCTGCAGATCTCAAAGGCCTTGGTTCGGCCGATCCCATGGATGTAAGTGAGCCCGATCGGGAGCCGCTTCTGATTGGGGATGTTGACACCCGCGATGCGCGCCACCTGCGCCTCTCCTCAAAAATGACAAAATAGGGGTGGATCCCGCTTCTCGCAAGGGTGACCATTATACGGAGCCACGCTCATGCGTCAATCCGATTGCTTCTTTCCACTACCACAGATCTTGCGGTCGAGGCGCTATTCGGCAGCGAGCTTGGGGAGGCCGGCGAGCGCAACACGGAGCTCGGCCTCATCGTAAGCTTGGTCCCCCAGCTTACCTGCTTGGTAGTCGATATAGGCCTGCATATCGAAATG
>Ga0306925_10006973_pt1 | contig 10563 bp, 9 predicted proteins | sample flu12Cox44000176_FD_203755 | JGI IMG/M metagenome (GOLD analysis project Ga0306925, IMG submission 203755) | Lab enrichment of tropical soil microbial communities from Luquillo Experimental Forest, Puerto Rico - flux8day.12C.oxic.44.000.176 (v2)... | ecosystem: Environmental > Terrestrial > Soil... | reverse complement strand
TCCCGCCAACGGGTCGAGCCCTCGCGGCCGCACCGGTAACGCCAGCCCCGCGCGCGCCGCCGACCGCACGTCACCGGGGCTGTGGCCGAACTCCCGCTTGAAGACGCGTCCGAAGCTCGATGCATCGGCGACGCACAGATCCTCGGCGATCGCCGAGACCGACTGTGTCGCCGCGGGATCGCTCAGCACCGCGTGCGCCTCGAGCAGCCGCTCACGCTGAATATATCGAGCGACCCCTCCTATATCTTCGAACAGCCGATAGAGATTGGAGCGCGACATCCCGACGAGCCGGCAGAGGATCGTCGGCCCGAAAAGCGGCGCCCGCAGGTGCTTCCGAATGACCTGCCTCACCCGCTCTTTGGGTCCGACATCGATTTGCGGTCGGGCGGCGGCGACCCGTTCGGCCGACGGGGCAACCGCCGCGGCGACCATCGCGCCGACAGCGCTCCCGAGCCGCGCAAGATCAGCCTCCGTCAAGGCCGCCAAGCGATGCTCCAGCGCAATCATGTAATCGCCGAGCAGGTGTCCCAAAGGCGTGTCCAGGGCCGACCCGCAAGCCGCATCCAACAGCGGCGCGATATCCTGGAATGCGTCACGCGCCAAGATGAACTGAATCCGGTCGAACATGCGTCCGCTCATGCAGGAATTCCTGTCCTAACGACCAGAGGTAAGGAACCCGCGCCGGCACCTCGAGTACATTTCCCGCCGTCAGTGCAGAGTGCGCGCCACGCGCACAATAGCTAATGATCCAATGGTCGACCGGATCGTGCCTGAGGTGCCCCTTGGTCCGCACGACATCGAGCGGCGGAGCGGTGGTTCGGCTCATCGCCAACCCGCCCAGCCTCCAGATACGGACCTCGGCGTGGAACTCTTCGCACTGCGTGTTTTTCGGGATCACGTCGAAGACCGGACGATACCACTCCTGCCAAGCTTCGAGCTGATCCCGCGAACGGAGCGGCTGTGTCGTGAAGGTATCCGGTGTCATCGTCCTCCCAGAGGCTATGCCGAAGCTGTCGACACCGACCGGCCATGCGGCGCCTTTCGGCACCAGGATCGCAGTGATAAAGTAAGCCGCTTGTCAAGTCGATTCACCGCGATCGGGCCCGACCAGACGGCGGATAATGTCGATTGGGACACCGAGCATAGTGCTGGGACTCCCAGCCCAAGACAGATACATGCGAGCCAGTTAGGTTGCCAGGATTAGGCTCCCGCTGGACGGGACATCATCCTATTTTCGCTATCGTCTGAGAGGAAAGGGGTCATGAAATTGTACAAGTGGACCGCGGCTGCCACCCTAGCAATGCTCGCGCCTTGTGCGGCATACGCCGCCACGGAAGCAAACTTTGCCGCCGGGACGATGGGCGATCTGGTCGAGCTCTGCGCCGCGACACCGGACAACGCGACCGGGACGGCGGCGGTGAATTTTTGCGAAGGCTTTGCGCAGGGGGCTGTTTCGGTGGAAATGCAGAACCTCGCGGCGTTTCGCGGGTCGAAGCTCTTCTGCATGCCCAACCCACCACCGTCGCGCAACGCGGCGCTCAGCGAGTTTGTCAAATGGGCCCGCGCCGCACCGGACGGCTGGCTCAGCCGCCCGCCGACGGACTATTTCGGTTTCTCGGCGAGCGCTACCCATGCCCGCCATCCCGCTGACCAGGTTGTGCGAGGGCCTCCGATGAAAAGGCTCCTATTGCTCGCGGCGCTCGCCTTGCCGGCCGCAGCGTGCGCGGATATGACGCCGACCCAGCAGCGCGCGCTCACCGGCACGGTCGGCGGTGCCGGCATCGGCTCGATCGCCGGTGCCATCGGTGGGAACGCCGGGCTCGGGGCAGCGGCCGGGGCGGGGGCGGGCCTGGTCGGCGGCTTGGTCTTCGACCAGGCCAGGAGATCCCAGGACGCCGCCTTTCAGCAAGGCTTCGCCGCCGGACAACAGCGTCGGTGAACGCCGCGGAACCGACACCGGGCGAGCGCTAAGAAAAGCTCACCGCTCCCTTGGTCGAGCCCGACGACAAGCAGCGCGCGACCGCGTCCCGTTGCCGCGATCCGACCAGCTCGCCGCCTTGCTCGACGAACAATTGGCCGACCTTTCTGCGTGGTCTGGGAGACGCTGCGGTTACCGTCTGTCGATCAGTGAACGTGAACAGCCAGCTCCAGGAGCGATAGCTGGATGCTCAGCCAAAACAACAGCGCCAGAACGATCGTCGCGGCCAGCGCGCCGAGCAGGCCGCATTCCAGCTTTGTCGGCTCGCGCTGCCGCGTGGCCGAATCTTTGAAATCGGCGGAGAGGTCAGGCATCGTAGCGTCCTTTCAGTCGCTTGCGGAATGACCGCATCGAATTTGTGAGCCTGACACGCAATCATGTAGTTTTGGTTAGTGCCGGGCACCAATCGGACCAATCTTTTAGACAAATTATGTCCGATGGTGTTTCCTCGATCCGCCGCCTGATGGTCGACGGCGACGGAGGAGGGCGATGACCGCGGAGCCGCGTGTCTGGTGCGCAATGATCTATGTCGCGGATAGTCACGACGTGGCCGGTGCCGTGCGGCGCAGCAAGCGCCTCCATTGGCAGCAGGAGTCCGCGCGTCGTGAGGCCGAGGGCTGGGTCATAGATATGCGGCTGGACCCGATCAATTGGGACATCGTCGACGACGAGACGCTCGTCGGCCGTATTCGCGGTCATTTCGTCGTGGTATCGAGCCTGTTGCTGCCAAAGGAGGAATGATGCCGGCGTCTTCTGATACGGGCCCGCCTATCGGGCTTTGAGCAGCTGGCGCGCCCGAGACGAGTCGAGCCCCTTACCCCCAGATCCGTATTTTGCAAGTATTAAGTTGGTTCTAAACTAACAGGCTGCGGAAAAACGCCAGTCAGTGCGGTTCCGCATCCCCGGCCTTCGCGAGGGCAGGCTCTTCGAGACGCGCTCCTGTGGAGCGCTCCTCAAGATGAGGTCGGTTTTTTCAAAGACTTACCTCACCCTGAGAGCCTGTGAAGGAATTGTCGATTGGCTGGATCAGCGCTGAGCGTCCTTCGAGACAGCCGCTGCGCGGCTTCCTCAGGATGAGGAATTCTCTTAATGCCATCAATTAAGTACCTCATGCTGAGGAGCGCCCCCCTTCGAGACGCCGCCTGCGGTGGCTCCTCAAGACAAGCGGGCCGTCTCGAAGGGTGTTGATACGGAAGGCCGCATGTTTCCGTACCCTGCTAAAGCACACTGTGGCGTCACCCTCGGTCGACAAACAGCCAAAAGTTGAGTTCCTTCATGGATGACACGCCATGCCGAAAATCGGGATTGGGTTACACCCTCGAAGGCCGGTATCTATGACACGGACGGACCCCGGCCGGCGCCGGTGTGACCGGAAGAGATGCCACGAGTTTCTGGCTCGGGGCACTCGTCTTCTTTCATTATGGGCATCATTCGTCAATTCGCCACGCATGATACGCGGCGGCCACAATTGTCGTCACGGTTGTTAGATCGTTGTGCTTGGTGTTGATGATGATATCGAAATTCAACGGATCGGTGGCGTTGACCCCGTAGAGCGCGGCATAGCGCTTCTGCTCGCTGGCGAACCTCCGATCGATGCTGTTGCGCACCTCTTGGACCGATGCAGCGGCCTCGCTCATTCGCCCTTCGTCTTGCAAATGATTGAAAATACGTTCGGCGGCCGTGCCCGGATCGAGCACGAGAAACACCTTGAACGAGAGCGGCATCCAATGCCATGCCATGCGCGAATCGATGACGAGCCTCTCCTCCGCAAGGTACATCTGTTGCAGCAAATCATCCACTTTGAGGTCGATATCGCGTTGCACTTCCGCGGAAATATTCATCGCCTCGATCGATTCGCCGCGCTCGACCGCGAGCTGCCGGAACAGATCGCCCGAGGAAAAATGTCGAAATCCAAGAGCAGACGCGACCGCCCTCGCGGTCGAGGACTTGCCCGATCCAAGCAAGCCAGCAATCGTGATGATCTGCCTTCTCATTGAATAGTAATCTCGATCGGCGAGCGCGGCGGGTCAATCGCGTTTAAAGATCGAAGGCGGCGATCCTATTCCAGGGCACGCGCGAGCGCACAGAATTCGGCGACCGTGAGTTCCTCGGCGCGCGCCGACGAGACGACACCGGCCCGCTCGAGCAGCGGAGCTACCGGCACCCCAAGCGGTTTCAGGCTGGTGCGCAGCATCTTGCGCCGCTGGCCGAAGGCGGCGGCAGTGATGCGTTCGAGCGTGGAACGGCGGGCCGGCGCGAGCGGCGCGGCGCGAGGCACGACGGCGACAACGCTCGAGGTGACCCTGGGTGGCGGGACAAACGCACGGGCCGGCACATCGAACAGAATCCGCACCTCGGCGACCCATTGGGCGAGCACCGAAAGGCGTCCGTAGGTCTTGCTGCGCGGCGAGGCGGTCAAGCGCTCGGCGACCTCTCTCTGAAGCATCAGGGTCAGGCTCTCATATTCCCGGATTTGTGCGAGCCAGCGGAGAAGGAGCGGAGTGGCGATGTTATACGGCAGGTTTGCGACGATCTTGCGCGGCGGTTCGCCGAGCGTCGCCGCGTCGAATTCGAGCGCATCGCCGGCGACGACATCGAGACGGCCCGGGTAAGCCGCGGCGAGCTCGCCGAGCGCCGCGAGGCAACGCCGATCTCGCTCGATCGCGAGCACGCTGCGTGCCCCCGACTCCAGCAACGCCCGTGTCAAACCACCCGGACCGGGGCCGATCTCGATGACCGTGGCCTGGTCGAGCCGCCCCGCCGACCGGGCGATCCGGCCGGTCAGGTTGAGGTCGAGCAAGAAATTCTGACCGAGACGCTTGTGCGCGACGATTCCGTAGCGCGCGATGACCTCGCGCAATGGTGGCAGCGAGGTCTCAGCGGGATTGGGCGAAGAAGTTCCGGCGGGAGAGTTCAGTCTGCAACCGCACGTTTGGCCGCCATGTCGGCCCCGAGCCGCAATGCGGCAATCAGGCTCTCCGCCCGTGCAACCCCGCGACCGGCGATCGCGAAAGCAGTTCCGTGATCGGGCGAAGTTCGCACAAAGGGCAGCCCCAAAGTCACGTTGACCCCACCGTGGAAGTCGATGGTCTTGATCGGGATCAATGCCTGGTCGTGATACATGCAGAGTGCCGCATCGTATGACCGGCGCGCTTCGGCATGAAACATCGTGTCGGCGGCCAAGGGGCCGAGCACGTCGATCCCTGCGGCGCGCAGCTCGGCGATCGCGGGCTCGATGATCTCGATCTCTTCGCACCCCAGAGCGCCGCCTTCGCCCGCGTGCGGGTTGAGACCGGCGATGGCGAGGGTCGGAGCGGCGACCCCGAAATCGCGCGCGAGTGCCGCCGCGGTCACGCGGCCCGCATGCGCGATCGCCGATGGGCGAAGCGCCAGGATCGCCTGGCGCAGTGCCAAATGGATGGTAACCGGGACAACCCGCAGCGTCGGGCAGACGAGCATCATCACCGGCGCTTCGGCGACCCCGGCGAGAGCAGCGAGATACTCGGTGTGTCCCGGATAGCGAAAGCCGGCACGGTAGAGACTGTCTTTGTGTATCGGATTGGTGACGATGGCGGCAGCCCGCCGGCTCAGCACGTGACGCACCGCGGTTTCGATCGCCCCGAGAACCGCCGGCGCATCTGCCGGGTCGGGATGTCCCGGCAAGCCCCGCGGCGTGCTGCCGATCGGCACTACCGGAAGGGCTTCGGCGAATACCACGGACGCTTCTTCGGGAGCATCGATCGGCCGAACGGGCACCGGCCAGCCGAGCCGGCGCGCCAATGCCGCGATGCGATCGCAGTCGTCGATCAGGTAAAACGCCTGAACGCCGTCGCCGCGGCCGAGCCATGCCTTGAGCGTGATCTCACCCCCGATCCCGGCGGGCTCGCCCATGGTTACGGCGAGCGGGCGCATCGCGCGCGGCTCAAACTCTGACGTCGACAAAAGCGGTACGTCGCAGATCTCGCAGGTAACGGCGCGCCAGGTTTTCCGCGCGTTGGCGCTCCAACTGGTCGGCGATCTCATCACGCGTCGGCAAGGCCGTGTTCGGCGTCGCTTTCTCGCAAACCATGATCACTCCCACTCCATTCTTTTGGACGATCGGCTGCGAGGCCTGGCCTACCTCCAGCCCTTCCACAATATTGCGAACCGCCGGCGCGATCTGACTGACGCGCAAGCGGCCCTCGCTCGACAGCTGGGCCGATCCCTTCTCCTTGCCGATCTTCAGCATCTCCGCGCAATTTTTTGCGGTGGCCTTGGCATTCTGCGCCTCCACGAGGGCCGCTCGCCGCATCGCTTCGCTCGCCTGCTGCGGCAGCGGGAAGACGACCTGCACCAGATGCAGCACCGCTTGATCGGGGCCGGGATCCGAGCGACCGGAACGCCGGTCGAGCACCAGCAGCAGGTAATAACCCGGCCCGCTCCGGATCGGCGGCGACAGCTCTCCCGGGCGCATCTGGGCGACTGCCTTGGCAAGATCGGGATTGAGCTGCTCGGGACGCACCCAGCCGAGATCGCCGCCGACTGCCGCGGTCGGGGATTGCGAGAATTGCTGGGCGACAGCCGAAAACCGAGCACCGCGCTTCATCTGCTCGATCAGCCGTTCCGCCAATCGCCGCATTTCTTCGTCTTGCTGTGGGCTGTCGACGGCGAGAAAAATCTCCGCGACCCGGCTCTGCGGCTCATTGGCGCTTTCTTTGATACGCTTCGCAGCCTCGTCGATCTCTTCGTCGGACACGATGTTGGTTTGCGAGACCAGACGCCGCACGAGTTTCGCCCACACGATCGATGCGGTTAGCTGGTCGATGAGCGAGGAGCGATCGATGCCGTGCGCCTTCAAGACCGCATCGAGCTGCTCGGGCTGCATGTTGTTCTGCTGTTCGATCCGCGAGAGCGCCTTCTTGATCTCCTCGTCGGTGGCGGTGACGTTTTGCCGTTTCGCCTCCTGCATTTGAAGCTTTTCGTCGACGATGGTCCGCAACACTTGGCCGGCGATGCGCTGCCGGATTTCTTGCGAATCCGGAAAGTTCGAGGAGAGCATCACCATCCTGAGGCGGGATTGAACGTCGGCGACCGAGATCACCTCGTCATTGACGACCGCAGCAATACGGGTTTGGGCATTCTGATCCCCGGTAGGCGGGGACGGCGGCACCTGGGCCGCGCCGCGATGCGCCGGAGCCGGCATCGCCGCGTTCGGCAATCCCGTCAGTCCGATCAGCAACACGACAACACAACGGATCACGGTCATCGGCGACAAACCCTGCGCCACCAAGCTGTCCTTCAATTCTACACCCTCGCGTCGCCAATGTCGCCTCGGAGCATCTTTCCGCGGCGCTCGTTCCGGAGCCGGCCGGTGTCGAAAATGAGCCGACCCACGCTATACGACCTGATGAAACCGCACCATGACCGGACCTGTTCCGGGCCACCCACGTCTTCGAACGTGGCTTTATCAACGGCTGGGAAGGCGTGGATGGCCGAGCCAGGCCCGGCCAACGGGATCTCGGGTTGCGTCGAGCTCGTTGCAAACAGCCGCTTTTCGCTAACCCAGACAGCTGTGGCTCGAGGCTGGGTATGACGCGTAGTAATGAAAATAATGCTCGACAATCCAAATGTGGAACAAGCCGAGTTTTTCGGCCTCCTCCGAAGAGAGCGCGTCGCGAAGGTAGTCGGCGGCAGATTTCTGGTCGGGCCTGTCGTCGGGAAAAACTGCACGCCGAATTTTATACCGCTCTCTGCATCCTCCTCAGGTCAGTGCCCGATCTCAGCCTGTCAGAAATCGAGCGCGCGCGGTGGATCTGACATATTAGCCATCGGCTCCGCCGAGCAGGTCCCTCGCCGTTGTGCGACGCAGCTGGCGCCAAAGCAAGCCTGCTCGACGTACCCGGCGCCGACCGGTTTCCCGCGATCATAGACGACGGTGTTGAAGGCAACCGAGTCGGGATCGAGTGGACCGTCCTGTGAGGCCCAATAGAGCGGCACCGCGTGGTGGAACGACGCATAGCCGCCCGTGACGAACCAGGTCTGATCGAGAACGCCGATCCCACAGACCCCGCCCAGCCGAGCGACGTAGCGTGACGCCAAAATCATGTCTCTGCCGCGAGTCCACAACATTCGATAGGGCTCCGACCCGTTCGCTAATGCCAATTGCGACAGCGCGACTGCGGCAAGTGCTATCGCGGTCGGCAGGACGATCGCACTGCGCCCCGTCCAACCTCGGTCGCGCAAGACCTCACCGATCCACGAAACGAGCTGAGCTAGACCGATGCCGCTGATGATGACCGCGAGCAGAACGGCCGGATATATGAACCTGAGCTCTTTGTGTCCGAAGAGTGAATAAGTAGTAGTGATCAGCACGGCCACGCCGAAGGGTTGCGACAGCCTCAAAGCACCGATTATGCACAGCACAGACATGACCCCGGCCAGCCCCGTCCAGTACTCGAGAACAGTGGAGAGATACCAATACCAGGGAAAGACGCCGTATATTGTCTGGGCGCCGTAATAGAGGTTGGCGGCGATGTTGCGCCAGAGCGACTCGAAGGGATAACTCCAAGTGAACGCGTCAACCGCACCGTAAAGCAGCCCGATCGCGAAGCCGATGCCAAGGAACGCGAGCCGCTGATTGCGGAACGTCGTGAACATCGCCCAGAGACCAGCCACTGCAATTGCCGGAAGCAGCTGAACCTGCAGCGAGGCAGCGAGGGTCAGCACCGCCCCCGCAACTGCGGCGCGCCGCCATGTAGCGGCTTTCGAATGGCCCGGCGTACTTGCGTAGAGACCAATGACAAGGACGTGAGCTGCAATGGGGTCGCTGAGCGCCCGCGGGCCGAAATAGACCGCGTCGATCCAAACCGCGGTGAAGATGCCCGCCACCACCCCGCCGGCAGTGCCGAAAAACCGCCGGCCCCAGAGGAACGCACACAACGCGCTGGCAGCGCCGAGCGCGGCGAGCACCGATCCGATGATCGGCATATAACAACTCGGGACGGCGGAGAATTGCGAAGAGAGCATCATCAAGCCGGCGAGCACGCCCGGGAGCACCCAAGATCTTGTCCGTAGACGAATTCCCACGGTACTAGGCCTGTACTGAAGACGAGCCGATGGGCCTACTCCACTGTTTGAAACACTTCGTCTGGGTGGTTGATGCCCGGGAAAGCAAAGACCGGCAGCAGCCGTGCGGCAAACGCCACTGCAAACACTGCGATCCCCGCGATTGCCTCAGCCGACACTCAGTGCACCGATCGATCACCGTGGCCGCGGGCGCGTGACCGATCCCCTAGCCGTGTCCATGGCCCTCTCTCGCGTTGGCACCTTGGGTTTGGAAATGGCCCCTCAGAATGAACCCACCAAGGAACCCAATCGGCGTTATCCTCGCCCATCGGGGGAAGATGATGCTCCTGCGCCTCCGGGTTTTCAAATACCGGCCGCTCCCACGCTCTGCGGTAAGTGCCCCGAACGGCCAACATCCGGGCCCCGCACGACTGGCTTGCTGCAACAAAAAAGCGCCGCCCGAAGGCGCCGCTTGATCCGCGAAGTTGACTGCTTACGCGACTTTGCGGCGTCGGGCGAAATATCCCCAGGCCGACAAGTGCGAATGTCGCCCCCGCACCCGTCATTCTTCGGCGCTCGCTGCGGAACCAGCAAAGGCGTTTGAAAATGGGCCGCTGGGCCGAAATGGTTCTCAGAATGATTTCGGCGCGTGATTGCGAAATCTAAAATGGCGCCACACGATCAATCCAAAAAGCAATATCAACGGAATGCTCCTGAGCATCGCGGGTCGCCACGTTGATACCATGATCACGGGAAGAGTGAGCGACAGCGCAAGGACAATGAGTTCCGCGATCGTCAAGGCACGATCAGTGTGTCCTCGATCACGAAGCACCGCGAGGACCGCGTTTGTCAGCATCGGCATGTCATTGACTATCGCGTAAGGTGTTGCTAAAAAGGTTCCGACTAACACTGACGCTGTCGCGAGGATCGTTACTCCGCGACGAAAGCATATCCAAATTATGGCAGCGACCACAACCGCGACACATGCTTGTATGCTTCGTGCTACTCGTAAATCGACGCCAATCGAAGTCAAATTCGAGGTGATTGTCGGATTGTAGCGATCGGTTATACCCAATACCCAATCGGCGTGGGGAAGAAGCTTCGCAGCCCACAGCGGCCACATCGACCAGCCGAAGGCGACTCCGCTCGCGACAACGAGAACGAAGATAGTCACACAAGCGGCAGCCACCGTTCGCCAAAGTCGGGCCGAGACCAGTGCGATCGGGATCAAGATACCGAGTTGAGGCTTGAATGATGCCAATCCGAACAAGATTCCGCTTAGAATGGGTCGGCTGGTAACCAGACGAAAACCACCTACAATAAGCGCAGATGAGAGAAGGCCGGTTTGACCGTTCGCCAGGCACGTAATCGTCGCAGGTGCGAATATAGCGAGAAAAGCAGAATATCGACGCTGCTGTTTGTCATAAGACACTATAAAATAAAGTAAAATATTGACGGAAGTCCAAAATAGGAAAGCAAGATAATAGCTGAAAATTGCTAACGGTAGTATATAAAAAAGAAAAAACGGGGGTAAGCATAGG
>Ga0306925_10006972_pt1 | contig 10563 bp, 7 predicted proteins | sample flu12Cox44000176_FD_203755 | JGI IMG/M metagenome (GOLD analysis project Ga0306925, IMG submission 203755) | Lab enrichment of tropical soil microbial communities from Luquillo Experimental Forest, Puerto Rico - flux8day.12C.oxic.44.000.176 (v2)... | ecosystem: Environmental > Terrestrial > Soil... | reverse complement strand
GGATTTTGCCCTTGGTCTTCTGCTCGGCGAGCGCCGGCACCAGCGTGTCGCGGGCGTAGTCGTACATGAACGGATCGACCGCATGCAGGTTGAAGACGTCGACATAGTCGGTGCCCATCAGCCGCAACGAATTGTCGAGGCTCGCCACCACGCGCTCAGGCGTCCACCATTCGTTGTTGCGGTGGACGGTCGACTTGGTCGCGACCACCACGGAGGCGCGCGGGATCTGTTTGAGCGCCCGGCCGACCACGCCCTCGGTGCCGTAGGGCGGCGCGGTGTCGATGAAATTGACGCCGAGATCGACAGCGTCGAGCACCAGCCGCGCCGCCTCGTCCTCGGTCTTGCCGGTCTTCAGCCCCATCCGCGAGAAGCCGCCGGTGCCGAGGCCCGCGACGCTGACGCGAAGCCCGGTGCGGCCGAGGGCGGTGTATTGCATGGACGATTTCCTCTGCGACCCCGCCACCTTGCATGTTGCGGGCACCGTCTCAACCCGTTGACCAGCCGCGCGCTTTCGTGTCACGTGCGCGGCTTCGGAAATCATTGGAAACGACCGCGAATCTGATGCCCGCCGACCGCTACAACGCCGCCGAAGTCGAGGCCCGATGGCAGAAGGTGTGGGACGCGCGCGGCATCTTCGCGACGCGCAACAACGACCCACGGCCGAAATACTACGTGCTGGAGATGTTCCCCTACCCGTCCGGGCGCATCCATATGGGCCACGTCCGCAACTACACCATGGGCGATGTGGTGGCGCGGGTGAAGCGGGCGCGCGGCTTCAACGTGCTACACCCGATGGGCTGGGACGCCTTCGGCATGCCGGCCGAGAACGCCGCCATGGAGCGCAAGGTCCATCCCAAGGCGTGGACCTACGACAACATCGCGGCGATGAAGAAACAGCTCAAATCGATGGGGCTGTCGCTCGACTGGAGCCGCGAGGTCGCGACCTGCGATCCGGCCTATTACCGGCATCAGCAGAAGATGTTCCTCGATTTTCTCCGCGCCGGCCTGGTCGAGCGCGAGAAGCGAAAAGTGAACTGGGACCCGGTCGATCAGACGGTGCTTGCCAACGAGCAGGTGATCGACGGTCGCGGCTGGCGCTCCGGCGCCCAGGTCGAGCTGCGCGAGATGAACCAGTGGGTGTTCAAGATCACCAAATATTCGCAGGAGCTGCTCGACGCGCTCGATACCCTCGACCGCTGGCCGGAAAAAGTCCGGCTGATGCAGAAGAACTGGATCGGACGTTCCGAAGGCTTGCTGGTGCGCTTCGCGCTCGATCCGAAGACCACGCCGAGCGGCGAATGCGAGCTCGAAGTCTTCACCACGCGGCCGGACACCTTGTTCGGCGCCAAGTTCATGGCGCTGGCGCCCGATCATCCGCTCGCCGCCGCTGCGGCGAAGAAGAATCCGGCGCTCGCCAAATTCATCGAAGAGTGTCGGCATCGCGGCACCGCGCAGGCCGAGATCGACACCGCCGAGAAGCTCGGCTTCGACACCGGCATCAGGGCGGTGCATCCGTTCGATGCGAACTGGACGCTACCGGTCTATGTGGCGAATTTCATCCTGATGGAATATGGCACCGGCGCCATCTTCGGCTGCCCGGCCCACGACCAGCGCGATCTCGACTTCGTCAACAAATACGGCCTCGGCAACGTGCCGGTGGTGTGTCCGCCGGGCGTCGATCCAACGACTTTCACCATCACCGACACGGCCTATGACGGCGACGGCCGCATGATCAATTCGCGCTTCCTCGACGGTATGACGATTGCCGAAGCCAAGGAAGACGTGGCGCGGCGCTTGGAGAAAGAAAGCCGCGGCAATCGTCCGGTGGCACAGCGGCAAGTCAATTTCCGCCTGCGCGACTGGGGCATTTCGCGGCAGCGCTATTGGGGCTGTCCGATCCCGGTGATCCATTGCGACAAATGCGGCGCCGTGCCGGTGCCGGAGAAGGATCTGCCGGTGACTCTGCCCGAAGATGTCAGCTTCGACCGGCCCGGCAATCCGCTCGATCACCATCCGACCTGGAAGCACGTGAAGTGTCCGCAGTGCGGCGGCGCGGCGCGACGCGAGACCGATACGATGGACACCTTCGTCGACTCGTCGTGGTACTTCGAGCGCTTCACCGATCCGTGGATCAAGACCGCGCCGACCGACCTGCCGGTGGTCAACGCCTGGATGCCGGTCGATCAATATATCGGCGGCATCGAGCACGCGATTTTGCATCTGCTCTATAGCCGCTTCTACACCCGCGCCATGAAGGCGACCGGGCACATCGGCCTCGACGAGCCGTTCGCCGGCCTGTTCACCCAGGGCATGGTGGTGCACGAAACCTATCGCACCAAGGACGGCGACTGGGCGGCGCCGGCGGAAGTGAAGATCGAATCCGACGGCGAAGCGCGGCGCGCCAGCCTGATCGCGACCGGCGAAGCGGTCGAGATCGGCGCCATCGAGAAAATGTCGAAGTCGAAGCGCAACACCATCGACCCCGACGAGATCATTTCGACCTACGGCGCCGACGTGGCGCGCTGGTTCATGCTGTCAGACTCGCCGCCCGAGCGCGACGTCGAATGGACCGAGCGCGGCGTGCAGGGCGCCTGGCGTTTCGCACAGCGGCTTTGGCGGCTGGTCGGCGAAGCCGCCGAGTTCGCCAAGGGCGCGCCGGCCGAGCGGCCGGCGAGCTTCTCGGCGCAAGCCGTCGCGCCACGCAAGGCGGCGCATCAGGCCTTGGCGCGGGTCTCGGCCGACATCGAAAAGCTACACTTTAATGTTTGTGTCGCGCACATCTACGAATTCGCCAATGCCCTCAATGGGGTAATGGGCGATCTGGGGGTGCAGCCGGGGTCTGATGGAAAGGCCCAAAACGGGGGAGCCGCGACGCCCGATGTCCGCTGGGCGGTGGGCGAGGCGGTTAAGATTCTTGTGCAATTGTTCAGTCCGATGATGCCGCATCTTGCCGAGGAATGCTGGGCCGCGCTCGGCCACTCCACCCTCGTGGCGCAGGCGCCGTGGCCGACGCTCGAGCCGGAGCTTTTGGTCGAGACCACAGTGACGCTGCCGGTGCAGATCAACGGACGAAAGCGCGCCGACGTCACCGTGCCGCGCGACGCCACGGCGGCCGACATCGAAGCTGCGGTGCTCAAGCTCAACGCCGTGCAAAAGGCGCTTGACGGCAAGACGCCGAAGAAAGTGGTCGTCGTACCAGGACGGATCATCAATGTGGTGGCTTAAGGAACACGCCGCGCGTCTCGCTGTCGTGCTCGTCGCGGCGAGCCTCGTCGGCGGCTGCTGGCAGCCTCTTTACGGCACCGGTCCTACGATCACCGACTCCGTTCAAGACAAGATGCAGCAGATCGACATTCCGCCGATCCCGGCGCCGAAGGGTCAGCCGGCGGCACGGATCGCGGTCTCGCTGCGCAATTCGCTGCAATACGCGCTCAACGGCGGCGCCGGCGCCAACGCGCCGACCTACACGCTCAAGGTGGCGGTCGCCACTACGCAGCTCTCGGTCATCGTCGACAACACCAGCGGCCGGCCGGACGCGCAGGTCGCCGCCGTCATCTCTAACTATCAGCTCATCGAGATCGCGACCGGCAAGACCGTGCTGGCCGATCAGACCACCGCCCATGTCGACTACGACATTCCGGGCTCCGCGCAGCGCTTCGCCAAGCAGCGCGCGCAGCGCGATGCCGAAGATCGCGCCACCGGTTTGGTCTCCGATACCATCCGCAACCGGCTGGCGTCGTACTTCGTTGCCGGCACTTAAGCCGTCGCGCTTTTCTAGTCCATTGCGTTTGTAACGATTCCGGTTCTGCAGCATATTTGAATTGCTGCGAACGAGATTTTGCGAAAGTTTGCGAAAGGTCCGAATGACCGCGATCAAGCCCACCGATGCCGATGCCTTCGTGGCCCGCCCCGATCCGGCGCGGCCGGTGGTGCTGGTGTTCGGCCCCGATGCCGGCCTCGTCAGCGAGCGCGCCAACGCGCTGATCAAGGTGTCGGTCGATGACGTCAACGATCCGTTCGCGCTGGCGCGGCTGGAGCCCGAGGATTTGAGCGCCGAGCCGGCGCGCCTCGTCGAAGAGGCGCAGACCATTCCGCTGTTCGGCGGCCGGCGCGCGGTCTGGGTCAAGGCCGGCGGCCGCAATATCGCGCCGGCGGTCGAGGCCGCCTTGGCACTGCCGCGGCTTGAATGCCGCATCGTCATCGAGGCCGGCGACCTGCGCCGCAACGCGCCGCTGCGCGCCATTTGCGAGCGCGCCAAGAATGCTGCGGCGCTGCCGTGCTACGCCGATGGCGAGCGCGAGCGGACGCGGCTGATCGACGAGGAGATGCGCGCCGCCGGACTGAAGCTAAAACCCGAAGCGCGCGCCATGTTGATCCCGCTTCTCGGCGGCGACCGCGCCGCCTCCCGCAGCGAGATCTTAAAGCTCGTGCTCTATGCGCACGGCCACAGCGAAGTTGACGTCGACGACGTGGCCGCTGTGGTGTCGGACGCCTCGGCGCTGGCGTTCGACGACATCGTCGACTTCGCCTTTGCCGGCCGTCTGGCGGAGCTCGAATGTGCGCTCGCTAAGGCGCGCATGGCCGGCAGCCCTTCGGGCTCGATCTTCTTCGCCGCGCAGCGCCAGGTCGCGCAATTGCACAAGTGGCGCACCGCGATCGAGGCCGGCGCGGGCTTCTCGTTCGATTCCCTCCAGCCACCTCCGAATTTTCGCAGGAAGGCGCTGGTCGAGACGGCACTGAAGAGCTGGACTGCGGCGCGGCTTCTGACCGTCATGGCAGAGCTTGCCGATGCTGTGCTGCAGGCGCGGTGCAATGCGGACCTCGCCGAAGCGATCTGCGACCGCGCGCTGCTCGCGATCGCCGCCAATGTCCGGCGCAGTGCCGCCGCGTGAAACCTACGTCGGGTTCTCGAGGCTGAACATGCCTGAGTCGTCGTCATAAGCGAACGCTTCGCCGAAACGGCCCCAGGCGGTCACCGCCCGCAAAGTGTGCTCGGCGTCGTCCGTGCTCATGTGATCTTCCAGCTCGTCGAGAAACCGGCTTCGCGGCGCCACGTGATTGGCGCGCTCCTGCAGCACACGGCGGATATGGGCGGCAAGCGGAATATAGGTAAGCATCTGGCGTTGAAACAGCTTCTTGCGGTCGTCGGTGCCCAGTTCAACGAATTGCTTGCCGGTGTCGGTCAGCTTGATGTCGCCACCCTCGACCTCGGCGAAATGAAACATCTGCATCGCCTCGGCCACCGGGAAGAGATCGTCGATCTCCATGTGCAGCTCGTCGGCCAGCACCGGCAAGTCGGCCCGGCCGCTGTAAGGCGCGGCGGCGAGCGTCTCGATCAGGCCGGAGAACAGATTCGCCGAGACCCGCGGCAAGGCGGTGTTGATGGTGATCTGCCGCTCGGTCTGCGCGGCGGGCGTGCGTGCGGTCATCGCCACGTAGATTTTCTCGACCAAGTCGCGAAATTGCGGATCGAGCCGGTTGCGCGGCTGGCGCAGATCGACGGCGATCTCGCGGATGATGCGGCCCGGATTGTTGGAGAACAAAAGGATGCGGTCGCACATCAGCACCGCCTCCTCGATATTGTGGGTGACCAGGATCACGCCCTTGATCGGCAATTTGCCGTCGCCCCACAGTTCGAGGAAATCGGTGCGCAGCGTCTCCGCGGTCAGCACGTCGAGCGCGGAGAACGGCTCGTCCATCAGCAGGATATTCGGGTGCACGACGAGCGCGCGAGCGAAGCCGACGCGTTGGCGCATGCCGCCGGACAATTCGCGCGGATAGGCCGACTCGTAGCCGTCGAGGCCGATCAGGTCGATGGCGGCGAGCGCGCGCTTGCGGATCTCGGGCTCCGGCAGGCCGAGTGCTTCGAGACCGAGCTGCACGTTCTCCAGCACCGTCAGCCAGGGAAACAGGGCAAAGCCCTGGAACACCATGGCGATGCCGGGCGCCGGCCCATTCACCGGCTGGCCCAGATAGGTGACCGTGCCGTCAGACGGCTGCGCGAGGCCAGCAATCAGCCGCAGCAGCGTCGATTTGCCGGAGCCGGTGCGGCCGAGCAGGCCGACGATCTGGCCCTGGGCGACTTCGAGCTCGATGCCGTCGAGCACCAGAAGATCGCCGCCGTCGGCCTTGGGGAAGGTGTGACGAAGACCGTGAATGTCGAGAAGCGCGGTGCTCATGATGACGCCTTTAGCCCAGCCGGAATTTGCGTTCGGCGTACAGATACAGCGGACGCCAGAACACACGATTGATGATGACGACGTAGAGACTCATCACGGCAATGCCCAGCACGATGTGGTGAAAGTTACCGGCATCAGTCTGTTGCGCGATATAGGCGCCGAGCCCCTTGGCTTCGAGGCGCTCGTTGCCCCAGGACGCGACCTCAGCGACGATGCTGGCGTTCCACGAGCCGCCCGACGCGGTGATCGCGCCGGTCACGTAGTACGGCAGCACCGCGGGCAGCGCGATCCTTCGCCACCACAGCCAGCCGCGGATGCGGAAATTGGCGCCGGCGGCGCGCAGTTCCGCCGGCAGCGCCGACGCGCCGGCGATGACGTTGAACAAAATGTACCACTGCGTGCCGAGGATCATCAGCGGGCTGAGCCAGATGTTCGGATTAAGCTTCCAGGCAACGATCAGCGACACGACGATCGGAAACAGCACGTTGGCCGGGAACGCGGCGAGGAACTGCGCGACCGGCTGGACCAAGAGCGCGGCGTAGGGCCGCGTCCCAACCCAGACGCCGACCGGCACCCAAATGGCGCTGGCGAGCGCGATCAGCACGACGACACGCGCGAGCGTCGCCAGCCCGAGAAGGAGCGTCGTGCCGACGTCGGCGAGCTTGATGCCTTCAAGGATGAACGAGGCCGACTGCCAGAGCGCGAGCGCGGCCAGGACCGAGACGATCAGCCCCGATTGGAACGCGATCCAGCCGCGCCGCGTCTGCGGCGCGTGCTTGACCGCGACCTCCACGTTCGGCCGGTGCGGGATCATCGTGTAGTGCCACAGCGCCGCGAACGGCCGGGTCATCCGGTCGACGATGCGCGAGCGCCGCAGGATATCGAGCACCCACGAGCGCGGCGCGATGATGCCCGGCTCCTGCTCGAAGCGGAAGCGGTCGGCCCAGGCGACCAGCGGCCGGAACAGAACCTGGTCGTAGATCAGGATCACCACCAGCATGGTGCCGATCGCCCAGCCTACCGCGCGCAAATTCTGCTGCTGGATGGCGAGCGCGATGTAAGAGCCGACGCCGGGCAGCGTGACCGTGGTATTGCCGACGCTGATCGCCTCCGAGGCGACGACAAAGAACCAGCTGCCCGACATCGACATCATCATGTTCCAGATGAGCTGCGGCATGGCAAACGGCACGTCGACGCGCCAGAACGACATCCATGGCGTCAGCCGGAAATTGCGCGATGCCTCGATCAGCTCGGTCGGCACCGTGCGCAGCGACTGGTAGAAGCTGAACGCCATGTTCCAGGCTTGGCTGGTGAAAATCGCGAAGATCGCGGCGAATTCGGCGCCCAGCACCTTGCCGGGTGCCAGCGCCATGAAGAACACCACGGTGACCGAGATAAAGCCGAGGATCGGCACCGACTGCAGAATGTCGAGCATCGGAATGAGCAGGCGCTCGGCCCGCCGGCTCTTCGCCGCCAGCGTCGCATAGGTGAAGGTGAAGAGAAGCGACAGCGCCATGGCGACCAGCATGCGCAGCGTCGTGCGCGCGGCATATTCCGGCAGATTGACCGGATCAAGCGACGGCGGCGAGCGCTGCAATTCGGCCAGCGGCTGGAACAGGTGCCGGCTCGCCGTGCCGAGGAAGACCAACAGACCGAGGATAAGCAGGACCGCCAGCACGTCCCACCGGCTGAACAGCCGGGCCCAGCCACCAACCGATATGGGGACGAACACGCGCATGGCTGACGGCCGCCCTGTCACAGAAATGTTGCGATTGCGGCCGACTGGAGCACCGGCCACGAGGTCCGGCGATCCCATAACATCCAGGCCACGTCATTCAAGCTTTATTGCGCGGTTCAGGACCGATTGACGCGCGGCCGGACAGAGCGACGGTCCGATGACTTGCGCGCCGTCAGGGCTTCGGCGCCATGGCCTTGAACGCTTCCACCAACTCGATCGGGAACGGGAACACGATGGTAGAGCCGCGTTCGCTGGCGATGTCGAACAGGGTGCCGAGGTAGCGCAGCTGCATCGCCTGCGGCACCTCGGACAAGGCGCGGGCGGCCTCGACCAGCTTCTGCGCGGCCTGCTGCTCGCCCTCGGCATTGATGATCTTGGCGCGGCGCTCGCGTTCGGCTTCGGCCTGGCGGGCGATAGCGCGGATCATGCTCTCGTCGAGATCGATGCGTTTGACCTCGACATTGGAGACCTTGATGCCCCAGGCTTCGGTCTGCTTGTCGAGCACGTCCTGGATGCCGGCATTGAGCTTGTCGCGCTCGGCAAGCATTTCGTCGAGGTCGTGCTTGCCCAGCACCCAACGCAACGTGGTCTGGGCGATTTGGCTGGTCGCCGCCAGGTAGTTGCTGACCTGGATGATGGCGCGCTCGGCGTCGACGACGCGGAAATAGATCACCGCGCTGACTTTGACCGAGACGTTGTCGCGGGAAATCACGTCCTGCGGCGGCACCTCGTCGACGTTCACGCGCAGGTCGACTCGCACCATCTGCTGAATAAACGGCACCAACAGGAATAGGCCGGGCCCCTTGGTGCCGGTGTAGCGGCCGAGCGTAAAAACCACGCCGCGCTCGTATTCGCGCAACACGCGGATCGAGGTGTAAAGAAAGATCAATGCCAAACAACCAATAACGATGACGACCGTGGCAAGCATGACTGTGCTCCTCACTGCGAAATAAGCGCTGCGCCGATCAGGCCCCCTCGACGACGAGAACGAGACCGTCGCGGTCGATGACCTTGATCGCTGCACCGGCTTGCAACGGCGCCGCGGCGCGCGCCCGCCACAGCTCGCCCTTGATGCTGACGCGGCCTTCGCGGCCGTGCCACGCCACCGCTTCGCCGGCGGCGCCGATCAAGGCTTCGCCGCCGGTGACCACCGGCCGCTTGCGTGAGCGCAGCAGCACCGCGAGCACCAGCAAGAACAGGGCCGCGCTGCCGATCGCGGTGCCCGTCACCACAGCGCCGGACAGCTGCAGACCCGGCACGCCGGCCGGAAACATCATCAGCGCACCGATGACGAAAGCGACGATGCCGCCGACGCCGATCGCGCCGAAGGCGCCGATATGGGCCTCAGCGATCATCAGCCCGATGCCGATCAGCACCAGCGCCACGCCCGCATAGTTGACCGGCAAGAGCGCCAGCGCATAGAGCGCAACGACGAGGCAAATCGAGCCGATCAGGCCCGGCGCCACCGCGCCCGGATTGAAGAATTCCAGGATCAGGCCGTAGACGCCGATCAGCATCAGAATGAACGCGACGTTGGGATTGGTGACCAGGGTCAGGAGCTCGGTGCGCCAGTCGGGCGTCGCCGCCACGACCGTGAGTCCTCCGGTCGCGATTTGCTTGGGTTTGCTGGCAACCGTTACGGTGCGGCCGTCGATCTTGCCGAGGAGATCCGGCACGTCGTCGGCGACCACGTCGATGACGTGAAGCGACAACGCCTCGGTGGCGGGCAGACTGACGGCAGAGCGCACCGCGTCGGCGGCCCAATCGGCGTTGCGCCCGTTGATGGCGGCGAGGCTGCGGATATAAGCGATGGCGTCGTTGACAACCTTGCGGGTTTCGGTATCGGCGGTGTCGCCGGATTTTTCCGATTTATTCTGGTCGGCGCTGCCGCCCGGCAGCATCGGGCCGCCCAGCTGTACCGGGGTCGCGGCGCCGATATTGGTGCCCGGCGCCATCGCGGCAATGGCGCTCGCATAGGCGATGTAGGTGCCGGCGCTGGCGGCGCGGGCGCCGCTCGGCGCCACATAGGTCACGACCGGCACCGGCGACGCCAGGATCGCGGTGATGATCTGACGCATCGAAGTATCGAGGCCGCCCGGCGTGTTCATGCGCAGCACGACGACGCCGACCGCCTCGGGCGATGCCCGGTGCAACTCGCGCACTACATAGTCGGCGATGGCCGGACCGATCACGCCGTTGACGTCGAGCACCAAGGCGCGCTCGGCGGCGCGGGCCGGCGCGGCAAGACTCGCAAGTAGCGCGGTGAGGACAAGCATCGAGGCGCGCAATCGCATCATGACGAATTTCCGCCCTCGGCGGCGTCGGCGGCGACGAAAGGCGGGCGACGACGCGCCGGCCTTTCCTATGACAACCTATTATATGTTGGTCGCGCGAGCGCGTCTTGCAACTTGATCAGGACGTTGTGGCGGCTCGTCGCGGCGCGCCGATCAGCGGTGCACCGAGCGGCACGCGTTGCGCGGCAAGCACCACGATAAGGCTCAATACCAACGTACCGCCGAACACGACCGCCGCCCTGATCACGGCGAACAGCGCCGCCGTCAGCAACGCATATTGCAACCATACCACGAAGGTGTAGTGCACGAGATAAAGGCCGTAGGCGTTGCTCGACAGCGTTTCGAGCGGGGT
>Ga0306925_10006970_pt1 | contig 10564 bp, 11 predicted proteins | sample flu12Cox44000176_FD_203755 | JGI IMG/M metagenome (GOLD analysis project Ga0306925, IMG submission 203755) | Lab enrichment of tropical soil microbial communities from Luquillo Experimental Forest, Puerto Rico - flux8day.12C.oxic.44.000.176 (v2)... | ecosystem: Environmental > Terrestrial >... | reverse complement strand
CTATTGCTGGCTTTGCCGCTCTTTGCCCGTGAGAACACCGATGTGATCGTCATGAAGAACGGTGACCGGATGACGGGTCAGGTCAAGGGACTCGATGCTGGTGTGCTGTATGTGAGCCTGCCGTATGTCATTCAGACTTTTTCTGTGGATTGGAGCACGGTGGCGCATATTGAGAGCAAGCAACTATTCATCGTGAAGACTGCGGATGGTTCGGTTTATCGCGGGACGCTCGCCACCGCGGAGTCGGAAAAGGACAGGCCCGTCAAGATCGAGGTTGTTGAGACGCCGGAGAAGCAATTTTTGATTGAACAGCCGCAAATTGTGGAGATGGCCGCGACCTCCGATAAGTTCTGGCAACGATTCAATGGCGCAGTGAACCTTGGCATTGCCTATACCAAGGGCAATCAGACGGTGCAGTACACACTGGGTTCGCAGACGGAATATCTGCGCGAACGCTGGTCGGCGGATGTCAACTGGACCTCCTCATTGTCAAGCAGCAGCGGTGTCACGGCATCGACGCGAAACGAGATAACACCAAGTGTGCGCCATCTTCTACCTTGGAATGACTGGTTTTATGGAGTATTGGGGGATTTCCTGCAAAGCTCGGTGCAAGGCATTCAACTGCAAACCTCGGTGGGTGCAGGCATCGGGCGCTACCTGAAGAATACAAACCGAGCAACAATCTCCATCCTCGGTGGATTCGCGTGGCAGAACACGCAATATAGCCAACCGAGCCTCGTAGCCAACACCCAGAATCTTGCCACAGGTCTGGTTGCCGGCGAGGTACGGCTGTTCAAGTTCAACAAAACGAACCTGGACTTTACCGGAGCACTTTACCCCGCACTTAATCAGCCTGGCCGCGTCAAGTTCAATACAAATGCGACCTATTACATAAAGATCACCGGTAACCTGTCATGGAATGTCTCGTTTTATGGCAACTGGGACAATCAACCGCCGCCTGGGTTTGCAGGAAGTGACTACGGCACGAGCTCCGGCTTAAGTTGGACCTTCGGTATCAAGTGAGATTGCGCGTAAAGCGCACGCTATGGCTGCTTTCGACGAGCGATGTCCTAGCCGTGAATTTGATGGTCCACAGGCTAATCGTAGAGGCACGCGCGAAGAGTCTGCAGCCGGAATGCTGAGGGACGTAACTCGGTACGCGCAACTGTCAGGGAACTGACGCACATAGCTTCCAGTGCCACGATGAAACAGATGCCTTGCACAGCTGACGGGATATGGAGTCGTTGCTCCTGGGCAATCTAGCAGGATACTCCAACGCTAAGAGTGAGGTCAGGCCCGATTTCAAAGCAGTTGGAGCGGCCGCTCAGGTCCGCTCAGAGGGATAAGACGCCTGGAAGGCATCGACTGCTTCGCCGATCGTGGCGAAGAAATTCTTCTCGCCGAAGTGGGCGAACAATCTAAATCTCTTGAGCTTGTCTTTTACCGGATCTTTCATTTCAGCGAAACATAGTCGGATACCGGCGGTCTCCAGCGTGTCATGCAGTTCGACGAGTGCATCTGCTGCGGTTACGTCAACGCTGGTAACCGGTTCGGCCGCGATCACGATACACTTGACTTTGGTCGGCGAGCTTTCGACGGCATCCAGGACCCGCCGGTTGAACAGCTCCGCGTTTGCAAAGAACAGGGGAGCATCCCAACGAAACAACACAAGTCCCGGGATCCTGCGTGCGTCCGGGTAGCGGGACACGTCGTGAAAGCCTCTGATGTGTTGGACGCGGCCGAGAACGGCCGAATGCGGGCGCCATCCGTCCCACAGGAACTCAACCACCGCGATGACGATCGCGAGCGCAATGCCTTGAATGGCGCCGAACACCGCTACACCGGCGAAGCAGACCATCGAGAGCCAGAATTCCCATCGCTGGATGCGATAGATGCGGCGCAGATCGGACGTTTCAAACAAGCCCATCGCTGATGCGATGACGACAGCGGCGAGCGCGGTGTTCGGGAGATACCGCAGCAATTGCGGTGCGAACACCAGCAGCAATGCAATTGCTACCGCTCCCACCACCGCGGTCAGCTGAGTCTTAGCACCCGCCGCCTCCGCAACCGGCGTCCGTGAAGAACTGCTGCTGACGGGAAAGCCCTGAAAAAAGCCGGCGGCGAGGTTGGCGACGCCCAGGCCGGCGATCTCCTGGTTTGGGTCAACCGGTGTGCCTAAGCGGGCGGCATAGGTTCGAGAAAGTACGCTCGTATCCGCAAAAGAGACGAGGGCGACCGCAGCCCCACCCATGAGTATGGGTACGAGATCGTCAACATGCACGAACGGGACCTGCGGCCGCGGCAATCCCTGCGGCAGGGAGCCGAGCACGGACACCCCAGCACGTTTGGCCAGGTCAAACACGGCTACGACGACCGTTGCGGCGACCACGGACAGGAGAATGCCAGGAACCCGCAGCCATCGTTTCAGCAAGAGGATAAGAACGAGCGTACCGCCGCCGATAGCGAGCGCCACGATATTTGTGCTCCCGGCAAGGACATTCTGCGCGATGCCCCATAGCTGGCGAAGCGGTCCTTCCGCCTTGAGCGAGAACCCGCAGAGCTTGGGGATTTGGCTCAACAGCACGGTCAGGGCAATGCCGTTCATGTAGCCGTATCGGATCGGTTTCGAGAGCAGCTCGCTGATGAAGCCCAGCCGTGCGAGGCCGGCAGCGAGGCACAAGACGCCGGAAACGAGTGCCATCATTCCAGCGATGTGGACAGCACGTACTGAATCACCCTTCGAAAGCGGCGAGACCACGCCCAGGATCACAGCTGCGAGAGCTGAGTCGGGTCCCAAAATCAAAATCCGGCTTGGACCGAATACGGCGTAGGCGAGCAGCGGAATGATCGTGGCATAGAGTCCAGTGATGCCAGGCAATCCCGATGCCTGGGCGTATGCAATACCCACCGGCACAAGCATGGCCGTCATTACAAGTCCGGCGACCAGATCGTGTCTCAACCACGTCGGGTCGTACCGGCGAAGTGTGTTCAACCCAGGAAGCCAGCGTTTCCAGCCAGTGTCCTCCGGTTTGGCCCTGTGGTGAGCGATTTGGCGGGGCATTGTTGGTTGGGGGGTGAGGGCTTCACTCATGGCTCCCCGCTCTGAGGGTAGAGGCGGAGGTATACGCCAGGCTCCGATGATATTGGTCAGCTTTCACGTTCGTGATCGAGCCAAACGCTCAGTGTGCCAGCTTGCGCCAATTTATATGCTGTCGCACGCCCGACACAACTACAAACATTCATCATCACAAACCCCGCAGCTTAGTCGGACATCAAGAAGATGTGGGGGCGGACATCTTCCTCAGGCGTCCAGTCCCAGTAGCGCAACAGCACCGTGTACACCATCAGCCCAGTTTCGCCCTCGCCGAAGAGAAGGTATCGGACGGCCTGCGCCATAAGGTCACGCCGCGTGAGGCTGAGGAAGATCGACATAGGATCAATGGCCTCGCTCACGAAAGCAATGGTATTGGCAACGGCGACCGCCCCAGAGACCTCGCCGACGTAGTCTTCACCTTCCCTTTGAAGGCTGACATCAAGGGGCGCAGAGAACTCGCTGCGGTTGTCGAGCAGGTTCACATGAAGAAAAAGGAATGGTCCGTGCACGTTGTAATGCCGAACGATCTCGGCCTTTTTTTGGCGGCGAGACTCCACCGAGGAACTCTCGACCGGCACCAGGTGCACTTTCTTGCCCCTCAACTCCGGCCCTAGGCGCCAGCTCTCGACGTCCGCGAAATATCCCCGCGGAACGCGGAGCTCAACCGAGCGTATGGAGCGGCTGATGGCACACGCAAGCATCAAAAGGAGTGTGAAAACAGTACCGATAATCAAACCGTCCGGCCGCCCCAGGCAATTTTCCGCCAAGGTATAGCCGAATACCAGGCAGAAGATGCCAGCGTAAAGAGCTAACCCCCGCCGGCGCTCGCGCCATAGCGCACGTGTGGCCGCGAAAGCGGCGGACAAGATCAACACCAGCACGCCCGTAGCGTAGGCGCCGCTCTGCGCCTCCACGTCCGCACGAAAGATAAGGGTGATGACGACGTCGATGGCGAACAGTGTTAGCACAAGCGGTCGAGAGAGTTCCGCCCATCGCGGGGCCATGCCGAAGCGGGGCAAGTAACGTGGGATCAATTGCAAGAGCGCAGCCATGGCCGAAGCGCCAGCGAGGCCGAGGATAAGGATCGTCGACAGGTCGTAAACCGTGCCGAAGCCGCCACCGAAGTAGCGGTGGGCCAAAAACGCGATGGCGCGCCCGCTAGCTTTGCCACCGTGTTTGTAATCTACCGGAGAGATGAGCAGCGTCGTAACGATGCTCGACAGTATCAGCATGCCGCTCATGATCACGGCCGCCGTCAGCAAGAGCTTGCGAGTGTTTGCGACGCGCCCGACCGGCGGGTTGCCCGTCCGCGGATTGTAGCCTCGATCGGCCTCGCCGCCGTCGATGAGGGGCATGACGGCGACCCCGGTTTCAAAACCACTCAAACCCAGCGCCAGCTTCGGGAACACCAGGAGCGCGCCGGCGATCAAGAATGAGAAGTCGCCCCTGGCAGAGAGCCCGGCGCGCCAGTTCGCGAGCAAAGCAGGGTGTGTCATCACTTCCCAGACGCCACGCCCGAGCACAACGAGGTTCAAGACGAGGTACGGCACCGCAGCAGCGATGGCGAGGCCGATGGCCTCCCTGAACCCTTTCAGGAAAATCGCGCCCAGCACAGTGAGGATCAGGAGCGTGACGAAGATTTGGCGCTCACCGAGCACGGGGTGGAGGAAAGGATTCTCAATGGCATGCTTGGCGGCATCGGCGGCCGACAATGTCATGGTGATCACAAAATCTGTCGTCGCGAAGCCGAGTAGGACTAGGACGAGCACCTTCCCCTTCCATCCTGCGAGCAGGTTTTCGAGCATGGCGATGGAACCCTGTCCGGCAAAGCTGCGCCCTGCTACTTGCGCATAGACTGGCAGAGCGCCGAGCAGCGTGACCAGGACGAGGATGACAGTTGCAATCGGCGCCACTGCACCCGCGGCGAGCAGCGCAATGCCCGGCTGGTAGCCGAGTGTCGAGAAGTAGTCCACCCCGGTTAGCCAGATTACTCTCCACCAGGGATGTGTGACGACCTCTTGCTCGGCTTGATGGCCCACCGGCTCGCCGCGAGACAGCCACTTTCCGACTGCAGAATGGTACCCGAACGATGGCTGAGGCAGCTGTTCGCGAAATGGAATGTGCTTGTACACTCGGCGTTCGGGCACCGCACCCGGCGTCGGCGTTTGCTGAGCAGGCGTTTGCGGGTAGTCATTCATCTTCGTGTCCGTTTGTTCAATTCCGGAGTTATATCATCGACAGCCAGCAGGCGCGTCGACGTGATCATCGACTTTGTTAGCCGCCATTTCATTGCGTATGTATCGCAGACAACCACGCGGCAGCGTAATCGCAATTGTGCGTGTCCCAGGCTGAATTATCAAAGGAACAATAGCTTTACCTCACTAGACGCATAATGCATACGGTAGGCATTGACCGCTTCGCCGATTGTTGCACCGGAAGGACCCAAGACGGGCGACGAACACGACGCCAGCAACAACAGTAATAACGATGACGGGTGGATCGTCGAGGACCTATGAGAGGCGTCCGGCACCGCTCGGCTGATTGCCCATGGTCAGGGAAGCCGGCCGCGATCTGGAGCTTACAGACGATGGGCGCCTTCACCTCCAACTGCCACCAGGCAACGAGACGCTGGCCGCTCAGGTGCGCGCCCACAAGGAACCGTTGCGTTCCCTGCTGCGCAACCGGCAGAACGCGGCCCAGCCACGAAAGGCCCCAGCCCAGGCGCCACCACCGCCGATACGGGCTGAGCCGGTGTATATCACGCCCGCGTGCACCTGCGACAAGTACCCATTCCCTCACGTGCACGCGCCCGAACCGAGCCGCGAGGCGTCATCCGTTTCCCGGGCGGCGACGAGATGTTTGCCGCGCTTAAGCAGTTGCTAGCCTCCTGTGGATCGCCAAATCGTTTTGTCCGACATGAAAAGGACTTCTTTCTGCTTGGCGGAAGCTCCTCGGTTTGAGATCGTAAGCTAATTTGTGGATCGTGGAAGGATGCTCGCAGAAAACGTGAGCTGCGCCGCTGGCGGGTTACAGCAAGAAGAGTTTTATCTTGGGAAGAATTGCCCTGGAGTCTACGCTGCCACCGCATAGCGATGGTGCAGCCCGCCCAGTCTCGAAAAGGATTGAATCTTGCTTTTACCCGCAGAGCGAATTTCTGTTGCACGACCTGCTGGCGTGTCCTTCGCCAGTCCAAGATGAGTCTGGTCCTCATGGTACTAGAGCAGGTAGGAAGACAGCAGTCATTTGAGATGCCGCTCATTCAGGATTATCACGTGGTCCAGTAAGTCGCGTCGGCAACTTCCCACCCAACGCTCAGCAACACCGTTCTGCCACGGACAGCCAAAGGCCGTGCGAGTTGGCTCGCTTCCCATGTCTCTCACAGCCGAAACCACATCGGCGTCAAACTTTGCGTCGCGGTCGAATAGCAAGAATCTGCGCGGCTGTTGGTAGGCCCAGCTTCTCGCAGTTGCTGGACTACCCAAAGCGCGTGGGGATTTCTCGTCACATTGAAATGCAGGATCCCACGCCGGTCGTGGCCGATGATGAAAAAGCAGTACAGAACACCAAACGTGAGCGTTGACATGGTGAAAAAGTCCATCGCAGCAATGGCCTCGCGATGGTTTCTGAGGAACGTCAGCCATTGCTTGACGGGATCTGCATCTCTCGGGGCTCGCCGCATCCATCGCGAAACACTCCTTTCCGAGAGATCGAAACCCAGCTTGCGCAGTTCGCGGTGAATGCGCGGCGCTCCCAGGTCGGATTCTCGGCAACCATTCGCGATCAGGGTCAAGGTGCCGCACGGCGTGAAGTTGATGCCGCATAAGCATCCCGAGGACCGTGTCTACACCGTCATATCCGGGGTCTTTTATGTCGGCCTTGGCGGCAAATTTGACGCCGACAAACTGCAGGCGTATCCGCCCGGAGCTGTAATCGTTTTGCCCGGCAACACATCACACTTCCATTGGGCGAAGTCCAGCGACTACATCACGCAGGTGACGGCGATTGGGCCGCTTGGCCTTGAATTCGTCGACTCGAAAGACGACCCGCTGAATGAGAGTTCCGCCACGGGACGATAGCGCTGCCATCGGCGATCCTGGACTAGAGTGTTCTGCATTTCCACTACAGATTGGAGTCTGCTTGCGCCCATTGCCAAGATTGAGACCTTTCTGTTGCGCATTCCCTTCAAACCGAATACTCATGCTGCGGCCTCGGCCTGGGGAGATAAAGGCTTGCCGGCAGCGGACTCATTGCTCGTCAAGGTGACCACCGACTAGGGATTAGAAGGCTGGTCCTAAGTCTCAATCTCAGCAACGTGTCTTCATCGACACCGCATTTGGTGGTGGTCATGACGTGTATGTTGGTCATTTCATGCGCCCCACTTCGGCTGCGCTGGTCGTCGCGGGACTATAACCAGCAGCTGGCGGAATTTGGTCGATTACGCGTCAAGTGAGGATTTGGCGCGTTTATTTCATTGGTACGGGATTGCCCTGGTCATGCCAATCGTTCTTCTCCTTGCAGGAGAGGCATTCAGCGCTGTCGTGCGCGTCACGCCGCTTTCACACTGGATCATTTTGCCAGTATTCTCTGGACCCGGCGGTTTGTACTTCGTCATCTTCGCGTCGCTTTTTTGCGAGAGGATTCTTCCGTCAGGCAGCGAAGTAAGACCGGTTTCATCTGATTTTCCGGAACGGATTCCCGTGCCCTGACCCGGCTTGAAGGATGGTGCAATGGAGATCGCAAATGAATCTTGTGTTTGGACTGCAGCGAGAGTCTTGCCATCACTACTTATGCTGAGATGGCCGTACCGATCAAGATCGTTGGTCAGCCTCAGCAGATTTCCCTGGGGGAATGGTTGCAGCCAAATCTGCCTTGGCGTCTTAAACCCCGGAGAAATGGTCACCAGTATCCCACTCTGATCGGGAAGTCACAAGGCCTCATTGCTCCAGGACGGAAGCGGATGGAACTTGGTGCACCTCCTTAGGAAGGATAGATGTTCAGTAGATGCTGCCCGTTCTTTACCGCAATCATCGCGATGAGTTACCGTCCTGCGACCAAGACGGCGACGCTGATTGAGACGCTGCGCCATGGGCCCGATTTTCATCTCTGGGAGCTCCCTTCGGATTATTCAGATGACTTCCCGGAGTCGGCCATTATGTCTTCTACTAAAAGTTTTAAAGGTTAATTCCTCGACGCCGCCCAAAGGAGACTTATATCGCCCGTCGGCCCCTAGAAGAATTGCCTTCACGTATGACCGCCTTTCAACTGAGCCATTCTGGCAGTTGAGAATTACGAAACTCTATTGGAACTCGAGCATCACAATCTCGGGACTTGATCCTAACCGCAGCGGCGGTCCCCATGTTCCTACTCCGCTCGAAGTGAAAATCTGCATCTTACCGATCCGGCTCAAGCCATACACAAACTGCCGATACATGCGCCGCGCTATCCAAGTCCACGGTATGAACTGCCCAAGGTGCGTGTGTCCCGACAGTTGCAGGGAAACGCCGGCGGCCTCTGCGATCTCCGGATGGTCGGGCGCATGTGTCAATAAAATGCTCGCACGGTCGCGATCCAAGTGGATGTCGCGTAGCGCAGACGCTAAGTGTCCGTCCTGTGTCGCGTTCCGGTACGGCACGCCAACAATCTGCAGACCCTCTACTTCCACCTTTTCATTACTGAGCACCCGCACTCCGGCCGCGGCAATGGCACCCAAGTATTTACTGTCGTCCCCCAACTGCTCATGATTTCCCGCTACGAAATACACGCCGTGTGGCGCCTTTAACTTGTTCAATGGTTCCGCTGCCCGCCGGGCATCGATGGCCGTACCGTCATACAGATCACCAGCAACAAAAACCGCGTCCGGCTCTTCCCTCAAAATCCTCGCAACCAAGCGCCGCAGAAAACTGCCGTTTCGCACGTGCCCAAGGTGCACATCGCTGATCAGCGCCGCTCTTCGTCCGCGCCAGGCTGCCGGCAAGTTCGCGAGACGCACCGTCTTTCGCGTGATTCGGGTCCACATCGCGTTGACAACCCCGTAGAGTCCGGTCACTAATGCAGTGCTGAACAGCAATTCCAGGGTCAGATGGAAGTTAATGTCCAGCCCCGCCATCCGTGCAACTCCGAAAATAATCCAGGAGAAACCGCCGCCGAAAACAGGAAAGTCAGCAGACCCAACCAAACTGCAGCAGCCTTATAAAACCCGCGTAGAACAGCGGTCGAATAGTGAAAGGCGAGTAGCGAAGCCGCAACAAAGCTCACCGACAATATGCCGAAGCCCAGTTTGATCCAGATCGAACCAAAAGCATCGTTCCCTCCGGACGAAAATGTCCATGTCTCATAGAGAAAGAGATGAGTCAAACAAAGAACGGATTGAATTACTGCAATGAAACCGGCTAAGCGCTTTCGTGTCATTAGATTCCTCACCTCGCAATTGGCATCGTGGCGCAATGTCGCTAGGAATTCGTTCCTGGCTTCATGCAACCTGAACGCCAGCTTTCCCCCTCTGCTGCTTCAGCAAAGTCTTAGTGATCATGCCTATCATCCAGTCGTTAAAGCGGTCGGGCATAAAAGTCGACATCAATACCGATGGTTTGGCGAAAAAACCCACTGCGTAGCGGGTCTTCGGACGCGAGCTCCGGATGGTTTTGATGATCTCGCGGGCTACGATGTCAGGGTCGCACGCGGAACCGGCCACGGCGAGGAACATTGCGCGCTTCTCTTCGGCCTGAGGGGCATAGGCGGTGTGACCGGAAGCCTGATGCAGAGTGTCGAGAGCGATCTGGCCCCACTCGATGCGGATTGCTCCGGGTTCGATGACGATCACGTCGATGCCGAAGGGCTTGAGTTCCACACCTAGGCAGTCGCTAAAGCCTTCGACGGCAAATTTGGTCGCGTGGTACCAGGCGCCGATCGGCTCCCATCCCTTGCCGCCAATCGACGACACATTCAGGATCTTTCCCGACCCCTGTTGCCGCATGAGGGGTTGTGACCAGCTGCACGAGGCGGGCAAGTCCGAAAACATTGACCTCGAACTGGCGGCGGGCTTCGTCAAGGGGGACGTCTTCCACAGCTCCGTAGGAGCCGTAGCCGGCATTATTAAGGAGGACATCGATGCGGCCCTGTTCGGTACGGATTCGCTGGGCCGCCCGTACGATGGAACTGTCAATCGGTAAGATCCAGCGACAGCAGGATTGCGCCCAGCTTCTCAAGATTCGTCATCCGGTCAAGACGTCGCGCCGCCGCGTACGTCGTGTAGCCTTGCTCAATGAGTCTCTTTACGGTTGCCTCGCCAATCCCAGCAGAAGCTCCTGTGACCACTGCCACCTTATTGTTGTTCATGTTGCTCCCTCGGTTCCCGGAGTATAACATATAGCCGTTTATGGTATACTTAGTCTTGTTTGATGGAGTGCGAATGAAAAGGATTCACAAAAAAAGTGCCCGATTCGCCGAGGGTGGCTCAGCGAAGCGAAATGC
>Ga0306925_10006965_pt1 | contig 10567 bp, 11 predicted proteins | sample flu12Cox44000176_FD_203755 | JGI IMG/M metagenome (GOLD analysis project Ga0306925, IMG submission 203755) | Lab enrichment of tropical soil microbial communities from Luquillo Experimental Forest, Puerto Rico - flux8day.12C.oxic.44.000.176 (v2)... | ecosystem: Environmental > Terrestrial >... | reverse complement strand
CTCCGCTCCAACACGCCGACAGTGCCGAAGTAGAACGCCGCCGAAATTACCGACATCGAGCCAATCGCGAGCAACCCATAGCTCAGCGCCAGGCGGAACGCGACGGTTCCCCAGAACCTAGGCATCGGCGGATATCAGATAACCGATACCGCGGACGGTATGGAGCAATGGCGGCGAGAAGTCCTTGTCGATTTTTCTGCGTAGACGGCTAATCTGGACATCGATGACATTGGTCTGCGGATCAAAGTAATAATCCCAGACCGCCTCCAGTAGCATTGTCCGGGTAACCACTTGCCTCTGGTGCCGCACGAGATATTCGAGAAGGCGAAACTCGCGCGGCTGAAGGGCAATCGGCTTGCCAGCACGCTCTGCCCGCCGCGTCCGCAAGTCCAGTCGCAAATCAGCGATCGACAGTTCCCGACTATCCTCACTTGTCGTGGCTCGGCGGAGCAATGCCTCCAAGCGCGCGAGCAATTCGGAAAATGCGAATGGTTTGGTCAGATAATCGTCCCCGCCGCCACGCAACCCGCGGACACGCTCGTCCAAGCTCGCGAGCGCGCTGAGAATCAGCACTGGCGTCGTTTTACCGAGGTGGCGGATCGTGGAGATGATAGACAGTCCGTCCACGCCACCCGGAAGCATGCGGTCGAGAATGATCACGTCCCAGTGTTCATTTGAAGCGAGATGAAGCCCGTTGACGCCGTCACGGACTAGAGTGGCGGTATGGCCGGCCTCCTCAATGCCGTTGCAGACGTAGCGGGCCGTATCCGCTTCATCTTCTATGACGAGGCATCGCATCAGCTTTGAACCATCAACATTGGAACTCCCGACCGTTGAATGAGGAAATAGATGACGGATCGGAATGACGTCACATCGACATCAACCCAGGCCTACTCCGCCAGCGCGGGTTGCAGTTCCACCTCCCCTAGCGCTTGGCGGCGTCGGGAGAGCAGGTCGATCTTTAACCGAAGGCGGGGAGGATCGCCAGCGCGCCGAGAGGCAGGATTCGCCATCCGCGGTTGACCTGAGACAGCCCGCCTCGCCTCTCCCCGGCGGCGCTCCGGCTTTTGTGCATTTATAGTTGACTTTGTCATATAATTTGCCTGACTATATCAGCAAATGGAACTAGGGCTTATCGGGATGCGCGGCCTGCAAGATCACGTCGCAAGCGTTCGGCGCTTTAGCCGGTTCTACACCCGCAAGATTGGCGTCCTGCACGAGGGGCTGCTCGGCAGCCAATTGTCGCTGACTGAAGGTCGGGTGATCTGGGAATTGGCTCAGCGCGAGCGGGCGACGGCGTCGGAGCTCGCGGCCGAGCTCGGTCTCGACACCGGCTACTTGAGCCGCATCCTCGGCGGGTTCGAGAAGCGTGGCCTGATCGACAAGCGACCCTCCAAGCGCGACGGGAGACAGGTTGTCATCGCTCTGACCGAAGCCGGCCGTGCGCTCTATGCGACGATCGACACTCGCTCGCGCGAGGCGGTGGCGGCGCTGCTGGGCGAGCTCGACGGCGCCGATCAGTACCGGCTGGTTGCCGCCCTCGAGACAGCCGAGCAGCTGCTCGGGCAGGGGCGGAAACCCGCCGCGCCTTCATACATGCTGCGCTCGCACCAGTCGGGTGACATCGGCTGGATCATTCATCGACACGGCGTCCTCTATGGCGAGGAATACGGCTTGGACCAAACGTTCGAGGCCCTTGTGGCTCGGATCGCCGCCGGGTTTATCGAGAATTTTGACGCCGCGCGCGAGCGGTGCTGGCTCGCCGAGCGTGACGGCGCCATCGTCGGGTCGGTGTTGCTGGTCAAGGAGAGCGACGAGGTCGGCAAGCTGCGTCTGCTCTATGTCGAGCCGGCGGCGCGCGGACTCGGCATCGGCAGCCGGCTCGTCAGCGAGTGCATCCGCTTCGCCCGCCAGGCGCGGTATCACAAAATCACCTTGTGGACAAACGACGTGCTGGTTTCCGCCCGCCGCATCTATCAGGCCGCAGGCTTTCACCTGGTGAGCGAGGAGCCGCACCGGAGCTTCGGGCAGGACCTGGTCGGGCAATTCTGGGAACTGCCGCTGCTGAGCCTGTGAAAGAATTGCCTGCGCGGCCGGCACCTTGCGATTGAGGACGGCGAAGGATTTGGAGCGCGAGGCCGATCGCTTGGAAAAGATGGCGGCCGTGAGCCACGTGAGATCGCGCAACGGAGCTGTTGAGCAAGACAGAGGATCGATTGACTGACGGATCATCGGGACCCGAAACCTGTAGCAATCCGATTCAGTGTTGATTTGTCCAGCGTGGCGAAAGCGATCGTATTCGCGACGGAATTCGACGGGAGAATCGGCACTTGCTGAGACGATGGCTAATGCTTCCCCTGATTGCCGTCTCAGCGAAACCCAAGCGGTTCCGCAGCCCGGCGCCCGTGCATCCTGCGCCACTGGGCGGGCGTGATCCCCATTTGGTGCTTAAACGTGCGCTGGAAGGCGGCCTCGGATTGGTAGCCGGCAAGCTCCGCGACGGCTCCGGTCGACATTTCCGATGTGTTAAGCGCGTTGACAGCGACCGTCATGCGAATGTCAGTCAGCAGCTCGCTGGCCGAACGGCCGAGACGCTCCTGAAAGTGACGAATGAAGGTGGCGCGAGACATGTTGCAGCGCTGAGCGAGCTCGGGAAGAGTCCACGGGCGGGCGGGCTCGTTGAAGAGGGCGGTCAGCGCCGGCACGAGGCGAGGATTTCCTGCGAGCGCCAGCAGCCCGTTGGGTAGTTCAATGGCTTCGCTGGCCAGTCGGAGTGCGATCGCAAACAGCGCGGTCGAGAGCGCGTTGAGCATCGCTAGGCCACCCAGATTTTCTATAGCGGATTCGGCGCGCATCAGGCTGACCAGCCCCACGACCAGCGCGCCGGTCCCGGGTCCGGCCGCGGCCGCGCTGTTTTCCGGCGCGTGGAGGATCACGCGACGCGGCAGATAGGATCGGATCAGACGGTCATGCGCGGCCGAAAGAATGAAGCGGCCGCACATCATGTCGAGGCGATCTCCAGTCCCCTCATTCTCATGGAAAACAACGTTGAGCGTGGGCCGTTGGCGGGTCGGGGCCGGCGCCGCATTGCTCCCGTCGTGGAGCGCATGCGCCGATCCATGGGGAAACAACAGAATGTCGCCGGCGATCAGCTTGCGCGTTGGCTCGCCTTGCGGATCCTCCAACACGGCCGACCCGCCCAGTATGACATGATAGGGAACCTCGCCGAGCTCGGAGGCCGCAAAGTCGATGCGCCAGGGCGCGCCCAGGAAGCATCGGTAATCGAACGTGCCTTTGACCGGTATCATCTCCAAAAGCCGGCTGAGCCAGTCGCGAGGATTTTCCATCTCGACCTCGTCTATGAGACGAACAGGCAGATCTTTGAAACTGTCTGCCATTCAGGATATCAGGCATGAGGCATAAATGACACCCAGCCGAAGGGGCGGCGGTCGCCCGTCGGAGCACCTCGAGGGAGTGTCCTAAGTCCCGCATTTGCACCCCTGACCGTCCGCCGAGATAGAAGCCGCACTGGCCATAGCAGGCTGACAGTGCGGGCGGGCTTTCGTTGGAACGGAGTGTTTGGCAATGCTCATCAAGACGTTTGTGCCTTCGCTATCGTTCGCGCTCTCCATCGGCGTCGCCGCTGCGCAAGTGCCATCCTGGCCGATCGTCAAGGGCGGTCACCTGCAGCCGACCCAACAGCAGGTGGACAGCAGGGGAGATGACACGGTCCGACAGTGGAGTCGTGGTGTCCAGTCGGGGACCGATCACCTCTACGACGAGATTATGCGCGGATCTGGGCTGGCGCTGGATGGAATAGGAGCCCGACCCGCGTGGTCCCCTGGTGTGAAGCAGGAGAAACCCGATGAACCAGCTTACCAATAAAACAGTCTCTTTCACCGGTGCGAGCAGCACCGACGGACGCGGTGCAGACCGAGATTTGATGAACTTCCTTGTAAGGGTACTCGTCAAGCTTGGCATCCACAACGAAGACCTCGGTTATCACCTGATTCGTGCGTCAATGGTGATCATTTTCTTCTTCTTTGGGTATCGGAAATGGTTCGCGTACGAGGTGGAACGACTGATCCCCTATATCAGTAATGGCCCGCTCATCTTTTGGCTCTATCCGGCTTTTGGCATGCGCGGCGCCGCCCGGTTTTTGGGCGCCTCGGAATGGACGTTCGGCATGCTGTTGTTCCTGGGCTTTTGGAACAGGAAGTTAGGCATCCTCGGGGCGCTCGGCTCCAGTGCCACTTTCATCGCCACCGTCACGATCATCCCCTTCATGCCCGACGGCTGGGACGCGGCTGCGGGCGGCTTCCCGGCCATGACCGGCAATGTTCCCTTCCTGATGAAGGACGTGGTTCTCCTTGCGACATCACTCTACCTTCTGACGCAGGACCTCCGGAGGGAATTGCTCTCCACCGGCGCAGGTGAGTGAGCGCAAAGCCAAAGACACGGGCCGTAGGCGAACATCGGAGAGAAGCGCAGGCAGCCGGCAGTCATTCCGCCAAGGAATGCATGTTATCGCTCGGGGCGACCTGCGCGATCCGCAAGGATCAAAGGATCTAACCGGCAGATAAAGGCACTCGGCAGGCACCTGGCAAGGCCCGAACGGACGACGCATTTCGATCGATCACCGCCGAGTCCACGGGTCGACCTCCGTGCCGTCCGCTTCTTAGGATCGGACTCACGACTACGAGAGTGCCATGGAAGATCCGCGTAAGCTGCGCGAGCTTGCGGAAATGTCTCTAGCTCCGACACCAACCAACACACGGTACGCATCGCAGGGCTCTTGCCGCCCCGGCCTGGTTACTCGCACTTGCTCGACCGCTGGTAATTCGCGCGTTGACGATGCGCCAAGCGGGCGAGATCCAGATGCGGCAGTCCTCGGTTCGAGAAACGCGATAACCAAAACAGAGCCCGATCCGGGCGAAATACCGATCGACCGAGCGAGTTCACGCCGCGCCACGCTGCCTGCTGACATCGGCCAGGTCGTTCTGGTATTGCAAGGCGGCGGTGCTCTGGGAGCCTACCAGATCGGCGTTTATCAAGCGCTACACGAAGCAGGCATTGAGCCGGATTGGGTGATCGGTACCTCCATAGGAGCAATCAACGCAAGCCTGATTGCCGGCAACGACGTAGTGGATCGCCTGTCGCGCCTGAGAGAATTCTGGAGCCGCGTCCAGCAGGGACCGTTCCATCAGGCAATGGCGCCATGGCCCTTGTTTGGCGGGCTGGTCGCAAACTGGCTCACGATTGCTCGGGGCATTCCAGGCTTTTTCAAACCCAATCCATTTGCCTTCGCCGGTCCCCACACGCCGTTGAGCGCCAGTTCGGCGGCGTTCTACTCCACGGAACCTCTCGCGCGGACATTGAACGAACTGGTGGATTTCACGCGGATCGAGCGCCATGCCACCCGTCTGACTGTTGGCGCTGCGGATGTGCGAACCGGTGAAATGCGCTACTTCGACAGCCGCGACACACAGCTCAACGCCAAACATGTAATTGCATCCGGCGCGCTGCCGCCGGCATTTCCCGCCGTGCGCATCGACGGAGATCTTTATTGGGATGGCGGCATCCTGTCTAACACGCCGGTGGAAGCAGTATTCTACCCAAGGCGTAATTCGCTGGTGTTCGTCGTCCATCTCTGGAACCCGCATGGATCGGAGCCCGAAACCATTTGGCAGGTGCTAAATCGTCAGAAGGACATCCAATACGCGAGCCGTGCCGTCACCCATACCGTCAAGCAAAAGCAGCTACACCGGCTTAGGCATGTTGTATCCGAACTGGTAAAGCAGATACCGGTGCAACTGCGCCAAACACCAGAAGTTCAGAGTCTCGCAGAGTACGGCTGTCTCACCAGAATGCATGTCGTGCGGCTACTGGCGCCAACTATCGACGGCGAGGATCATACCAAAGACATCGACTTCAGCCCCGCCGGAATCCGGGCTCGCAGCGCTGCAGGTTATGCCGACACGAGCCGCGTGATTACCATGGCCCCATGGGAGGGCGAGTTTGATCCGATGGAGGGGTCATTGTTCATGAAGCCAGGGCTGGGACAGAGATCAGCAGCGGCTGATGCACTGAGCTCTCGTCGTCGGCGAGAAAGCCGAAGATCAGACATCGCAGGATGTCGCAAACGCGAGAAACGGATGGTTTGAGCACCGCAACGAAACCGAAGGCGCACATTATAAAGTCTGACAGCCGCTCCGCGGACGCCTTCGGGCAGGTCGACCTTGCCGTCAACAACGCCGGCATCCCAAAAGTGGCTAGTCTAGATTAGTCCTGGCTTACCCGGAGGCCGGCGGTCTCTATGAGCGTGTCGAGAAGCGCTTTTGCCGCTTTGAGGTCGCCCGTGTCGAACCCTTCGGTAAACCGGCCGTAGACCGGCTGGAGAAGTGCTGTCGCATCAGCGGAACGGTCCCGATCGCGCTGCAGCCGGGCAAGGCTCATGGCGCTGCGCAGTTCCAGGGAGAGGGCGCCTTGCTGGCGTGCCCAATCGAGCGCCTGCCGGAAGTGAGCCTCGGCCGCTGCTCCGTTCGCACCCTGCAACAAAAGCAGCTCGCCTTTGACACGCAGCAAATCAGCAGTTAGCCAGCGTGCTTCCGTATGCTCGGCTCGCTCGATCGCCTGCGCGACGGCCGTGAGCCCGTCGGCGGTCTGGCCGGCGTGGCCGAGACTTGCGGCCAGTTCACCGAGGAACATCACGGAAATCCAGTCAGCCATCGCGCCGCCGAATTCGTCAAAACCGGCCCGCAACAGCCTCAATCCGGAACCGATGTCGCCGCGCCTGATGACGAGCACCCCCCGAAAGGTGCGGCCCAAGGCGCCCCAAGACGGCAGTGCATGCCTTGTCGAAAGGTCGAGCAGCATTAGAGTGTAATGTTCGGCGGTTGCGAGATGCTCAGCCCACAGCATGGTCGGGCATGCGGCGTGCGCCAGTGCGTAACACAGCGAAAGAGCGTTATTGGTTTCGCCAGCCTCCTCGACGGCGCTTACTGCGGTGCGCATCGCCTGATCCGGAAACCCCTGAAACCAAAGAACCCGCGCAAGTACCGTGCGCGCCGCCACGCGCTGATCGTACTGAAAGCGAATGAGATCATGGGATCGTTTCTCGGGCGGGATGAAATTAGCCAGCATGTGCTCGGTGTGTCTGCGCGCGCTGGCTTGATCACCCAGTAGATGTTGCAGGCAGCCAATCATCCGCTCGCCGATCAGCCGATCGTTTCGCTGGCGCTGCTTGGCCGCCAGCGAGCGAAACCTTTGTGCGCACTTGAGAGCGTCGCGAAACCGGCCGATCCCGAGGTGAAACGAATATAGACCCCAGAGCGAGCGCAACTGGTACTCGGCATCACCCAGGCTCTCTGCGATTTCGAGCACCTTTGTCCAGATCATGCCCAGGTCGGGACCGGCACCTTGAGCATAAATGCCGGCAGCTCGCCACCAAGACGATGAGGCGAGCGCGACGTGGAGCTTCATCTCGCGGCGCGGGTCCCGGTCCTTCCCGGCGCTTAGAACGGCAAGCGCCTGCTCGGCGCGGCTGCGCACTCGTCGAGCAGCGACAAGTGCATCCATAACGGCACCGCGGCGGCCGTAAGCGCCACGCCGATCGACGCGGCGCCGTCCAGCGAAAAAGCCCAGTCGAGCGCCGCGCGCAGGTTGTCGATCAGACGTTCGTAGTCGGCCAACCATTCGGTCCTCGGCCGTGTCTCCGACTCGGTTTCGGCCCGCTCAAAGACGTCGCGGTAATATTCGGCGTGGCAACGTGCGAGCCGGTCGCGTTCGCCGCTTTCGTCGAGTTTCTCGATCGCGTAGGCCCGCGTCGTGTCGAGCAGCCGATACCGCGCGACGGCACCCTCGACTTCGGCCACAACGAGCGATTTGGCGACCAGGCTCGCAAACGCCTCGATCACGTCCGTCACCGCGAGTTCCGGGCTCGCCGCTACTGCGGTCGCCGCGTCCAGGCTGACAAGGCCTGCGAAAATCGCAAGACGGCGCAGCAGGATGCGTTCGGATTCGCTGAGCAGCCCGTAGCTCCAATCCAGCGTCGCCCGCAGCGTCTGATGCCGCGGCAGCGCGGTCCGTCTGCCGCCGGTCAGCAGCTGGAAGCGGTCGTCGAGACGGGAGGCGAGCGCCTCGATGCCGAGCGTGGCGGCGCGCGCCGCCGCCAGCTCGATCGCCAGCGGGATGCCGTCGAGACGCCTGCAGACTGCCGCGATCATCGCCGTAATGCGCTGGTCCGGCGCGAAGCGCGGCTCCGCCGCCTGCGCTCTCTCGAGGAACAGCCGAGCCGAGCCGTACTCCAAGAGATCACCCTGGTCTTCGGCATTCTCCGCTGGGACGGCGAGAGGCGGAATCACGTAAATCTGCTCTCCCTCACCCCGCAGCGACTCACGGCTGGTGGCGATGATGCGCACGGCTGAGCCGACCCGCAGCGTAGCCTCGGCCATCTCCGCCGCGGCGTTGATCACGTGCTCGCAAGTGTCCAGCACTAGCAACAGCCGCCGGTCGGCGAGCGCCTGGGCTACGCGCTGCGCCGAAACCTCGCCGGCAGGGAGCTCGAGCCTGACCGCGGCGGCAACGGTGGCGGGAACCAGGCTGGGATCGGAAAGGGCCGAGAACTCGGCCAGCCACACGCCGTCGGCAAATTCCGGCAGCAGCCAATGGGCGACCGCGAGCGCGAGCCGCGTCTTGCCGATACCGCCGGCGCCGGTCAGGGTGATGAGCCTGTGCCCAGCGGCGAGGCTCAGAATCTCGCGCAAGTCTTCTTCCCGGCCGATCAGCTCGGAAACCTGCTGCGGCAAATTCGTTGGCGGCAGAACGGCTCCCGGCACCGCGGCGCCTGCATCGCCGCGGTCGTCCGGGCTCGCCGACAGGAAGCGGATCTCGCCGGTGAACTGGTAACCGCGTCCGGAGACCGTACGGATCAGGGCGCGCTCCGCTCCCAGGGCCTTGCGCAATGCCACAATGTGGGCTTGTAGATTGTTTTCCTCGACGACCCGGTCGGGCCACACGCGCGCCATCAGCGTGTCCTTGCCGATGACGGCTCCCCGCGCCTCGATCAGCGCCATCAGCACGTCGAAGGCGCGCCCGCCGAGCTTGATCGGTCGGCCGTCGGCGAGCAGCTCGCGACGATGCGGCAACACTTGAAAACGTCCGAACGCGAGGTTCGCCGGTGCTTCGGCGGCGGGATTCATCGATCACCATTATAATGACCGCCTTAGGAAATTTCAGGATTTTTCAGGGCCGGTCGGCGCGCGTTGCATCGACTAACGCCGGTCCCGAATTTTAACGCCTGTCCCGAATTTTTCAGATTTATTCAGCCTTCGCCCAAAGATTTTGCGGGCGCTTCTGCTTAGCTCTGATTGGGACGCTCCCACCCCTCTATTGGAAGACCCTCATGCAGCGACGCGACCGGCACACGAACCCGCGCAAAGCGGCAAGCCGCCGCAACCCAAGCCGATGGGCTGCAATAAAGGCGAATAGTTATCCGCTGTCGCACGGTGCGAACCGGCCGGGCTCGGGAACCGCCGACGGGGCTTTCGAGTTCGGGCGTGTCCGCGTGCTGTTGCGGCAGCGGCAGCTGCTCGCCGACGGTGTTCCGATCGAGCTCGGGTCGCGCGCCTTCGATCTCCTCGTGGTCCTGCTGGAAGCAGGCGGCTCGCTTGTCACAACAGAGGAGCTCGTCGGCCGGGTCTGGCCGGGCATCGTGGTGTCGGAAGGGAATCTCAAGGCTCAGGTCTCTGCGTTGCGCAGAGCGCTGGGCGCGGACCGCGGTGCCATCCGCACTGAATTCGGCCGGGGCTACCGATTTACCGGCGTGCTCTGCTCAACTATCGCGGCGGACGCATGCCATTCTCACACGTGGGCAAAGCTGCCGTCTGCCCGAAGCCTATTTCCCATTCCTCCGAGGGCCTATTTCCCGTTCCTCCAAGGAATGCATGGTATCGCTCGGAGAGATCTTCGCGATCCGTCAGGATTAGACGATTTAAGCGGCAGATAAAGGCATCGGGCGCACATCCGGTAAGGCGCGAACGTGCCGTCTGCTTCTTAAAATCCGACTCATTGCTAGGAGAGCGCCATGGAGGATCCGCGTAAGCTGCGCGCGCTTGCCGGTTGGTATCGGGAATTCGCCGAGCGGGCAGGTAATCCGGCCATCTGGGAGGCGCGATTGAGGACCGCGAAGGATTTCGAGCGCGAGGCCGATCGCCTCGAAAAGATGATGGTCCGGCGTCACGAGTCATCGGAACTGACCGAGATCACGGGAGCCGAAACGCGAGCGGGTGACGGTAGCCCGCCCGAAGGCATTCTTAGTTGACTACTAAGGGAGACGTGACATGACGAACATCATCTCCGCGGCATTTCCGTACCAAAAACAGCGGCGGCGGGTCCTTGGCCGTGAGATGGCATACGTCGACGCGGGACGGGGCGACCCCATCGTGCTGTTGCACGGCAATCCCACCTCGTCGTACCTCTGGCGCAACGTGATGCCGCACCTGCAGCCACTAGGCCGCTGCATCGCCCCCGACCTGATCGGCATGGGCGACTCCGAAAAGCTGCCTGA
>Ga0306925_10006961_pt1 | contig 10570 bp, 10 predicted proteins | sample flu12Cox44000176_FD_203755 | JGI IMG/M metagenome (GOLD analysis project Ga0306925, IMG submission 203755) | Lab enrichment of tropical soil microbial communities from Luquillo Experimental Forest, Puerto Rico - flux8day.12C.oxic.44.000.176 (v2)... | ecosystem: Environmental > Terrestrial >... | reverse complement strand
CGACGTCCCTTATGTCCCAACCCGACCTCCTCAAATCCTTTTTGGTTGGGTTACATCTTAAATGGCGCGACGTTTCCATCTTCGGTTACATTCTACGCGGCGCGATACGGATTATTGCCGGGGGCCAGCCCCGGGGCGTATGATGTGCTCCCCGTAACACGCTGCCGCAAAGGAGGACTCCATTGAGAAAGCACCTGTTCACAATCGGAATCGTCGCTGTGGCAATCCTTTTGGCTCCCTCGATTTCGAGCGCTCGCCAGAAGAACTACAGCGTCACAATTCCCAAGGTACTGTCGTATCCGACGACCAATTTCACGTTCTCAACCAATTCGTTTTTCGAGGGGTTGAGTTCGGTGAAGGCTTTAGATGTGCGGGTTCAGTTCGATAATCCGAACTGGTCGGCGAGCGTTACCGAAGTCCGATTGCGGGGAGGCGGACCGGGAACGTACTTCAAGCTGGCCTGCGCGCCCACTTCCGCTGCGTGCATGAAACAAGTTGGCCCAGCCGGCACATATAGTTATGTACTCATGCCGGAAGGTTCTGCCGCACCGTCAAAAAATGGCCAGTATGCGCTGACATGGGACGTGAGGCCGCCCGGCGACGTGGTCGCGGATATTCTTGTGGCTCCGGAGCCAAGCACACTACCGTTGCTCGCGCTCGGCCTTGCCGGCCTCTTTTTTGTGGCAAGCAAGAAGCTGGCTTCTAACCGCGGTTGATATCAATCTCAGAATGTGCCGTTTGGCGGCTGTGTTTCGCGCTTAAACGAGATTTCGGCAAATGGTACCAGCCTGAAAATCTTCGCGGTTCGCGGTCGGCGGCGGTCGACACTTCTCCTTTTCCCTTGGACGAATGTCGGCTTGGTGGACAATCAGCCACTTACCGAGAAGATTCAGGCGACTTGATGACCTTGTGGCAAACTTTCACATTCCTTTCCGGTCGGACTTGACTTGGGTTGCTTTTTTGCTCATTTAGTAGCGGCCTTATCAAGGTCGGAACATCCGGTTACTGGCATTTGGGACGGCGGGGCGGTATATGTGCGCGCCAAAAGCCAATATGGGCATACCGCCGCGAGACCTGTTCGTGATTCAGTTGAACGAGGCGGATGCAGAATGGCGGAGAAAAAAATCCCGAAATGCCAGAGTCTAATCAGGATCCCGTGTAGTATGTTGCCGCCATCAACAAGCCGATTATCGGCGCGGCTAGAAGTGCTAGTCCAACGAGCAATCGATTAGACTGCCTCGGCTTGCGCACAACCCAGTGTCGCATGCAGATAGTGCATGTTTGTATCTCTCCCTTTCGCGTGTTGCGTCTTTCTTCCATGCTTCGCGCAAGAGAGCGAGAGACCAATCAGGTAAAGTGCGTATTTTGGCCTCGGGAATTGGTCGGCGCAATTCACTCGATGAGGCGCGCGCGGAATGGCGGCGAAGGAATCCGAGAAATGCCAGAGACAAACAGGTCGTGCAGCAGGCAAGGGAGCGGTTGCGGGAGCAAATCGCGAAGTGTTCGCGCCGTGCCGCACAGAAGATCGTGGCCAAGTTCAAGACAGGAAAGCCTTAGACGGAAATCGCGAAACTCATCGAAGAGGAATTTGAGGAGCTGAACCCTTAGACCCATTGCCTATTCTGAACTGCCGAAGGTTGTTCTTTACTAACGTGTGCCCGAAATGATGTTGCCCTGGCTTATGTGCCCAGCGCTTCATCCGAACGAGTTCTCCTTCCCTGTATTTAGGCAAGCAAATCAGGTCGGTCGCGATAACTGGAGACATACGGTGAAAAGATATTTCGGAATTTCAGCAGTAATGCTGACGGCAGCCTGCCTATTTCTGAGTGGGAGGCTCTATGGGCAGACGTACAATCAAAACGCTCCTGAAACACCCGTACCACTCCAAGGACTGTCCCCACAAGAATTGCAAATGATGCGGCGCGACCTCAGGAAGCAGAAACAGCAATTGATAGCAGAAAATCTGCCCATGACGGAGACCGAGGCCGTGAGGTTCTGGGCTGTTTACCAGAAGTATTCGGATGAACTACAAGTGATCGACGACGAGAAATTCGCGATGCTCCACTCTTATGCACAAAAATGGCAGTCAATGTCGAATGATGACTCGTTGATCTTCATGAGGCGTTGGTTGGAGCTGGACGAAAAGATTGTACAACTTCGCTCCAAGTACTTACTTCTCGTCAAAGACGCCCTGCCTGGGAAGAAGGCCGCTACCTTCTTTCAGCTGGATGAGCGGATCACCATGATGATCAATCTGGAGTTTGCGTCTCAGTTGCCGCTGCTACACGGAAAGCATGGACAATAGGCCAGCAGGTCAACGATGCAAAACAAAGGTGGTGCTGGAAAGCGAGCGTCTGTTGAAATAGTATTCCTTCGCTTTCAGACACCCATGCCCGACGTAGCTCTCGCCGTCCTTTGTGCCTGATTGTCCCGAGTATGGCAAGCCACACGAACAGATTGTCAGTCGAGCCACGCTTTACCAAATGAATCAAGTATTTGGCAAATCTGCAGTCTAGACAAAGCGTCGTCTTCCCCAGCTGTAAAAACCAGTGTTCGTTCTTTGGGTGCGAGAGAGAGTTCCGCGTTGATCTCTTTATTTTGGTCGATCCGCATTGGGGGCATGTCCTGGTCACTGCCAGCACCCTGGCTCCCATCTAGTGGAGGTCAGGGCGCATGCGCGTGACCCAGGTCACCGGGGAGAGCGGCGTCCTTTCGCGAGAATTGCTAGCTCGCCTTCGGGAACCACAAATTGCGCGACGCCACAATTCAGTCACAGCATGATCTTGGGAATACTGGGTTTGTTCTGGCCCTCCAACCCCGGAAATGTATCGCAACCTCTCCGCTGAACGTGTCTGGTCTATCCCAACCACAAGCTTTGCAGGTCATTCGACTTACCTCAGTATTGGAGAGACAGTGCATGCAAAAGAATTCCCATCGAAGCAGGGAAAGGTTCCAAGATTGGCATCAAATCAGCGCGGGAAATCACTGTGTTTGATTCTATTTTTGATTTTGCGGGCTACCCTGGGGAGCCGTGTAAGACTGGCAGAGTGCCGCTGGTAAAAACGTGCCTTGCGCTTTGCTTCGACTTTCACGGACATCCGGTCGGCCAAGCTCATGCGGTCGGCAACGGCCTGGGAAAACGACTTCCGCTTTATTTCTCTTACAGCTCCCGATGGCGCGATAATTCCACCCGGCATAATCGTCACACCAGTGGGGGAGACCCCACCGAGGTGTAAGCTTGCTCCTCCATGAGCCTTTTGCGGCGAGTGTGATCGATCTCAGCAGCAATTTCTGAGATTTGGGGGAAATGTGGCGAAGAGACTCGAGGCTTTCAGCGGCGATTTCGTCGGAGGAGCGTTTCGCAGGGGCCGCAAGCGATGGCGCTGGTAGGGCTGAAAGTCTTGCTTCGAGGTCCGGCCAGAGTTTATCGAAGAGAAGATTCACTGTCTTCTCGGCGAGTCCTGTGTCTAGGTCCTCGTCAAAATAGGAAAGTCCCGACAGCCGCACTGGCGAAACTCATCGCAGAGGAATCTGACGAACTGAAACCCTAGAATACCAACAAAGGGGCTCACCATGCCGACTGTATCCATGGACGTGCCGTTCCAAAAAACCAGCGCTTGGTGGGGTGCACTAGTCGGTGCGCTTTTTGCTCTTGTCAGCATAATTTGCGCCGCCGTGCGAATAGGAGAACGCCACCACCTGATTTTCGTTCCCGCTCTGGCGGTATTGGGGGCCTACATCCTCTGGCAGGCAGTCTTCACCTTACGCCAGTCCCGAGTATCGCAAGCCACACTTCGATGGTTCCTGCTGACAATGTATGGGATTGGAGCGGCCTTTACGGTAGCACTGCTTGCGTTCTCTCACGGTATGAAACCGCCCGTGTTGCGTTAGTGTCGGTCACAGGGAAAAAATCGATTTCGATCCTGACGGCAATGACCCCCAATATTTTCTGACAATTTTCATCGTTTTCGTTCGATCCTTGCGCGCGCAACATTCATGAAGTAGTGGCCTGAATTGCACTCACTCCCAGACGTGGTACCGCTCCCGAGTATCTTGCCTGCGGAGGGCTGATTTAGAAGAGGGGTGCCGTTCTCCCCAAAGGAGCGGTACCTGGCAGAGTCGTATGACGTTTCCCCTCGACGGGAAAGGCCGCTGCTAATTTGCTCGTGGTCTTTTCATCTGTAGAACTCTACAACCTAGCGCCGTAGAAACAACGCTACGCAGTGCTGGCCTGTGAGGTCCTAATGATCGTGGAGTTGGAGAAGACCTATCGCGGCGTCCTTTGTCCCAGATGTGGAGCACGCAGCGCGGCTCCCGCCCGCGCGCTGCAGGTGGCGCAGGAGACCTACACTCCGCAAACGTTCCTAGTCCGCTGTGCCCAGTGTGAGGGAGAAGGCAGATTTTCGATGGCAGACGTTCGGGCTTTTTCTGGCGAGCCCCAAAAGAGAGTGCGACGAAGCAGGGCAAAAATAAGCCCGCCGAGGTAAAACCTTGCTTTCCAGACGGGCTTTAGTGCGCTACACGGCGATTTCGATTTGAGGAGAGGTATATTTCGTTGCCGTCCTGTCGCTCGGGACACTGGCGAAGCGGATTAAGAGTTCATCAATCAGCCCGCTATCCGCACGCACCCAATCACAGGGGTAGTTGATCTATCGCAGGTTTCTCGTTCGAGGTCTCTCTCCAGTTGATCGAAAAACTCGCCAAGTCGGCAGCGGCGGGCCAGATCCACCCCTGCCCCGAGTTGTATCGCAGCCGTCTCCCGCGAATTGCAGAATGAATGCGTATGTTTGAGATTGAAGGCGCTCGGTGCACGAATGCGCAGGAGTTGCCCCGGTACCGCTGCTCGGCGTCGAGCCTTGACATCCGATGAGCTCGAGCTTCAGCTAGCGCCAGCAGAAAGCCCTTTCAGGCTCTCGCGGACGGCGGCAAGCGTCCGGCTGATGTCTTCGTCGCTGTGCGCGGACGAGACAAACAACGCTTCAAATTGCGACGGAGGCAAGAGCACGCCGCGGGAGAGCATTTCTCGGAAGAACTCGGCGAAGCGAGCTGTATCGGACTTCCTTGCGCCCGCATAGTCGCGAACCGGCTCGGTAGCAAAGAACAACGTAATGAGCGAGCCGACTGCGTTGACTTGGCCTGCAACTCCTGATTCGCGCAGGGCATCGCGGAGGCCACCGGCAAGGCGTTCAGAGCGAGCGTTGAGCGGCTTGTAGAATTCTGGGTCTTCGAGCAGGGTCAAAGTCGCGAGTCCAGCGCGCATGGCCAGCGGGTTTCCTGAAAGCGTTCCAGCCTGGTAGACAGGACCAAGCGGCGCAATCTGGTTCATGATCTCATGGCGGCCGCCATACGCTGCAACCGGCAGTCCCCCACCGATGATTTTGCCAAGTACGGTCATATCCGGCTGCACGCCGCAAGCCTCCGCCCCGCCATAGGCGACCCGGAATCCAGTGATCACTTCGTCAAAAATGAGCAGCGCACCATCGCAAGTCGTAATACGTCGAAGCGATTCAAGAAACCCAGGTAAGGCAGGGACCACGCCCATATTGGCCGCAATGGGCTCGATGATGATCGCGGCGATTTGCCCCGCGTGCTCGGCGAAGATGTGCTCGACCGCGGCAGCGTCGTTATAGGCAGCATTGAGCGTAAGCGCCGCGAGCGCTTGCGGCACGCCAGGACTCGACGAGATACCCAGCGTTGCGAGGCCCGAACCAGCTTCTGCGAGAAAACTGTCCGCATGACCATGGTAGCCGCCCTCGAATTTCACAATGAGGTCGCGCCTGGTGAACGCGCGAGCCGCACGAATGGCGGACATAGTTGCCTCTGTACCCGAGCTAACAAAACGGATGCGTTCGATCGACGGAAAGGCGCGGGCGATGCGCTCGCCAAGTTCAATCTCGAGCGGCGAAGTCATTCCGTAGCTAGTGCCACGACGCGCCTGGTCGGTGATCGCTTCGACCACGTCGAGATGCGCATGCCCCAAAATCAGCGCCCCCCAAGAACAGATGTAGTCGATGTACTCGCGACCATCGGAGTCCCACAGTCGGGAACCGTAACCGTGATCGATGATAAGCGCCTCACCGCCCACGGCGCGGAATGCGCGGACGGGACTGTTCACGCCGCCGACGAGTATCTTTTCGGCGCGTTTGCGAAGATCAGACGAATAAGGCTTGGGTGCTGCGGTGTAACCGGTCATTGCTCACAGTTTACAGGCACGCGTCTCCAAAGAGAAAAGCAAAGGCATTGGACTTATCTCCTGGCGGACCTCGTCGTCGACCTGTTCCGCAGCGCTGCCCTTTGGGCTTAATCCTAACAGCGCTTCAGCCAGCGGGCCACGTCTTTGGCGTGATAGGTAAGAATAATAGAGGCTCCGGCGCGCTGAATACCGGTGAGAATTTCCAGCACGATGCGCTGCTCGTCGATCCAACCCCTTTCAGCGGCGGCTTTGACCATCGAAAATTCAGCACTGACGTTGTAAGCAGCCACTGGCACATCAAAGCGCTCACGGACGCGCGTGATGATATCGAGATATGGCAGTGCGGGCTTGACCATTATGATGTCTGCGCCCTCTTCAAGATCCAGCGCGACTTCGCGCAAAGCCTCACGGGCGTTCGCGGGGTCCATCTGGTAGCTGCGCCGGTCTCCGAACTGAGGCGCCGACTGCGCCGCTTCGCGAAAGGGCCCATAAAACGCGGAACAATACTTCGCGGCATAGGAGAGAATGGCCACATCCTGAAAACCGCTTTCATCCAACTTCTGACGAATCGCCGCAACGCGACCGTCCATCATGTCGGACGGCGCAACGATGTCCGCGCCAGCGCGCGCATGCGAAAGGGCGGCCTCAGCCAGCAGCGCCAGGGTCGCATCATTGAGAATCTCGCCCTCTTCAATTACACCGCAGTGCCCGTGACTGGTGTATTCACACAGACAAACATCTGTAACGATCAGCAAATTGAGCTTTGCTTTGCGAATCCCATCAATTGAACGCTGCACAGCAGCTTTGGAAGAAGCAGCTTCAGAACCGGTCTCGTCCTTGTGTTCGGGCAGGCCGAAGAGGATCACCCCAGGAATGCCAAGATCGGCAACCTGCCTGCATTCCTCGATGATTTGATCGGGTGACTGCTGGTAAATGCCCGGCATCGAGCCAACCTCCGTCCGGACTTTCTGGCCTGGACAGGCGAACATGGGATAAAGCAGCCCGCGCATCGAGAACTGCGTTTCGCGAACAAGCCCGCGCAGAGCTTCCGACCGGCGCAATCGGCGCGGACGATGAGTTGGGAAGGTCATTCTCGGGTCTTTTCTCGCTTCCTCGAGGCAAAGTAGTCGGTCATGGCCTTGATAATCGCGTTCGTATCAGGTTGTGGCGATTCGAAAGCGACCGGAAATCCCCAATCGCGAATCGCCTGCGCCGTAGTCGGGCCGATCGCCCCAACCGCGGTTGCCGCCAAGAGCGGTATGCGTGTGTCCTCATTCACCATCTGCACAAAATTGCGGAACGCCGAAGGGCTGCCGAAGAAAATTACGTCGGCTCCCTCCCGCTGAAGGCGGGCAAGCGTTGGCCCGTCGAGTGATTCTGGCATACAAGTTCGGTAAGCCACAACCGAGGTGACATCGGCTCCCGCTGAGCGCAGCGCGTTAGCGATTAGGTCCCCAGCTTGGTCGCTGGCCGGCAGAAGAATTCTCGTGCCGGACGCAACTGGCGCGAATGCGGCGACGAATTCGGTTCCGGATCGCGCTGCCATGGCCACAAAGTCCAGCGATAGACCTTCCCTTCTCGCCACTTCGGCAGTGGCCGCACCCAGTGCGGCGAACTTGGGAGCCGAGAGGCGCCCATCGGAAACGTCGCGACCCTTTTCCCTCCTGCGCTGCAAAAAGAAGCGAACCGCGTTTTGGCTGGTGAATGCAATCCAATCGAATTGAGACAGTCGCAAGAGGGCAGAATCTAACTCACTGCAGTCCTCGGGCGGCACGAAGTCGATGCAGGGCAGGATGATGACGTCCGCGCCTTTTTCGCTGAGTGCACGGGAAAAAGTAGGCGCTTGCTCCGCTGCGCGGGTGACGACGATGCGCTTTCCAGCCAGGGGTTTGTCAGGGTTGACCAACGCTTCTTCCCGCGAGACGCAGCAGCTTATCCGCGCCAGCTTCAATCAGAGCCGCCGCCAGACGGAGGCCGATTGCCTGAGCTTGTTCGGGCGGCCCGCTTTCCGAACAGCGCACGTAGTCAGAGCCCGCCGCTGAAAAGACAGCCGCCTGCAGGTGCAACTCGCTGCCCCGCAGAGCGCCGAGCGCACCCAGCGGAATCTGGCAGCCGCCCTGAAGTGCATGCAGCACTGCGCGCTCTGCAGTGATGCACGCTCGCGATTCGGCGTCATCGAGCACAGCCACAAGCCCAGAAGTCTCCCTATCGGATTGACGCACTTCGATGCCCAGAGCTCCTTGGCCGACGGCCGGCAGCATGATGTCTTCTTCGAGAATTTGCGTGACCTTATGTGTCAACCCGAGGCGATTCACACCGGCGATGGCCAGCACAATAGCATCGAATTCGCCGCCGGCGAGCTTCCTCATGCGCGTGTCGACATTCCCGCGCAAATCCACGACATCGAGATCGGTCCGTCGATGCCAGAGCTGCGCTTGGCGGCGGATGCTGCTGGTGCCAACCCGTCCACCATTGGGCAGGGTCTCTAACGTGTGGCCATTGCGTGAAATCAGGCAATCGCGCGGATCTTCCCGGTGTGTAACTGCAGCGAATGCCAGACCCGGCGGAGTTTCCGTTGGCACGTCTTTCATGCTGTGCACGGCCAGATCAATCTCCTCGGCGAGCAGGGCTTCCTCGATCTCCTTGATGAAAACTCCCTTGGCACCTGCCTCGGAGCCGATTTGCTCGTTGATCTGAGCCACGGGCGCCGATTGCAGTCGGTCGCCGGAAGTGCGGATGCGAACCAGTTCACTTTCCACGCCGTTCAGGCGCTTCAGTGCGCCACCAATGTAGTTCGCCTGCCATAGAGCGAGCGCGCTCGCCCGCGTCCCGATGCGCAGCCGTTTCACTACAGTTCCTCGCCGGATTCGCCTTCTCTAGCGAGTCCGAAGATGCGGCGCAACGCATGGATCGAGCTCAGATGTTCTTGTGTTCCGCGGCCGTGGCGAAGCCGCGTGGCGGGTTCGGCGAGAAGGCGCTCCACCAGTTCCTCAGTAATGCCGGCCATCCGCTCGCGTTCTTCGGGCGAAACACCCTGTTCGTCGAGGCGTTCGCGCAGGAGTTTTTCACGCTCGTGACGAAAGCGGCCGCGAAGCTCATCAATAACCGAGCTGGCCTCGAGCCCGGCGCGCCAGGCCTCGAACTTCGCAACGTGTTCGGAGATGATCGCTTCGGCCCGGGGAATCTCGGTTTCCCGCGCCTTTTTGTTTTGCTCGACGATTTCGCCGAGATCATCGATGTTGTAGAGGTATAGGTTGTAGAGACTAGCGGCATCAGCCGCGACATTGCGCGGCATTCCAAGATCGACGACAAACACTGGTCGGCCGTCCCGCGCTGTGAGAGCGCGCAATAACTTTTCGCGCGTAAGAATGGCCCCGGCATCGCCGACGGAAGTCACTATGATATCGGGCGCAGAGATCGCGCTTTCCAGTGACTCCCAGGGAACCGCCTGCCCACTCACGGCCGCAGCCAGGCTCCTAGCGCGATCGAACGAACGGTTCACCACGCGCAAGCTGCCGATCGCTCGATTACGCAAGTGCTCGCTAACCTGTTCGGCGACTTCTCCTGCGCCGAGAATCAGCGCAGTGCGCCCTTTCAAGCTGCCAAACACGCGTTCGGCAAGTTTGACGCCGGCCAACGAAACAGACATGGGTCGCGCGCCAACTTCGGTTTCCGCGCGCACACGCTTGCCTACCTCCAGCGCCCCTTGGAAGGCGCGATTGAGAATCGGACCCGTGGCACCGTGTTCAAGCGCCCGTCCGTAGGCCGTGCGAATCTGGCCGAGAATTTCCGCTTCCCCAAGCAACATTGAATCCAAGCCGGATGCGACCCGAAACAGATGGCGAATCGCGTCGGCACCCATCCAACGGTAAGTACGTCCTTCTAAATCGCTGCGTGGAATACGGTGGTAGGCGGTAAGAAACTCTTCCAATACGTCCGCGATCGACGCGGAGGCGTCCGCGGGAACACCATATAACTCACTGCGATTGCAGGTTGAGACAACGACCGCTTCTTCCAAGATGCCGCGTTGCCGCAGCTGACTGGCAGCGTCCACCGCCTGCTCGGTGGTGAAGGCCACTCGCTCACGCAGCTCAACAGGGGCCGTGCGATGGTTACAACCGAGCAGTGCGATGCGAATACCAATTCTGCGTGCAGGCGGGGCGTTCGGCGGGTTGGAAGTAGACGCCATTAGAAGAAGCGGTGGAAGGTGGTCAGATACAGGTTCACGATCGTGTAGCTAAAAAGAACCACGGCGAAATTCAGTACGCAAATGCGTGCCGCCCGCGCCCCGCGCCAGATCGCATTCCGCGATAGGCAGAGATAGGCGACATAGGCCGCCACGATTAGGAACGTGACGATCACCTTCGGGTCACCCCA
>Ga0306925_10006955_pt1 | contig 10573 bp, 9 predicted proteins | sample flu12Cox44000176_FD_203755 | JGI IMG/M metagenome (GOLD analysis project Ga0306925, IMG submission 203755) | Lab enrichment of tropical soil microbial communities from Luquillo Experimental Forest, Puerto Rico - flux8day.12C.oxic.44.000.176 (v2)... | ecosystem: Environmental > Terrestrial > Soil... | reverse complement strand
GTCGTCTGTGCCTTCGCTGCGGCTATCGCAACATTGGCTTGCGTGGCAATTACGGACACTCGGCTGACCAAGTCGGCTGCAAATGCTGGCAGTCGTTCATTGTGACCTTCCGCCCAGCGAAATTCCAACCCTCGATTGAACCCGGCAACCGCGTGAGCATAAGGCCCGAGGGACCCTGCTGAGAGAAATCCGATGACCGGCATCGCTGTCTGCTGCGCGCGCGCCGCGAGCGGCCATGCCGCAGCGCCGCCGAGCGCTGCGATCATTTGGCGGCGCTTCATTCAATGACCTCGTCGGCGGCGGCTTGTAGGGTCATCGGCACCCTCAGATCGAGAGCCTTCGCGGTCTTGAGATTGATGACGAGGCTCAGTTTGGTAGACTGCATCACCGGCAGGTCAGCAGGCTTTTCGCCCTTGAGAATCCGACCGGCGTAGACCCCGGCCTGTCGCGACGAGGCTACGATGCTGCCTCCGTAACTCATCAGGCCGCCGGCGGCCGTGAACTCCTGATAGGCGGAGATCGTCGGCACCGCGTGGCGGGTTGCCAGTGCTGCCAGCTGGTCACTGTGGCTGTTGAAAAAGGCATCGACCCCGATCACGAGCGCGCCGGCCCGCAGTTGAGCCATGCTCGCAAACACGGCGTCAAAATCGCGATCGGTGCTCGCACTCAGCACATGGAGACGCAGCCCGAGCGAGCTGGCCGCTGCCGGCAGAACTCTCGATTGGGATTCGGCAAGAGCGGGATTGGTCGGGTTGATGAGCAGCGCAACCTCGCTCACTGCGGGGACGACCTCGTGCAGAAGCTCCAGCTGTTTCGGCCCAACCTCCACGCCCAACGTGGTTACGCCCGTGAGATTCCCGCCGGGCCGGGCAAGGCTGGCAACAAGCCCGACCGCTTCCGGGTCGGCGGCTATACGAAATACGATTGGAATGGTCGCAGTCGCGGCCTTGGCCGCCAGCGCGGAAGCAGTGTTGCCGAGCGTGGCGATCACCGTTACCTGTTGCCGCACAAGCTCGGCCGCGAGCGGCGGCAAGCGATCGTTGTGGCCCTCCGCCCAGCGATAATCGATCATCACGCTCCGACCCTCGATATAGCCGGTTTCACCGAGGCCCTCGCGGAACGCGCTCAGACGATCCGCGTACCAGTCAGCTGTTTCGCTGCCGAGCAGCCCGATAACTGGCAGTGTCTGCTGCGCGCGCGCCGCAATCGGCCAGGTCGCCACGCCGCCGAGCGCTGCGATCATTTGTCGGCGATTCATTCAATGACCTCGTCGGCAGTAGCGAGCACCGTTGGCGGAATTTCGAGGCCAAGCGCTTTCGCGATCTTAAGATTGAGCACCAGTTCGTACTACCCGAAAGATAGCGGTTTTCAATACCGCGGAGAGAACGCGCGCTATTACTTTATACCATCGGTTTCGATGATAAAGGAGCGTGACGTCGTCGATTTCATGCGTATCGCGTTAATCTCAGTCTGGGCCGCGGAGTCGTTCCAGTCCTTAGCCTTTTGAACACTGTCGAACGCGATGACGACAAATCGCAACGGCGCTACTCCATCAAGCCCGGTGATGTAATTCGTTCGCGCTACGAAACGTCCTCCGAAGGCTTCAACAGCCTGCGGCTCTTTGAGAAGAAGCGACTTAAAGATCGTAGGATCATTAATCTGGGTGATGTCTACAATTACGTACGCTCCCACTTTAGTTCCTTGAGCGTGCAAGCCTTGAATGGCAATGGCACCCAACCCGAACCCACTTAGCATTGCGAGCGCCAGTGCGAGTGCATGGTTAGATCGCATCGTAGTCTCCCTTATCCTGCGAGCGTAGGTGACCAGGAGCTGTCCCGCCGCTCGCGCGCGAGGGCAAGTCTCTCTTGGCATGATGCCGGGTGTGGCGGCGACCATGGATGACCTTTCGCCATGGATGCCCTTCCTGAAGGCGATCCGGGGCATCCGTGCAAGAGCTTGGCATCACGGCCTCGCCGCGGTCGGTTTTGACCTTTCGTTCCGTCATGCCTATGCCGAAAGACCGACAGCCACCGCTTCCTCAACAATTCTCGGCAGCCGGATCGTAAAGGTCGAGCCACGACCAGGCTGGCTCTCGACCGTGATGTCGCCGCCCATCATCTGGCAGAAGCGTTTGCTGATCGCGAGCCCAAGGCCAGTGCCGCCGTATTTGCGCGTCGTCGATGCGTCGGCCTGCGAAAATTCCTGGAACAGCTTGTCCGTTTGCTCCGGCGTCATGCCGATGCCCGTATCAGCGACCGCGATGGTGATCCAGCCGCGGCCATTTTCCTGTCCTTGCCGCGCATCGATCGTGATGGTGCCGCGCTCTGTAAATTTATTGGCGTTGCTCATGAGGTTGAGCATCGCCTGCCGTAGCCGCATCTGGTCGGCGTGCAGCGTCCCGATAGCGCCATCGCAATTGACGGCAACATGATTGCATTTTTCGCTGCTAGCGGCTCGATGGTCTTGACCACGTCGGCGATCAGCGGCGCGAGCGCGAAGGATTCGAGCTGCAGCTCCATCCGCCCGGCCTCAATCTTCGACAAGTCAAGGATGTCGTTTATCAAGGCGAGCAGGTGCCGCCCCGCGCCGAGCACGCGGTCGAGCGGCTCCAGGTCCTGCTTTGCCGCCTCGGCATCCTCACGCAGCATCTCGGTCACGCCGATGATGGCGTTGAGCGGCGTGCGCAGCTCGTGACTCATATTGGCGAGGAACTGCGACTTGTGCTGGCTTGCCTCGGCGAGCTGGCGGCTCTTGTCCTGAATTTCGTCGAACAGACGCACGTTCTCGATTGCGATGACGGCCTGATCGGCGAAGGTTTCGATCAGCTCCACCTGTCTCTCGGAGAAAACCCCGGGTTTGAGCTTATAGAAGCCGAGGGTTCCTATCGTCTCGCCCTCACGCAGCAAGGGTGTCACCAAAATTGCCCGAAAGCCGATCAATTTCTGAGCTTCTCTGTTGACGAATTCCGGGTCTTCGAGAACGTCGGCAACCTGAACTGTACGCCCTGCGAGGGCGGCCCGACCGATTACGGAGTGACGGCCCGGCATGTTCGGATGAGCCGCGACAAGCTCGCGCCATTCCGGCTTCAGTCCATAGGTTGCCGCAAGCTCATAGATTTCGCCGGCGCGGCGGCGAAGAATTCCCATGTCGGCTCCGCAAAGGCGGCTCGCGGCGGTGATCAACGCGTCGAGCACCGTCTGCAGATCGAATGTCGAGCGGCTGATGACCTTGAGAACATCGGCAGTGGCGGTCTGCTGTTGCAACGATTCGCTGAGATCATCCGTGCGCTGACGCAGCTCATTGAGCAGCCGCGCGTTCTCGATTGCGATCACCGCCTGGTCGGCGAAGGTAGTGACTAGCTCGATTTGCCGGTCGGTGAACGGGCGTACCGAACGCCGCGCCAGCCCGAACACACCGATCGGCGTTCCCTCCCGCATGAGAGGGACGGCAAGCATGGTGTGAAATCCGCCGACCTTGGGCTGGCCAGTTCATAGTCCGGATCAGTTTGAGCGTCCAGAATATGAATAGGAACACGTTCAAGCAGCGCACGACCAGTTGCGCTCTCGCGTCCCGCTCGGATGGGGGTCTGTTCCATGTATTCCTTGAAGGCGGGCGTAAAGCCGTAGCTCGCCTCATGCCGAAAAGAACCGTCCTCCTTCGGGCGCACAATATTGCCGAGATCGGCCTCGCACAGACGAGCGGCCGACTCGACCAGTGTGGTTAGCACTGCCTGCAGATCGAACGTCGAGCGGCTAATGACCTTGAGCACGTCGGCGGTGGCGGTCTGCTGTTGCAACGATTCGCGCAGCTCGTTGAGCAGCCGTGTATTCTCAATGGCGATGACCGCCTGCCGCGCGAAATTGCTGACCAGCTCGATCTGCTTGTCGGTGAAGGGGCGTACCTCCTTTCGATAAATGGCAATCACGCCAACCGGCTCGTTATCCTTGAGCATTGGAACCGTGACGATCGTCCGGATGCCTGCGACATTGGCGGCAGTAACTGGCAATGGGTCGCCTCGGAGATAGGCAGGAGTGGTGCGTAAATCGGCAACCTGGATCGTTTGTCGAGTCTTGACAGAACGGGAGCCGGGAAGCTCAGGATCGGCATGAAACAGCGTTCCGGGTTGAAATGCCGCGGACAGGTCGCCGTGAATCGCAGCGGTGCGAAACGCCTCTCCCTCGCACAGAAACATGACGCCATAACTGGCCTGGCAGAGGCGGGACGCGTTCGCCAGCATCGCCTCGAACACGGGTTCAAGCTGCCCGGGCGAGCTTGAAATAACGCGCAGCACGTCCGATGTGGCCGTCTGCTGTTCCAGCGATTCGCGCAGGTCGTTGAGCAGCCGAGCGTTCTCGATGGCGATGACCGCCTGATCGGCGAATGCCTGTAGTAACGCAACTTGCCGCTCGGTAAAGAGCCGTGCCTCGCTGCGCCGCAGCGCGATCGTGCCAATCACAACACCTTCGCGTATCAAAGGGACGGAAAGGATTGTGCGGAAGCCCAAGCGCCGTGCGAGTTTGCTGGTTTCGGGAAATTCGTCCGCCTGACTATGCATGTCAGCAATATGAATGGTCCGCTTATCGAGAACCGTTCGGCCCGCAACGATCCCGTGCGCCAGCGGAAGAGAGTCGCTTTGCGTAATCGGGCCATGATGGGCGACGGGGACGAGCCGGTCGCCATCCGGCCGCCAAATGGTGGAGTCATACGCCTCGCATAGCCGCACGGCACTTTGACAGACGGCGTCGAGCACGGATTGAACATCAGTCGCGGAGCGCGCGATGATGCCGAGGATCGCGCTGGTCGCCGCCTGCTGCTCCAGCCCCTCATCGCGTTCGCGGGTCCGCTGGTCGAGCTGCTCCTTGAGATTGGCCGCCGAGGAACCGCGGGCGCGCCGAACGGTCGCCTGCTTGCTGCGGTTGGGCTTTGCTGTCTTTCTGCGGCGCACCCCCATAGCTACTCCACTCACCGCTGCACAGACCTAGCGAGCGGCCTTCTCACCAGCGCAATCGATGTGACAAGCGGCCAGCCTCTCATGAAGCCCTCGCTGGACCTCCAGGATCACGCCGGGGGCACCGAAATATACCACCTCCGTGCCGACGTTTGAGAGGGGGCCTGACCGGGGGCAGAGGGCGAGAGCCCCTTAAGGTCCGAGATGGGTCAAAACCCGATTCCGCCCCGTTCGGGCTCATGTCAGCTTTCTCCAGCTGCAGACAAAAGTGGACACCCCTGCAGGCTGGCTACTGTGAGAGGCAATGAGCAGTTATCGCGACTTACACCCCGAGCAGCAGAACAAGCTGGTAGCAGAGCCGCCGATTGCCGCGTCGGATGATCACGCGCAACTGGTCGCAGCCGATGAGCGCTTCCAAGCCGCACTCGACAAGGCCATCACTGCGGGACGCGAGCGCGTTGAAGCCGTGGAGGCCACGGTGGCATTGAAGCGGCGCACCAAGTTGTCTGGGTAGCTGAGCCTCGGGGCTGCTGGGGGCTACCGTGGGCCGCGCTTACGCGGCCCGCAACCAACGTTGATAGTGCGCACAAGCACACCAAGGTGACGCTGGAAAGTCCTGGTGGCAGTGGAATTCCCGCTAAAGGGCTTGCCTCGAATCGGTTTTCTGGCAAGAGGTTCACGCGGCGGGGTTCGGTGACTGCATCGAACTCCCGTTCCCGAGCCGCACGGTCGAGTGGCTCAATTTACCACTCGACCGTGCAACCGCTTTGAAGTGAGAGCAGCGCCGGCATTACTGCCGACGCTGTTCCCGAGCCCAACAGGGTCTCGCCTGTCACCTAGTTCATCGCATGGAGCCATCCATGTAATGGCTCAGACCGGTCGATCGAACGTCCGGTACGTTGACCCTCAGCGCAGGTACACTCTCGTGCTTGGTCCATCATGGAACGCCCCTATCGGAGCGTTGCCCCACGACGACCGCGCTGGAACACACGACAGTGCCGATGGACAATGCGGATCGTATGCCTCCACCGGGCACGGTCAAGCCGCGACAAATATTTTTCGACGATATCCACAGAGGGTGTGTCAGGGTTTGCTGCGCTGCGGGATTTCGAGCCGGCTTTTGACCGCAGTCGGTCAAATCCCGAATTGGCATCAGGCGGCCTTATGTCAGCTCCGCCCAGCTACGGACATAGCCGTCCACGAGCCTATGTACGAGAAGTGCCAAGAGGATGCAGCAAACAGGGCTCCTATTCGATTGTTTCGTCCGCCAGCGCAAGCAGCTTGGGAGGCACGTCGATTCCAAGCGCTGTCGCAGTCTTGAGGTTGATCACGAATTCGACTTTGGTCGGTTGCAGCACCGGGAGATCAGAAGGTTTCACGCCTTTGAGAATTCTTCCGACATAGACCCCAGTCTGTAGAAATGCATCGCGAAGATTAGCGCCATAGCTCATCAGGCCACCTGCCGCGACGTACTGGCTTGCTGGATACATCGTCGGCACCGCATAGCGGGTCGCCAACGCAATAATTTGATCCCCACGGCTGGTCAGAAAACCATCAGCGGTAACAACCACAGCTCCGATCTGACGCTGTGCGATGGTGGCAAAACTGCTATCAATCTTCTGCTCATCGCTGCCGTCAAGGGCAACCACCTCCAGACCAAGAACGCGCGCCGCCGCCTGTAGGTCTTTCACTTGGTGCTCTGCATTGGGGTTAGTCAGATTCGCGAGCCCCCCAATTACAGTGACCTTGGGTACAAGCTCGTGCAGCAGTTCCAGATTCTTTGTGCCCAAGAGCGTAAACAGAGCAGCGATGCCCGTGACATTGCCTGTCGGGCGATTGATGCTCGATACGAGACCCGCCCTAATCGGATCGCTTCCGCTCAGGAAAACAATCGGTATGGTCTGAGTTGCGGCCTTCGCAGCCAGGGCCGCAGGAAGAAAGTTAGCGGCGATGACCGCCACCCGATGCTCCACCAGCTCGGCCGCCAAGGCCGGCAATCGGTCGTAATGACCATCTGCCTGTCGCTCTTCGATCGTGACGCTCTGACCTTCGATGATGCCGACCTCGCTCAGACCCTTTCTGAAGGCGTTCATCGTCGATGGCGGTTCCCGAGAGCCTTGATGCAGAAAGCCTATAACAGGTAGCGGTTGCTGCCCTGACGCTGCGAGCGGCCATGCTGCCCCCGCGCTGCCGAGGAGCGTGATGAAGTCGCGACGCTTCAGGTGATCGAATTGCATTCGCTCCCCCTGCCAGAGAAGGCAGCATATCGGATTGGCGAGGACTGAGTCAGGGGCTTGCTGCAATGCGGGATTACGATCCGGCTAACGTCCGGTTGGGGTCACCTCCGGAAGTCGCCGTCTGGGCTCTTATGTCAGCTCTCGCCAGCAGCGGAAATGCCGCTGCATGAGCTTATGGCCGGGTAGGCCGAGTAGGCCCGGGGAATTTCACCCCGAGCCTCTCACAGATCCGGACGTGACACTCTCGCGTCATCCGGCTCGTGCCACCGCGCGAAGGCTGCCGCCTTCCATTGAATATCGGGTTCCTCCCGTTGCCGGTTGACCCGATCTCAAAGGCGATGACCCGCCCCCTTCGCTCCACGGGCATTACCCCGCTTCCGCGCTACTACGAGGCAGTCCGCCCCTCTCCGGCGCATCAGTATTTTCGGCCTCGCGGTTGGAGCCGCTTGTGCCTTTTCCCTTAGCATCGCCGGCCAGGTTCTCACGTTCCGTACAAGAGCCCGATTGAGCTTCGCGCCGCCTCCATGCCGGATGCCGCTTGGGCAGTCTCAGGACATCCCCCAAGCTGATCCCGGAGGAATGGCAATCCCCCGGTTTTGGCATCGTCTAATCCGCTTTCGACACGTCATCAGCAGTTCGCTTGCGCTCGCCTCTCTCAATCATACCTGCCGAAATCTAGTTCCGACTTTTCCGCAACGTTCACCACCATCGCTTTTGACGACAGCAGCTTGCGGTGGCTAGAGATCAACACCTGATTGCCGAACTCGAAGGGCCGTCCTTCATCTCTTGTACAGTTACGCAGCGCCGTGTGGACCGGCGTTACTCGTGACACAATGCCATAACCGGACGTGAGCAGGTGCAGCGAAAGATGCTGCCAAGAAGGCACACCCAACTTACTCAATGACCTCGTCGGCGATGGCAAGAGCATGCGACCCGCCGCCGCGCCGTTGCCGACGCTGTAGTATAGCCTCACGGTACTGGCCGCGGGGGAGGCCGAAGGAGTAGCGGCTGATGCCAGCACGCAATGATCTTGAGCCCGCGCGAGCGGATGATGTCCAATAAACTGTGGTGCGGTTGATTGCTGGACAAAATGCGACTTCGCGCGCAGCAATAAATGACGGCTGCCGTTGAACTCATTTAGCTCCACCATGGCCGCCTTGTTGGAGAATTTTGCGCTGGCGGCGGAACGCATCCGCGATCGCAGAGGAGACCACTCTGATCCGCGCTGATCGGCGGAAGTCTTCATGCATCACCAGCCACGCCGAGCGGAGCGCCGGCGGTTCATCCTGCCAGATACGGACAAGATCGGCGCAGACATCACCGAGAAAGCAGGCCAATTCAGCAATGCCGATGCCATTGGCGGCGGCTTGCAGCTGGATGAGCGGATTGTCACAGCGAAGGGCAATTCGTGCGCCTTCCAAAGACTCATCCATGAAAAACGGACTTGTTGCTTCAGGAGCGCCTGTGAAAGTTATGAGATGGTGGCCTGCCAGTCCCTTCCCGCGTTGCGGCATCCGGTGCTCGGCAAGGTAACCGGGCGATGCATAAAGCGAGTAGCCGACCTCGCCAAGCTTGCGACAGACCAGCCCGGAACCGCCTGGACGTCCTACTCTGACCGCAAGATCGGCTTCGCGACGGGCGATGTCCAGCGAGCGGACGCCGACGGTCAAGTCGACGCAGAGATCGGGATGGCTTTTGCGGAGTTCGGCAATGGCCGGCGCGATCACCCGGTGGGCCAGTGCTTCGGTCGCGGTCAACCGTATGGAGCCGGCCGCCAGAGAATCGCGTCCCGCGGCGACGCGCTCGAGATCCAGCGCGGCATTTTCCATCGCGGTGCATTGACGCAGGACGGCGTCTCCCGCTGCAGTCACAGCAAAGCCGTCCGGCGTCCGATGCAACAAAGTGACGCCCAGGCGCTTTTCAAGAAAAGTAATCCGCCGCCCTACGGTCACATGGCCGACGCCCAGCACGCGAGCGGCTCCCGACAAGCTACCGGCACGCGCGACGGCAAGAAAGTAGCGCACATCATCCCACTGCCAGGTGCCGGCGGCTCTGTTCATTTATGGACAGCATATGTGAACAATCGGGCGCTGAAAATGGGGTCGGACGCGTCTATGTCTTGCCACAGTAACAAACACGGGAGTCGTACTGTGACGCCGCAAATCCCTGGATACCTCCTGTCGTTCGAATCGATCGTCCGCCCCGTCATAACGATCATTGCGCTGAGCCTGATCTGGTTGGGTGCTGCGCGCCAGCCAGCCTCCGCGAAGTCGCGTTACGCGACTGCGGGCGCGCTGTCGGCGGTGCTCATCGGCTGGCTGGCGGTCGCCCAGTATCTCGGCGCGGCCGCAACCTCAGGAACCACGCTGCCGATCGTATTGTCGGGTTTGGTGATACCGCCCACAGTCGCCGCCATCGGCCTGTGGCGATCGGAAAGCATCGCAAGGCTGGTTTCCGCGATCCCGCTGCATTGGCTCGTGGCGGCTCAGGTCTACCGCGTCGCGGGCGGCATTGTCCTCGTGCTTTGGGCTGAGGGACGCATGCCCTGGCAATTCGCGCTGCCGGCGGGGATTGGGGACGTTGCGACGGCCAGCGCTGCCGTCGCCGTGGCTGCGCTGTTGGCACGAAACGCACCTGGCGCGCATAGCGCAACATACGCCTGGTGCCTTTTTGGAATCGCCGACATCGTCGTGGCAACCATCATGGGGGCAATGACCTCTCCGGCAGCGGCGCATCTCCTTGCGCTCGAGGCGCCGAACGTTCTGATCGCATCCTATCCGCTGGTCATGCACCCCTTTTACGGCGTTCCGCTGGGCCTGATGCTGCATGGCCTCGTTCTATGGCGGCTGCGGCGAGGCGCCGCCGCGACCGGCCGGCTGGCGGCAGCGTGACGCCTCTCGCCTGATCAAATGCGCCAACGATGGAGTCGTACCATGATGCCCCAAATCCCTGGTTACGTGTTGTTACTCGAATCGATCCTCCAGCCACTCGTGATGATCATTGCGCTCGGCCTTATCTGGTTGGGTGCCGCGCGCATGCCGGCGTCCGCGAAGTCGCGTTACACGACTGCGGGCGCGCTATCGGTGGTGTTCATCGGATGGGAGGCTGTCGCCCAATATCTCGGCGCGGCAAATACCTATCTCGCAACCATAGAGAATCCCCCCGCGGTGCCGACCGTATTGTTTGGTTTGCTGGTCCCGCTCGCGGTCGCTGCCATCGGCCTGTGGCAGTCGGAAAGCATCGCAAGGCTGGTCTCCGCGATCCCGCTGCATTGGCTCGTGGCGGCTCAGGTCTACCGCGTCGGGGGCGGCATATTCCTCATGCTTTGGGCTGACGGACGCCTGCCCTGGCAATTCGCGCTGCCAGCGAGGATTGGCGACGTCGCGAC
>Ga0306925_10006952_pt1 | contig 10574 bp, 9 predicted proteins | sample flu12Cox44000176_FD_203755 | JGI IMG/M metagenome (GOLD analysis project Ga0306925, IMG submission 203755) | Lab enrichment of tropical soil microbial communities from Luquillo Experimental Forest, Puerto Rico - flux8day.12C.oxic.44.000.176 (v2)... | ecosystem: Environmental > Terrestrial > Soil... | reverse complement strand
CGCAGTGTCTGCAGGGAAGCTGGCCTGAGCGGGTTCAGTGCGCATGGCTTGCGCAAGACCAATCTGACGCGCAAAGCGGCAGCGGGCTGCAGCGTGCATGAGATCGCGGCATGGAGCGGACACAAGACGCTCGCCGAGATCGCGCACTACACCCGCAGCGTGGAGCAGGAAGCTCTGGCCGAGGCCGCCATGGTCAAAGAGCGAACGAAATTGTCAAAACCCGTAGGGCGTTTTGACAAATCGCGGAAAAAAGCCAGCGGAAACAATGGCCGAAATTAAGGGTCGTAGGTCCGCAGCACCCCCGATAGCGACCGAAAATTCAAGGCGCACCTGTTCGTCGCGATATGCCGATGGGCGGCATTGCCGCTTCCGCAGTCCCAGGAAAGGGACTAGTGTATTAGTACACCGTCCCAATCGGATTGGACGCCGCGGAGGGAATGAAAATTCCCCATCGAAGGCAATTTCTGCTTCTGAGCACGGGCGCTGCCGCGTGCCAACGATCTCGCGCGGGGCATGGGCTCAGACCTATCCGAATCGCCCGGTTACGATGGTCGTGCCGTTCCCTGCGGGTGGACCGACGGACATAGTTGGACGGATCGTGGCCGAGCGGATGACAGGCCCGCTCGGTCAACCCGTCATCATTGAGAATGTGAGCGGAGCGAACGGAACCATCGGCGTTGGTCGAGTGGCTCGTGCAGCTCCTGACGGTTATACTATTTGTGTTGGCTTGTGGGGAACACACGTAGTTAACGGTGCGATCTATTCTCTACGGTACGATCTGCGCACCGATTTCGAGCCCATCTCATTGATAGTTGGCAACCCCGTGATGATCTTCGGTAAGAACGGTATCCCGGCGAAAGATCTGAAGGAATTGATTGCATGGCTGAAGGCAAACCCCGATAAGGCGTCGCAGGGAACTACTACTGCGGGAACGCATGCGCTCGGAGCCTTCTTCCAAAAAGAAACTGGCACGCGCTTTCAATTCGTGCCTTATCGCGGCACCGCCCCAGCGATACAGGAGTTGGTCACTGGTCAAATCGACTTGGTGTTTGATTCTGCCGCCAATATGTCGCAGGTGCAAGCTGGGAACATTAAGGCCTTTGCTACTACAAACAATACCCGTCTAGCTTTATCGCCTGACGTTCCGACTGTCGGCGAATTTGGCCAATCCACACTCTCCTTTACGTCTTGGTATGGGCTTTTCGCGCCGAAAGGAACGCCGAAAGGAGTCATTAGCAGACTGAACGCCGCTGCAGCAGACGCTCTTGACGATGCCACAGTTCGACACAGGCTCACTGAAATTAACATGGAATTATTCCCTCGCGATCAGTGGACGCCGGAGGCGCTCGGCACGCTGGTGAAGGCGGAGATTGAAAAATGGTGGCCAATCATCAAGGCAGCGAATATCAAGAGCGAGTAACCGAAAGCCGCCATTCCGTGACGTCCCGATCAGCGAGCGATGACCGGTTAGAGTCAAAACGAGAAGCCGCCCTTTTTGGGCTTATTTCGGCTCCCGCCGGCTGCCGACATACGGCCACACGGGTTCAGGACCGGGTAGTGCCAGGACCGGACGTGAGCAATCCCAGCAAACAGCCACTTATTCAATCACCTCGTCGGCGCGTCCAAGCAGTACGGGCGGAAGGCTTAATCCAATCGCTTTGGCTGTCTTGAGGTTGACGACTAGCCGGAATCGGGTTGGTAGTTCGGCCGGCAGATCAGACGGTTTCCTGCCCTTCAAGATCTTGTCCACTAAAGTGGCGCATTCGCGATACAGCGCTTCGAGGTCGGCTGAATAGGATGCGAGTCCGCCTGCTTGGCAGAATAAAGAACTCGGTGAGACGGCAGGCAAACGATGGTGCAAGGCGAGATCAGCAATCAACTTCTGAGGAAGCGCAGGATGGATGAGGAAGGCATCCGGCTTCCACTCCGTAAAACTCGCAAAATCGGCTTCAAGTTCACTGGACTCGCGGACCCGAAACGATTTGATCTCGATATTGCGTGCCTGGGCTGCAACCCGGACATGTTCAAGCAAAACCGTACCGAAGCGAGAGTCAGCGTTTGCGAACACTGCGACTCGCCGTGCAACTGGCAACATCTCAGCAATCAGTTCGAGATTCTTGGCCGCGAGTTCGGCGGTCGCCCCACTAACGCCAGTCACGTTTCCACCCGGCCGGGCGAGGTTGGCGACCAACCCCGTTGCCTCCAAATCTCCCCCATAGACAACAATGGGTAACTCGGCTGTTACTTTTTTGGCAGCAAGTCCGGCCGTCGTTGGATAAGCGACGATGATATCAACCTTGCTCCCGATCAAGTCCGCTGCAAGGGATTCAAGAGCCGTCGCCTTTCCGTCGGCGGAGCGAACGATCAACTCGATGCTTCGTCCCTCCTCATATCCAAGATCACGCAAGCCCTCGCGAAGCCTCATGATAAAGATCGATGGATCGGGGTATCCGAGAACCAGAACGCCAATCTTCGCGACCCCGCGTCGCTGGGCTAGAGCTGAGAATGGCCAAGATGCGGCCGCGCCACCGATCAGCGTGATGAATTCGCGTCGCCTCACTCGATGACCTCATCGGCGCGGCCAAGCAGCGGGAGCGAGGCCATCAAGCGGCTGCGCGCTGTACGGCGGCGGTCGACGCAAACCGCACGCTCTATTCCGATTGCGAAAACTTAGTCGAGCGGCTCTACCCGCACCAGCCTGTGGTCGTGGTTGCTGCCCACCCAGAACGTCACCGGGGTCGTCGAATTGTCGACGAACACGGTGCGCATATTCGTGTCGTCCGGCATCAGGTATTGCACCGCGCCGCCGGTCTTTGGATTGAGCCGTACGACGCGATCGGTGTGCATTGTGGAGGCCCACAGCTCGCCGTTCTTGTCGAAATTGGCCCGATACGGGAAGGTATAGGCAGGCAACTTGTATTCGGTGAACTTCTCGGTCTTCGTATCGAACAGCGCGACCTGGCTGGCCCTATATTCAGTTACCAGGACGCGGTCCTGATCGTCGATTTGCATGCGGCGCGCGCGCGCATGCGCGGTGGGCATCGGGTACCAGGTCACCTCTGTCGTCTTGGCATCGATCTTGCCGAGATGGCCTTCGGTGAATTCAGCCATCCAGAGATTGTTCTGCGAGTCTGCCATCACCTGGTAAATGCCGGCGTGCTTCAATCCCGCCGGCAGGTAATCCGTCGGGTGGAATCGTTCCCATTTGCTCGTTGCCAGGTCGAGCCGGAAGATGTGCTGCGTCCCGACGCTCTTCGTCCATATCTTTCCGTCAACGTCGTAGCGCAGCCCGGTGAAATTCAGCTGCACGGTATCGTCGTTGTATTCGGGCGGCAGCGGATAATAGGCGATCTCACCGGTCTTCGGGTCCAGGCAGCCGAGCGAGCCCTGGTACATCGTGTCGAACCAGATCTTCCCGGTATGGTCGAACTCGATGCTCAGGAGCCCGGTTGGCGCCTTCTCCTTGAATTTCCTGATCGGATATTCGGTGAGCTTCAGCGTCTTCGGATTGAACTTGCCGATGAACATCTCGCCGAAGTCGGTGTACCAGACGTTGCCTTCCTTATCGACCAGGATGTCATGCGGTTCGGTTGTCGGCCGCACCATATCGTATTCGGTAACAACGGCGCGCGTATCGCGACCCTTCGGGCGCGCCAGCGTCTTGAGCTCGTACGCCCAATGGTCCGCGGAGCTCAGATTTATGGTGGCGAGATAGTTCGCAAGCTTGCGGTACTGCTCCGGCTGGCCGGCCCGAGCCCGGTCCAGCATGGGCTGCGGCTTGATCGGCTGACTCACGGCGCCGTAGCCCTGCATGCGAGAGATGACGTGCGTCCATTCATCGGAATCGTGCGTCGAGCGCATGACGCGTTCCAGCGTGTGGCAACCGGTACAATTGAGCAGCCCGGACTTTTCCTCTTCGCTGCCGGGAATGCTCATCATCCACTCGGCATTTGTGAGCTGACCGGCAAGGTTCCTGGTCTTCTTGAGCTTGATATCGCTCGTGGTGGTCTTCTCGGCCTCCAAGACCGCCTTGGTCGGAACATCGATGTCATAGCCTACGGCGCGGATGCTGATCGTATATTCGCCCGGGATCAGGCGGTTCTGCGGAAAGGCGTAGTGTCCTTGCGCGTCGGTTGTTACGCTCACCCGGACGATTGAGCCGGGCTGTGCCGCGGTGACGACGACACCTTCCATGTTTCCTTCAGCTTCAGAGCTCACCGTACCAGTCAGCGCCGGTTCGTCTTGCGCCCAAACCAGTTGACCTTCGAGGGCAAACAGCAGTGCCGCGGCACTGACCGTGAGCGTCATTATCAGTCTGCTTTTCATGGTTTTCATCCCGGCGAGGCTGAGTTGAAGCTTGACTTAATGGGATCGCGATTGATCGAGGGCAATTGGCCGGCCGGCATGGTGACTCTGCTTACGGGGTAAATACAAGCCCCCATTCCCGCTTTGCGCCTCGATTGTCGGCCGCCGCGAAGGGCGGCGTAGCGGACTTGCACCAGCCAAATCGCGCCATTCTCGCAGTTATGAGATTGATTGCGGCCCCTAATTCTCGGCCCGCGATCGTATGTAGGCCCATATCTGGTCGATTTCCTCATCAGCGATCATGCCAGCGCACGCCGGCATCTGGCCCTTGCCGTCCCGGACGATTGCGTCGAAGCGCGCACGCTGGTCTGCATGGAGCAGCTTGAGGTCCGGTGCGGCGCCGGTCGCCATCAGTCTTTCGCCATGGCACTGCGCGCAATGCTCCGCGTAGACTTCCCGGCCGCTGTCGGCTGCAGACTGGGCTCGCGCCGGCGCGATATGGGCAAGCACGGCGGCGCCGGCGAGAAAGCCGATGCGCAGGATGTCATGCATGTGAACGGGTACCCTTGTATCGGCCCATACTCTCGACCGAGAGGCCTCGGCCGGCGTGCGAAGGGCCATGACATCCCTGTTACGGGCCGAACGTCACGCTCATGGAAGCGCGAAAACGAAAATCGAGTTATGTCCCCGCACGGCCTTTGGCATGCTCTTCTGGGTGAGGCTGAGGGGCCCCGCCGAAACCGATTGACCCTCTCCTGTGAATACCATGACGTACTGCTTGCCGTTCACCGCATAAGTGATCGTGCTGTTCATCACCATGCCGGCGACGATCGTCTCCCAAAGGATCTTTCCGCTCTCGGCATCGAAGGCGCGCAACCTTCTGTTCATGTCGCCCCAAAACAAGAGATCGCCGGCCGTGACCAGCGCGGATCCTTGCCCGGCCTGAGGCTGCGAATACAGGATGCTCATTTCCCCGGTGGACATGTCGATCCTGGCAATATTCATGAACTTGCTGGGGTCGATGCCCGGCCGCATCACGCCGGTACGCGGTCCCCAGCCGACCCTGGTCTTGAGATTTGCCGTCATCGACAGGCATTGGTCCTGGAACGGAACATAGATCGAGTTCCTCCCGGGATGATAGGCGATCGACCACAGTCCTCGTGTGTTGTGGTAGCAGCCGAGAATCTTGTCGCCATCCTTCTTGAACAGCTTGGCCGTGTTGACGCTCGTCGCCCCGGTCTTGAGGTCAATGGCGCCCATGTTGATATTGGGATCGTCGAAGGGAAACGGATGCCCCCACAGGAAGCGCCCCGATTCCCGATCGAGCACGAACATGCCGCCGCCTTCGCCGACTGTCACGATGACCTCGCGCTCTCCCTCATCGTTTGGCGGAATGGCGGTACTGATCCACTTGACGCGCCTGGGATCGGGATGGACGCGCGTCTTGATCAGCATGCGCTCCTGGTTGTGGTCCGCGTCCCAGTCGTCACCGGGAAGCTCCTGGTAGTACCAGGCGAGCTTGCCGGTCGCGACATCAAGAGCGAGGGTGGAGTTGCTGTAGAGGTTCACGGGCGCGGTGAACGGCACAGCATCGTAGCGCCCGTGCCGGCTCAACCTGGTATAGGGATCCGGATTGGCAACGCCCCAGTAGAGCAGCTTGCGCTGGGGGTCATAGGAGCCGGGTAGACCCCAGGGACTGGCGGCGCGCTGCTCCACCGGCATGTCGGCCCAGGTATCGCCGCCGGGTTCGCCGGGAGCCGCGGTGGTGTAGAAACGCCAGACTTCCGCGCCGGTGCGGGCATCATGCGCCGCGATGAAGCATTTTGACCTCACGTCCTGAATACAGGTCCGGTTGGTGATGACCTTTCCGTCGGCGACGAGGATGCCGCCCGCGGTCTGGCCGCCATCGTCAACCTTGGTTTCCCATCGCAGCTTGCCGGTCGCCGCATCGAGCGCGAGCAGGAAGCCGTCTGGGGCGGCAAAGTAGATCATGTCCTCGTAGATGCCGAGGCTCTTGTTGCGCGCCGCGCGCGGATTGGCCGACTGCGGATACTCGCGCGCATATTCCCAGATCAGATCGCCGTTGGTTGCATCGACTGCCTGAATGCTGGCGCCCGGCGCGAACAGATACATGATGCCACGGTAAACAATCGGCACCGATTCCTGCGTGCCGGCCGGCAGCCCGCGCGACCATGCCATGCGCAACTGGCCCACATTGCTCTTGTTGATCTGGTTGAGCGGACTGTAGCGCTGCTGGTCGAACGTGCGGTTGAGCATCAACCAATCGCCCGGGTCCGGATTGGCCAGGACCTGTTCGGTGACCGGCCTGAAATCCTGGGCTTGCGCAATGGCGAGCGGTGCGAAAGCGCTCAGCAGCGCGATGGCGCAGATGGTTCGCTTAAGCATGCAAGACCTCCCCGTTATCACTATTCTGCGCCCGCAGTCGCGCGTGGCCAGCAGAACCTTTGAAAACTAGAGCAAAACCGGAAAGGAGTGGCAAGCGACGCCGGGGCACAAAGGCGACGCCGAGGCGCATGCTCGGGCTGCGACAGAAACCCTGGATGTATTTGTGCGCGCCGCGGCATCGGTTCGCGGATCTTTGCCGTTGACGCGACAACAATCGGCCGCCTGCGGCCGGACGGACGGCGCAAGCGTGGCCGCGTGACGAAGCGCAGCGCGGCGATGCGACGCAGAGCCAGCCGGCGTCGGCCTCGATAGCGGCTTGATCATCTATTTGAGGACTGGTCAGAAAGCGGACGCCGATTCAAGAGCCCGATCGGGTTGCAGGATGCGGTCAATCCTGCAAAGCGTCCAAAATGGACAATTCTTTGGTTGCCCTGCTCAGAATGCGTCGCACCTGCTGGTAGGTTCGCATGCCGTTAGCAGAATTGAGGGTCGTCTCGTGCAGGTAATAGTGACGGCCCTGGCGATCGATCAGACCCCACCTTTGCAGCTGATCGAGCCTGCGTATGACGGTGGTACGGGGAACGCGCATATAGGCCGCAATCTTGGCAACAGAAAACGGCTTGCCGTCGGTGTCGCCAATCGCCACGCATAAGCCGATGAAGAATGTCTCGAGGCGCGCGCCAAACGGCTCGCTGGCCGGTGCGTAAGCGTCATGCACGCTTCGCATGATATCGATCATCAGGCGGCAGATCACCGTCGCTGTCGCGCGTTTTTGATCACGGGGGCAACGGTCGTGCGCCAATTTCACATCCTGGTTCGGACGGCCGTAATCGCCACCGCGCGCACGATGACCCGGTCGTTGTCCATGAATCGATGCTGCAACCAATTCGCCAGAGGCTCCGGCGCATTCAGTCGTGCGTGCGACGAATTGTTCATGCCGGTGCGTCAAAACAAGTCCGCACAAACGATTTCCGGCCAAAATGGCCGGAAATGTGCGGCCGGTGCACCAATGGGCCTTCGCCCGTGTACTCGACCCGGCAGGGGATGGCAGCAAAAGGGCTTATATTACGTGAACGATCCTAAGCAGCCCGCATCTTCTGGTCTGCTGTGGTCAGTTGCTCAACGGCCGTCTTAAACAGCGTACAGGTGGCCTTGATGTATTGCTCAAACTCGGGTGTATTGGCACGCTCATGCGCGAACACATAAAAGCGCCCTTGCTTGTGCACCCACCCGTGCTTGATCAATGCACGTAAGTGGCGCAGGGTGGTGGACTCCGGCACCCCGAGCTTGCGACCAATGTCGGCCCGCGTAAGAGGCCTGCTTTTGAGCGTACTCAAGAGCACACATGCGCCCGTGACCATCAACGGCCCTGCGTCCGTGAGCCGCATACCGGGGAAGAAAAAATCCCGGCGTGCAGCAATCTGTTGAAGGTAGATCTCGGCGAGTATCCGCGCATTTTTCCTGTAAGGCATCGCTCCATCTCCAGCACGCGCCCCGCCATTCAGGTCTGCCACCCCTGAGGAATGATCGCCACAGAAATGGCCCCCATCCCCCCATAGAACCAGTCGCTTTCCGGGTGGTGCCAGGACCGGTCGAGCAGGTGCAGCAGTATGACGGCCAGAGTTACTCGATGACCTCGTCGGCACGGGCAAGCAGCAATGCCGGAATCGCAAGCCCAAGCGGCTGCGCTGTTTTCAGGTTGATGGCGAGCTCGAACCTCGTGGGTTGCTGCACCGGGATTTCCGCCGGACTGTCGCCCTTGAGGACTCGCGCGAGCTGGAGGGCCACGCCTTGTAAGACATCGGTCCGAAACGGACCGTAAGACATGAGGCCGCCTTCTCTTACAGACTCGCTCCATTGATAGATCGCAGGCAGTCGGCGCGCCGCTGCCTGCTCAATGATGGGCCGCCGCAAGGCATGAAGTGTTGGGGAAGCGAGGACGTTCAGGGCGTCTGCGCCCCAAGCCTCTGCTGCATCGAGTGCCTTATTTAGGGTTTCGTTGCCTGTCACCTCACGCACTTGCAGATTAACGCTGAGGGTTAGAGCTACATTGCGAAGGGTGGGCAGATGAAATTTGCCGGTAGCGGGGTCCCAAAGGACTGCGACGCGAGACACCAAAGGCGCCGCCTCCTTGAGGACTTCGAGCCGTTTCGCGTTGAGCTCCGACGCGAGTATGCTGATTCCAGTCACATTGCCGCCAGGGTGAGCCAGACTCGCCGCGTGTCCTTCCTCGACCAGATCATCGGTGCCGGCGACGATCGGTATGGTCGAGGTCTCCGCCCGGAGCGCCCGAATCGCAACGTCGCCGATCGCAACCATCGCGTCGGGTTTGCGGGCTGCGAGATCGGCGGCCAGAGCCGGAATACGTTCGATATGACCCTCGGCGTAGCGCCACTCAACAAGAATGTCGCGGCCCTCCTCGATTCCCACGTCGTGGAAAGCTTGCGCCACTCGATAGCCGGGATCGGTGGCGGAATAGGGTTCGAGGACGCCGACTTTTGGCAGCTTGGTCGCATTCTGCTGCGCGCGCGCCGCGAGCGGCCATGCCGCCGCGCCGCCGAGCAGCGTGATGAAGTTGCGCCGCCTCACTCGATGACCTCGTCGGCGATTGCGAGCACGCCCGGCGGAAAGGTGATGCCGAGTGTCTTGGCGGTTTTGAGATTGAGAATCAAAGCAAACTTCGTCGGCTGTTGGATGGGCAAGTCGGCCGGCTTTTCGCCTTTGAGGATTCTGCCAGCGTAAACGCCTTGCAGACGGTACGCATCGACCAAGTCCGTCCCATAGGAGATGAGGCCGCCTTCAAGCGCAAATTCTCGCTGCTCATAGATCGTCGGGATTGCCAGACGCGCTACCAGCGACAGGATTTGTGCGCGTCGGCTATAGAAGAACGGATCAGCCCCCACCAGTAACCCAGCGGGTCTTGCTTGCGACATGGTGGAGAAAGCAGCGTCGATGTCATTCGCGGTAGTGGCGCGCAGGAGCAGGATTTCGTGGCCAAGACGCCGGGCTGCCTCTTCGACTTCACGGATGTTGGATTCGCTCGGTGGGTAGTCCGGATTCACCATATAGGTGATCATTGAACGGGCGGCGACTTCGTGCAGCAAGCCGAGTCGCTTGGCTTCCAGCTCTGAGGTGAAGAGATTGATGCCCGTCGCGTTTCCGCCGGGACGGCCAAGGCTTGCGACGAGGCCCATTCCAACAGGATCGGTGCTGACGTTGAAGACGATCGGGATCGTTGCGGTTGCGGCCTTGGCAGCAAGAGCGGAAGGCGGGCCACCACCTGTGACGATCACTGCCACTTGAGCCTGGACCAGATCGGCAGCGAGCGCCGGCAGGCGATCGTAATGGCCCTCTGCCCAGCGATATTCGATCCGCAGGTTCTCGCCCTCCGCATAGCCCATTTCTTTCAGACCACGGCGGAGGCCCGCAACGAGATGCGTCAGCGGCATGGGGGAGGCGACGTGCAAAAACCCGATCACCGGCGTCGCGGGCTGCTGCGCGCGCGCCGCGAGCGGCCACGCAGCGGCGCCGCCGAGTGCCGCGACAAAGTCTCGCCGTCTCATTGCCTTGCCCCGGTTCAATAGAGCAGCATCATAACGGTCTGGGGCCTGTTGTGCATCACAGCAAATCTAGCCGGCCAATGACCGTCGCGGGTCAAGGGTTCGCATAAGCCCAGGCGAGCGCGTCAACCCTTACCGCCGAGATGCTCTGAAACTCGCCGAGATGCTCTGAAACCGGACGCAAATTCAACCCGTGGTGCACCCGGCGAACGGCCAGGCAGTGCCAGGAGGAGGCATTGAAGCTGATTTTATTTGACCTCGCCATAAGACCAGCCGGTGGCTGGCGCATTCGAGGAGGCCGTC
>Ga0306925_10006946_pt1 | contig 10579 bp, 6 predicted proteins | sample flu12Cox44000176_FD_203755 | JGI IMG/M metagenome (GOLD analysis project Ga0306925, IMG submission 203755) | Lab enrichment of tropical soil microbial communities from Luquillo Experimental Forest, Puerto Rico - flux8day.12C.oxic.44.000.176 (v2)... | ecosystem: Environmental > Terrestrial > Soil... | reverse complement strand
TACCCGGAGTTTCTACCACGCTCTCAACATCTACACATTAACGATAAATTTCAACGGGACTGCGTTGTTTAGAAAGATCACCGGAACCCAGTAGTGGGGTGAAGCTTTGCATTCTTTTAGACGTTCCCAGCGGTGGAGGCGGGAACAGATCGGAATAATTTCTTCATTGATCGCGCTGGCTCTGGCCGCCTTGTGGCCGCAGGAGGTAAGTGCAGGAGGCGAGACGCCGACGCGCACAGAGGCTGCTTCTCCGCCTCGCGTGGCGGCCTTCTATGCCGACCTGCGACTCAGCTTTGAGGTCAACCAGGGACAGACAGACCCGAGCGTGAAGTATCTGGCTCACGGCCCGGGCTACACGCTGTGGCTCACCGCTGACCAGGCGGTGCTCGCCCTGGGTTCCTCCGCCCAGCCCTCCACCACTTCTTTGCCCGTAGTGCGCCTGGAACTGGTGGGTTCCGACGCCGCTCCCCGCGTCTCAGGCGAGCAGCCGCTGCCCGGCGAGAGCAACTACTTCCTGGGCAACAACCCTCAGGCTTGGCACACCAGGATCCCGACCTTCGCCCAAGTGCGCTACAGGAACGTGTATCGCGGTGTGGACCTGATCTATTACGGCCGCCAGGGGCAACTGGAATACGATTTCGTGGTTCAGCCGGGAGCCGACCCTAGCTCCATCCAGTTCGCGATCAATTCGGATGAAAAAGTAGGCAATCGGCAGAAGCCAGTCGGCGGTGCGATGGAAGGGCAAGATCCCGCGCCTGCAGGTCAATCGGCAATCGACAATCGCAAATCGTCAACCTCAGGGCCCCTACGGATCGACGGGAATGGAGATCTAGTCGTGGGTATCGAGGGGGGTGAAGTCATTTTCCACAAACCACTCGTGTATCAACCGGGAACGGACTACGAGCCAACAACCAACAACCGGAAACCAAGAAATAATCCCAAGAAAGTTATTGACGGCCACTACGTACTCAAAGGCCGCCGCGTAACCTTCGCAGTTGGCAGCTACGACCGCCGGCAGCCTTTGGTGATCGACCCGGTGCTGAGCTATTCCACTTATTTGGGTGGGTCGGGGCCGGACGTTGCCTACGGCATCGCTGTCGATAGCTCTGGCAACGCCTATATCACGGGTTCGACCTCATCCGTCAATTTCCCCATCGTATCCGCTGAGCAGCCAACCTATGCCGGCAACGGCGATGCGTTTGTGGTGAAGCTGAACGCTACCGGATCGGGGATACTCTACTCCACTTACCTTGGAGGCAGCGGCCCAGATACCGGATTCGCGATCGCCATCGATTCCTCCGGCGACGCTTACGTAGCCGGCAGCACCTCCTCAGTTGCCTTTCCAACGGTAAACGCGTTTCAGCTTGTTTATGGAGGCCCGGGCGCAACCCAAACCGGCTACGTTCCTCAGTCGAACGGATTCATTGCCAAGTTGAACCCTCAGGGTAATAAGCTGCTCTATTCCTCTTACCTGGGAGGTAGCACTTCACCCGGAGGCAGGCCTGCCGACTCCATTCAGGCGATAGCAATAGATTCCTCCGGCGCTGCTTATGTGACGGGTTCAGAACAGTCCACGGATTTCCCTACCGTCAATCCTCTTCAAATTGGAAATAACGGCGCCTCAGACGCCTTCGTAACCAAGGTCAACCCATCCGGCAATGCTCTGGACTATTCCACTTTCTTGGGAGGCTCGGGCGCCGACGTCGGCAGGGCCATCGCGGTAGACGGGTCCGGCGACGCATTCCTGGCTGGGTACACGCTCTCCAGCAACTTTCCGACTCAAAATGCCTTCCAAGGCACGAATCCAGCGGCCACCAACGCCCACTGCTTTGTGACGGAACTCAACCCTGCCGGCACGTCGCTCGTGTTCTCCACGTATTTCGGGGGCACCGGGCAGGACCGGGCGTTCGGGATTGCCCTGGATTCCCAGGGCAACATCTACCTGGCCGGCGACACAACCTCAACGGATTTTCCGATTACTGCCAACGCGTTTCAGAGCATGAATCAGGGCCAAGGTGATGCCTTCGTGAGTAAGCTGAACCCTTTAACAAGCCCCCTCTCCGTGGTTTACTCGACGTTCCTGGGAGGGAGCGCGGCAGACCAGGCAACTTCGATTGCCGTTGACGCCAAAAATAACGCATACCTAGCTGGCTTCACCTCGTCTCCCAACTTCCCGACCCTGGACCCGCTTCAGGCCAGGCTGGGGATCTCCGGCGCAAGCGCTTGCACCTCAGGTATTTGCCCTGACGCATTCGTCAGCGCCTTTAACACTTCCGGAACTGCCCTGTACTCGACATACTTAGGGGGAAGCGGTGCGGACCTCGGTCAGGCGATCGCCGTTGACTCTAGCGGGGACGCGTATGTCGCCGGTAGTACCACTTCTTTGAACTTTCCTGCCATTCTCGGCGCGTTGCAGGGAACCCTCGTAGCGACGGGCACAAACAGCAACGCCTTCGTTGCCAAGGTCAGCCCGGTCGACGACCCTGGGGTTGCGATCACGCCCCAGCAGCTCAACTTCGGCAATCAGGCTCTCAACACCACTAGCAATCCCCAAACGATGATTCTCATCAACGCCGGTAGCGCGGCATTGTCCATCACGAGCATCGAGGCGGGACCGAATTTCGGGGCTACGGACGATTGTGGCACGCTGTTGCCGCCCGAGGGCGGGAACTGCACCATTCAGGTTACTTTCACACCTACCACACTGGGCAGCACAACCGATCAGATCACCATCAATGACAGTGCCGCCGGCAGCCCCCATCGTGTCGTTGTGACCGGAACCGGAGTCGCCTCAGCGGCAGGGTCCTTGACGCTGTCACCCAGCAGCGTGTCCTTTCCCCCGCAGGTGGTGGGCGTGACCAGCCCTCCGCAGGTCGTCCGGCTCTCCAACACCAGCTCGGCTGCCGTGACCCTTACGGCGCCCATCAGCGTGAGCGGGGACTTCTTCCAAACTAACAACTGCGGCTCAACTCCGAGCGTGCTCGAGGTGGGAGCTAGTTGCGCGATTACTGTCTTTTTCACTCCCACGACGTCGGGAAGCCGCTCGGGCACGTTGAGTATCACCGCCAACACCGGCGCGCAGAGCGTTGCCCTCGCGGGAGCTGGAAACCCTGTCTTTACGCTCTCAGCCAGCGCCAGATCTACAACCATTATAGTCGGAACCACCACTGCCACTTTCACGGTCAGCGCATCGGCGCCAAGCTCCTTCACGAGCTATATCGTCCTTTCCTGTGCCTCGGGCGCGACCTGCACCTTCAATCCCACGTCAATTGTGGCCGGCCAAAGTAGCACTATGACCGTTACCGGTCTCTCCGCCGCCACCACCAATCCCTTCAACTTCACAGTAACCGGAACGGCGCAGACGCAGACCTCGAGCGTAGCGCTCACCGTGTTTCTCGAGGACTTCTCGGTTAGAGTGACACCTGTTCTCGCTAATGTTGTCGCCGGCCAGTCGGTTACCTATACGATTACAGTAACTCCGATCAACGGATTCAACCAGGTGGTGCAACTTGGCGTCAGCGGTATGCCCCAGGCGACGACCGCCACGTTGTCACCTCCGGCGGTGACGGTGCCCGGAACCGCACCGGTCACCGCGTTGGCGACGTTGACCACAACAGTGCAGACTACGCGGCTCTGGTGGCCTTTCTCCAATGGTCGTGTACACCCACGTTCGCCCGTCTTCGGGATTCTTCCTTGGGTGCTCTCTCTGGCAGCTCTTCTGGGAGTGTTGGTTGTGTCCGCTACCGGGTGGATGCCAACTCGCAAACGCGCTGCGGCTGCCGCGTGCCTGGCGATGCTGCTTTTCTTCGCAGCCCTGCAGATCTCCTGCAACAATTATCCTACCCAATCCCCCGTGACCCAAGCGATCACCGGGACCCCCTACGGAACTTTTACGCTCACGGTATCGGGTCAGCTGGGTATCAACCACAGCGTGTTACATACAACTACGATGAATCTTTCGGTTGGGCCTTAGGAGGAGATGCGAGTGACTCATTCAGCCAGCTTTCCAGACCCCGCGCTCAGAAAAGCCCGGCGTACCCGGGCCACAGAAGGCGTGAAAAAATCGCGGCCTGACCGTCGGCGATGGGTGGAGCGGCTTTGCCGCCTGCTGTGCGGAAAGCCTCCGGCTTTCCGGGAAGCTGCCGGGCCTGAAGAACTTACGGTTTTTCTCTTGTTGGCCGCTGGGCCGGAAAGGCTGAGCCTTTCTCCCGAGACCCGGTCGGGACGAGGCGCACAGCAGGCGGCAAAGCCGCGATTTTTTCACACCTTCACAGGTGCTGAGCTCCAGACCATGAACCTGCGGGGAGGTAGCGCTAGAAGTGCAGAGGCTGGAACACGGTTCGGCGCTCGGGTAAGAAGCATCGGCCTCTGCTTTCTGATGCTGGCTCTGGCAGCCTTGTGGCCGCAAGGGGCAAGTGCGGAGGGCGAGACGCCGGTACGCACAGAGGTTGCTTCTCCCTCTCGGGTGGCGGCACTCTACGCCCACTTGCCGCTTAGCTTTGAAATCAACCAGGGACAGACAGACCCCAGCGTGAAGTATCTGGCTCACGGCCCGGGCTACACCCTGTGGCTCACTGCCGACCAGGCCGTGTTCGCCCTGCGTTCCTCCGCCCAGCCCTCCACCACTCCTTTGCCGGTGGTGCGCCTCAAACTGGTGGGTTCTGACGCCGCTCCCCGCGTCTGGGGCGAGCAGCCGCTGCCCGGCCGGATTAACTACTTCCTGGGCAACAACCCTCAGGCTTGGCACACCGGGATCCCGACCTTCGCCCAGGTGCGCTACGGTAGCGTGTATCGGGGTGTGGACCTGGTGTATTACGGCCGCCAGGGTGAGTTGGAGTATGACTTCGAACTGGCGGCGGGAGCCGACCCGCGCCATATCCACCTGGGGGTGGAAGGAGCCGAGCGCCTGGAACTGACGCCGGGGGGCGATCTGCTGCTGCACGTAGCGGGAGGCGAGGTGCGGCTCCAGCGGCCCGTTGCATACCAGAGGGTGGGGCTAGAGCGGCGCAGCGTAGCCGTGCGCTATGTGCTGGGACCAGCGGGACCTGATCTGGGGGTGAAAGACTCGCGCTCGCCGGATGTGCGGGCGAGACGCCTGCGCTCCCAGGAGGTCGGTTTCGCAGTTGGCAGCTACGACCGCCTGCAGCCTTTAGTGATCGACCCGGTGCTAAGCTACGCCACCTACTTAGGTGGGACGGGCGGCGACGTTGCCTATGCCATCGCCGTCGATAGCTCCGGTAACGCCTATGTTACGGGTCAGACCTTTTCGACGGACTTTCCGACGGCTCCGACAACGCCTGCCCCCTTCCAGTCCGCCAACAAGGGCAACGGCGACGTCTTTGTGACCAAGCTCAATTCCAGCGGTTCCTCCAGCGGCTCCGGGCTTGCGTATTCCACCTATCTCGGGGGCACGGGCGCGGACGCAGGGTATGGAATTGCCGTGTTAAATGGGGATGCCTTCATTACGGGAACCACGAGTTCATTGGATTTCCCCGTGGCGCCCACCGTGGCGCCTACTGCCTTCCAAACGACTTACGGAGGTGACGGGGACGCTTTCATCACCCAGCTCAACAGTACAGGCGATAAGCTGACTTACTCTTCCTATCTGGGTGGCCGGGGCCCTGAGGTCGGCCAAGCCGTTGCGGTGGACTCGATGGGCAATGCCTACGTTACGGGATACACTCAGTCGTCCGATTTCCCCACGGTCGGCCCATTCCAGCCGACGACAGGAGGAGGCCAGGACGCTTTTGTGGCCAAGGTCAATTTCGGCGGCACGGAATTGCTGTATTCAACTTACCTGGGAGGAAGCAACGCTGACACGGGTCAGGCTATTCGGGTTGACAACTCGGAAATGCCTAATGCCTACGTTGCGGGTTTCACCTTCTCCACCGACTTCCCCACAAAAAACGCCACTCAGACGCCTTCGTAGCTGTGTTGGACTCCGCCGGCTCCGCCCTGGTCTTCTCCACGTACCTGGGTGGCAGTAGTGACGACCGGGCCTTTGGTATCGCTCTGGATTCCTCCGGAGGTATCTACGTCACGGGCCAAAGTCTTTCTGCAGACTTCCCCACTACGTCCGGCTCCTTGCAAACCGTCAATCACGGCGCCCCACCGGGTAGTACCGCGGGCGATGCCTTCGCGACGAAGTTCAATCCCAGCGGAGCCGGCTTGAGTTACTCCACATTTATTGGAGGTAGTGGTGCCGACCAAGGCAACGGTATTGCTGTGGACTCTTTGGGCGAAGCCTTTATCACCGGTTTCACCCAGTCCAGTCCGGGTCCGCCTGCGGGCTTTCCCATTTTGGACGCCGTGCAATCGGACATTGACCTAGGCCTTGGGGGTTCCTGTAAGGGAAATCTCTGCTCGGATGCCTTTGTCACGAAATTAAACGCCTCGGGTAACGGGCTGGTTTACTCGACCTACTTGGGCGGCAGCGGGGCGGATTCCGGCCGGGGAATCGCCCTTGATTCAACGGGGGATCCCTACGTCGCTGGCGACACGCAATCCACCGACTTTCCCGCCATTGCCGGAGCGTACCAGGGAGTGCTAAAAGGTACGGCGGGCAACGCGTTTGTCGCTAAAATCGACAAAGCCGACTCCCCCAACATTGCCGTTGCACCTGCCGCGCTGAATTTCGGGAATCAAGCCCTGAGCGTGCCGAGCACGACGCAGACCATGACGGTGGTCAACGCAGGGACCGCGCCTCTGACGATCACCGAGATAACCAGCAGCGAAACCCAGTATACCGAGACTAGTGACTGCGTCGCTACGCTGAATGCGGGCGGTGGTACCTGCAAGATAAATGTGACGTTCACTCCCACTGCCACAGGTGCCCTTGGCGCCACACTCTCGATAACCGATAACGCTGCCAGCAGCCCGCAATCATTTAACTTGAGCGGCACGGGCGTCACGGCGGGCACGGCCGTAACGCTCACGCCCACGAGCCTCTCGTTCTCTAATCAGGCGGTGGGTACCACGAGCAGCCCGCAGACCGTGACGATAACCAACACGGGTACAGCGGTCCTTACTATTACGAGTATCACCACCAGTGGCGACTTTCTCCAGACCAACACATGTGCGGCAGCGCCATTGAACAACCTACTCAACCCGATGCAAAGCTGTACGGCGAGCGTGACTTTCGCCCCAACCGCAAGCGGAGCCCGTAGCGGCGCACTGAGCATCTCGGATAACGCCACCGGGAGCCCCCAAACGGTGGCTCTCTCCGGGGCCAGTACTGCCCAATTCAGTCTCACTTCCTCCTCACCGATGACCACAACGCTGGTCGGCTCGACTTCGGTGAACATTCCCATATCGGCGTCCGGCACGAACTTTACCGGGTCCATCACTCTCTCCTGCTCCGCATCCGGCCAAACGTGTACCTTCAATCCGGCGAGTATCCTCGTCGGTCAGACCAGCACGGTCACCGTCACTGGCCTCAGTGCGAGCACTCCGAGCCCCTTTAATTTCACGGTTATCGGAACAAGCGGCTCGCAGGTTGCCACGCTCTCGCTCACCATTTTGTTCCAGGATTACTCGCTCTCCGCGACGCCCTTGCTGAACACCATCACGGCCGGTTCGCCGGCGACTTACACGATTATCGTTACGCCGCTCAACGGCTTCAACGGGCAAGTTAATCTCTCGTGCACCGGTCAGCCGCCGGGTTCAACCTGCGCGTTCTCTTCGACGAGCGTGACGCCGAACGGGACGTCGCCTAAGAGCGTATCGGTGACTATCAACACCACCTTGACGTCATCGTGGCCACGGGGATCGGGGCGCGGACCAACGGGCAAATGGCCGCTCTCTCCCATTATTGGGCTCATTATCGGGATCGTGGGTCTCGCTGCCCTTTGGCGCTTCCTCCCCATACCTGAGCGGCTGCCTGCCCTCGCTGGCGGCGGCTTCAAACACTGGTTCTCCTTGCCGAGGCTCGCGGCAGGCCTTATGCTCGCGCTGCTCCTCCTTGCAGGTTGCCGTTCCGCCAACTTGTCCCCGACTGGCACCCCCACCGGCAACTACTCAATTACCATCAACGGCACTTTGAATTCCAACACCGCCGTCGTCCGCACCACGATCATCACTCTCGCGGTGGAGTGCCCGCCCAATGCTACATGCCCTTAGTTTGGCGGGGTGCCAAGGCGGTGGCCTTATTCCATGCTCGCCGGTGATGTGATCTCTTCAACGACAAGGCCCATGAAGGAGGCATAAACAAACGCTAAGGATTTCGTAATGGCGAGAATAAACGTAGCAGCAAGTGTAGCGCACGGCTCGCAGTTCAAGCCCTGCGGTTCTTCGAGGTCTTTTGTCTTCCCCGGAACAGACGCCACCGGCACGCCCTAATGTGCACGGCGCGGAAAGAAAAGGCAACGCTAGAGGGTTGCAATTCGAACCCGAAAACCGCAGGGTTACAAGTCGAACCCTGCACTACACCAACATCATGTCGCGTCTGCGCTGATTGCAGGTGTTCGTCATAGGGATGCGGTCCTTCCAACAACGGTAAGGGATGCGAATCCATTTTGAAGGCCAGGGCGCTGGAGGGCATCATGAACTGCACCGCTCCCTCTCGACTTGCATCTTGATAATAGCCGTGTCTTCTGAAAGTCGGTTGCTCAGCGCTAGAAATAGACAAGTATGGAAAAATCGAGAAAGTTCTCGGTGTGCCGAAGATCGGGAGCCCACCCTGGCACAGGTACCGCCGGGTTACCGTTATTGCCGCCGGGACCAGACCAGTACGGCACACTTGCATGGCGATGATCAAACTCGGAGCGAAAAGTAATGTACTGGCTGGGCATATAATCAAAGGTTACAGAAGCGTCCCAGGCTTTAAACGGGTCCCCGGGATTCTCCGTAAAGTAAGGCGTTCCTGTAATGGCGGTGGCTCCGTTGATGGGTGGTAGCAGCACGAGATAGCGGCCCGGATTGTTGATCTGGCCGCCGCCGAGCGTCAAGTGCGGGGTCATTCTTGGCGAGTGCCGAGGGCCACTATTCGGGTGGTGTCCTAATTCGAAACTCCTAGGTGAAAGGGACGGTCGAAGGTCCAGATCAATGCGAATATCAGCAGGTGCTGGGTGGGCGTCAGAGCCACTACTCCGGGCTGGATCTCAGCACCGCTGAAGAATCCTCCGCCCTTTCCTCGGGAGTCGTCGTAGCCGTACTCCAGGCGCAGGATGGCTGTGCTTCGCCGGTACGGAATGCGGTACTCGAGCGTGCTCGTCAGGGCTTTCACTAACTGTGGCGAGCCCGTCCAGCGGCCGTCACGGTCCCAGCAAAACTCGGGGCGGACCGTCACACTCCAGCGCTGGTTGAAGGCCCAGTGCGCGGGGAGCTGAGCCGCCATCCAGAGGGCGCGCGGGCTTCCGGGAACGGCGACATTTTCTGTTCCCACCTGATATTCAAGCGCCGTCGTCAATCGCTCTCCCTTACGCTCGGCAATGCTGTCGGAAAAGAAGCGCCAGAATTTAAGTGAGGTGTCAGACTGGTGCGGACCGTAAAGGAGGGTCTCTTTCAGGATGAGATGGTCGGTCGCCTTGTAAGCAAGCTGTCCACCCGAACTCGGGACGTTGTTCGCGTGCGCCAGGTGCCAATATCCGCTGATCACGAAGAGGGCGCCCGCGAGTTTCGGGGTCAGAGGATAGCTGCCGCTCACACCGAACATAAGATAAGGCGTGTAGTCAGCGCCCCACGAACGGGTATAGTTGAAGTTGTCCTTGGCGTAAAGCGAATCGTACCCGATGAAACTATTGAAGATTCCGGCTTGCACCATGAGTCCCTTACCGACGGGTGCGAGATACGACACGTTGGCCAGTCCCAGGTGGCGGAGCCATTTGGAGCCATCGAGGTTGGGAGCCGTCGCAGAAAATCCGAAACCTTCGGAATCTTTTCCGCCCTGTATGCCGAACTGCATGCCCCAACGAGACTGCTCCGACGAGTCCTTGTTGAGAAAGAGGCCCGCCATATTGAGCTCCGGCTCATCAACATACGAGGCGGTGCTACGACTTCGGAACAAGTGGTTGGCGGGATGATTGAAATCGAGCAGGTAGGCGAAATCGGCGAAGCCGTTGTAATGCCAGAGACTCTTCGCCGGCGATATCTGCGGCCCTGCAGACGGTAATTGGTCAGCGTCCGGGAGCCGTGAAGGGGCCGGCTTCACCGGCCGCTGCTCTTCTTCGGGCTTGCCGGCTTCCTCGGCGTCGACTGCCGGCCTTGCCTCTGGCATGAGTGGCACGGAAGGCGCCATGGGCTCTGCAGCGCCGTGCGGGTTTACGATCACCAGCACGGCCAGGAATAAGACGCTTCGCTGAGTAAGACCCGTCACTGTCATCTTTGGCTCCGGCGCAAGCGGTGTGCCGATCCTCTCCCTTTTTCGCGAAATTCATCACGCGGCTACCAGAACCGGCCTTCGAATCCTGCTTTAGTGGCCGTCAAGCGATAGTGTCCTGGTCTGAGGTTCTCAACCACGACGGCACCTTCGTCATTACTGACAACGGTCCGTTCAGTGTTTTCGTCCACCGTGTGGACCACCACCTGCACGTGCGCAAGTAGCAGGCCGTCAAGGTCCCGCGTTATACCCCGAATTGCGCCT
>Ga0306925_10006943_pt1 | contig 10580 bp, 10 predicted proteins | sample flu12Cox44000176_FD_203755 | JGI IMG/M metagenome (GOLD analysis project Ga0306925, IMG submission 203755) | Lab enrichment of tropical soil microbial communities from Luquillo Experimental Forest, Puerto Rico - flux8day.12C.oxic.44.000.176 (v2)... | ecosystem: Environmental > Terrestrial >... | reverse complement strand
CCCCATCCCGGTCGGCGGTCGAGTGTACGCCGGGGCGCTACATGCGCGCGTACGAGTCGCGGCACCCCGGCGCCGCTCCGGTATGGCACGCCAGGCCGACAGTGCCGCCTGTAGGCTGGTGTCTACGGAGGCCACGGACGGTCGGGCGTCCCGGCGCACGAGGCGCGCGCCTCCAGGGCAAGCGCTGGCGGTGTCGGCTCGGCACACTCACCCGTCGGCTTCTAGTCGAGCCGAAACAACGCGGAGGTCGGCGTTAGCTCGAGTGCAGCAAGCACCGGCTCCTCCTTCCGCGGGAGCAGGCGCGCCTACCAACGCGATCGCCCGGCTGCGTCTGTTCGGAAGGGACAGTGAGCGGGTTGGCTCGCTGGTGGCTGCTTTGCTGGCCGAGCAGAAGACCGCCGAGCCCGGCGATGAGCTTCTCCGATTCGGGGCATGAAAATCCTTCCCGCAGGAATCTCCGGCCCGCCCGCGTACTAGCGGATTACCGGGCACAGGGGATTCTTGTGTGGAGAACGCGGTCGGGCACGCCGGTTTGGACGATGGGCTTCGAGCCCGTGAGATTCGGTGGCGGCCCCTGCGACTTGCCCGGGTGCGCTGCGAGCGCGTATCGGTCTGTCTGGTTCGCCCACTCGCTCTCCATCCCACCCTTAGTACTACAGGCTATGGGAGGTGAGTGGTGGATAAGCGGTTGCTGTCGCGGCCGTTGGGCCGGTGCGTTGGGCTGGATGTGCATCTTGATTTCATCGAGATCGCGATCTGCGAGGAGGGCAAGGTGTTCTCGGCCGGTCGCGTGCCGTCGACCCGGGAGGGATCCAGACGCTGGCTGACAGTCTGTTGCCGACCGACCGGGTCGCGCTCGAGGTGACGGGCAGCTCGTGGGAGATCGTCCGGCTGCTCAAGCCGCATGTGCGTAAGGTCACCGTCGTTTCTCCCGGGGCTACGGGCATCGCGCAGGCGCGGGCGTACCGGCAGCCAGTGCGGCTGGTCCTAGCCCGGTGTCGTCGAGCATTTCCTCGGCGCTGCGGTGGTCAGCCTTTGACCGTCAGCGCCCCACCGGGCGGCGCGGTTGACCACCGACGCAGCATTCGTGCGCACGTGGTTGCGGCTGAACGCGCGCGCGACGTGACGTGAGTCGCGATCGCGTGGCTCAAGTCCGTCTGGGACGTGCGGAGTCGATTTCGTCGGCTACTGCCGCCGCGGGCGCGCTCGATCCGCGCCCGCGGTTTGCGACCAACGGCCCGGGGTTCAGCTCGGGGACGAGCTCGCCACTCGAGGTCTGGGGGCCGGCCGTCTGCTCCAGCTCGCCGTCCACCGGGCCAGGAATGACGGCAGTCGGGGTCGGGGGAGGGCCAGAGACGGCGGCTGCCGCCTCGCGGCTCAAGAAGGCGCCGATCTCCCCGATCGTGCTCATCAGCGGCGCCGGGAACATGATGGTCGAGTTCTTGTCGACGCCAATCTCGACCATCGTCTGGAGGTTGCGTAGCTGGAGCGCGAGGGGGTGGGCCATCATCACGTCAGACGCGCGCCCCAACTCGCCGGCGGCGAGCGCTTCGCCCTGGGCGGCGATGATCTTCGCGCGCTTCTCGCGCTCGGCCTCGGCCTGGCGGGCCATCGCCCGCTGCATACCGTCAGGCAACCGAATGTCCTTGAGCTCAACGACGGTTACCTTGACGCCCCACTCTTCGGTCTGAACGTCGAGGATCTCCCGGATGTTCTGGTTGATCTTGTCCGTCTCGGAGAGCGTCTCATCGAGCGTGTGGCGACCAACGACGGCTCGGAGAGTCGTCTGCGCAATCTGGCTAATGGCCGAAGACACGTTTTCGATCGCCACAATCGAGCGGATCGCGTCCTCAATCCGGTAATACGCGACGGCGGAAACGCCGACGCTGACATTGTCGCGAGTGATGATGCCCTGTGACTCGATCGGCAGCGTGACGATCCGCATCGAAACCCGACGAATGCGATTGACCACGGGCATGACAAAGATCAAGCCGGGCCCGCGGACGCCTTCGCCTTCGTTAATGCGACCCAGCCGGAACTGCACTCCGCGCTCGTACTGCTTGATGATATAGAAGCCAAACATGTTTGCCCTTTCTCGCCGGGTTCTCCGGCGCGGAACTCCGCCGCGTGTTGCCGTGCAGCCTCGCCGCGTGTGCGCAGTGGCAGCCATGTGCGAGCATGAAACGTCGCTCCTGTCGGCCATGTGCGGGCGGTCGGCGTCCCCGTGCCGGCCGGACTGTGGCGGGATTCCTACGCGTACGTTGACCGACACCATGATTGTACCGCCGCCCCGGAAACCTCCACGGTCGCCGGCACGGGGTACGGGGTGGTCGGACGATGCCGTCATCCATGCCCGTGGCTGCGCTGCTCTCGACATGCAGCTTCACCGCGCGGGCTTCGAGCCGATGCGAAGCGGGCGCTTGTCGCACTCGACGAGATCATCCTGCAGGAGCTCGGGAATGCCCAGAAGGTCCGTGTCGGGGGGGTCGTTCAGCTGACGGTGCGCATCATGCCCGCCACCAAGAAGCGCACCGGGCGCAACCCGGCGACCGGCGAGGCGATCACGATCGCGGCCAAGCCGGCGAGCGTCGATGTCCGAGCCCGGCCGTTGGCAAAGGCAAAGGCGGCGCTTCCGTCGGTGCAGAAGGCGCGGCGGCGGCTTGCGGCGTCGAACGGACGCGCCCCGCGATAACGGCCAGCTACCTCGGCGGCGCGCCCTTTGACCCTGGTGCTTTCGATGTCCTGTCGGGGGTGGGCGCGTCATCGCTGGCCCAGCGCGCGAGCTTGGCGGTGCAGCGCACCCCGAGGAAGTTGCCGACAACGCAGGGGTCGCTTAGGGTGGTGTCGGCACTGACAGTAAGCATGGTGCGTGCCGACCGAGTGACGGTGAGCCTAACCCGGCGCCGACTCCCGGTGTGCGCGATGAGCGATGCCTTGGAGCCGGTCGAGCGCCCCGGCTGATTTCGCGCGAGCAGCGATTGTCCGTGGGTGGCAGAGGACCGCTGCTCGTACTCCTGGCCGCGGATCAAGCGCGCGATCCCCGCTCGGCGTTGGACGTTCTCGAGCCTTCGAGCCATCCGTCTAGACGGGCGAGCATCCAGTCGCAACGTCGTGCCCGAGGAGGCGTCATTTGTGCAGGCCGACGGCCGCGGTCGTGCTACAACCGCGGAGAGGGAGTTGCAGGATGGGACTGGCAGACACGTCGAGAAGCGGAGCATCGGACTGATGTCTTTGCCCGTGATAGTCGCCGCGGCGGTTGCGATATTCGTGCTCGCGATGGTGGCTGTTGGGGTGCGGGTTCACCGCTCGCGTGCGCGACCGGAGCGACGGGTCACCGAGGCCGACGCGCGGGCCCACGCGTCGCCGCTGACGCGGAGCGTCCTGTCGGTGACCACGCGGTCGCGGCCTGACAGACCGGGCGGCGCCGACACGTAGCGGTCCTTTACGGCGCTAGGTCGCTCGATGACCTCGCGTTCGAAGTTCGAGCTCCGCCCCCACCCGACTGGCGTGAGATGAGTCGGGTCTTGCTCCCGCGAGCCATCACATCTGAGGTGGACGTCGCGCGCGGTGACCCTGAGGCTCGCCGCGCCGACTGCGACAGTGACCGATCCGTTCGTTCCGATCGGCCAATCGCTCACGACAGGATCCGTCGTGTACGCGGGACCAGGGTTCGCGTGTTCAGGCTCGAACCAATATGGCTGGCGAAACACCACTTCGGTGGCCGCTTCGATGAACACCAAACCCGGGCGGTAATACAGCGACCCTCACCCTCACGGGCATTGATTGCCCGCCTTGGGTCGCGCCCATATTGACCTACACGAGAGGTGAACATGCCTGACTTTGTCCAGACCGAGATCAAGGCGATCTAAGGCCAGCTTCGCGTTCTCAAGCACGAGGCGTCGCGGCTGGAGGCGGCACGCGCTGCGCTGACCGGAGGAGCGCGCCGGCGCGGACGGCCAGCCACAAACCGGGCCGCACGGACGCCCGCGCGTCCGGCGAGCCTGCCCACTGCTCGCTCAACCACTCCGCAGCCTCGCCGAGGCGGTAACACGCGCGCCGGCCAGGCGCTCGAGCTCGTTCGCAAGAAGCCCGGGATCACGATTCCCGAGATCGCCAAGGCGATGAAGATCGAGCCCAACTACCTGTACCGCGTCCTGCCGCGGCTGGCCTCAGACGGTCAAGTCAACCGCGACGGCCAAGGGTGGCATCCAGCGTCGGCGACGTCCACTCGTGCGAAGTCGGTGCGCAACGTTATCGCCCGCGGCCGGACTCGGGCCGCGAAGCCCGAGCCGGCGGCCTCGTCTACCCGGGCCGCTCGAACTCGGCGAAGCGGCGAATCGGCACCGGCGACCAACGGCCGCACCGCCCCTGGTGCGACGAAGGCGTCGGTGCTCGCTGCGCTCGTGGGCCGTGAGGCGATGACCGCCGGCCAGGTCGCCACGAAGGCCGGACTCGCACGGCCGACCGTTTCGACCACGCTGTCCAAGCTGGCCAAGACGGGCGAGGTCGAGAAGGCCGAGCGGGGTTACCGGCTCGCATCGGCGCGCTAGAGAGCACAACACACTCAGTGGCCGGCGAGGCCACCGGAGTCTGTCTGGTGAGCCTCGGCCGCTTCTCACTAGCATTGTGTACCTCGCCGACTGCTTCGCAGGGGTGCTCGGCACTGCGCGTGTCATCCGCAGTAGCGACCGCATATGACCGCCAACTGGGAATCCCTACGGTGGGGCCGCTAAAGCCGCGGATCGAGACAAGGCGCTCCGCGAGCATTTGCCGGCCGCGGCGAGCAGAGCTCGTCCGACTTGAGCGAGACCCCACGCCGGCGCGAGCGCCTGCATCTGCTCGCAAGCGACAGTCAAAGCGTGTGCCGAGGCCGGCCCCGCGCCGGCTGCGTATCGCCTGCGGGAACGATCGGCCACGGGCGGTACCCACCGGGGGATGCAGGCACGGGCGGTACCCACCGGGGGATGGATGGTGTTGATCGTGTTCAGGAGCGTCATCGGGCGGCTGCGATCGCGCCACTATCGCGATCAGGAGGGTCTGCCAATCGCGGAGATCGTCCGTCGCCTGGGGGCGCAGAGGCCACGGTCAAGGCCTACCTGTATGACCCGTCGGACGATAACAAAAGGCCTACAGATAGTTCCGCCGGGCAATGCAGGACGGGGCGCTTAGCTCCATGAGTCCCGGTACGAGCGAACGGCGCACGTCGGTCGAGTTCTACGAGGTGCCGGTTCACAGCGTCAGCTGACGAACGTGCCACACCGCTGCCGAGGCCAATGGGCATGGGGTGGGCCGTGGTTCCGCTGGTGCCGCTTACGGCACTGTGACGCGGCGAAGACGGCCACGACCGCTTGGACGCGCCCGTCGTGGTCGGCCACGACGAACATTGGGAAGGGCCACAGCGGGCATCCTGAGGGGTGGCTGCCCGTGCTCATGCTCCTCCCGAGGAATCAGCACGGTCAGTCCTGGCATTCGCGACTGGTCAGTCGCGCCTTCGGTTCTGCATCGGCACGGCAAACGTGTATGCGGCCCGATCGGTGGTCCGTGCTGTTGCGATCGTCCGCGGCGAGCGTCGGATTCAGCGTCGTCGGGCTTGTCGCTCGCTGATCGCGATCCGAAGGCGTGGCCCGGGGCGCCCGCACAGCCGGTACCGCTTGCGCGGTCTCGCGACGCGCGCAGATGCGGCCGGTCTCGTCCGCTGCTCGCTCGGCCGGAAGGCAGGCTTCTCGATACCGCGAGCCGGGGGGCTCCGTCCGGCGTGCACGGGTACCCCTGCTCTCGCTCGCGGTCTGCTCGGTGGCGGTGGGCTCAGTGATTTCGGGGCGGCCATAGGTCGCGGGAGTCAGAGCTGGTGGCAGGTGGGGTCCGCCCGATTGCGGCGGGTTTGTCCGACGATGTTTTTGTAATCCGCGCTCACAAAACGGCTGAGTGCGAGTACTGTGGTACGTGAGCTGGCCCTGCGGCCGGGATTTTCACCCCAAGCCCGAATGCCACCGACGGCCCGCGAGGGCCACGAGGCGAGAGGCCTGGACTACTGGTTTTGACTGCGGGGCTGGCGCGTTGCTCGACGGGCGTTACCCCACCGACCCGGTGGCCTCGTCTGGATCTGGTGGAACGCGCGGGGTTCTGGCCCTCTTCCTTGCGCCGCAGTTGAACAGAGGGATCGGAAGGCGTGAAGACGATGACGCGGACAGAACACGATCGGGTGACGCGTCGCCGCGCCGAGCGGGCTCGTGATCGCGGGTCGCGGCGGGCTTCCTCGGTGATCGATGCCCAGCGAGGCTTGACTGCTCGGGTAGGGCGCGATGCCCGGGTCAAGGCGGGCCCGTCCGGTCCGAGCGATGCCCGCGACGGGTAGCTGGCGCGAACGTACGACTAGTAGGGCCAAGTTCGACTGACATGCGGTGAAATGGGATCGACTTCTGAGCATGACGGCGACGGCGCCTTCCAGTATGGCGACCCGGCTCACCATGGTGGCCGAGGTGTTCCTCGTCGGCAAGTCAGGCGCTGTTGTGAGTAATCGGCGGTTGCCCGTCATCAGCGATCGCCCGTTTGAGCGAGCGGACTGACGCGAAACGCCGCAGATGCCAGGAGCTGATCTCCAGGAGCTGGAAGAGGTCAAGGGTCTGATCGCCCGCGGGCTGCAGATCGGCGTGCTCACATACGCTGAGGTTGCGACCGCCGCGTCCGAGCTTGGTCTTGACGACACCGATCTCGAGGAGTTGCACGAGGTGTTTGAGCGGTGCGAGATCGAGCTGATCGAGGAGATCGACCCGGCCACTGCGGCGGGCGTGATGATGGAACGCGCGCCCGAGAGGCGGACCCGCCGCAAAGCCCCGATGAACCTGGAGCCGGAGGGGACCACGGACGGTCTACAGCTGTTCTTGAAGGGCATCGGCAAGGTGCGGCTGTTGACGGCTCAGGAGGAGGCCGATCTGGCCAGGCGGATCGAGCGGGGCTCGTTCGAGGCCAAGCAGAAGATGGTCGAGTCCAACCTGCGACTGGTCGTCTCGATCGCGAAGAACTACCGCAACCAGGGGTTGCCGTTTCTTGACCTGATCCAGGAGGGCACCATTGGCCTCGTCCGCGCGGCGGAGAAGTTCGACTACCGCCGGGGCTTTAAGTTCTCGACCTATGCCACTTGGTGGATTCGTCAGGCGATCGCCCGTGCGCTGGCAGACAAGGGGCGCACGATCCGGCTCCCGGTCCACGTCGTCGAGAAGCTCAACCGCATTGGCCGCGCCGAGCGCAAGCTCGTGACCGGGCTGGGCCGCGAGCCGACCGTCGAGGAGATCGCCGAGGTCGCCGGGATCGAGCCCGAGGAGGTCGAATCGATCAAGCGCTCCACGCAGGCGCCGATCTCGCTCGAGAAGCCCATAGGCGACGAGGAGCAGTCCGAGTTCGGCCAATTGATCGCCGACGAGCAAGCGGAGTCTCCCTACGAGCACGCCGTGGAGAGTCTCACCAAGGAGGCCCTGCGGGACGCGCTCGAGAATCTCGGCTACCGCGAGCGGCGTGTGCTGGAGCTGCGCTACGGCCTCGGCGGCGAGCACCCGCGCACCCTCGACGAGGTTGGGCGCACGTTCAACGTCACGCGCGAGCGCATCCGCCAAGTCGAACACCACGCGCTCAAGAAGCTCCAAACCCTCCACGAAGCCGAGAAGCTGCGCGACCACGTCGAGATCACTGCAGGCGCTCCGCGGCCCACCGCTCGGCCCCGAACCTAGAACCGAGTCCGGCTGACCGGGCATCCCTCGCCGCGCCGCCGCCAACGACGAGGCAGGACCGCCGCTCAGCCCGCGCCCATCCGGGCCGCGCCGGCGCGCGCCTTGACCCCGGGCATCGCGCTGAGCGATCCCGGGCCAGCGACGCGAGGTTCACGGTCGTCGCGTCTCCCCCAGGGGCGCTCGGCTCGCCGGCACCGTCGTCGCCCAGCACGGCGAGCAGCTTTCGCGCGTGACGGTGGGTGCCGCCGCGGGCTGCGCGTCGTCCGGTGCGACACCGAGGGATCCCAGAATCGGACCGGATCGTTGTTGGAATGAAACGTCGCCGACGCTCGCGGGGGTGCGGCAGCGGACCCCGGGGTAACACATTGGTGGCGCCCACGCGTGACGCCGCACCCTGGTTTGCGAACTCACGTCTTAACACAAAACGACCTCAACGTCCCAAGATCGTCCGGCGGCCCTCGCGCACGATCGGAGTTGGCCGCGCTCTACCTGCAGGTCGCCAACACGCTCGAGCGATCCGCGCAGCTCGCTGAGCAGCACGCCCAGCGCGATCGCGACAACGGGCGGCTGCAGTCGGCCGACGTCGAGCTGGAGTGCGCCGAGCGAGCACGCGCAGCCGCCCGGCGCGGTCGCGCGTTAGCCGCTCAAATGCGCTAGCGACCGCGCGTCGCACTCCGTCGTCACGCGGACCGCGGTCCTGGTGTCACTGGACTGCTATCGCGAGGTTGGCGTGCGAAGCCTCGAACCGTGCTGAGCCGGCCGACCAGTGCGAGCCGGCGGCGCCAGGCGCAGCGTTCGGCATCCCGGTTCACGAGAGTTTCCGGGTGCGCATTGGCGGAGCTGCCGCGAGGGAGCAGCCCGGCAGCGGTCGTCTACGTCCGTGATGTTGGGCGGCTCGGCGGCCTTCGAGCGGGTGTCGACACCTCGCCCGCGAAGGATTACGCTGAAGCTCGAAGGCTCCACTGCTGAGTGTTCGGGCTCTCGCATTCTCCTGTGGCCTAACCCGTAGAGAGCTGGAACGGGAGTTTTGATGGCAGACTCAAGCCGCCCGGGTCCGGGTCGATCTACGTCCGCCGCGGCGGTGAGCGAGCTCAAGAAGGAGATCGCCCGCCGAAACGAGGACGCGCAAAAGGCAGCACGAAAGCTCCGGGCCGAACGCGAAAGGAAGCTGCTCGCGCAACGCCGGGAATGGGATCGCTGATGACGGGTTGCGGCTCGCAACTCCGCTTGAGACCTCGATTCCCGCCTCTCAGTTGATCAAGGGGCATCCCGGGCGCGGACCTTCGGCCCTTGCGTTTTGGCAGGGGTTTCGTGTCCGCGGATGGCCTGCGGTTTCCCCGTGGCTGATCGCAAGGACCTTGAGTTCACCTACTCGCTGACCGATCGCATCATTCGGCTGAGCCTGGGGGAGCTCACCGATTTCAGCGGAGCGAAGTACGACGGTGACTTTTCGCTGACTCTCGAGCAGGCTCAGCGACGCAAACACGAGTACATCGCCGACCAGGTCGGCATCGAGGCCGGACGGCGGGTGCTGGACCTGGGCTGCGGGTGGGGTCCACTGCTGACCTTCATCCGCGACCAGGGCGCGACGGGGGTCGGTGTCACGTTGTCCTCGGCGCAAGTGGCGGCATGCCAGCGGCATGGCCTCGACGTTCACCTCTACGACGCTCGGAACGTGACCCGCGAGCGCTTCGGGCCGTTCGACGCCGTCACGAGCGTCGGCGGCTTCGAGCACTTCTGCTCCCCGGAGGAGTACCAAGCCGGACGCCAGGAGGAGGTCTACCGCGATTTCTTCGCCCGGGTCGCGAGCTTGCTACCCGACGACGGCCGCTTCTACCTGCAAACGATGGTGTGGGGGCGCAACATGATCCCGGCGGATCAGATCGACATCGACGCACTCAAAGGCCTCCCGCCAAGGAACTCCGACACCTGGGTCCTAGCCCTGCTGGGACGCCAGTTCCCCGGCTCGTGGCTTCCCTTCGGCCAGGAACAGATCGTCCGCTGCGCCGACCCTCACTTTCGCCCGTTGGCGAGCACGAGCGGCCGGCTGGACTACATCGAGACGATCCGCCAGTGGAACGCGCGGATCGGCACGCCGAGCTTCAGAAAGACGCTCCTGAAGCTTCGGCTCCTCCCGCGCTGGCTGACCAGCTCAGATTTCCGGCTCGCGTTCACCTCCGGCGTGAGCGCCAACAAGGTCTGCTTCGAGCGGGAACTCCTGGACCACTACAGGCTCGTGTTCCAGAAACAGCGATGAGAAGACGCGTGCGGCGGCGCTCGAGTTCCGCGCGGAGCGGGGCCGCGGCTCGCGTTGTCGCGATGCTTGTGGCAAACCGAAAGCGGGTGCCGGGTCCATGATTCAGTCGGCGCCCCCGGCGTCCAACCCCCTGTCCGGAAAGCGAAGGATGATCGAACATGAGATGGTGCGCCGGTTTGCCGGTACCGCACGTTACGAGGCCGGCTTCGGGAACGACGCTTACGTCGGCGGTCCGCTCGCGGGCGACGGCAGGGGATTCGCGTGGTTGTCCTACTGACCCGGTCTGCGGCACGGAGCAGGGGAGCTTCACGTGATCTCTGTCGGTGTGCCCGATCCGGAAATCAGACGTCGGCGAGCGACTGAACGACGGGGTCGAGGGCGGGCTGTGGGATGCCCGCTGGCATCGACTGATCGTCGCCGCCGGTCAGCGCGTCGCGCGACTGCCCGTGGTGATGGGACGCCTGCTTGCGAGCATCCTTCTTGGTCTGCTTGTCGAGCCGGCGCTCGCGAAGCTTTCGTTCACGGTTGAGCTTGGCCATGGTGGTCTTCTTCTTACCGCTTGATGCCATGCGTGTCCTCCTGCTTTTGGGATCTGGAGC
>Ga0306925_10006942_pt1 | contig 10582 bp, 10 predicted proteins | sample flu12Cox44000176_FD_203755 | JGI IMG/M metagenome (GOLD analysis project Ga0306925, IMG submission 203755) | Lab enrichment of tropical soil microbial communities from Luquillo Experimental Forest, Puerto Rico - flux8day.12C.oxic.44.000.176 (v2)... | ecosystem: Environmental > Terrestrial >... | reverse complement strand
CGAGATGACGCAGCGATAGGCAATGGCCTCAACGCCCGCGGCGCGGGCAACGTCGAAGGCCTTGCCGTAGGCGGGATCGATGTCGCGGGCAAGGGCGAAGCGCTGTGCCGAGCCGATCTGGATGAGAAACAGCATGACCGCGCGATGGCCGGCCGCGCGCATGGCGGCAAGCTCCGTCAGGTGTCTCGCGCCACGGCTGGTGACGGCATCGGGGAATTCCGCCAGTCCGCGCGCGCGCATCAAATGCACGTTCTTGATCTCGAGATAGCAGGGCGGCCGCGCCGGCCCCTCCAGCAGAAAATCGACCCGGGAATTCTCGCCGTATCTGACCTCGCGCCGCACGACAGCATAGCCCGCCAGCTCCGGGATCATGCCGGCGGCAATGGCCTCGCCTGCAAGCGCATTGGGATGGCCGGTATTGATGCCCACGAGCTCGACACCTGCTCCGAGATCGACCTCGATCAGCTCCCAGCTGTGGGGAAGCTTGCGGCTCGCCTTCTCAGACCTCGACAGCCAGACGCGGGCGCCGGGCATGTTGAGCCCGGTCATCGCGCCGGGATTGGCGCAGTGCACGGTCACGGTCTCGCCCGAGGGCAGCACGACATCGGCGAGAAAGCGCTTGTAGCGCCGTACCAGCGTGGCGGGCAGAAGCGGAGCAGCGAAACGCATGTCTTCAGGCCACGAAGCTGCCGCCGCGGTCTTCGTCGATGTGGACGCGGATGATCTCGTCAAACGAGCCTTCGGCCTTGAAGCCGAGCTCGCGGGCGCGGCATGCCTCGATGCGCTGCGGCCAACCCTCGACAATGCGGGCGATGAGGGGATTTTGCTCGCGCCGGATGCGCGTTGCGACCCTTTCGCCTGCGATCCGCCGCAGCGATGCGATCTGCTCTGCCACCGTGCAGCATACCCCCGGCATGGAGAGATTGACGCGCGCGCCGAGCGCACCGCGCGCAAGCGCGGCGGCATGGAGGAGAAATCCAACCGCCGCGCGCGGGCTGGCATGCGTGTGCACGACCGTATCAGGGACCGGAAGCGAGGCTTCCATTCCCGCCAGCGGCTCGCGGATGATGCCGGAGAAGAAGCCGGAAGCGGCGGCGTTCGGCTTGCCCGGCCGCACCACCACGCTGGGCAGCCGTATGCCTATGCCGTCGCAGAAGCCGCGCCGCGTGTAGTCGGCGAGCAGCAGCTCCCCGATCGCTTTCTGCGTGCCGTAGGAGGTCAGCGGTGTGAGATGGAAATCGTCCGGAATGGAATCCGGAAAAGGCGCGCCGAATACCGCGATCGACGATGTGAAGATGAATTTCGGCCGGTAGCCGTCGCCGATGGCGCGGATCGCCTCAAGGAGCGCGCGCATTCCGTCGAGGTTGACGCGGTAGCCTTTCTCGAAATCGATCTCGGCCTCGCCCGATACGATGCCTGCGAGATGGAATACGGCGTGCGGGCGCGACGCAATTGCGCGCGCGGCCTCGCCGGGGGCGGAGAGGTCGGCGGCGACGCGCTCGATCTCACCGGCGGAGCGCGCCGGCGCCTCGGGCTGCACCACGTCGAGAAGCGTGAGCCTCTCGATCGGTTCTCCGTTGAGCTCGCCGTGCGCAGCGAGCTGCTCGCCAAGCTTGCGGCCGATCATGCCGGCCGCGCCGGTGATGAGAACGTGCATTCTCAATCCGTAGCCCGGATCGCGCGCGCTGCGCAATGCGGCAGAAGCAAGAACGCGTGCAGCGTCGTCCGGATGGCGTCAGCGCCTCCAGGTGCGGCGTTTCGCTGCGCTCAATGCAGGTTGCGGCTATCAGCCCAGCAGCTGGATGCAGCCTTCCGGCAATTGCAGCTGCGCGGCCTCCATCCCGGTCGCAGCCACGACATCCTCGACCGTGTAGCCGAATACTTCCTGTCCGAGCAGCCGCCGCTCGAGCTCCTGCTTCGCGTCGCGCTCGCTCATCGCCGATACGGCGTACTGAAGCCGCACCACGTTGCCGTCGCGGCCAGCGAACTTGATCGTCGTCTTGAAGGGCCATTGCATGAGTGCCTCCCGTCCGTCCCTGCCCATTCCATCGCCCAGGTTTTAAGAAAATGTTACGGAGCTTGGTCCCGATCCGCTTGCGACGCCCACGTCATCGAGTGCCGCTCGAGCGCGCCTTGTGGTTGGTGCAAGGATAGTTGGATGGCCCGCGCCGGGATGTGCTGCGGATCACATGATTGCGCTTTTTGCGCGCCAGGGAGGCTTGCCGGCTCGAGACCCCGGTGAAGCCGCTACGCCGCCGCGGAAAGCTTGTAGGTTTTCGGGATGCCGGCGGCAGCGACGCGCCCATGCAGCCTTTCGCCAGGAAGGCCGGTCTTCAGATGCTCTCGTGCCGCAATCAGCCGCGCGAGATCAATGCCGGTGTCAAACCCTTCGGACTCCAGGAGGTACACAAGATCCTCGGTCGACACGTTTCCGACCGATCCCGGCGCGAACGGACATCCGCCGAGCCCCGCAAGCGCTGCATCAAAGCCCCGCACGCCCTCTTCCAGCGCAGCATGAGCATTGGCGAGCGCAGTGCCCATTGTGTCGTGAAGGTGCAGGTTGCCAAATCGATCGGCGCCGATTTCCGATCGCACCGCCTTAACCAGCCGTCTCACCTGCGAAGGAGACGCGTAGCCCAGGGTATCGGCGAGAGCTATGCTGGCCGCTCCTGCCTCGACCAGGGAGGCGGCAAGAGCGATCACATCCTGCTCGGGGACCACGCCTTGCAGGGAGCATCCGAACGCGGTTGATACGCCCGCTTCGATGCGCGGTGCAGGTTCTGCAAGCGTCCTCGCCCAGGCGACGACTTTTGCCACTTCGGCGACCTGGTCGGTACGCGAGCGGCGCACGTTGGACTGGCTGTGCGCTTCGCTCGCAGACACCGGAAGAATGATGCAATGGGCCCCCGCGGTAGCGGCGTTCTGCGCGCCGCGTAAATTCGGTGCGAGCGCGATCACGCGCAATGTGGGATGCTGTGAGCGAACGCAACGCACGACGTCCGACGCGTCCGCCATCTGCGGCAGCGTCGCCGCCGGAACGAAACTGGCAACTTCCATCTCGCGGATGCCGCAGGCGGCCATTGCGCTGATCCAGTCGAGCTTCGCTTGTGTCGGCATCACGGCCTTGGCCATTTGCAGCCCGTCCCGAGGGCCAACCTCTCGCACGAGAACCGTCGGTCTGCTGCCGGAGCGCTCCATCAGTTCCTCCAGGAAGGTCACCGCCGTTTCGCGTCGCTGCTGAAGAAAGCGTTGAGCTCGGCATTGCCGACGACCCCGGCGAAGCTGTCGAACCTGCCGCGCTCGGCGATCTCGCGCGCCGCATGCAGCACCGCGTTCCAGGCCACTCGCGCAAGCGTGCCGCCGACGCTGATGCGGCGCACGCCCATCTCGGCGATATCGGTCACCGAAAAACCGGTTGAGCTCGACATCAGGAGGTTCACCGGCTTGGGAGCAACTGCCTTCACCGTGGCCACGATCTCCTCGCGGGTCTTGATGCCCGGCGAATTAGAGACAATCGGCGCCGGCCTCTGCAAAGGCCTTCAGCCGGCGCACGGTTTCCTCGAGGTCGGGGCGACCGCGCACGAAGCCCTCGGTGCGGGCCGTGAAGACGACGTCGCCCCCGGCCTTGTCGATCGCCGCGCGTGTGGCGCGCACGCGCGCGAGCGCGAGGTCGAAATCGTAAAGCGGCTGGCTTGGATCGCCGGTCGAGTCCTCGATCGAGAGCCCCGCCACTCCGGTCTCGATGCACTGCCGCACGCTCTCGGCGACCGCTTCGGGTGCATCCGCATAGCCGCCCTCGAAATCGGCATTGACCGGCACGTCCGCTGCAGCCGCGATCTCGCGCAGGTGCGCGAGCATCGCCTCGCGCGGCACGGCGCCGTCGGCGAAGCCCTGCGCATGAGCAAAGCCCGAGCTTGTCGTCGCCAGCGCCTTGAAGCCGAGATGCTGGAAGTAGCGCGCAGTGCCGACATTCCAGGGATTGGGGATCACGAAGCATCCAGCCTCGTGCAGCTTGCGGAACGTTTTTCGCTTCTCAGCGGTGGTCGGCATGATGGCGTCTCACTCGAATCGGGTCGGATTGTCTCGCGACGGCACCGGTGTAGGATGCATCGGCCCGCATCCGCGCGCCAGTGTCACGCGGGCATGAGGGAGGGTACGCCATGGCATCGTCTGCGCAGGTGGCCGCGAGCCGCCGCAAATTCCTGCAGTTTCTCGCGGGCAGCCCGCTGCTCGCAGGTGCAGCCTCGCGCGCCTTTGCGGGCGAAGGCGTGACCCCCGGCAGCAAGCTGCCCGACCCGCTCGCCTGGGCGCCGATGCGCACTGACGAGCTGCTCGCTTCCCCCAAGGAGGCAATCAATGTCTTCGACTTCGAGCCAGTCTGCCGCAAGAACGTGCCGCCGGCGCATTTCGGCTACATGGCCTCGGGCATCGATGACGAGGCGACGCTGCGCGCCAATCGCGAAGGTTTCCTGAAATTCCAGCTCCGCCCGCGGCGGCTCGTCGACGTGAGCAAGGCCGACACCAGCGTCGACATCCTCGGCGTACGCTACGATTCGCCGATCGTGCTGGCGCCGGTTGGAGGGCAGAGGTCGTTCCACGCCGACGGCGAGGTGGCCTCGGCACGCGGCGCCAAGGCGGGCAATCACCTTCAGATCCTTTCGACGGCGACCAGCATCGGCATCGAGGAGGTGACCGCCGCGCGCGGCGCGCCGATCTGGTACCAGCTCTACGCCACCAACAAATGGGAGGTGGCGAAAGCCATGGTGACGCGCGCCGAGAAGGCGGGTGCGCTTGCGGTGGCGGTGACCGTCGATCGCGCGAGCGGCCGCAACCAGGAGACCTTCTTCCGCCTGCGGCGCGCCGATACCCGTGATTGCAATGGCTGCCACGACCGCAGCAGCGTGCAGGCGAGCATGCGCAATCGCGCCATGTATCAGGGCATTGATCTCAGCGGCCTTGCCAACACGCAGTCATCTGCCATGACGTGGGAGTTCTTCAAGCGGCTGCGGGATATCACGAAGATGAAAATCCTGGCAAAGGGCATTCTGGCCTGGGAGGACGCGGTACTGGCCGCCGATGCGGGCCTCGACGGCATCATCGTCTCCAATCACGGTGCGCGCAGCGAGGATGCCGGACGCGCCACCATCGATGCGCTGCCGGAGATCGTCGAGGCGGTGCACGGGCGGATTCCGATCCTGGTAGATTCCGGCTTCCGGCGCGGCTCCGACGTGATCAAGGCGCTCTGCATCGGCGCTGCCGCCGTATGCGTCGGTCGGCCCTATATCTGGGGGCTGGGCGCCTTCGGCCAGCCCGGCGTCGAGCGGGCGCTCGAGCTCCTGCGCATCGAGACGCACGACATGATGCAGCAGATGGGCGCGCCATCGGTGAAGCACCTCGTGCCAGCCATGGTGCGCAGGGCATAGGTTGAGGTGTTCCAGCAGTGGATGCACGAGGTGAGGAAATGCTGAAGACGGTTGCCGCGTTCGATCGCATCGGGGAGGAAAATGCGTTTGCCGTGCTGGCGCGCGCAACGCAGCTTGCCGCGACCGGCCGCGACATCATCAATCTTGGCATCGGGCAGCCTGACTTCCGCACCCCCGAGTTCATTGTCGAGGCGGCGGTCAAGGCTCTACGCGACGGTCATCACGGCTACACGCCGGCGGTCGGCATTTTGCCGTTGCGCGAGGCGGTCGCCGCCGACCTGCACCAGCGCTTTGGCGTGACTGTGTCGCCTGACGAGGTCATGATCATGCCCGGCGGCAAACCCACCATGTTCATGTCGATCCTGATGTTCGGCGAGCCCGGCGCCGACATTCTCTATCCCGATCCCGGCTTCCCCATCTACCGCTCCATGATCGAGTACACCGGCGCCCGCCCGATCCCGGTGCCGATCCGGGAGGAGAACGGCTTCGCCTTCTCTGCGGCCGAGACGCTTTCGCTGATCACGCCGCAGACGCGGCTCCTGATTGTCAACTCACCGGCCAACCCGACCGGGGGCGTCACGCCACGCTCTGAGGTGGATGCCCTGGTCGCGGGGCTTGAGAAATTTCCCGATGTCGCGGTGATGTCGGACGAGATTTACGACCACATGGTCTATGACGGCGAGCAGCATGTGTGCCTGTTATCCTATCCGTCCATTCGCGACCGCCTGATCCTGCTCAACGGCTGGTCGAAGACCTACGCCATGACCGGCTGGCGGCTCGGCTACGCGGTGTGGCCGGGCAAGCTTTACGACTATGCGCGGAAGCTTGCGGTCAATTTGCACTCGTGCGTCAACGCGGCCAGCCAATATGCGGGACTCGCCGCGCTGACCGGTCCGCAGGACGAGGTAGCCACCATGGTGTCCGAGTTCGATCGGCGGCGCAAAGTGGTTGTCGAGGGATTAAACGGCCTCTCCGGGGTGAGCTGCGCCACGCCCAAGGGCGCGTTCTACGCCTTCCCGAATATCAGGCGTACGGGCTGGAAGGCGAAGGCGCTGGCCTCTGCGCTCCTCGAGGATGCGGGGGTCGCCATCATCGGTGGGCCCGACTTCGGCATCCTCGGCGAGGGCTACGTGCGGTTGTCGTACGCCAACTCGACCGAGACCATCCGCAGGGCGCTTAGCTGCATGGGGGAATTTCTTCTTTCGCGCAAAGCGGCGTAGCTCGGAGAATCGGGGCGAGACATTGTCTCGCCCCTAGAACGCTACGCTACGGCACGAACGCCACGCTGCTGATTGTGTCAGGCGCGTGCGACCGGAATGGCAACGAACCTCGTCGCGTCCTGCGACTTCAGCCGCATCAGCACGGAACGCTTGCCATCCTTCTTGGCCTCGACCATCGCATTGCGCACGTCGCTCGCGCTTGCGACCTTCTTGCCGCCGACATCGAGGATGACGTCGCCGGTCTTGAAGCCGTGCTCAGAGGCAAGCCCGTTGGGATCGACCTCGGTGACGACCACTCCCTCGGAGCCGCTGCCGGCAACCTGGCCAGCCGGAGCGAGCATCAGTCCGAGCGTCGGGATATCGGCATCACCGGAGCGCGACTGCGGTCCCGCAAGCGCGGCCTCCCGCTCCTTCGGCAGCTCGCCGAGTGTAAGCGAGAAGCTCTTCTCCTCGCCCTTGCGCCAGGCCGTGAGCTTGGCGGTCGAGCCTGGCGCCATGGCTCCAATCTGGCGCGCCAGATCGCGCGCGTCCTTGACCGCATGGCCATTGACCGCCGTGATCACGTCGCCGGCTTCGATGCCCGCCTTGGCGGCAGGGCTGTCCGCCTGCGGCTCGGCAACCAGCGCGCCCTCGCTTGCCTTCAGTCCAAGGCTCTCAGCGATCTCCGCCGTCACCGGCTGGATGTGCACGCCAATCCAGCCGCGGCTCACCACGCCCTTGTCCTTGAGCTGGGCGACCACGGATCTGACCGTATCGGCGGGGATGTCGAAAGCGATGCCGACCGAGCCGCCCGACGGCGAGAAGATCGCCGTGTTGACCCCAATCACATTGCCATCCATGTCGAAGGTCGGACCGCCTGAGTTGCCCTTGTTGACCGGGGCGTCGATCTGCACGAAGTCATCGTACGGGCCGGCGCCGATGTCGCGACCACGGGCCGACACGATGCCGGCGGTCACGGTGCCGCCGAGTCCGAACGGATTGCCGACCGCCACCACCCAGTCGCCGACGCGCGGGGTCCTGTCTGCGAGCTTCACAAACGGGAAGTCGTTGCGGCCATCGACCTTGATCAGTGCAAGATCGGTGCGCGGGTCGGTGCCGATCACTTTGGCGTTGTAGGTTTTGGCATCGTCGGTCGTGATCTCGACGGTCTGGGCCTTGTCGACCACGTGATTGTTGGTCACGGCATAGCCGTCGGCGCTGATGAAGAAGCCCGAGCCCTGTCCGGTCATTGGCTGGTTGTGCGGCATGGGTTTCATGTCCGGCGCCTCGTCGCCAAACGGCAGGCCGAAGCGGCGGAAGAAGCGCTCCATCGGCGAGTTCGGCGCAAACGGGGTCTCGCCCTCGAAGCTCATCATTCGGGCGCCGTCGACCTTGACCCGCACCGAGATCACGGCGGGCTTCACCTTTTCCACGAGGTCGGCGAAGCCGGGCATGCGTTGCGCATTCTCGGCCGCGTAGGCTGAGGAGAAACGCGGCGGCACGATTTGAATGCCGGAGCCGGCGAGAACCGCTCCGGACGCGATTGCGGAAATGGTCGCCAATAACGCGAGGCGGCGCGGCGAGAGAGCGCGTCGGGGTTTGTAAACGGTCGGCAGGTTGGTCACGATGATCACCTCTGTCTGGAAATGGCAGCACCAGTCGGCGCCGCCGCTGGGCCGGCTAGATGCAGAGTGCAGCCTTACCGCGCGGTGGCGGGGGAATTAAACTTTTGAAATCATTCCCTGCATTTTCGTGCGTGGAATTGAGGCGGGAATTCTTGCTGTGCTGTTGCAATTCCGCGCAGGGTGGGCAAAATCTTCACACGAGCCTACGCGTGGGCACGGCACGCGCTGCTAGGTTTTGCCCACGCGGATGGCCACGAGTGAGCGCGCGTTTGCGCACCTCTGGGATTCCGGAAATCGGGCGATGATCACTTCTCGGTTCGTGCTCGCAGCTGCGACGCTGCTCGCATCGATTTCTGCAGGCCGCGCTGGCCCTTGCTCGGACGAGATCGATCGCGTGCAGGTGCGGCTCGACGCAAGGCTCGACGCGATTGCCGGCTCCGGACCATCGGCTCCGGAAAGCGGTGCGGCACTTCGTCACCATCAGCCGACCCCGCAATCGATTGCGGCCGCCGAAGCCAAGCTCCGTGAACTGCCGTCCACAGCCGTGACGGTATTGCGGGCGGCGATGATGCGCGCCCGGGAGGCGGACCGTGGCGGTAAAGCAAGCGAATGCGAAGAGGCGCTTGCCGAGGTACGGCGCACGATCGGCGAGTAGTCCTTAAGAGCGATTTATCCCTTCTGAGTCAGGCGAAAGCCGATCAGCACGATGGCAAAGCCTGCGAGCTCGGCCAGGCCCGGCACTTCGCCGAGTGCCAGAAACCCGATCAGCAGTGTGAAGCCCGGCACCAAGGACGGGAAAACGGCGGCGCGGCCGGCGCCCAGAGTGACAACCGAGCGGGTGAACAGATAGACCGCGCCGGCGCCGGCAAATATCCCCTGCGCCACTGCCTGGATCAGATTCTCGTAGAGCCCGAGCGCGATCATGCGCTCGAAGCCGAAGGCGAGCCAATGGACTGGCAGGTCGACCAGCGCCACCACACTGGTTGCCATCACCGCCCGCATGGGCGTGATGTGCCAGAGCCGCAGCAGCACGCTGAACGTTGCAAACAACAACCCGGCACTGGCGAAGGCGAAATCGCCGAGCAGCCCATGCGTGCCGATGGTGGCAAGCGCCTCACCCCCGATCACGACGAGGCCGATCACGATAACCGCGGCGCCGGCGGCGCGCTGTGCCGGCAGCTTCTCTCCGAGCACCGCCGTTGCCAGCAGGAGCCCGCCGATTGCCGCGCACGAGGGTTGAATGACCGCGCCATGTGCCAACGGTACCAGCAGAAATCCCGCATAGCTCAGATGAGAGAACGGTGGTCCGCCGATGATCGTGAGCAGGATGCCGCGGCCCCAGCCCACTGAGCCGAGATCGGCAAGGCCCGCGCGGGCAATGAGCGGAAGAAAAGCAAAGCCCGCCCATACGAAGCGATGCAGCACGATATCAGCGGGCGAAAACCCGACCAGGATGCCGTGCCGCGCCGCGACGAAGCCCACCGCCCAGAACAGTGCCGCACCGATGCCGCAGGCAATGCCCGCAATCGCAGCCGATCGGTCTATCGGCAGTGCAGTGCCGCCTTGCATGGGGGATCTCGCCATCCGGCCTATGGGGCGGATTAGTTAGCGTAGCGTAATCCGCCACTGCATGCGCGGCGGACTACAGCGCGCACGGGCGCACCTGATCCGCCCTGCGCGTCTGCGCCGCAACATGACAGATATTGCCGTGATAAGTATGGGGAGACTGCATGCATTTCCGATGGAGCAGGGTCTAAAGGGCTAATGGAGTCTCTCGACGCACTCAGCCTGGGCATCCTCCTTGGCGCGCTCCTGGTGCTGCTCGGCATCATGTCGAGCCTCATTGCCATGCGTTTCGGGGCGCCGCTGCTCCTCATATTTCTGATCGTCGGAATGCTTGCAGGCGAGTCTGGGCCGATCGGGCTCCACTTCGACGATGTGCGCTCCGCCTATGTTGTCGGGTCGATTGCGCTTGCGCTCATTCTATTCGACGGCGGCCTGCGCACGCGGTTTGCCACTTTCCGCAGCGTTCTCGCTCCCGCGCTCACACTCGCCACCGCGGGGGTGCTGCTCACCGCAGCGCTGACCGCGCCGATTGCCGCCTTCGTGTTCGACCTGCGCTGGATCGAGGCGCTCCTGGTCGGCGCGGTGGTGGCATCGACCGATGCCGCCGCTGTCTTCTTCCTCATCCACGCGCGCGGATTGCGGCTGCGACCACGGGTGGGGGGGACGCTCGAGGTCGAGTCCGGGAGCAACGATCCGTTCGCGGTCCTGCTCACCCTGCTGCTGGTCGAGTTCCTCACCGTTGGCGACCGATCATGGCAGCATGTGCTTG
>Ga0306925_10006939_pt1 | contig 10583 bp, 11 predicted proteins | sample flu12Cox44000176_FD_203755 | JGI IMG/M metagenome (GOLD analysis project Ga0306925, IMG submission 203755) | Lab enrichment of tropical soil microbial communities from Luquillo Experimental Forest, Puerto Rico - flux8day.12C.oxic.44.000.176 (v2)... | ecosystem: Environmental > Terrestrial >... | reverse complement strand
CGATCACGGCGTCCTCGTCGCCGATAACCTCGCCTCGGCCCTCAGCTTCGATGATTGGATCACCGAGACTTATGTCCAGCGCGCCTATTCCGAAATGGGCCTGAACTACGAAGCTGAGAAGGCAAAGACCGTCGACACGCTCGTGACCAACGCGGGCCGACCGTACGAAATCTGGCATGCGCGCGACGGCATCCTCTCCTATCCGACGATAAGGGCGTTCCTCAAGGCGGTGGCAGAATTCCGGGCGACCGGCGCCAAGCTCAACGCGACCTACGTCTACGACCAGGCAACCGGACTCAAGCTGTTCGGCAAGACCGCGTTCTTTGTCCACAAGTCCGACGGCGACTTCGCGACGTTCCTGCGCAAGGGTGAAGCCGAGGAGTACGCCGGAAAAGTCGGCGGCAAGGTCATCTCGTTCGAGGACGCTGTCGCAAGCTCGGCTTCTTAACCGATCAAACGGTGTTCGAGCGGTGCTGCCCCGGGAGGCGCACTCGATGACGCAACATGCCGCAGCGAGGGTGGCGGTGCTCGACCCCGAAGGCGCCGACCCCGCGCCACCCGCCGCCGAGACAGACGTCGGCGCGACAAAGGCGTCCCTGCCACGCGTCGACGCAGCCGACCCGCAACCGGAATGGGTGTCGGGCCTCGCAACGTGGGCCGGCCGCTGGACCGTGCGGCTGCTGGCGCTCTTCGCCGGCCTCGTGTTGTGGCACTACGCGAGCACCAGAGGCATTACCTTCTACATCCGATTCGAGCTCATCCCCGGCCCGCTCAAGGTCGGGGAATCGCTGATCAACCATCTCCAGCACGCGCTATTCTATATGCACGTTGGCGCCAGCCTCCGGCGCATCGCCATCAGCTATTCGCTGGCGGCCGGCATTGGGATCACGCTCGGTCTGCTGATGGGACGCTCCCGGCTCATCCGCGACCTCATCTTTCCCTATGTCGAGATTTTGCGTCCGATCCCGGGGGTCGCGTGGATTCCGCTCGCCATCCTGCTCTGGCCGACCGAGGAAGGCTCGATCATCTACATCACCTTCCTCGGCGCATTGTTCCCGATCATTCTCAACACCCTTCACGGCGTAGAGCAGACGCCAGAGGTACTCGTTCGCGCCGCGCAGTCGCTCGGCGCCTCGCGCATGTGCATCTTCCGCCATGTTGTTCTGCGGGGCGCGCTGCCGAGCATCTGCGCGGGTCTCGCGATCGGCATGGGCGTGTCCTGGTTCTCGCTGTTGGCCGGCGAAATCATCAGCGGGCAGTACGGTATCGGCTATTTCACCTGGAACGCCTATTCCATCATCAACCCCCCGGACATCGTCGTCGGCATGCTGACCATCGGGCTGTTGGGTGCGGCGACCACAGCTCTGGTTCACCTGATCACACGCCCGGCGCTGGCTTGGCAGCGCAAAGCCAGATGACCAGCGCTCTCGCATGCCTGCGGCGGGAAGTTCTCGCGCGCCTCTGGTTCTGGGTGACCGTCGTGGTCGCATTTTTCGTGGGCTTCCACGGGCTGCAGCTCGCGACGCTGATGGTGCGCTTCGAGGCGTGGCCGAACTATGCGGTGGTTCATGACTGGCCCGCCAACGTCGCGCGCATCGTTCGATCGACGCCGGCGATCAGCGACACGATCCCGATCATTCTCGACGAATGGCTCGTCGAAATCGGCTCGATGAACTATTCGTTCGGGCGCGGCATCGCCGAATGGAGCTTCGTGCTGATACCGGGCAAGGCCGTGGTCGTGCTTGGGATTGCAGCGCTCATCGCCACCAATCTCGTGCTGCTGCGGGCCGCCGGGAAGACCTGCGCCGTCTCTGCCCGGCTCGGCTCATTGGCTGCGACCGGCGCCGGGGCGTTCGTTGCCGGCGCGGCGGCGATCACCATCACCTGGGTCGTATGCTGCGCGGCGCCCACATGGGTCGTCGGTCTCTCGGTGATGGGCGTCGGCGTCGCGACGGCGCTCGCGCTGGCGCCCCTTGGGGGTTGGCTGTCGTTGCTCGGATTCTCGACGCTCGTCGCGAGCGCGATCCTCCTGCTGCGCCAATTGTCCAAACGTCGCTCCCGGGACGTTACGATCCCGGTAATGCTGATGCCCATTGCACGGGCGCCATCATGATACTGACGCTCGCGAGATCATCGCCGGTCGATGTGGCGAGCCTTGCTCCGGCGCGTCCCCCGCTCGACCAGGGGCGGGTCGAGATTTGGAACGTGTCGGTAAGGTTTCGCAGCGGCGGCAAGACGATTCACGCGCTGCAAAACACGTCCGTCGATATCGCTCCCGGCTCGTTCGTCTGCCTGCTCGGTCCGTCGGGCTGCGGCAAATCCACGTTGCTCAACACGGTCGCGGGTTACGTTCGCCCGACCACCGGATGGGTGAGGGTCGACAGAGATCAGGTTGTCGGCCCCGGTCCCGATCGTGGCATGGTGTTCCAGCAATACTCGTTGTTTCCGTGGAAGACGGTTCGGGACAACGTCGCGTTCGGCCCCTATGCCCAGGGGAAAGGGCGGGCGCGGGCGCGCGCCCTCGCCGACGAACTGCTGGATATGGTCGGTCTCGCCCGTTTCGCGCATCGCTATCCGGCCGAGCTTTCCGGTGGCATGCAGCAGAGGGTCGGCATCGCGCGGGCGCTCGCCAACAAACCTACCGTCTTGCTGATGGACGAGCCGTTCGGTTCCCTCGATGCGCAAACGCGCGCGATGATGCAGGAGAACCTGCTGCGGCTCTGGGCCGAGTTCAAGACCACCGTCCTGTTCGTCACCCATGACGTGGACGAGGCGATCTTCCTCGCGGACCGGGTGCTGATCATGAGCGCGGCCCCGGGTCGTATCATCGAGGATATGCCGGTGCCATTGCCGCGTCCGCGCAGCCTCGATTTGTCGACGGATCCGGCCTTTGTCGCGCTGAAGCGACATTGCCTGCAGGCGATCCGCACTGAGAGCCTGAAGGCCTTCGAGGATCAGGACCATTGATCGTCAAGCAGCGGCACATTCTGGCGGCCGCCGCCGTCGTGGCCGCCATTGCATGCGCAACCATTGCAGCGGCGCGTGTAGACGGTGTCATCCTCGATCGTGCGGCACAGGTGCAGGGCTTCACCCTGGAGGATCACAGCGGCAAGCCGTTCACGGCGGATTCACTCAAGGGTCACTGGTCGCTCATCCTTGCCGGGTTCACCAATTGTCCGGACGTGTGTCCGTTCACGCTTGCCAATTTGGAACAGGTCGTTGCCGAGCTCGGACTGCGGGTGCGGCCGGACCATCTGCCGGCGGTGATTTTTCTGGCGGTCGATCCCGATCGCGATCGGGCGAACCTGAAGGACTACGTCGTCCAATTCCATCCGGACTTCATCGGCGTCACCGGCGCGATCGATGAAATCGACCGCGCCTTGAAAGGGCTCGATGCCGTCGCGGTGCGCTCCAAGCCGGATGCGCGGGGCAACTATAGCGTGAGCCACAGCGCCGCTGTTGCGGTGGTCGATCCACAAGGACGACTCGCCGCCAAGATCAATCCGCCGTTCGATCCCCCACCGACCGCCGAATTCCTTGCCGATCTGTTTCGTCGTCGTGTCGAGCCCCGATGATCAGAACCCGGCGCCGATTTCTCGTCACCGCGGGCGCGGTTGTAGGTGCCGCGATGTCTGCCGCCGTAGAGCTGTCAGCGCGCGAACGCGTCAGCGCCGAGAACGCCTGGGTGCCGTGGGCGCCGCCCACGGTCGAAGTCCACGCGGCCTACATGACAATCGTGAATCGAAGCAATGAGGACCAATCCCTCGTCAGCGCCGAGAGTCCCGATTACCAGCGTGTCGAATTGCACAGCTCGTCCGTCAAGAACGGCGTCAACGAAATGCGCGGCCTCGAGCGGGTCGCCGTTCCTGCAAACAACCGCGTGACATTCGAGCCGGGCGGCCTGCATCTCATGCTGATCGGCCCGAAGCGGCCGCGCGCGGTCGGCGACCGCGTGCGCATTGTCCTGCGCTTGCAGAACGGCGAGCCGGTCGAAGTCTCCGCCATCGTCCGCCGCCGCAACGCGGAAAGCCCCGTTGGGCACGATCATCACGGAGCCCATCAATGACGGGGTCCATCTCCGGCCAGCCGGGATGGTGCATGACGATGGCGCTGATTGGCCTCGCATCGATCGTCTCCTTGGCACGCGCCGACACGGTCGTCGCCGATGGCATGCAGCCATGGGAGGCCTGTGCGGAATGTCACAGCCTCGACGGCATCAGCGTGATGGCCCGCTTCCCCAAACTTGCCGGGCAGCGGCCCGACTACATTGCAAAGCAGGTCCGTGACTTTCGCGAAGGCCGCCGCAGGAACGATCGCGGCCAGATGGCCACTGTCGCGGGTGAGATCGATGATGAAGCTCTTGCAAAGTCGGCTGCCTACTTCGCCGGCCTGCCGGCCCCTCCGCCCGATACCTCGCTCACGGCGGAGTCGGAGGAATGGCGCCGAGGTGCGGCAATCTATCGGGATGGTGAAGCGGCTTCCGGCATCGTGAAATGCAGTTCCTGTCACGACGATCCGCAGAGCAAACGGCCGGACGCGCCGCTGCTCAAGGCGCAACACGCGGCCTACCTTGCCAAGCAGCTGAGCGATTGGCGCTCGGGCGAGCGGAACAATGACTTAAGCCAGACGATGCCGGCGATCGCCGCGAAATTATCCGATCGGGACATTTCCGCGCTTGCCACGTTTCTCGCCTCCCAACCCCGGCTTCGTTCGGGCGGCGAGGCGGCGCAATAAATTGCTTTTCGTAGTCCGGGGCCCGGCCTAATCAAATCCGGACAGCTGGGAGAGTTGTCGTGACCCATGTCGTCAGCCGCATGCTCGAACAGATCAAAGATGCTTTGTCGCCGCTGCGTCGCGGCTCGTTTCGATGTCTCGAAGCATCATTTCTGAAAGCGATGTTCGATAACTACCGTCCCGAGCGGCACTACATGCGGGGTTCCGGACCGAAAAGTCGCTCAATGAATGGCAAGCAAGACGGGCCTGCCAAAGGATCATGAGCGCCAGCGGCCGTTGCGGATACGCGTGCGGGGACGACGCCAACCCTCATGAAAACTGCCGTCGGCTCGGAGTAATCAATGCCTTCTGAAAAACCAAACATCCTCTTCTTCCACGTCGATAACCTGGGCATGGGCGAACTCGGCTGCTACGGCGGCGGGATCCTGAGGGGAGCCGACACCAAACGCACGGACAAGTTCGCCACTGAAGGTGTCAAGCTGACGCACTATGTCGTCGAACCGCAATGCACGCCGACCCGTTCAGCCTTGATGACCGGACGCTACCCGATTCGCTCCGGCAATCACACGATTGCACTGGGCGGCAATGCGGGCGGGATTGTGCGATGGGAGAAAACCATCGCCGAAATTCTATCAGCGGCCGGATATGCAACATCGTGTCTCGGCAAGTGGCATATCGGGGCAGAAGACGGGCGCTGGCCGACGGATCACGGTTTTGACGAATGGTACGGCCCGCTCCGGACCTACGATGAATGCATGTGGCTCGAAGATCCCCATTACGTTCCGGAGCGTGACGGCTACTCCTACATGCACGAGGGCCGAAAAGGCGAAGGTGTCAGGCCGATCCTTTCGCAGCAACTGAGCCTGGAAATGAAAAAAACCTGCGACCTCGAATATCAAAAGCGTGGTCTCGACTTCATGGAGCGCAGCGTAAAGGCAGGCAAGCCGTTTTTCCTCTATTTCAATCACTCACTGCTGCATTTCCCGATGATCCCGCGCGACGAATTTGCGGGGAAAAGCACCAACGGGGATTGGGGTGATTGCCTGCTGATGCTCGACCACGACTTCGGCGTGCTGCTCGATAAGCTCGACGGCCTCGGGATTGCCGATAATACGATCGTTGTCTACTGCGGCGACAACGGAGCCGAGGACCACTTGGCTGGCCGAGGGACGGCCGGTTTTTTTGACGGCTCGTATTTCAGCTCGGCGGAAGGAGGCATTCGCACGCCGCTTCTGATCCGCTGGCCTGGCCGAATCAAGCCGGGGACCGAGAGCAATGAAATGGTTCACGTCACCGACATGTTCACCACTTTGTTGGGATTCGCCGGATGCGAACCACCACGCGATCGGATCATCGATGGCGCAGACCAGGGCCCGTTTTTTTTGGGCAAGCAGCAGACCTCAAACCGAGACGCTTGCATCGTCTGGCTCAACGAAGAACTGCACGCCGTCAAATGGAAAGACTTCAAGATCAACTTCAAGCGCCAGCAGCACTTTCACGATCCGGAACTGCCGCTGGGCTTCGCCCGTATTACGCATCTTATGGAGGACCCGAAAGAACGAGAGCCGGTTAACCAGCGGTACGTGCGATGGTGGGTAATGCAGCATGCGCGCCGGATCGTTTGGGAATTTGAGGAGAGCAAAAAAAGAGAAGACCTGATCCCGTCCGGATCACCGCTCGACTTTGTGCCAAAGCCCTACGCGCGAGTCTAAGTTCGTGTCGATACGGAAAACGCTTGCGCAAAATGCCGATGCAGCATCGATTGAAGAATTCGCAGAAAGCCAACGCCCTCCGCGCCGCGGCGATGTGAAGCCGGGCATTGCATTGGAGAGACCGAACCGGGAATCCATGATTTGGATCCCCGGGGGTACTTTCCTCATGGGTTCGAACGCGTTTTACCGCGAAGAGCGCCCGGTACGCCGGGAGTCCGTGCATGGATTCTGGATGGACTCACGTCCGGTGACGAACGTGGAGTTTGGGAGATTCGTCAGCGCGACAGGCTATGTCACGACCTGCGAGCGTCCGCCCGATCCCGCCATGTACCCGGACGCCGATCGCTCCCTGTTGGTGCCCGGCTCTTCGGTGTTTCGCAAGCCGCGCGGCCCAGTCGATTTACGCGACTATCGCGCCTGGTGGGAATACGTCCCCGGGGCGGATTGGCGGCATCCCGAGGGGCCGGCCAGCACGCTCCACGATCGCGATGACCATCCCGTGGTTCACGTCACCTACGAGGATGCATGCGCATACGCAGCCTGGGCTGGAAAGGAGTTACCAATCGAGTGCGAGTGGGAATTTGCCGCCCGCGGCGGCCTCGACGGCGCGACCTACGCGTGGGGCGAAACGTTTGCTCCAGAGGGGAGGGCGATGGCGAATACCTGGCAGGGCCGATTCCCCTGGGAGAACCTCAAGCTCGATGGATACGAGGGCACCTCGCCGGTCGATGCCTTTCCCGCGAACGGCTATGGGCTCTACGACATGATCGGCAACGTATGGGAGTGGACCGCGAGTTTCTTCACGCCGCCCCGCGCCGAAGGCTTCAAGAAATCGTGTTGCGTGCCGAATGAGCCGGGCGGTCGGATCGCTCGCCGCGTTGTGAAAGGCGGCTCACATCTCTGCGCGCCCAACTACTGCCTGCGCTACCGGCCAGCGGCGCGCCAAGGTGAGGCGGTTGACACTTCGGCCTGCCACATTGGCTTTCGCTGCGTCGTGCGTACGTCGGAAACCCGGGTTGCTCGAGCCGTCTGAACGATCAGGATCGCGAGCGCGATCCGCGGCAGGCTGGTCACCGGAGGATTTCACAGGGGCGGCCGCCCCAGCGGTCAGTGGCAGTTGCACCCGCTCTTCTTGATCGGAACGTCGTTGATGCGGGCGATGCGCAGGCGTATCGGTGGGACACTCGGAGCAAAAAGCCGTGGAACCTCATAGAACGAGTGACTGTCCCACTTTCGCGTAAGCTGTTGACGGCACTTCCTTGGTGAAGTCCCCTAGGGAGCGCCAGCAAAATCAATCCACTCAATCGGAATTGCTGAGTGCGCCGAGGTGCTTTGGGAGGTTTCTTAATTCCATTCGCGGGAAACCCATTCTGAAATCCTCGGAGAGTTTCCCAGCAAAGCAGAAATCGAGACTTCCTTTGCAACCATGAATGCAGTCGCACGAGTGTTCCCTTCGAGAATGATCCACTTGCCATCTAGATCGTCCACCAAAATCAAATCTTGTATGGTAGTACCTCGCGAAATCTTCTCGCGTACATCATCTACGCGCTTGGCCAGACCCGGCTCAGACGCGACGTTTTGTGCCCCGTCAATAACTGAGAGCGTGCCACGCGTAAGTCTACGCCAGTTGCCAGAATTTATATAACGAAGTGCTCCAAATTCGGGTGGATCAAGCAACACTCGCCGCCACGTCATCGCAGCAGGAAATCCAGCAAATAGTTTTTCGTTGCGTCCATATCCTCTAACCACCCCAAGCACGAGAGCGCGATCATTCGCGCATTTATCTCCGTAAGTGGCATTATCGATTAAATACGTCCGATCAAGACCGAGCAACTTGATCACATTCGCGTAAGCGGGCCCCCAAGTAGGCGAATCGATCTCTGCTCGAAGAAATGAGAGCACCATTTGATCGGCTGATACAGGCTCGATTCGGCGCATTGTGTTTCTCAGCGGGGCGATCACCGTACTGCGCTGAACTGCTCAAACCGTAGCGCAAGCCGATCACGGTCAGGGTAATCCTTGAGCCTGCTCGGCAGACAGATTGCCTCACCGTTCAAGCCCTTTAATGCTTCGAGCATTGGTCCATCTTTCTGCGCAAGCAACCGCTCCGATACATGCAGGCGGTAGTTTGGGTCGATCCCGATGAGATGCGCGTCGAATGCTGCGTGATGGATCTTGGACATGGGGAGTCCGTTTGGAATTACGGGATGGCCGAACCGCTCATCCTTGTCCGCCACAATGTGCGCCGCGTCGAGCAACAGCGGCTCCGGTATGCGCGAGACCGCACAACGGCCATTGTAGGCGGCGATGACGGCCTCGCGAAAAGATGCCTGATGCAGCCGTTGCTTTACTGCTCGCAAGGCATAGCGTCGCTCAAGCGGGGTCGTTGGTGGCACCAACGTTTGCTCACCGGGGTCGCCAAACATCACCCTTGCTTTGAGCGCCTTTCCGTCCCAGCCCGAAATGAACGCGGGCAGCATCGCTTGGTAGCGGCCGGGTGCAATACCGAGGAAGTAAATGATTGGAATCTGGTTATTGAGTGCTTCGCGCAGCCATCGATTGTCCGCGGCGTCGGGATCCTGACCCATGAAGGCATAATCAACGGTCTCGTCACCTTCGAAAATTTGGCGGTGCACCTCACGTTGGTCGTCGTACCAGACCTTGCCACCCGGTCTGGGGAATACGGTCTTAATCGAGAGAAGGAACCGCATCTGCTGAGGCTTGAAGATGCCACGCTGAGGATTGATCAGTGGAATCCGCTCGCCCTCCAACACAAATCCAGGCTTCAAATCGATTGCGGTCAGGTGGCCGTGCAGTTCGCTCAGCCTGCGGACATGGTCGAACGCTGCCAAGCGCATAAGCGTGTCGCGATCTCGTTCATCCATGGCGACGAAGCGTGAACTGGTGATCGGGAGGGAAATCGTCACGCGGGACGGTACTATCGTCAAGATGGCGCCTGCCTATCAGCGCCCTGCCGTGCGCGGTCCCGCCCTTCGGCAATGCTGCTGGATGTTCATCGCCGCCGCGACTAAGCTGCTAACAACCATCAGGCCATCACCATGCTAACCCGCCGCACCCTCCTCTTCACCGCCGCCGCAACCACCGCGCTGCGCGCGCTGCGCGGCGAAAATGCCGCCGCCGCAGCGGCAAGCACGGTCAAGTCGCCGGTCGATTTCGACGTGCCGCGCGGCGCCTGCGATTGCCACGTGCACGTGTTCGATCCGGCGCGGTTTCCCTATTTCAGCGGCCGGGTCTACACGCCGCCCGCGGCCACCGCCGAGGACCTGCTCGCCTTGCAACAGCAGCTCAACTTCGACCGCGTCGTCGTCGTGCAGCCGAGCGTCTATGGCGTCGACAACGCCTGCACCCTCGACGCCATGAAGAAACTCGGGCCCGCGCGGGCGCGCGGCGTCGCCGTCATCGACAAGACCTTCGGCCAGGACCAGATCGACACGATGGCGGCCGCCGGCGTGCGCGGCGTGCGCCTCAATTTCGAGACCGCGGGCGAATCCAACCCCGAGAACGCCAGGCGCCGCGTGCTCGAGACCGCCGAGCAGCTTCTGGGCCGCAACTGGCACATCCAGTTCAACGCCGCGCTGCCGCTCGTGGTCGCGCTCAAGGACGCGCTCGCCGCCGTGCCGATGCCGGTGGTGATCGACCACTTCGCGCGCGCCAAGGCGAACGCCGGCGTCAATCAAGCCGGCTTCGACGTGCTGCTCGCGCTGGTGAAGTCCGGCAAGGCCTATGTGAAGCTTTCCGCCACCTACCGCATCTCCGACCAGCCGCCGCATTACCCGGATGCGCCGCCGATCGCGCAGGCGCTCATCGCTGCCAACCCGGAGCGCATGCTGTGGGGCTCGAACTGGCCGCACCCCGGCCGCGGCGAGACGCGCGAGGATCTCGCGCCGCCCTATCCGAGCGACGACGGCGCGCAGCTCAATCAACTGCCGAAGTGGGCCGCCGATGCGGCGATCCGCAGGAAGGTTCTGGTCGACAATCCGGCGCGGCTCTATGGGTTTGCGGCGGGGTAGGGCCTGTTCCGATCAGGTCGAGTCAGCGGGCGGCAGACTCGGTGCGCTCCCTCCCCCTTGCGGGGAAGGGTTGGGGAGGGGGGTCGTAGTTATTGGCACGGCGTCG
>Ga0306925_10006934_pt1 | contig 10586 bp, 10 predicted proteins | sample flu12Cox44000176_FD_203755 | JGI IMG/M metagenome (GOLD analysis project Ga0306925, IMG submission 203755) | Lab enrichment of tropical soil microbial communities from Luquillo Experimental Forest, Puerto Rico - flux8day.12C.oxic.44.000.176 (v2)... | ecosystem: Environmental > Terrestrial >... | reverse complement strand
TGTCGATTGCGAGCGCGGGCCCGATCGCCGCCGCGGCGATGAAGGCGCTTGCCGTCAGGGTGCGGAAAAGTTTCAAGGCTCTCTCCTGTCTGTTCGAGACGAAAAGCTTAAGCCGACGTGGGTTGGGTCCACGGCTGGGCTTGCGTCCTGGTTGTTGGTTGCTGGTGTATGGTTACAACACGCCCGGGATCACCGACCCGACGCGTCGAGTTACCGGTCGATTCCGCGGCTGCCCGCATCCCTACGCGTCCCATGTCATCGTTCTATGATGGTTGGATGACAGTTGGATGACAGCCTAAGCTATTGTGGATAAGCGCAGATCTGCCTGCGGCCGCAGGAATCTCGCTACGCGCTGCCATCCCGCGTACGCGCATCGACCTCAGTTCGAAAGCGCGAAAATCGGCCTGCCGCTCCCATCCTTGATCTCGGACACCCACACCTTCTGAACCGCGTTGACGACGTTGCTCGGCATCGGCACGTAGTCAAGTTCCTCCGCCATCTTGCCGCCCTTGGCGTAAGCCCAGTTGAAGAATTTCAGCACTTCGGCGGCCGCCACCGGATCGCTCGGCTGCTTGTGCATGAGGACGAAGGTGGCGCTGGTCATCGGCCAAGTGTCGGCACCGGATTCGTTGGTGAGGATGACGCCGAAGCCGGGCGCCGCTTCCCAGTTGGCGTTGCGGGCGGCGACCGCGAACGACTCGATCGTGGGGGCGACCGCCTTGCCGTCCTTGTTCATCAGCTTGGTGGTCGAGAGCTGATTGTGCTTGGCATAGGCGTATTCGACGTAGCCGATCGCGCCCTTGATGCGGGCGACCATGGCGGCGACGCCTTCATTTCCCCGAGCACCGGTGCCGACCGGCCAATCGACGGCGGTGATCGATCCGACCTTGGATCTCCAGTCCGCGCTCATCTTGGAGAGATAGTCGGTGAACACAAACGTGGTGCCCGAGCCGTCGGAGCGATGCACCACGGCGATCGGCTGCGACGGCAGCCTTACGCTTGGGTTGAGCTTTCGAAGCGCGGCGTCGTTCCATGACTTGATCTCGCCGAGGAAGATCCTGGCCAATGTCGGGCCGTCGAGGGTGAGGTCGCCCGCTTTGATGCCCTCGACATTCACCACTGCCACGACCCCGCCGATCACAGTCGGGAACTGCACGAGCCCATGCATGTCCAAATCCGCTCCCTTGAGCGGCATGTCGGACGCCCCGAACGTGACCTCCTTGTTCTGGATCTGCTTGATGCCCTCGCCCGAACCGACCGGCTGGTAGTTCACCGCGATGCCGGTCTGTTTCTTGTAGGCATCGGCCCATTTTGCATAAATCGGATAAGGGAAAGTGGCGCCGGCGCCTGAAACGTCGGCAGCGCTCGCGGAAGCGGTGGCAGCCGTCGCGAGGAAGCCGATCGCCGCGATCATGCGAACAAGCTGCAAGACTCCCTCCTGTCTATCTCAAGACGAAACGTGGAGCCGAAACGGCTCCGGTTGCGTCATCACGGCGATCGATTTGGCCAAGCGCGCTCGAGGATCCGGCGATCCGCGTCCATGTCCGAAGTTGCCGCCGTCCTACGCGCCGCCCGTCCCATGGCTCTACGATCACTCCATAACAGTTGGATGACAGCGCAACTCCTTGTGGATACTTGCGGATATCACCGGAGGCGGCAAACTCGGCGTGCAACCGGTCGCGCGCGCGCAAACGCGCTTGAGCTTGTGTGCCCTCCGGATGCGTGCTTGGGAAAATTACTTGGGAGGAACGAAGAGCGGCTTGCCGCTTGCATCCTTGATCTGGGCGGCCCAAAGGCGCTGAACCGCGCTGACGACGTTGCCCGGCATGGGCACGTAGTCGAGCTCCTCCGCCATCTTGCCGCCCTTGGCATAGGCCCAGCTGAAAAATTTCAGCGCCGCGCCAGCGGCTGCAGGATCGCTCGGCTGCTTGTGGATGAGGATGAAAGTCGCACCCGCGATCGGCCAGCTCGCGGAGCCAGGCGCGTTGGTGATGATCACGCCGAAGCCGGGCGTTCCCTCCCAGTTCGCATTGGCGGCCGCGGCGCTGAACGACTCGATGGTGGGCGCAACCGCCTTGCCAGCCTTGTTCATCAGCCTGGCATAGGTGAGCTTGTTCTGCCTGGCGTAGGCATATTCGACGTAGCCGATCGCGCCCTTGATCCGGGCGACGCCGCCGGCGACGCCTTCGTTGCCCTTGACACCGGTGCCAGTCGGCCATTCGACCGCGGTGGTCGAGCCCACCTTCGACCTCCAGTTCTGGCTCACCTTGCCGAGGTAATCGGTGAACACGAAGGTGGTGCCGGACCCGTCGGAGCGATACACGACCGCGATCGCCTGTGACGGCAGTTTCGCGTTCGGATTGAGTTTGCGGATGGCGGCGTCGTTCCATGATTTGATCTCGCCCAGGAAAATCCTGGCCAAGGTCGAACCGTCGAGGACGAGGTCGCCGGGCTTGACGCCGTCGATGTTGACGACCGGCACGACCCCGGCGGTCAGGGTCGGGAACTGCAAGAGGCCATCCGTGTCCAGATCGACGACGGAGAGCGGCATGTCGGATGCCGCGAAGGTCACCTCTTTATTCTGGATCCGCGTGATGCCGTCGCCCGAGCCGACCGCCTGGTAGTTCACCCCGACGCCGGTCTCTTTCTTATAGGCCTCGGCCCATTTCGAATAGATCGGATAGGCGAAGGTGGAACCAGCGCCTGCGATGTCGGCAGCGATGGCGGGCGCCGTCGCAGCCGCAGCGACGATGCCGGCTGCGACGAGTCTATGGAAAGCCTTCAACACCCTCTCCTGCCGACCGGCGCGAGGTTAGCAAAGCGCCGCCCCTGATCAACCCCGAAGTCACGGCGCTGCCGCGGGTTTGAACCGGTGAGCCGCTGGGGGCAACCAACAAGGTGTGCATCCAGGAGGCTCCCCATGCGCAAACGCCTTGCCACTCTGATCACCGCCGGCGTTCTCCTCTGCGCCTCGGCAGCCGGGTCCGCGGTTACGGCCCGCGAGCTCGGCGATGGCCCGCACTCTTCCGCCCCGACTGCTCGGGCACCGCTTTCCGTCGCTCAGGGATTGCATTCGGGCGGCGCCGCGCCACTCGCCAAGAAGATCCGCACGCCGAGGCAGTGCTATTACGCCTGCTTGAAGCTCAAGGGCACAAGCTTGGATTTCTGCAACGCGTCTTGTTATTGAGCCGAACGCGCTTTGGCCGTATCGCCCGCGCGCGCGTTTGCTCACCGATTTGTCCCGACGTCGATCTGGGCGGCGGGCAGATGGGCGGTGAATGTCGCCCCCTGCCCCAGCACGCTCTCGATCGTCAGCCGGCCGCCATGGCGGTTGAGGATGTGCTTGACCAGCGCCAAGCCCAGCCCGGTGCCGCCTTGCGCGCGGCTTTCGGACACATCGACCCGGTAGAAGCGCTCGGTCAGCCGCGGCAGATGCTCGGGCGCGATGCCGGGCCCACGATCGCGCACCGCAACGCGCGCTTCCGGTTTGCCATCCGGCGCTTCGCCGCGGGACAGCGCGATGTCCACCCGCTTGCCCGACGCCGCATATTTCAGCGCATTCTCCACGAGATTCTCAAACACCCGGACCAGTTCGTCGCGATCGCCCGGCACGAACAACGGCGCCGAGGTTCCCGCCGTCTTGACCTCGACGTTACGATCGCGGGCCAATGTTTGCAGGCTATCGGCGACCTGGCGAACGATAGCGCCGAGATCGACCTGCTTGTCGGGCCGCAGATGCGCGTTGAGCTCGATGCGCGACAGCGACAGCAGATCGTCGATCAGGCGCGCCATGCGGTCGGCCTGCACCTGCATGATGGCGAGGAAGCGCTCGCGCGCCGCAGGGTCCTCGCGCGCCGAGCCCCGTAGCGTGTCGATGAACCCTGACAGCGCGGCAAGCGGCGTGCGCAATTCATGGCTCGCATTGGCGATGAAGTCGGCGCGCATCTCCTCGACCCGCCGCAATGGCGTGAGATCGTGGAACGCAAGCAGCAAGAGGCCGGGCCTGGAATCGGCGCCGGCCGACAGGATCGGGGTCACGATGGCCTCGTACCAACGGTCGAACGGCACGCGCTGGAAGAATTCGGCGCGCTGGGATGTGCCGCTCGCGCGCGCGTGGCGGATCGCCTCCAGCACTTCCGGGACGCGCAGCCCGAGCGAGACCGACTCGCCCGGACGCAGCGCGGGTGCGACCGAGGCCGCCCGCGCGTTGAGCGCAACGACGTCGCCGCGATGGTCGAGCGCGACCACGGGATCCGGCAAGCCGGCCAATACCGCTTCGATCAGCGGGTCGCCGATGCGCGGCGCGCGCGGCTCGGCTCTCGGCAGAAACGCCGGTGTCGTCTCAGCGTTGGCGGTCGCGATCAGCACCGCCGCCGCGATGAGCGCGAAGCCCGCCAGCGCCGGTCCGGCGGCAATCGCGCCGAGCAGCCACAAGGCGCCGAACGCGAGCGCCGTCGCCGCAAGCACGAAGCGCGTACGCTTGAGCCCGTGAAGCCATCGGGCGGGGCGGGTCGCGCCGCTGTCGTGAGTCGCTGTCATGTCACGCCAGAGTCATAAGACTTTGCGTCGGCCGCGACAATCGAAGCCAACCGCCCACCCGGGATGCAAAGCTTCCGCGCACAACCTCTTGAGATGATTTGCGTTGGCGTCGCAGCAGTGGCGCAACTTTCATCACGAGCATCCGTGGGTGCGCGCCAATACAGGTCGCGCGATGAGACGGCGACGCGCCGTGCGAGATGGATGGACGACCCGTTCGAATGTGACGGCGGCTCCACGTCTGCGCGAAGGTTGCCTTGGAAAAATCTCGAGCGCTCAATGCGGCCGACACGTGCGAGTTGCAAAAGTCATTGTAAATAACAATCCGGAAACAATGAAATTGCGCGGGCGGCGATTTCGCACAGCCGCAAGTTGGTGCTTCGCTCCCGCCCTCATGCTGAGGAGCATCGCGAGCGCAGGCGCTTCCACAGCCCAAATGCGCTGCGATGCGTCTCGAAGCATGAAGGGCGAACCCAATCGCTCGTCCTCATCCTTCGAGACGCGCGTACGCGCGTTCGAGTTTGCGGGACCGCTCCAGCCCGCGCTCCTCTGGATGAGGACGGCAGAGCCTGCGGCTCGTCGCCGAACCGTTTTCGGTAATTCCCAACTCACGATGTCAAACAGCCCATCTCGTTCCCGCGGCACATTTTTGCGCCCGGGGTTTGCAACTTCGCTTCACTCACCCCGAATCGAGGGGTGGGCGGAGCGCCGAGAGACGTTCGGGTGCAGCGGCACCCGTTGGACATGCCATAACGCGGCATGTCAGGCGCCTAGCGAGGCGCCTTGCGTCCCATGACGCGGGGACGCTCGCCTCTCGGCGCTCCACCGTGGCGGTTTTGGGCCTCGGGGCCGCGCTTCCGTCTCCTTCGGCGCCCGCCGTCCTACAACGGCGGGCAGTTGCCTTCCGGATCCGTGCAGCGAGCTCCTCGCAGCCAGATCGTAGTGCCTGGCGGGCGGGGTCCCGGGCCTCCCGAGGCAAACGGTTACAAGCCGCCGCCGCAGGACGCCACTCCTCGCTCCGCCTTCAGGATGTCTCCGGAGACGCCCCTCAAAGAGCGAGGATGGGACTCTGATAGCACAGGCACGTTTCGTAGTCAATATCGTAGTTGATATGTAGTCATGCCGCCCAGCCTTTCGGGCCCGGCGATCAATACGCATCAAGACCGGGACATGGACTTAATTGACGCGCAGGTCGCGAGCCACTGTGGGACAACTTGTAATGACGGAGGATCGGTCATCCCGCGGTGATGAGGAGGTTGGACAGACGCTCGACAACGAGGTCGATGTCCTCGCGCGTCGTCCCACGCCCAAGACTGAAGCGGATGGCGCCCATGCCCACCTCGGGCGTGACACCCATGGCCTCCAGCACCGGAGAGAGCTCGATCCGGCCGGAGTGACACGCCGATCCCGTCGAGGCCGCGACACCCTCGAGCCGCTCCAGTATCTCGGCACCGATCCGACCGACGAATGAAACATTGAGCGTGTTCGGCAGGCGATGGGTGGGATGTCCGTTGAGCCGCACGCGATTGCCGAATTGCTTCTGCAACGCCTCCCAGAAGCGGTCGCGCAAGGCGCGCACGCGATCCATCGGCGAAAGATCACGCGCAAGCTCGCAGGCCTTGCCGAGGCCGGCCACGAGCAGCACGCTCTCGGTACCCGCGCGGCGGCCGTGCTCGTGCCCGGCGCCGTGCAGCAGCGGTTCAATCGACACGCCATCGCGCACGAACAAGGCGCCCACGCCTTTGGGCGCATAGGCCTTGTGCCCGGCAATCGACAGCAGATCGACGCCGAGCCGGTCCACCTCGGTCGCAACCTTGCCGACGGACTGGGCGGCATCGGTGTGAAACAGCACGTCGCGCTCATGGGCGATGCGGGCGCAATCCTCGATCGGCTGGATGGTTCCGACCTCGTTGTTGGCGTGCATGATACTGATGAGGATCGTGCGCGGCGTGATCGCTCGGCGCAGGTCGTCGGGATCGATCCGCCCGGTGCCGTCAACCGGCAGATAGGTGACGCGGGCGCCAAGCCGCTCGAGAAACGCGCACGGTTCGATGATGGCCGGATGCTCGATGCGCGTGGTGACGATGTGATCGCCGCGGTCGCGGTGCGCAAAGAACACGCCCTTGAGGGCGAGGTTGTTGGCCTCGCTGCCGCCGCTCGTGAAAACGATCTCATCGCTTCGGCAGCGGAGCAACGCCGCCACTTGGCCGCGCGCCGTCTCGAGGGCGGCCTTTGCCGGGGCTGCCGCCCAATGCCCACTCGACGGATTGCCGTAGTGATCCTCGAGAAACGGCCGCATCGCGGCGGCGACCGCGGGATCGATGGGCGTGCTGGCGTTGTAATCGAGATAGACGCGCCGCATGTTCAGGACACCAGGATCCAATGCCTATGCTGTCGCCGCAACGGTGCGGCCTTCCACCGGCAGGCCGGCATCGTTCCATTGCTCCATCCCGCGGCGCAGGACGACGACTTGCGTGAAGCCGGCGGCGCGCAAGGCCCGCGCCGCCGTTGCCGAACGCTTGTCGGTTCGGCAGACAAGGACGAGCGAAGCGCGTTCAAGCCCGGCAAGCTCGCCTAATCGGTCATTAAGCTCCGTCACGGGAATATTGCGCGCGGTCGCAATATGGCCGAACGATCCGGTGAATTCATCGGGTCCGCGAACGTCGATGACGGTCACGCCTTCGCCGCCATCGAGCCGGCGCTTGAGGTCCTTCGGCTCGATCCATGTGAACGAGTGGCGCATGCGCCCGACAAGTCGGGGCAGCAAGGCAATCGCGGCGAGCAAGGCAAGCGCGAACAGGCCATAGCGCACCGCGTCCGCTTCGCCGGTCAGCGCCCCGCGCCCGGCGTGCCCAAGCCAAGTGTAGGCCACAACGCCGGGCACCATGAAGACCAGCGTGGCGATGACGTAGTGCGGGAGCGGGATGCGCGTGAGCCCCAACGCGTAGTTCGAGAGATTGAACGGGAACAGCGGGACAAGCCGCACCAAGGCGACGAAACGCCAGCCCTCCGCGTCGACCCCTTCGATCAGTCGCTTGAGCATCCCGCCGGCCTTGCGTGCAACCCAATCCGCGGCGATGTAGCGCGCGACGAGGAACGCGAGGGTGGCGCCGAGCGTGGCGCCCAGCAAGTTCCAGAGGCTGCCCCAGATCGCCCCGAACAAGACGCCGCCGGCAAGGCCGAAGATCGCACCGGGAACGAGCGCCACCGTGGCGAGAGCATAGAGGACGACGTAGCCGACGGGCGCCCAGGGGCCGAGCGAGCCGAGCCAAGCATCGAGCACCGCCGGATTGATCTCGTCGCGATGAACCGCCGCCAATGCCGCCACGATGACGAGCAACAGCGCGAGCGCAAGGCGCGGCAGCAAACGGCGCATGCTCATCGTCCGCCCTCCCGTCGTCCCAACGGATATGGGCCGACCTCGCCGCGAAACGGCTGGAGCAGCATTCGATCGAGCCTGAGTTCGCGCGCATCGCGGAACTGCTCGATGCCGATCGTCATGGCGTCGTGCCCGGCCGCAGGCTGCGCGCGGTAGGTGCCGAACAGGCGGTCCCACCAAGGCAAATTGAATCCAAAATTGCTATTGGTCTCGCGCGACACTATCGAGTGATGCACCCGGTGCATGTCCGGCGTCACGACGAACCAGCGCAGCACGCGGTCTAGTCCCAGCGGGATGCGGATGTTGCCGTGGTTGAACATGGAGGTCGCGTTGAGCAACACTTCGAAGATCAGCACCGCCACCGCGGGCGCCCCCAGCGCCACGACCACGGCCAGCTTGATCACCATCGACAACAAAATCTCGATCGGATGGAAGCGCAGCCCGGTGGTGACGTCGAATTCGAGGTCGGCATGATGCATGCGATGCAGCCGCCACAACGCGGGAACGGCATGAAAGAGGACGTGCTGGAAATAGATCGCAAGGTCGAGAAGGATGACCGAGCAAACAACGGCGATCCACACCGGGAGCGCAATCGTATTGAAAAGCCCCCATGCCTGCGCCTGCGCGACGAGCGCGAGACCGACCGCCGTCGTTGGAATGACGAGACGGACCAAAAGCGTGTCCACCACCACCACGCCGAGATTGTTGGGCCAGCGCACGAGGCGGCCGATCGCCTGTTTGCGGCGGGGACCGACCAACTCCCAAATCGCCATCGCGGCCAAGACGCCGCCGAATGCGCCCAGCCTGATGAACGGCTCATAAGCGAATATGGCGCCGCGCATAAGGAGAATATCCTGCCTTGACAGCGGCCTACGAATATTCAATTATTATCTTGAATGATTTAATCTGATCGACCAACAATGTCAAGGAACAATCCGAAATCGGCGCTGTTCGCCCAATTCGCCGCGGTCGCAAAAACACTGGGACATGCGCATCGCCTCGAGCTGTTGGAGCAGCTCGCGCAGGGGGAGCGCAGCGTCGAAGTGCTGGCGCAGAGGACGGGCCTATCGATCGCCAACGCCTCGCAACATCTCCAGCACATGCGGCGCGCCGGCATCGTGGCAAACCGGCGCGACGGCAAATTCGTCTATTACCGCCTTGCCGATGACGCCGTTCTCGAGCTGCTGGCGGCGCTGCGCCGGCTCGCCGAGCGCAACGTGGCCGAGGTCGAGCGCCTCGTTCGCAGCTATTTCGATGATCGCGACAGCCTGGAGCCGGTCTCGCGCGCAGAGCTCCTGAAGCTATCGCGCGCCGGCGCGGTGACCGTGCTCGACGTGCGGCCGGAAGACGAATTCGCCTTGGGACACTTGCCAGGGGCGGTGAACATCCCGCTGCGCGCACTCGAGGCGCGGCTTTCGGAGCTCAATCCGTCGCAGGAGATCGTCGCCTACTGCCGCGGTCCCTACTGCGTGCTGTCCTACGAAGCGGTCGCAGCGCTGCGCAGACGTGGCTTCAAGGTGCGTCGTCTCGAAGACGGACTTCCCGAGTGGCGCGCGGCCGGGTTGCCGGTGGTCGGCGGGAACGGCTGACTGTCCTGAACTTTAGATCGCGGACTGAGCGGCTTGGACGTCATCAAGTTACGGCGCAAAATCGCTCCACCGCCTCAGCGACCGCTTTGGCGACGCTTGCTCTGCGGGCTGGAGACGAGAGCGCTTGCTCTTCAGCGCGATTAACGATCATTCCAGCCTCAAGAAGCACTGCCGGCATACGTGATTCATATAGCACCGCGATATGATCAGAGGCATCATAAATTCCCCGCTCCCGATCCACCAAAGGGGCAATGCGTCCATATTTGGCAGTATTGGTCAGTTCGTCATGGTGGGTCGTGAATTTGAGGCCACTCGCCATCAGTTGATCGGCCAGGGTTGTCGCGAAGCTCAGGCTCTCCTCATACTTGTTATTTTTCTGCGAGACCCAGAGAGAAAACCCTTCAAACTTGTCTAAAAACCAATGCGTTTTTCCATTATACTGCCACGGCATAAGCGTTTCATTTTTTACACCATCATGGTGGACAGAAATAAATAAGTCCGCACCCAGGTCATTGGCACGCTTCGATCGTTGTAGCCGGCTTTCGTGAGTATTCGAGCCCGAGGTCACGATCATCTGCGTGGAAATAAAACCTGTGTTGACAAGTTCTTCTAAAACCCGCCGCGCTAATTTCATATTGAGATCGTATTCTTTCACGCCACGTGCACTAATTTGACCCGAATCCTTGTCTGTATGTCCTACGTCAAGGATGACGATAATGTCTTTCTTAGCTTTGAACTTGCAAGTTGCTGAGGCGTCAGTAGCAATGCACGAAATGCCCATAGCAACGGCTGCGAAAGAAGTAGCGATTCGACAAGCCACGGCTTTTCCTTTCTTGGAAGACGTGTGCATCGGGAGAACCCGGCTATCATGCCGGGATTTGGAGAGCCACCACCGCTTATCTGCCGCAGCAAATCGCCGCCGAACTGACCGAACGGAGATTTCCATTGGTTGCACTGTATGAGTCCGCTTTTGGCACGAAGCAGACATTTCGAGGCGCGCTCGCGATGTCCGCTACTGAGGTGTGCTATCGTTCGGTCCGAAGCACGGGAAGCAGTGGAACGTCTTGAGTTCATCACGCTTC
>Ga0306925_10006933_pt1 | contig 10587 bp, 10 predicted proteins | sample flu12Cox44000176_FD_203755 | JGI IMG/M metagenome (GOLD analysis project Ga0306925, IMG submission 203755) | Lab enrichment of tropical soil microbial communities from Luquillo Experimental Forest, Puerto Rico - flux8day.12C.oxic.44.000.176 (v2)... | ecosystem: Environmental > Terrestrial >... | reverse complement strand
TCGAGGTGAACGCCGGTGATGCACCCCTGGTTTAGCCCCGGATCCTGGAACCACGCAACGGCTGGATTTTAAGGAATTCCTTTCGCCAAAATGATGCAGAACAAAATCCGCCAGTGCAGCGCGCGCCGCGACCTTAAGCAATTGAAATATTTATGGAATCCCCCCCTTGTGCGTTTCTAAGGTACTACAACCATCTCGCGTTTCGAATACCCGCGTCAAGGCCCGAGCGCCGTAGTCATTCTCCAACCCCCACGCCACGTACGTGCGTATTAGCTCCGCCACCGAGGTGCTCTTGCGCTCGGCGAGGTTGCGCAGCGCTTGAGCGTCGTCGTGGTCTAGCCGGACCATTTGATAATGCCAGAGCCGCTTGCTCAGGCGGTATTGCCGCTGCCAGTTTCTTTCGCTCATGGCGCACGTCGTCATTCACCGCGAACCAAGGAAGCGTTTATTGACGCATTTGCCCGAGCAGCAGTTGGGCCGCACCGCCGCGATTTTCGAGCGCCGCAGAGCCAGCAACCGCGAATAGGGCGATGGCACGAAGAAGCTCTGCTAATTGAGCGGCGGCTCCGGTATTGAACCGCAGATGAGCTCCCTTGGTGACCTGAGCGATTTCCCGAAATACCCGCTCGACAGAGCAATCGTGACCTTCTTGGAGCATGAACACGAGAACGCTGAGGCGGCCAAGGTCGGCGGCCGGCTGGATCAGAGCATCGCGAGATTCTTCGCAGGCGTCGCCCACGAAGACGAGAGCATTGATTTTAGAGCGCGTGGCTTCCTGGCGAGCATGTGCCAGCACCCGGGCTATCTGGGTATAGCCGGCGCGGCAGACGATCGACGACATAGCCTTGGTCAGATAGGCTGCGCTGTCGTACCAGCGGGAGGCCCGACACTCGCCTTCCGGACATCCTTCGGGGCCGCGGTAGTAGACGAGCTGCACGTCGAGCGCGCCGATACCGGCAACTTCGCGGAACATTTCGGCCTGTAGTTGGCAGGCGGTATCCCACGTTTCCTGCCGGCTTGCAGTGGCGTCCAGCGCAAAGATCAGACGCCCGCGGCGGGCAGTTTCTTGTGCTTTTTCAGTAAGAAAGCGGGCAACTTCTGAGCTGATCAGGTCGGTCATCTGATTCTCCACCGATATGAGATCCATGACTTTTGAGGGGTTCATTCAGCCACTCTAGGCAAACTGTCACTCTCTCTATCTCTCTGACACTTTCCCCGCATTGGGTTATGGAAGGGGTTAAAAGTCATGGATCTCATGTCCCAAAGGACTAGGCTGTGAGACTCCAGAGTGCGTATCCGCACGTGGTTCCGGCCCGCACAAGGCGTAGACCATGGCTGATTTTTCCGTCCATTTTTCCTAACCACCATCCGAGCCGCTTCGCGCTAATGAAGCCCGGCCGCGTCCTTTCTTCAGCGACCACAAGCAAGGCGTTTCGCAGCTCCTGAATGAGATTCGCCCGCTCGATGATCTGAGGCACTTGAACTTTGGAGCCGATACCAAGGGCGTCGCGCCAGGCAATCACCACCGCGGTGTGCGCCTCGCGCAGCGGGTCGTTTTCGCGCAGCCGGTCCATCGACCGACAGGGATCGGCACGGTCGAGCCAGCGCAGCGTGTCGCGAACCCAGGTCGACCACATCTCGAATCCGCCGAGCGGCGCCGAGATGGGTTTTGGCTTTGCTACGCGACCGGCGCGCAAAACTGTCAATCCCGCCGCAACCAGCTCACCGCGACGCTGGCGGAACACGGTCTTGGGATTGAAATCAAATTCGCGCAACTCCGGGCAGGCCACACCGGCGTCGAGCTCGCAGAGCAGCGCACGGCGGGTAAGGTCGCCCTCGATTGTCAGATTGTTACCGGTGGCGGTGAACAGCGCCGATATCGGCACTCCGACCTGTTGTGACTGCCCAAGAATGCGAACCCGGACCCGATGTTGCGTCAGCGCCTGGCAAAGCAGCGTGCCAGACACTGCCGCGGTGCAGTTATCGAATGCGACGATCGCGTCGCCACCCAGGAGCGCTGCTCCGAGGCGTTTCTCGGCCTCTTCCTCGTTCTTACCCGGCGCCATGACCGGCGCGTCCTGTCCGCTGAGCAGGATCGAGGTCAGATCGACAAGCAGGCTCTTACCGGTTCCAGCCGCGGGCGCCGTGATGCCATGCAGTGGCGCATAATCGAGCGCGCGCCGACAGAGTGCGGTGAGGAACAGCGATAATGCGACCGAACGATCGACGGCGGTCTTGAATGGAAACGTGCCGATCGCCTCGTCGAGAACCTTCAACGCAGCAATTGCGTCATCCCTGGTCGGATTGTCGGGAACCGCAGGGAAGATTTCGCCATCCGGCTTAAATAGCAACCGGGTGCCGACGTCGTGGCCCTGCATCATCGTCAGGGTGCCGTCGGGCCGAAATTGCGGGGTGTGAACAATGCCGAGCGTGACCGGAAGGCGCCAGACGCCTTCACGTGCAGCGAACATCTCGCCCACAAACTGCGGGCACTTCTTTTGAATCCAGGCCTTCGAGCGCTTGTCGTAGACGGTAAAGACCGCCACGCGCGCCAGCATCTCGAGCAGGAACGGCAGCTTGACTGGCGAGAACCGCCACGTGATCGTCGAGCGGTTGTCGGCGGCGTGGGCCGACTCGAGCACCGGGCGAACCAGGATTCCGCCGCGCTGGTACATATCAAGCCCGCCGGCTTGGATCAGCGCCTCTTCCGCCTCGTCGATCGCGTGGTGCTCGTTACCTTCAACCAGCTGAATGACGCGCCGGGTGTCGGGTACCTGTGCGGTTGTGGTTGCTGTCGCAATCGGCACCGTTGTTGCCATGCCCAGCTTGGGACCTTCTAGTCGCGCCAATGGACGCACGCGCGGTTGCGACTGCGCGCCAGCAGCGCCGCTATCGATGGTTCGCCAAGCGCTGTCGGCACCGTCGTCGGCGACCAACCCGCATTTCTCGGCCGCCTCGAACAGCCGCTGGCGCACCATCGCCTCGTCGAGCAATCCGGGATTGCCATGCACGATTTGGAAAATGTTGTAGGCGCCGAGATTAAGCGCGGCGTTACGCTGCCCGGGCGGCGTCGCGGCGATCTTGGCGCATTCGTCTTCGAGCGCGGCCACGGCCCAAGCCAGATCGCGCTTTGGATTCTTGCGCGCCGCCTTGCCGCGCCCGGTGGATTCCTTGCGTGGGGAGACCAGCGCGATCAACCATGCTGGTGCGGAAACAGGTGCATTACCGGCCTGCGGATCCCAGCGATACTGCGATCCGTCGGTGCGGGTTGATGGCGGTAGGATCACGTAGCCGCCGTTCGAGCGGATATCGATGCCGTCGCCGGGAACACCCTGCGTGCTTTTAATGGTGAGCTGCGGCTGCCACAGGAAGAATAGATGCCGCCCGCCGCGCGGGGTGATACTGGTAAGCGTCGCCGGGATCTCGCCGTTGCGCGCGATGAGCTCCGACCAAAGCGGGAAGCCGTTGATGCCTTTAACTGGGTCGACATCGATGTCGAGCACCCAGACGCCGGAAACCTCGCCGGTCGGGATGGCGACCATGGCGTCGGGAAAGCGCGTCCACCAGGCGCGCACCTGCGCCTCTTCGCGGCTGGCATCTTTGAAGCCGTGCACTGTTAGGGGGCGCTTGTCGTCGGGATTGCACGGGAACACCGGGATGCGCAGCGCCAATGCGTAATGCAGCGCCGCGTCCAGAATCGAACCGACATAGTGCACCTCGTGTGCAGGTCCTTGACCGTTGCCGTTGGAGCTCAATCGATCCTCCCATTGAACCTGCGCATGAACAGGTCCTTCAGCCACTTTGCCTGCGCGGGCGAGGGCGTGCTGCGATATTCGAGTTGCTCGGCAATGCTCTCGACGAAATCGAAATCGCGGCCGTGGAACAAGTGCTTATTGGCCGCGCAGTGGCGTGCGATCTCCTGCCACGAATAGCCATTCACGCCGGAATCGACGCCGATGTTGAACGTACCGATCGACGGCCCAGCAATGATTGCGCTTTTGCGCCGATGGTCGCTGCCATCGGCGAACCCTTTCTGATAAGCCGCGTCGTAGATGCGCTGCATTTCGGCGGCGTTGAGCGAAGCGGATTCGGAAGATTTACCTTCGATACGCGTGATGAGAAGCTCGGCGAGGACATGAATATCGAGGCCAGCGTCGGCAAGCAGTTGCAACAAAGAGCTCACAGCGTTGAGCTTCTCGCCATCAGAAGGAGCGATGAACATCCTCATCACGCCGGCGGCGCGCCTGGCTATCGGATTTTCACTCATAGCGCAGGCACCTTTCGCGGTGGCTGCACATCTTGCAGCGAAAATCTTCGCAGTTCGGATCAAGCCGCGCTAACAGCTCGCCTACGCGCGTCGCTTCGATTACTTGCACCGCGCGATCGCTTGCCTCCTGCGCGCGACGCGCATCGAATGGAATGGTGAAATAGAGGCGCTTGCATGTGTCCGCATCGGTAACGGTCACGAGTGCCGGATTAGTGACGTTGAGAAAATTCTGATAAAGCGCAACTTGCGCGGCGTAGCGCGGAAACACCTTTGCAAGCCCGTCGCGCTCGACAGCTTTAAAATTCTTCGCGTTGAGCGCCTTGTGTTCCCACAAAGCCGGCGTCGCGAGGTAAAGACCAGACACCGCCGGCGCGTTGATGATAATGCCGTCGGCATGTCCGGCGATGAGCCCATCGACAGCGGTGAAGCCGAGCACCTCTGGTGGAGCAAATATGAAACCGGCATCGATCAGCAGTTGTCGGCTCTCGGCTTCGAAGAAATGCCCGCGTGCAAAGATCGAATGCACTCGCGCCGGAAAGGTCGCGGTCGCAACCATCCACTCGAATTGAATTTTGCGTAGGCACTCGTCGCCAATCAGCGAGGCGCCGAGATAACCGCGTGCCCGATCGTTGGCATGATTGCGCGCCGACGCCTCTTCAACGCGCGCATTAATCGCAACGTTGAGCGGATCGTTAGATAAGTTGGCGCGCGCAAGATTGAGCATGATAAGCTACAGATTGAAGGGAATGTCATCATCGGGCTCGCCGGGTGTCGTCAGTGAGCCGCCAGCCTCGGCGCTGGCAATGCGCTGCATTTCAACGAGCGGTTTACGATTGGTGGAGATTCCGCTGCCACCTACATCGCGGGCGAGCATGGCAGCGCTGGTCAGCTTCATCGCGGCGAGAATGAAGCGCGTGATTGTATCTTTCGACCAGGCGCCGACCGACTTGCTCCAATCGATGCCGTCGAGATCCGCGAGTTGCGGCAAAATATATGTCACCGCGCCGGCATCCCACGGGGCTGGATCGAGCGCGATCAGGCGCAGCGTCTGCTCAGTATCCCAGCCCTCGGCGGTGGCTTGTTCAGCGCGAGTGCGAATCCACGCGAACAGCCCTGCGGCGATCAGCCAGCCGAGCTCGACGTCGGTCAAGCGGCCGACTGGGGTCGCCTTCGGAATTGCATCGCCGCCGAGCACCTGGCGGACGGCGGCGATGGCCGCGGCGGTTGCCCGCCGCTGCCATATGTCGTCGATCGCTTCCGCGCTCGGAAGACCGATTCTGCGCTGCCGGACCATCGATCTTGCCCTCGTCCCGAGCTCACTCGCCCCAATGGGGCCGCTCGATCGCGCCCGCCACAACGGGCGTGCCACTCGTCGCGGCGCTGGAAGGCGGCGCCGAGCGCTCGATCGGCATGGGCGGCGGCTGGTCGAGTCGGCGATAGCCCTTGTCGCCGACGCGCAAGACCTTGCCGATCACGTTCTTGTCCCGGTAGCGGCCGTTGCCGTCCGGGCGCGGCCCGCCCGCCTCGACCTCGAGCGTGGCGAGGAAGGTGGCGCCGTTGAAGCCGGCAAGCGTCGCGCTGTTGCGGCGGGCGTCGGCCTCGGGCGATGCGTCGTTGGGGTCGATAGCGTTGACCGCCTCGAAGATCGCGCGCAACAACGCGCGCGTGATCTCGGCGGCCTTGGCGTGCCCTGCCGTGGTGCCGTCGAGGAGCTGGAAGGCGTAGAGCTTGCGGCCGTCGTGCTCGCCGCCTTTGACGATGTATTCGACGTCGACGCCCTCGCTGTCGCCCTTCGAGGAGCGCTTGCAGAGTCCTTCGACGCCGACTGTACCGGCACGGATTTTCATGACGAGCGTGACCAGCGTGCCGGCCGGGATTACCTCGAGTCCCTGGGTCTTGTTCGCAGTGCTGAGATCCAGCGCCATAAGCGCCTCCTATGGTTTGCGGTTTTCAAGCTACTTTGGTCGCGGTGCTGTTCGGTGTTGTGGGCGTGGCGTCTCCTTCAAAGTGAGTGGTCTGGCCGCCTGCGCGGGCGGAATGGTTCGCCTGCTGTGGCAACACCTTACGAATAAGCGCGCCGAGGTCGGGCGGCTCGACCATGCCGAGCTTTCCGGACCGGTCCTTTGCCGGGTACTGCCAAGGATTCGGCGAGGTGCAGACAAAGCCGCGCATCGGCGGTTTGCTGTCGTTGAAGTCGAGCCAGTGCATGGTCACGACCACGTCCACGATGCCGGCGATTTCGCGCGGCACGCGTTGGCCTTCGGCCTGCAGGCGATGTTCAATTCGCCCGTAGTCGTCGGTTACGGTTTCCAGAGCGCCGATCAGGATGACGTTAAGACCCCGTGCACTCTGCAGGTGATGCAGGGCGAGGATGAAGTCGCGAGCGAGAAGTCCGTAGGCGCCGCGCGTATCGGGCCTGCCAGTGCGCTCTGAAATCGCTTCGGGTTGCGCCGATGCCCAGCGAAGGCAGAGCCTCGACGCCATGCTCACCGTGTCGAAAACGACGGTCTGAATTTGTCCGCTTTCGATGCCGGGGAGATATCCGCCGCACATGTCGAAATGTGATTGCGAGTACGGCTCGTGCGGCTGAAAAGAGCGATTCGGCCCGGCGGTCCTCACGATCAGATCGCGGATTTCCGGCCATGTCTCCGGCCGAATGTGCGACACCGGTACGTCATCGATTGCGAGCGCCCCGTTCTCGACGTCAGCGAACAACACGCTTGTCGGGTCGAGCGTGCGCACCAACGAGGTTTTGCCGACGCCGAAGGGGCCGATGATTAGAATACGAGCGCCGCGCGGCTCGCGCAGACGCTGTTCGGGGCTGATGATGGGAATCATGGCACGTTCCCTTTTGCCGCGGCTCACTCAAAGCCGAGCTGCTCGCCGATTACGCCGCGGTCCGCTCGATCGAGGTGATGCCTCGAAACAAAAAAGGCGCCGCCCCGCGCAACATCTCGCGCATCGCCGGCGTTCCTTTTGTCTTTTTTCCGTCCTTGGATCTCGCCGCCGTGTGGACGGTGAGATCGAAAGACGGTGACCGGCTGCCCCTCCCCTGCAGCCGGCCCCGTGGTGGATTACGTCACGTCCGCGGTCGTGGGCTCCATGACCATGGTCTTCGTCATGGCCGAGGCTGGGACGATGACCTCCTCGAACACGCGGTCCGGGTTTTCTTCCACGGCCCAAGTGATGCGCTGCGCCGGTGTGAGCTTCTTGTACAAGGCCCTAATCTCGACCAGCGGTCGCACCTGTCTCGCCGCGTCAAAGATGTCGACGCGACCGTGAAGCACATCGTCGAGAAGGTTCTGGTCGTCGTTCGCGACGATCCACTTCATGGCGACGATGTAGTTGGTGTGCGACCCAGTGCAGGCGATCGCCTGGTCGATGGTGAGGCCGGACTGCATAAGCCGCACCGCACCGTAGGCGCGCCAGGCCGCCTGGTTTCGACCGTTCTTCATGTGCGGCTTGACGCGCCGGGTCTTCTTCGCCGGCTGCTCCGTGGACTCGCCGACTTTGGCATGGCCGTTCCCGCCAAAGCCGAGATGGTCGTGATGGCCGTGACCATTGCCATTGAGATGGCCGTTATCGTTTGCGACTTGTCCCGGAAGACGCGTTGAGGTATTGAGTAGTTCGCGAGAACGCAGCATGAGAAATCTCCTTTCTGCTGCTTCCAATTTGGCCGGCCGCCTTTGTTTTTCAGCTCAGAGGCGCCGGCCTCTTCATGTCACCTTCAGTTCCCTCCCCGCGCCGGTGACGGTGCGCGGGTCGGCTAATTTGGAATCGCACGCCGAACGACTGACGGATCGCCTTTCGTCGTGAGGTTCGTGATCTCCATTCCGCTGCAGTCGACGCAGGCGGCCAAGCCGCCGCGGACTTTCGAGCGGAATGCTCGAAACCTTGAATTTGCGGGGAAAAATTCTTATAAGGAGCGCTTGCTCGCCCCTTCGCGCGGGTCTGTCGGCTCCCAGCCGGCGGCCCGCGCTTTCAATTTCACAAACGGGATTTCGCCGCCGCCAAGTCGCAAGCGGCGAGTCCCAATTTACCCATTCACACCATGATCTCCACGAGGACCTTCGGATCGCCCGAACGTTCGAGGGCCGTGGATACTTTGGTGTGGTAGCGGCCGGAGTCGATCCGTCTATGGTTGCCGCAAGTCCCCAACCGCGCAGCGACGCCTCTGACGCGTGCCCTGGTTGACCCTTATGTCAGTGGCCTGTCACTCGCTGGCATCGTGCCCGAGGCTCGTCGGCCCATATCCTAGCCCGTCGTCGGGGACATACCCCTGAAGCCTCACGCCGGGCACCTGTAATTCCGGGGAATTGCTCGCCCCCGGTATCGCCCTGCATTTTGATTCCTGTCCCGCACGTCAGGGCGTTTGCGCCGGGCGAATTCCATCAATCCTCAGGCAGCTTCAACGTCCGAACGCGGCTCAGCGTCGGCGTCGCCGTACTTACGTCCGTTGATATAAACGGGAGGATCGATGATGCCCTTCACCGCCCATCGATCGAGCGTCCTCGTGCTGACACCGTGGCGCTCAGCCTTCTTGCGCCACGACTCGCGGCGCTTCCGCGGCGGCGTCTCCGAAGGTGGTGCTGATCGATCGATGTCGGTCATGTCGGGTGCAGCTTGCGGAGCTGCTCTGAGTGGTTCACCCGCGGGGACCGGCACCCGCGGAATCAAACTTCCTCAGGCGCCGGTCGCCGCGGGCGGGGCTGGTCACCGTCGGACGAGATCAGCCTTTGCCCTTTTTGACCGATCACTATGCGCGAGCGCGGTCTGTGTCAGGGCACTCTGGCACCCGAAAATAGGCATCCAGAGTGCTCCAGCACGGCGACAGGCCGTGTCGTCGGTAGAACGGAGGAAGTTTCAGTTAATCCGCGTCATCGACAGTGGGGTCTTGTTTCTCCCCCCGTCGATTAGCAACTTCTTTCCAAAACTTGCGGCGATGTTGCTCACGCCGAACAATGGCGCGGATGCCGTCGAGGCCGGGCGCCTCAGGCCCCAAGATCGGTTCAAGCACCGCATCTAAAAAGCGCACGGTCGGTCCCGTTAACGAAGCCCCTAACCTGCCACCAAGCCCAACCCATAATCGTATGATGCGGTCGTACAGCAGTTGGCGGTGGATGTCGCTTGTGCGCTGGAACGCCTCGCTATTCCACGCCACCATCAAATCGTCCCACGCCTTCATCGTCCGATGAGCAGACTCAAGTGCCTTCTTGAGCGGACGGCTCTTGAAGCGCTCGATCAGTTCGATGCAGCGGCGCAGGCCCTCATGGTCGCGTGCCGATGGTCTAAGTAAGCGCTGGTGCCGCATTCCCCAAAACTCGCGCCCTATTTGCTCAAGCTCGAACCGAATATCCCTCCACGATGGTGATTCCCGCGGCATTTTCTGCTGGATCGCCGCCCATTGAGCGTCTGTATAGTTGTGGAACGGTGTAATCTCGCGGCCAGCCTTCGTCGCCATTTCGAACTACTCGTGGCGCGCGGGTTAGGCCGACTGGGGCGTTGAGAGCGTCCCGGTCGGTCGTTCATTTCCGCTTGCGCAACCTTACAACCGTCGACGGCTTCCTGCCGGATACGAGATCCGCGACGCAATCGCTCCAGCGTTGCAGGGCGACACGAATTTCGTCGGCGTAGTCGTGAGTCTGATAGGTAGCGATGATCCCGCGAAATGAATTCGAGCCATGGTTGAGCGCCTTCTCGACCACGGGGACCGAAACCCCGAGCCGCTGCATGCCGCTGGCGCAAGAGCGACGGAGATCGTGCAGACGCCACGTGTTCGGATCGAGGCCGGCCTTGACGCTGATGCGCGCCTTCACCTTCGCCCAGCCGATGATGGGGGTCCGGCCATCGAGGGTGAACACGAACTCGCTGCCGTTGATCTGCGGCAGCGCCTCGATGATGGCCCAGGCCTGCGACGACAACGGGATCGTGTGCGACCGGTGGTTCTTGGTGCGCTCGCCCGGCAGCAGCCACAGCCGCCGCTTTTGGTCGAGCTCGGTCCACCGCATGGCGCTGACTTCGTTGCGCCGGCAGCCGGTGAGGATGAGCATCCGCAGCGCGGCCCCGAAGCTCCCCTCGCCTTCGCAAGCACGCCACAAGGCGCGTAGCTCGGCGTGGTCGAGCGTGCGCTGGCGGGCGACCTCCCGGTGCGGACGCTCTACGCCGGCGGCCGGCGACAGCGGGATCGCATCGCGGGCGCAGAGCCAATTGAAGAACTTCGACAGCGCGGCGAGTAGCCGGTTGGCAGCATAGGGCGTAGCGACCGCAACGCTCTCGACCAGGTCGATGACATCACGCCGGCCGATCTCAGCCACGAGTCG
>Ga0306925_10006930_pt1 | contig 10590 bp, 11 predicted proteins | sample flu12Cox44000176_FD_203755 | JGI IMG/M metagenome (GOLD analysis project Ga0306925, IMG submission 203755) | Lab enrichment of tropical soil microbial communities from Luquillo Experimental Forest, Puerto Rico - flux8day.12C.oxic.44.000.176 (v2)... | ecosystem: Environmental > Terrestrial >... | reverse complement strand
GCTCGTGGACGAGCCGCTCAAAGGAGTTTCGCAATGATCGGAAATGATCATCAAGACCGCGCTGGCATGACTTGCACGCCAGCGGCATCTAGCAGAGGCTTTCCAGCGGCGTGCATGTCGCGTTCGAGGACGACAATGTTGAACATGACGAAAATTGCACTTTCGGCCGCATTGGCGCTCAGCATCATTTCGAGTGCATCAGCGGCGACCGAGCATCGACGCGCCTCCCATGCTTATTCACTAAGCTCGGGGTCAGCGCCGGACTACTGCCCGCCATCCGGTGGTCCGACCTGCAGCGATCGTTGCTTACCGTCTGGTCCACCTTGTCGAACACAACCAGACGGCTGGTGAACCTGTATTTCATCTCGCAAGAATTATGCGCTCCTTCGAGCCGTACTGCGATTCACATGGACGATGTAACCTTCGTGCCTATCCAAACAATTTATTCGCGGTAGTCCTGCAGCCTATTCTGCCGCCATGCCCTTTTCGGCCAATTCCTTTCTTGCTTTCTCATTCTTGGCCAAGTGGGTCAGTCCCATGCCGCGCAGCACGTTGGATGCCTTGGTGAACTGAACGTTGTCGTAACCGACAATCTCTACTCGGTTTCCCCATGGGTCCCGAAAGTCAAGGAACGGACCTTCAAGGAGGGTAACACCTGCTGCCTTGAGTGCTTTGCGGGCCGCCTCCTTATCGTCCACGACGAGGCCGAAGTGGCGACTATCGTCTGCCGGTTGCGTGCGACCCTTCTGAAGAGCAATAAACTGATCGCCCAAATCGATGAAAGCCATGGTGTCACTCTTACCACGCAACTCGAACCTGAAGAGACGACCATAGAACGATAATGCTTCATCTATATCCCCCACTTCCAGTGCGACGTGATTGAAACCCACCACGCGTGGTCTGGCTAACTCCGCCATCGGAACCTCCAATGCTAGTTCGAAAAATAAGTGGGTAGTGCAGGCGCGAGTAGCAATCGGTTCCAGCAGGCCCCGGATCGGCCTGTCCAAGTGCCCACGTGGCCGACCGGTGCTTCGTCATGAAAGCTGTGATGTAAAAACCCTCGCGAACTTCGGCGAGCGCGTGACCGCCCAGCAGCTTTCTTGAGGAGTGGAAAGTGACGCTGGTCCGCACTCATAAAGGCGAGCGGATCGGCGCAAATAGATCGTGAGGAGTCGCGAGCCCGCGAAGCTCATGGAGGCCGAGCGGTTCTAGCTGCTTGCCGTAGGCGCGCGCGAAGTCGTCACTGACAACAATCGGGCGGTTTAGGGTCTTGGCCACCGCCTCGATCCGGCTGACGAGATTCACAGCAGGCCCAATGACGGTAAAATCGAGGCGATCGGCCGCGCCAATATTGCCGTAGATCACCGTGCCGACGTGGAGGGCGACGACGATCTCAAGCGGCGGCTCGCCGAGGAGCGAAGGATCGTTCGTAAGATTGTGCGCCGCCTCGACTGCCCGCGCGGCGGCCGTCAATGCATTGCCCGCTGCAACCGCAGTCATGTCGGTAGACTCGATCGGAAAAATAGCAAGTAGACCATCACCAATGAATTTCAGAATCTCGCCGCCGTGGCCGGCGATAGCCTTGGCTTGCGCGTCAAACAGGGCGTTGAGCATCGCGATCACCTGGATGCCGGCAAGGCGGTCAGAACGCTCGGTGAAGCCGCGCAAATCCGACGACCACAACACCGCCGTGATTTCCTCGCCGGTGCCGCGCCGAATCTGTCCGGCCAGAACCTTCGGGCCTGCATTCGAACCGAGATAGGCGGTGAGAATATTGCTGGCGATGCGACGCTGGCTGCGCAAGTCGGCAAGCAGCGACAATCGCTGCGATACACGGGTCAGGTCTGAAACTTCTCTATCGGTAAACCCACCGACACGATCGGTGACGTAGGTGACCATATAGTTTGTGTTGAGCGAACTCTTCACCGGAAACGCAAAGTAATCAGTAGCGCCTTCGGCCTTAAGATCATGAAGGATTGGAAAATCCAACTTGTCATCGGGCAAATCGACTCGACGCCGCAACGTTTCTCCACCCACAACTACCCTACGAACTGGGTTATCCTCGTGACCAAGCAAATCCTGCACTTCATGGGTGACGAGAGTGAGCACGGTCTGACCTGTAGTACGCCACCAGGTGAAGGTTACGCCGAGATATTGCGGGTGTAGCGTACGAAGATGCAGGGTCGCTCGCAAAAGCGGTAACCCTGCGGCCAGCATCCGCCACGCAAATTCATCAAATTCGTCAGGTAGTGCAGACGACATATGCTGCGCTGGGCCGGCCAGCCAATCAATTATCGAATCGATGGAATCGTGTTTCGGGCGATCGGCGATCGGGCGTTCCACCACCGCACCCGTCGGAAAATATGACGGATCAAGGCCAGCTATCAAATTGTCCTTTCCATTGGTCATCAAAAGGACTCCACTTTCCGGAAATTAGGCGTGGCGTGCTGCGTTAGATATAAGCGCGTGGATTTTCATTCCAAGCGCCAGCATCGCTCCGCTTGTAGCCGAAGCGATGGGACCGAAAGTATTTGTCTAAACGGACGTAAGTCAGACAATCGGAACTCGACCGATATTGACCCCGGCAGACGACTTCGATCGTGTTAATACCCCACGCACCGTAACGGCGGCGCCCCCTAGCGTCGCCGAACTCGGCCGCAAAATGATTCATGGGCGCGGGTCAGGAGTGCGCACATCACGGCCGCCCGAAGTGGAGATCGAACATGGCACAACTTGACGAGAACAAGCTCAACGCATTCATCGGCAAGATGCTGGGTGACCTGGGTGGTGCCTTCAGCGTGCCGACGGTCCGCGTCGGACTGCGACTCGGCCTATTCGACGCACTCCACAAAGGCGGGCCGGCGACGTCAGAAGAGCTGGCGAAACGCGCGGCCGGACTGACGGAGCGATATGTACGCGAGTGGGCGCTCGCGCAAGCGGCGAGCGGCTACATTGAGTACGACGCGGGTACGCGGAAATTCAGTGTGTCGCCCGAGCAGGCGATGGTGTTTGTTGAAAAGGACAGTCCGGTTTATCTGGCGGGAGCGTTCGACATCGTGGCGGCTATGATCGAGGGTGAGCCAAAGGTCGAGCATTCGTTCCGCACCGGTGCCGGCGTGCGCTGGGGCGATTCTGCGGGCTGTCTGTTCTGCGCGACAGGCGCGTTCTTCCGGCCGGGCTACGTGAACAACATCGTACAGAACTGGTTGCCGGCGCTTAACGGAGTCGAAGCGAAGCTGAGGTCGGGAGCGAGCGTCGCCGATGTTGGCTGCGGCGTCGGTTTTTCGACTCTGCTGATGGCACGAGCATTTCCCAAAAGCCGGTTTGTCGGTTACGACTTCCACGCGCCTTCCGTTGAAGAAGCGAACCGGCATGCCACCTCACATGGCTTGGGTGATCGGGTCAGCTTCAAAGAAGCGAGCGCCAAGAACATCAAGGAAATCGGCTACGACCTCGTGACATGCTTCGACTGTTTGCATGACATGGGCGATCCACGAGGCTGCGCGACGCACATGCATCGCATCCTGAAGGCCGACGGGACTTGGATGATCGTCGAGCCGATTGCCGGCGATCGCCCGCAAGACAACATGAATCCCGTCGGGCGGCTCTACTACAACGCCTCGACCATGATCTGCGTGCCCACATCCCTGGACCAGGAAGTTGGCGAAGGCTTGGGGGCGCAGGCGGGCGAGGCCAAGCTGAGCGAGGTCATTCGAGCCGGCGGGTTTTCCAAGGTTCGGAGGGCAACGGCGGGACCGTTCAACATGGTCCTGGAAGCTCGGGCCTAGCCGAGCGTTCGTTCTGGCCGCTATTGGGGGTAAACCGACATCGCTTCGTGGCGTCGGAACCGACGCTTTTGACTCATTGCTGCAATTTGGTCTGCTGAATTGCTGCTTAGCAAAATGATAAGTTCGAATTTGCCATCAACCAACGGACGGCTAAAACGCTCGGCATTGTATTTTCGCAATCGATCTTGCTACGTGCCGATAAAGTGGCTGAGTGAGGGGCGCGGTGACGGGTCTTGGTAGTTAGCGACCGCCCGTCAAGTCGCTCTGACGTTCGCTATTGGGGGGAAAAGCCGACATCGGCAGGGGCGCCTAAAACGACGCTTTTGACCCTCAGCGCCACTTTACTCCCGTCAATTGCTGCGCTGCAAACGTTCATGCGCCCTCAATGTTGGCTATCCGCTTGCTCGACGGTCGTCGATATTATTCGCGACCTCTTCACAAACCTCCGCCAATTCAACAAATTCCTGCTTGATGAGCGGGTCTTCAGCCTTTTCAGCAAGCTCTCGATATTTGATCGCCTCTTCGCGCAGATAATCTGAGTAGTGGAACATGATACGATGCTCGCCGTCGGGACCAAGTTAATGGGCCATCAACACCGGCAACTCGGCATTTGCCAGAATGTGGCTGGTTGCTCCGCCGAAGATCATTTGACGTAAGCGACTTTGTGTGTAGGCGCCCTTCACCAGGAGGTCGCAGTCTCGAGCTGCCGCAGCCCGCAGAACCGCCTCGCCAGTGCTGCGGCCTTCAAGACCGACGGTCACCAGAGCAGCGTTGATCCCGCCGCGCTCCAAATACTCTAATAATTGTTCGGCTGAGGGGCCGGGGACGCCCTGTCCGCCATTGACGTCGAGAACAGTAACCCTGCTCGCCCGTTGCAGCAGAGGCATGGCCGCATCTGTCGCGCGCGCCTGTTCGGTGCTGCGGTTCCAGTGGACCATGACATTGGTGGCGATCTCCTTTGGGGTGACGGGGGGCGTGAGTAGAACTGACCGACCGCTGTCGAACAGCGCGGATTCGATTGCTCGATTGTGTAGCGAGGTGGTGTTGCGGTCGGGCCGGCCGAGGGCGATGACGTCGAATACACGCCCATAGCTACCTACGAAGTCTTCCCCCTCAGCTGCATCCCCGAACCAACCGTAGGACAGGCCCTCGGTCGCTTTGCCTCGCTTTGGGACGTTCCGTTCCTGCATGAAGACTTCGAAGAAGGTGTGCACACGCCCGGCTTCTACCTCGCTTTCCTGCTCATATCTCGCGAAAGGAACACTGCCAGTTGGGTCCAATGCGATAAAGTCCTGCGTTCGGGGTTGAAGCGGGAATCCCTCAATGTAGCCGTCGCAGCGCCGCGCCAGGAGCAGTGCGGTCTCAAGAGTCGATGTCATCCCGGGTCTGTTTTCTGTCGGCACGAGGATAGACTTCATCGAGGCCTCCCAGTTGACCTGTCGTCGCGCCTCTTCACGGGTTAGCGATGGTTCGATGGCAGTTGCGTCGGCTTCTCTAGGATGCCGAGCACCAGCTTCAGATGGTCGGCGGTTGGCGTTCCCTTTCGTCGCTTCATTTCCTCGACGAGCCTTGAACGGCACAGCGCATGGCAAGCGTGGACTGCCCGGTCCTTCATGCGCCGATTGTCTTCTCGCGCTCGAAAGATTGTTTCGGCGTCACCAAGCGCAACACACACCCCTGCACTGATGGCCTCAGGCTTCTCGCCTTCGAGCGCCAACACGTCCGCTAAAAATGCCTCGATACGTTCATCCATCGGTTTTCTCCGATGGTAGGGAACGACGGTCAAATAGACCCGCCAATCGGACGAATATCCTGCCACGAGCTTCTATAAGGGCAAGAGGAAGATTAGCGTCATACCCGACCAACACAAATGTCCGCTTTCGCAGCCGCTTCGGGGGTACATGGCCCGCCGGGGTCGGAAACGACGCTTTTGACCCATCGCGTTATTTCGGCCGGGTTATTTCCTGTGTCAGTCGCACAACGGCGTTCAATTTCGGCTCTTACTTGGCTTGGTCGCCGCCTGGCTGGAGGCGGCCGGATCATCCCACTGCTGCCAGACGACCAGGTGTCCCGCCAGGGTTGCCGTGTTAGGCTGCCGTTGCGTGCCTCGACATCCGCCAATTGCTCCGGGCGAGGGCAGGAAATCGCATGAGACCGCGGGAATTTATCGGCCTCATTGCCGGCGCAGTCACGCTGTTGCCCGCGGGCGCAATAGCAGGGAACCCCATTTCGCCGACGCTCGATCCCTGCTGTAATCGCCTCGGGGGCGTCGCATCGTCCCTTGGGGAAGGCAATGCGACGACGCGACTTCGTCAAAGCTACTGTCGTTTCGGCGGTGATTTGGCCGCTCGCGGCGCGGGCGCAGCAGCCTCCAACGCACACGGCCAGCAGCGTCGGCGCGACGGCGGCCGATGACTATACCAAGCAAAGTGCCCTCCTGGACCAGGCTAAATCGCTTGGTGCTCCCATGGTCGCCGTTCAGCGCGCCCTCGAGATCTCGCGCCAAACGGCGTTTCCCAAGAAGGACGTGCTTGCGGTATTCGACATTTCCCAGCCGTCGGCGAAGAAAAGATTCTACGTGCTCGATTTAAAGTCTGAGCAGGTCACCGCCCACTACGCCGCGCACGGGCGCGACAATGGCCCCACCGTCAAGGCCGTGAAGTTCAAGGGCTTCCAGAAGGATCTCGATATGGTGCCGCTTGGCCCGCTCAAGACCGCGCATTCCGAGGTGATGGATCACTATAAGACAATCGTCGATCGCTACGACGGCACCGTCTACCACAACATGATTGTAGTCGTGCTCAAGGCTGCCGCGCCCTACAACAGCTACATCGATCACACGCCGCCGTACAAATGGATCATCCACCCAAACTGGTACACCACTGCCGGCTTTCGTGCTAAGAACAACGGCATGCTCGGGCGCAGCAATGGCTGCATCACCATCGACCCTGTCGAGAATAATGCACTCATCACCCGGCTGCAGGACGGCGCGCTCGTCTATGTAACCGTCGGCGATGCGCCGATCGAGCAATATTTGTAAGACGCACTTGCCTCCGCAACCACTGGTTGCGGCAAGCGCTGAGCATCGCCGCCATAAGTCAAGACTTTGGGGTTACTTTTGACTGCGTCTGGGAATCTCACTTGAACCGAGGAATGAATGACCAGCAAATTGACGTCAGCGCAATTAACCGACGTTCGCGGCGCAGGTTTCTGCACTCGCACCGGAGCGCTCCGGAGGTCGGCGCCCATCACCTTAGCGACTTTTGCGGTTGCGGCCGCGCTGATGGCACTGACTCTGGCCCCACGCGCCGGCGCAGCGGCTTCGCCGGCGCGTCCGACGCGTCCCGCCGAGATGGCCGCCCCGCGCGCGGCAGGCGAGCCGATCATGGCCATTGTGTCAATCAAGAGCCAGCAGGTGATCTTCTATGATGCGGAAGGCTGGATCCTGCGTGCACCGGTATCGACCGGCACTGCGGGACGTGAGACCCCAGCAGGCGTCTTCTCTGTCGTGGAGAAGAACAAGGATCATCATTCGAGCCTCTATGACGATGCTTGGATGCCGAACATGCTGCGCATCACCTGGAACGGTATCGCGCTGCACGGCGGTCCGCTGCCCGGCTACGCCGCCTCGCACGGCTGCGTGCGCATGCCGTACGATTTCGCCGCCCGGGTGTTCGACAAGGCGCCGATGGGCATGCGGGTGATCATCTCGCCGACTGACACAGAGCCTGTTGCGTTTCCCGATCCGGCGCTCTTTGTGCCCAGGCAGGAGGCGATCGAAGCCATCCCGGCGCGCGCGGACGCGTTCGCCCGCTACGCAGACGAAGCCGCCAGGGCGGCCGCCGCCGCGAAGGCCGCTGTCGTCACGGCAAAGCGCACATCGGCCCCGGCCCCGGCCGCGTTGCGCAATCTGTCGGCGCTGAAGAAGCGCGCCGATGCCGAGCTCTCTCACGCCGAGAAAATGCTTGCTGCTGCCAAGACCAGTCCCACCATAACCGACCAAGCCAAGGCTGCGGCTGAAGATGCGAGGCAGAAGGCCGGTGCCAAAGCCGAGGTGCTGGCCGCGCAGTTGGACGACGCCAAGGCCGACCTGAAAGCGAAACAGGATGCCGTCGCGGCCGCCGAATCCGCCGCGAAGGTAGCCGAAGCCAGGCGGATCGAGACCGCCAAGGCCGCGACTGATGCGAAGCTCGCCGGCGAGCCGGTATCGGTCCTCATCAGCCGCGCGACGCAGAAGCTTTACGTGCGGCGCGACACGCACAAGAAGTGGCCCGACGGGGGCGAGCTGTACGATTTCAGCCAAGAGTTTCCGGTCACGATCAAGGATCCCGACAAGCCGCTCGGCACGCACATCTTCACCGCAATGGCGCGCGCCGAGGGCGGCTTGCGCTGGAGCGAAGTGTCGATCGACAACGGCGACAACGCCAAGGACGCGCTCGACCGCATCACTTTCCCGCAGGAGGTGCTTGACCTTATCGCGCCTACTACATTGCCGGGATCGTCGATAACGATCTCCGATGAACCGTTGAGCAGCGAAACCAACTATCGCACCGAGTTCGTCGTGGTGTTGAGCAACCAGCCGCAGGGTGGCTTCGAGAATCGGGCGCGCTCGCCAGATATTATCGTGCGCTCCCAGGATGACGGCGTGTTTAGCTTCGGCCGCTGGTTCGGCTCATTTGGCAACAACCAGCCAGCACCCGGTAGACAGCCCGCCCGCGGCACATCCTATTATCCGCCGAGGGTGTGGCAGCGCTATTAGCGGCTACGCATCGAATACGCCTTGTTGTTGTGGCTGCTCTGCTTGGCGATCTTTCTCGCGGCGGCCGACGGCATTTGATCGACCACATGATCGGCAAGGGTTCTAAACGTTCGGTGCGCTTTGTCGCTTAAGAGCACTTCATTGCCGTCCGGCATGTGACCTTCAGCAAAAAAGCGGACCTCGGTGCGCCGCATCGCAGCGTTGCGATTGCGAAGTCGCCCTTGGCACCGAGGGACCGTCCGGCAAGTCGCTATTACGGTGGCTAACGGGAGATCAATGCCTGCGCGCAAAGCGACGCTTTTTACCCATAGCGACATTTCAGGGAGGCCGTTTGCTGTGGCGCACAATGCGAGTGTCAGATGAGAAAAGACGTTCACACTCCTAGCGGTGGTCGACAGGCTCATTAGGGTTTGGTCGTGCTATCCTCCGCTACCAAATTGCTGTCGTTCAGTTCCTCGACGATAGCAGAACTTAGGATCTCTTCCAGCCGCACTAGGGCGCGAGCAATGGTCGTGCCATTCATGACGCGATGATCATAAATGATGCGCACGTCAACTTCACCGCTGTTTGAGATGACGCCGTAGTTCAGCACAGTCGTTATGGGTGCCAAGGGGTGCAGTGAATCGGCCCCGAGTGCTGAGTATACAGAAACACCAAATGTCCCGAAAAAATTGGCTCGCTGTCGGCCCCAGTTCAGCCCAATCCACCAGGCGAAACGCCGGATCGCAGCTGGTAGCCGAAAGACCCAAATCCGACGGTGGAAATCTCTCAATTGCTCGACCGGCGCACGGCTGGCATGCTCGAGACGATCGGTGATGTAGCGCAGCGACTCTCGTGCCGGATCTTTGATGGATACCGGGAGAATGCCAGGTTCCCCGTTGTAATCACGCTCGATTAAGATGACTGCCCGGCTGGTCGGATATTCATAGAGCATGCACCACGGAATTTTAATGTAGGTTCGGCGCAGCTCTGGAATCTCCTGAGCGACCATGGCGTAGGCTTTAGTGAATATCGCAGTCCACCGCACCCGTTGTCGACATTTCGCTCTTGCTGCCACTAACGGCGCCAGCGACATGCGCCTTTGCACCGGAACAGTGGGAATACGCTTGGCGAAATAAAGCAGATCCAGCACCATTCGCCGCTGTATCGATATTGGAATCCTTCGTCCGCGCATTCTGTGGTTCTTTGTCTATAGAGACCACGGCACCAGGCGCTTAGTGCTAGCCATGTAATCTCGATAGTCCGCACCGAAGCGTTCGAGCATCATGCGCTCTTCCTGCCGAATTCGGAACGTGTACAAGAGGCCAACGCCAACGAGCCCAGATGCGCCAGCGAGCCAGTTCGGCAGAAGCAATAGTTGTGCAAGTGCCAGTAGGAAAAATGAGGAATACATTGGATGCCGGATCAGCCGGTACACACCCGTCCTTACGAGTCGGTGCTCACTTCGAATCTCAAGTGAAATCGACCAATTCCGACCGAGATCGAGGTGGCTGCGGTAGAACAGCGCGAGAGCGCCGCACAGGACCGCAACTCCGAGATAGGCGATCGACGGAACCACGGGACGATCAAGTACCCGCGGGAATCCAGTCAGAGCATAAACGCCGGGGACGATCACCAGGCCGGCGAAAGCGAGAGCGAGCAGCCCCCATTCGCGCCGGCCGAACAACGATTTGATTGGCGCGACTTTTCTGGCCCTTCGCTCGAATGGGTGACGAATGATGTACCAAGCGACGAGGCCGGCGAACCAGATGACTTCGCATGAAATCCTTAGGCCGTCATGGTATTCGCCCGTGGACACGCCTGTCTACACAACGCTGTTTTACACGACCTTGAATTTTCTCTGGTCTTAGCCGAAATTGTGACCATAAATGCGAAGCATAGGGGATCTGGAATGAACCAGCAATGGATGCGATCTCTGTCAGCGCTTTCTGGAGCGATTGCCGCCAGTCTGGTCCTTCTGGCACCTGCGATCGTCCAGGCCCATCAAGCTGTCAATTTCACGGGATATTCGGCGGGCACCGTCGTGATAAAAACCGGCCAGCG
>Ga0306925_10006927_pt1 | contig 10592 bp, 10 predicted proteins | sample flu12Cox44000176_FD_203755 | JGI IMG/M metagenome (GOLD analysis project Ga0306925, IMG submission 203755) | Lab enrichment of tropical soil microbial communities from Luquillo Experimental Forest, Puerto Rico - flux8day.12C.oxic.44.000.176 (v2)... | ecosystem: Environmental > Terrestrial >... | reverse complement strand
CGGGTCCTCTGGTTCGCTCCTCCTATCACGCTTTTGAACAAGAAGAAGCCGCGCGCCAGTAGGGTGTCGATCGGTCTGGAATCGTCGAGCGGCCGGGCGAGAGGCTAACGCACCAGGGTCTTGAATCTCCCCTCAATCACCGGATCGCGGTCATTCTCCTCGCAGTCGGTCTCTTCGATCATGCGCGTAAAGTCAATGACGCGCGCGTAGGTAAAGGTGACGTGCATCGGTTTCGACAGCGCGAGCGGATCTTCGACGGTGTAATCGATCTGCATCTCGTCATGGCTTGCCATGCGGATGCGCTCGCCGAAGTGCAGTTGATCGCTCATGGGCATGAAGAATCCGGTCAGTTCCTGCAGATAGATTCGCGGCTTCGTGGCCACGGTATCGACCACCAGCGTATCGCCTTGCCAATGGCCGATCGAATCGCCCATGAGTGTCGGCCATAGCTCATCTTTGGGCGGATGTGATCGACCGTCTGTGTAAATATGCCGAACAGCGCCCACGGTGCTGATGAAAGTGGTCTCCTCCGGCGTGACGCGCCATTCAAACAGTCCCGGCGAAGCGGTCGCCGGGAACGGTGGCGCGATGCACAATGGCTGATGGGTGACCGGCGGATGTGCTGGATCGGCAGCAACGGCCGTTTCGATCGCTTTCTTGATCTGTTCATACTTCGCCTGGTAGGCCGGGGTGAAAGACGGACGCAGGGCCTCGGCGTACTGCTTCGCTTTGCGCTGCCCCTCCTGACTATATTGCTGTCCGTCCGCCTGGCCCACGAAGGCATCCAGTTCCCAGATTCCCGACCAGTCCGGCAGCTTGGCGAAGGCGGCGATGCGTTGCTGCGAAGAGGTCTGCGGTAAGGCCAGCCACCATGAGCCGGCGGTTAAGGCAATGGCCATCACAGCAATCGCTCGACACATTCTCTTAATGTCTCCTGCGGCTCGCGGTTATTTTGCCGTGGCGGGCCTGCCGATCATCTGGCCGTCCGGTCCGCTGACCGAAACCACCAGTCCGCCGTGTTGTCCGTCGCGCAGCGGATTGATTACCACCGCGACCCTATCGCCGGGTTTCAGGCTTCCCGGTTTCCATCCATGTCGCATCAGTTCAAGGGGGGCGCCCATTTCGAGGCCCCACTCGACGGGCTCGGCCTGCGGGTTAGTGGCATCGGCGACCAGCACTTGGATCCAGCAGTGCGGATTGGTCCACTGAAATTCCTTGACCGTCCCGCTGAGGGTAACCTGCTTGGTCTGATCGAACATGGCGCGCGTGTGGTGGGCAAACAGGGTTCTCGCGCCCAGCCAAGCGGTGATGAGGACTAGGACAGCGCCCGCTTTCTTCACGCTCATCCGCCGCTGCCCTTTTGCGCCATTTGGCGCAGAAGCGTAGCTTTCCCCAAAGGTTGTGTCAATTCAGTGTAAAGCCGCGAGCGAAATATCGGCGAGCTCGCGGCTTCGTGTGGCGCAAGCCAGATCGGAGACCGCTGCGCTTTGCGCCGAGCGAAAATATTCCGCTGCTTTTCGATCGCGTCCCAGCTCAACATCCAAATTGCCGAGCAGAAGCAGAAACACGGGATTTTCTGGGTAGCGCGCAACCAGCGGTTCGGCAACCTCTACCGCCTGGTCATAGCGCTGGTCGTAAGTGCGCAGATTCTTCGCGAGATAGAAGCGAGTATCGACCGCCAGGAATTGGCCGCTCTCCATGGCGGTTCGCATCTGACGAATTCCGTCTTCTTTCTTGCCCCCTGGAATGCCCATAAAGAACCGCAGCATCTTGGCGATCGAGGAAAGCGTATCGATATAGTAGTTATACAGGCCGAGCATGGCAGTGGCGTCGGCCGTATCGGGATCAAGCTCGAGCGCGCGCAAGCATGCGGCGCGAGCGGCGACGCCGGCATGCGCCACGGCGCGTTTCTCATCGCGCAGGCTGTAAAGCCGCGCTTTCAGCGCGAACCCTAGCGCCACGTACACCTGCTGCTCGGCGGTGTCGGACCGGGCGATTTGAGCACGCGCAAGGCTAATGGCTTTGTCCGCGAGGGCGAAATAGGTATCGTCCTGTGCTTGCTTCGGGCGCTTCCAGGCATCCAACATCCCCCATTTGATTTCGCAGGAGACGCAATACATCTTCCACCAGCGTGCTTCCGCTTCGAGCAAATAGCCGACGGGGCTGGCGGGCTGGGAGTGCTCGATCGATTGCGCGGTGGCGATCGCCGCGTCAGGATCGCCGCTGTAGGTTTGGTCGAGCGCGCGAGCCGCCTCGGGCGAAAGGGGGAGGTTGCCCGCGCGAGCAGGCGCTTGCGCAAGCACTTGGACAAGGACGAGCACAACGGCGGCAGTCCCCGGCAGTCGTGTCTTGGGGGAAATCATTTCACCCCTTTGATCCAGCCGATCAACCACGCGGCCGTGACGTACATGGTAAAGCATTCAAGCGCAAAGGGCAGGAAACCGAGATATCCGGGGGCCGGCATCTCGAAGATTTTGAGGTCCTGAAACATGGGGAACGTGTAGTGCCATTTCGCAACGGCCCAATAATTCCAGAACTCCCACAGCCAGCCGCAAATCCAGCCAGCCAGAAGAAAGCTCCAAAAGCGGCGAACGAAGCCTTCTGAAAAATCGTCGAGAAACGAAGGCAAAGCGAGCCTTCGATTCAGCGGATCGAGCAGCAGCAGGAATCCAATCCAGACCAGAAAGAAACAGCGCGCCGCTAGGTGCTGGGGAAGGATCAGGGGAAGAAGGAGCGCGACGGCACCGCAAGCGATCACAGTGTTCTCAATCGCACGCGGAATTTTCCGCGGCTCGGTGGGCATGAGTGGCAAAAGCGCCTCGACCAAGTCCGACGTTTCGAAAATGGCGGGTGTAATGGTTGCAAAGGACCAGCCGTAGCCGAGGCCTGCCGCCAGCCACTCGGACGGCACGTCGACATAGGTCCAATTGTGCAGGCGACGATTGTAGGCCTCGAAAATCAGCCACAGCGGAATCGAAAGCAGGGCCATGCGCGCTACGGTGATTGGCGCATCTCGCAAGCGCGAACGGCCGGTCAGCGAGAAAACGGCAGCGTCGGCGATCAGGATGTAGGCACTCCAGGCGATCGGCGTGAAATAAGTGGGCACCGGCGGGACGCCGCGAAATAACAGCCACTCTGCCCCAGCCAGCGCCACCATTCCGAACCAACCATGTGCAGGGAGCGGGCGCTGTCGCCGCGCCCGAAAAAATCGAGCGACCAGGAACCCTACAGTTGTGCCCGTAACGGCAATCCCAATGGCAGGTCCGAGCGAGACCATGAGTCCAGCCGATTCGAGTGACCTCCCCTGTATCCTAGCGCAGTTGAGCGGAGTTTTCGGGCGGTGGCTCGCCGTTTTCTTGCTATTCTCGGCGTGCCCAAAACAACGGAAAAAGCAGATGAGCGAACCCCCCAAACTCGAGCGCGGCCTCGGCCTCATCGAAGCCACCTCTCTCAACATGACCTTCATGGTGGGGATCGGCCCGTTCGTCGTGATTCCGCTGGTCGTTCGTGAGTTGGGCGGAGCCGGAAGCTTGCTTGCGTGGGCTGCGGGAGGCCTGCTGGCGCTGTTTGACGGTTGCGTTTGGGCAGAACTTGGCGCAGCGATGCCACGGGCCGGCGGCAGCTACATCTACTTGCGTGAGGCCTACGGCCCGGAGCGTTGGGGGAGACTGCTTTCCTTCCTGTTCATCTGGCAAACACTGTTTCAGGGTCCGCTCAGCGTCGCCTCAGGCGCGCTCGGATTCGCCGACTACGCGACCTATCTGGCCACGCGCTCAAGGCGCGTCGCTCATGTTGTCGGGGCGCTTGGATCGTACGGCAAGAACGTTATTGCGGGTGCAATTGTTGTGCTCGTTGTGATTCTGCTCTATCGGCGTATCGCTCAGATCGGCCGAATCTCAGTGGTCTTCAGCGCGATCGTGATTCTAACGATCCTGTGGATCGTCTGGGGTGGTGCTGCGCATTTCAATGCGCACGCCTTCGAACCTTCGGGAGAAAATTGGAACCTTTCCTGGCTGCTTGTCGTCGGGTTAGGACACGGTACTGTCGAGACGATCTACAGCTACCTTGGCTATTACAATGTGTGCAATCTTGGCGGCGAAATGAAAAATCCCGAAAAAAACATCCCGCGCGCGATCTTCATTTCGATCCTCGGCATCACGGCACTCTATCTGGCTATGCAGACCAGCATCCTCACCGTGATTCCGTGGCGCGAGGCCGCGCATTCCAGCTATATCGCGAGCACCTTTATCGAGCGCTTGCACGGCACCCGTTGGGCGACGCTCGCGACGGCGCTGATACTGATCACAGCACTCGGTTCAGTTTTTTCGGCGCTGCTGGGCTATTCGCGCGTGCCCTACGCAGCAGCGGTGGACGGGAACTTCCTGAAGGTGTTTGCGCGCCTGCACCCCACCAAGCATTTTCCTCAGGTTTCATTGCTGGCTCTGGCCGCGGCGGCGCTGCTTTTCTGCCTCGCTCTGAAGCTGGCGCAAACGATCCGCGCCATCCTGGCCATGCGGTGCATCATCCAATTCATCGGCCAAGCGGTTGGCCTCGTCTTACTGCGGCGGAAATGGGGAGCCGAGCGGCTGCCGTTTCGCATGTTTCTCTACCCGGTGCCTGTGGTGATCGCCATCCTCGGTTGGGCGGGAATTTTTGTGGCGACAGGTGCCCGGCCGATGCTTGCTTCTTTCCTGGCTGCCATAGCCGGTATTCTGGTCTATTTAGGGCGCGCGCGCTGGCTCGGCCAGTGGCCCTTCGAGGAGATCGCCTGATGAAGCGTGGGATTGTCTTTGCTTTGGCCTTGGTGCTGGCCCTAGCGGTTTGCTTTACGCCAATCCCCAAGGTCTCCGCGCAGACCCTTCCGGAAACAGCGGAAGCCATAAACAAAGCCCGCGTGGCGACGCGAATTTTGTTCATCACCGCGCACCCGGATGACGAGGCGGCCAGCCTGCTGGCGTATCTCGCCCATGGATTGTACGCCGATGTGGCCCTCCTGACCCTCACCCGCGGCCAGGGCGGGCAGAACGCGATTGGCCCCGAGCAGGATGGTCCGCTCGGCGTTGTGCGCACGACGGAACTACTCGCGGCCGACAGCCACTACGGCGTCGCTCAATTCTTTACGCGAGCAGTCGATACAGGCTTCTCGAAAAGTGCCCAGCGGACGATGGAAATCTGGGGAGACCAGATTCCCCTCGAGGACATGGTTCGTGTGATCCGGATGTATCGGCCGAGCGTTGTGATCAATGGCTGGGGAGGAGTCCGCTTCGGTCACGGCCAGCACCAAGCCAGCGGAATCTATACGCCGCAGGCGGTTGCCGACGCGGCCGACCCGACCAAATTCCCTGAGCAGATCAAAGAAGGGCTGAAGCCGTGGAAGGTTGCGCTCGAGCTGCGCCCGGCGAGCTTCGGCTTCGGTCCCGCGGCGACCCCAGCGCCGAAGGATGTGGTGAGACTACCCGTTACGGATGTCTCGCCGCTGTGGGGCAAGAGCTACGTCGAAATGGGAATGGAAGGGCATGCGCAGCATCGCTCCCAGGGCACGCCCTCGCTTTTCGGCAACCCCTACTTTCGCAGGCCGGTTGAGCTTATAACAGAACACGGACAGGCAGCGGGCGGCGGCTTCGATCCGACGCTTTTGGCCCGGCCGATAACCATGTTGGCCAAGCAGTTCCCCGACCTTGCGATGATGACGCCTGCTCTGGAAAACGCAGATCAAGCTCTTGCGGCAGCCGCGAAATCGCTGCTGGATTTGGACCGTCAAGCGGCGGCGAGCTCGCTTGCCGAAGCAGCGAAAACAATCGCCACCTTGCGCGACAAGGTCGCCAGCGTGGCTGGCCAGGATAGTGGCGAGGCTAGCCGGGAACTCGACGCAGTCAAGCAGCACATCGATCAGGCACTAGCGGATGATGTCGCGCTCCCGGTCGATACGCAGGCAGACCGGCACGAGTTAGTGGCGGGCGAAAGCTTCACGGTGAACGTCAACTTCCTCGACAAGCCCGCCGTGGCAGTGAAGTGGACTGTTGACCAAACGAGCCTCGAGGTGCCCCCGGGATGGATTGTTACGCTCGATAACGCCAAACCCGATGGCAAGAGCTACCAGTTTCACGTCGCAGTCCCGGCCGGCGCGAAGCCGCCAGAATCTCCCGACGATCGAGTCCTGCCGTTTCCTGTGCCGCTTGTGAGGCTCACCCTGCGCGTCAACATCGATGGCTACGAATTCCCGACCGAGAAGATCGTCGAATCGTCCATCGCCAAGACCACCGGTATCGAAACCTACTCGCTCGAACTTGTACCAGCCGTGACTCTGACCGTCGAGCCGGCTCAAGTGATGGTGCCGGAAAAACATGCCTCGGCTCCCCTCGATTTGCTGGCCCGCGTCCGTTATCAGGCCTCGGCCAAGGCAAGCGTCTCGGTCGGCCTCGACGCTCCTGCGGGATTTCGAGTCGCGCCGAGTGCGCCGCTAAATTTCACGGCTCCCGGCGACCAGCTCGTGCGGTACATTGTGACGCTCCCTGCCGCAATTGCTCCGGGCGCTTATGACCTCCACCCCTTCGCACGCGTGGGCGAGCAGACCTTTCGTACCTCGCTCGAGCCGATTCCCACCTTGCCCACGCGTAACTGGAGCGAGCCCGTTGACGCCACGGTTCACGTCCTCAACCTGGTGGTTCCCGCCGGGCTGCGCGTTGGCTACATTGCCGGGGATAACGACAAGATTCCAGGCACGCTGCGACAGGTCGGCGTTCAAGTGGACATGCTCGATGAAGTGGCGCTGGCCTTCGGCAATTTGAGCCAGTACGACGCCATCGTGGTAGGCATTCGCGCTTACGAGCTTCGCCCTGACGCGATGGCGGCAAATCCCCGGCTGCTCGACTACGTCAGAAATGGCGGTACGCTGCTGGTTGAATACGAACGTGATTTTGCCTGGGCCGCGCTGAAGCCCGCGCCGTTCAAAGCCGAGATGGCGCCGCAGGCCGTGCGGGTCACCGATCCAAATTCGCCGGTGCGATTTCTCATACAAGATAGCCCGCTGCTGAATTTTCCGAACAAGATTGCCTTGAAAGATTTCGAGGGTTGGAGCCAGGAGCGGGGCCTGTATTTCTGGAGCACTTGGGACACGCCCTACAGGGCGGTGCTCGGACTCACCGACCCGGGAGAACCGGAGGCAACTGGCGGGCTGGTCTATGCGCAGGATGGACGGGGGCTTTACATCTACACCGGACTCTCGTTTTTCCGCGAGTTACCGGACGGCGTGCCGGGCGCCTACCGCCTATTCATCAACCTGCTCAGCCAAAAACGCAATCCTCGAGCGAGAAAATGACGTCTATGCGGGTGACTTCGGTTGCTTGCTCTACGTTTGTATCGAGAGGTGGCCGAGGCCACCGTTCACACCCTCTAAGCGCAAAGGGGGGAAATCGGAGCGCTTAGAAGTTCTTGTACCCCTGGTAGAGCCACACCCCAACAATGGCGACGAGGATCGCGCCCGATAGAATCGCCAGGCCGGTAATGGGCACACCCAGCTTTTCGATCTTTGCTACGATTTCTCGCTGCTCGCGGGCCATGGACTCCCCCGCAGCGTCGAGGAAGATCTGGTCTTCCTCGCGTGTCTCGAGGGTGCTGCGGTAGATCATCACGCAGATCAGCACCGCGGTGACCACGCCCCAGGCTATGAGCAGTATCTCAACCGTTCCCATGGATCCCTCCCGTGCCCGCCCGGCTATAGGATCAGGGACTGCGACCGCTGGAGGACCGGATCATGCGGGCCCTTCTGGGTTCGATTTGTGGGCAGATTATAGCACTAATGAAGAGCGAACGAAGTCAAGCCGATTGCCGTTCATCGGGAAACTGCACGCCCCAAAAATTCCGCGCCGGATAGTATATTTCAACGCCCAGTTCGAATAGACCATGATCCTTCTGGCCGCGCGAACTGATGACGCGGAATTCGCGTTTCTCGTTGGACAGTCCGTGCAGCACTTCAATTCGTGAACCCATCGGCGGGAGAAACGGAACGCGGATCAAGGCGCCGTAGCGGCTCACGGAAAGCGTTTCGGCGGCGGCATCACGTGCCTGGCCGTCTTCGCCATTGCTGACAATTCGGACTGGAATCTTGGTCTGAACGCGGCTCGATCGGCGGCGTTCCAACATCGCGCGGGCGCATGCCATGGTCGCTCCTCCTCTTTTTATCCCGCGACCCACCTGACAAACTCTAAGAACCGAGGCAGGCTCAGGTCAATGGTACTGTCAATTTACAAGTTGGCAACAGTAGAGCAAGCGGCTTCCACTGCAGCTTCCTCGCTGTGAATGCCTGGGGGCGCCATACGCGCGCATGCTAGAATAGCCGGTCAGCAATGGGCCCAAGTGGCGGAACTGGCAGACGCGCTAGCTTCAGGAGCTAGTGGCCGCAAGGTCGTGGAGGTTCGAGTCCTCTCTTGGGCACCACTTTATCGACAGTCTCCCTGCTCATGATCGGTAGTGCGGCTTGACGAGCGGTGCGTCGGCTGCGTAGGCTTGGTTGTTTGAACCAAACCGAAAAAACTGTTTGTGGGCGCAAGGCGAAGGGGTGGGTCTTCCTGCGCTTATCTCCGCCAAGCGACCGAGGTGACTCATGTCCGAAGCTGCCGCCAGTTCGCCGAGCATCGCAGCGCTGTTGCGCAACTATTCGGTTGAAGTCAGCCCGCAGAGCGACAAGGCGATCGATTCCGCGGTCGTGCGCCTGGAGCCCGGAACCGAGGTCTATCTCACTTGGATTCCCGGGGAAGATTTTTCCCGCGCGGTGGCACCCGCAGCGCGGCTGCGCCAGGCGGGATTTTTTCCCGTTCCACACATCGGTGCGCGCCACCTGGAAAGCGCCCAGCAGCTTGACGATTTACTCGGGGGCTTCACTGAGGCGGGAGTGGACCGTTTCCTGTTGATCGGCGGTGAGCGCGATAAGCCCCTCGGGCCTTACGATTCAACCCTCGAAGTCATGCAGTCAGGCATGTTGCAAAAATATGCAATTAGGCGAGCCAAAATTAGCGGGTTCCCGGAGGGTCACCCCAAAATTTCCGATCAGGTTCTCGGAGAATCGACGCTGGCGAAGATGAAGTATGGCCGCGAACTGGGACTCGATCTTCAAATCGTCACGCAATTCGTCTTCGAAGGTCAGCCTATTGTCGATTGGCTCAGGCGTCTTCGGTCCTTGGGCGTCGACCTTCCCGTGCGCATCGGGCTCGCGGGACCCGCCGGCATCGCCACTTTGACGCGCTACGCCATTCATTGCGGGGTGGGCAACTCGATCAAGGCCCTCACGAAATCGAGCTCATTCGGACGCCTGCTCACCGACCGCGATCCCGAACCCCTGATTCGCGAGCTGCGCACCGCCGCGTCCAACGGCGACACCTCTGTAATGCCTATGGGCATTGCTGCCCTGCACTTCTACACCTTCGGCGGTCTGAAGAAGACCGTCGAGTGGATCAACGCTTTGCGAGGGTAGTGCCCTTCGGGGGAAATGACTACCTCCCGGTCATTTGGCGGAGAAACCCCTGTGCCGGTACCGTTTCGCCAGGGCTAGAGAAGTGCGATTTTCGTGCGCCTGCAAGGGGCCCTGAAAAAAAAGGACTCTGGGTGAAGCCAGAGTCCTTTGACGCTTAATCCTACCTGACTGCTTCGAGACTTTTTACGCTGTCAACCGCCGACGCGCAAAGCCCAGCAGACCTACCACGCCCAGTCCGAGCATGCTCAGCGAGGTCGGCTCAGGCACGGGAGGCGGAGGGGTGTTTGGGCCCACCGAGTCGAGAGCTTCGCTGTTTGGTGTTCCGATGCAAGCTTGTCCATTGCACAGAAAGTCGAGCACGAAATCACCAGCGCCCAAGCCGCCCGGGACCGTGAAGAGCGGATTGGGCCCGCCTTGGTCATTGAGGGTCAAGCTCCCGAGGTTGAACGTGTAGACGAACAACTGGGATGCGCTACTATCGATGCCCGAGGGTCCGGCGTAGTTAGCGAACGGGTTCTCCGGGTTAGAGCCGATATTCAGATAGGTGTCGAGTTTCCCCGAGCTCCATGCCGTCGTTGAAAACAGAGTTGCCGTTGCCGTTGGGGTCCCCGGAACCCCGGTCACGTCAACGGTGAAATTGGGAATCTGTGTCGGGCTGAGAATCACGATTAGGTCGGTACCCGTCCTCGGTCCTCCGGCATCGTAGAAACCGAACGGGGCGCTGCCGTTAAATTGAATCACCGGGTTGCCGTTCACCGAAGTCGCGCTGCAGTCAGATGCAGTCGCGCAAAAGCCATGGAGGGTATCCGCCTGGACGGGCGCGCCAGCGAGCGCTAGAGCTATTGCGAAGGTCGCAACCAGGGCAAACAGTGTTGTTTTCCGCATCGATTTTATTCTCCACCCAGAGTGTTTGTCGAGAGCCCTCACTCTCGGTTGGGCGAAAAAGGAGCACGCAGAACACCATTCGGTTTTCGATCACTGCGATTCCCAGCATTGTCATAATGTATTTATATTCAGTAGATTACAAGTGCCAGCCTTTGAGCCCTGCGTTCGTGTGTGTGCGGGTTTGCCGCGACCGATACACACTCCTTGCACATAATGGAAACTTCCCTTGCTAACGCTA
>Ga0306925_10006926_pt1 | contig 10592 bp, 8 predicted proteins | sample flu12Cox44000176_FD_203755 | JGI IMG/M metagenome (GOLD analysis project Ga0306925, IMG submission 203755) | Lab enrichment of tropical soil microbial communities from Luquillo Experimental Forest, Puerto Rico - flux8day.12C.oxic.44.000.176 (v2)... | ecosystem: Environmental > Terrestrial > Soil... | reverse complement strand
TTCAACAAAATTAAACACTTTCGCGCGATCGCAACGCGCTACGACAAGCTCGCCAGAAATTTTCTCGCCGCCGTTCAGTTGGTCTCGGCTATCATTCTGCTTAACTGAAGACAGGCCCTAGTCAATCTCTTGCAAATTTTTGCGTATCCGAATGGAGTCCGTGCCATTTCGCCGGTCCGAATTAGCCACGATCCGAACACAAGGGGGGACTTCGCGCAAGCAGTCGTCAACGATCTGCTACAGGGCAGACTAGTAATTTTCGACCAGTCTCTTGGAGACCCGGACCAAAATAAGCAAGCCTCTGAACGCATCATGTGGTCGATATTCAATCGCCAGAAAGAGGCGTTTATCGCTCCCGAAAGGGATCAGACGGGGGCCATCAAGCCGCCTTCGGACGTTCTCGTTTACGCGGAAGAAGCGCACAATCTACTTCCGGTGAACACGCCATCTGGCATTCTGTCGATTTGGTCTCGAATTGCGAAAGAGGGATCTAAATATCGAATTGGGTTTGTGTACGCTACCCAAGAACCCTCTTCGATCCAGTCAAATATAATGAAGAATACTGATAATTGGTTCGTCGCTCACCTCAACAATGCGGATGAAACAAAGGAGCTCCGTAAATACTACGACTTTGACGATTTCGTTCAATCCATTTTGCAGGTGCCTGATCCAGGGTTTTTGCGGATGCGAACCCTCAGCAATCCCTACATTGTGCCGTTGCAAGTAAATCGTTTCCGGACCGCAAGCTGATGCCATTCGACAAGGAGATAGCGACAGGCGAAAGCCTGCTGGCTACAAAAAAGCGCGGCATTGCGCGAGTTCGAGGGCGTCATCGCGATTCTCGACGGGGCGGTCCCACGCGATGCAGCGCCGCTTATGAAAGTACAACGGAATGATTGGCTGCCCCGCCGCATCGTAGCGATAGATGGGTCTACGATTACCCATAAAGTAAAGAACGGCTTTCCGGGCGCGGAAGCTACACTTCTGATGCTATCCGTCGTCTTCATTGACGTTTCAAAACTTGCTGCAATCACCCCGAAGGAAATTCCCTCTCCGCGGATTTTCAACGAAATGGATCGCGCAAGTACTTTGGATGCCGTGTTACCGGGGTCCAATATCCACCGAGGAGGCAACGACACCCCGCGGAGATTCTTTCGGAAGCAAGTTTTCGATGCTATCGGAGGCAAGCTTGACCCTACTCATGAAACGCTACTCGACACATTACGCGAGATAACGGCAGGCAGAAGGGCCGATCAATGCCCAATCGAGGACTGTTCAAGACGGTACGCGGCCGGAACAAGAGAGTACGTTTGTGCGTGTGAGAAAAAGCAGCCGTTATTCGAAACCGACGCATTCCGCTTTCATGAACGATTCAATGAACTTGGTTCTAATGGTGAAGTTCACGGCGAGGTTCGTCACGTCTTAGAGGTGTTATCGCTAGTAAACCTGTTGAGATACTTTGAGCACGACAGTCGTATTCATTATCTGAAGAGCAGTGCGTTCATTTTGGATGGCCCGCTAGCCGTTTTTGGGCAACCTGCTTGGCTAGCACCATATGTCCGTCGCGAGATAATGAGGCTGAGTGAAAAATCACGCGTCAGTAATAATTGCGACATCTTGTTGATGGGCATTGAAAAGGGCGGCCAATACGTCACGCATTTTTTCGACATCGATTGGACCGACGAGCAAGGGCCTCGCTCGAAATATCGAGCAGGCACAGTGATTGTACCAGATGCGCGTTATGTGAATAGGAATATCGTATTTCGCCCAGAGGATGCGAAGCCTTCGGGAGTTGATACCTATTTCGGTCGGAAAGTGTTCTACAAGAACCGAGTTGGAGCGCATTCGGTTCTCAACTTGGGCGTTGTGAATTCGGAAGGTCTAGACTTCAGCAATACCTCTGCTGCCGCCTTCCCACGGTTAGCCGATGCGCTGAACGTTCTCGACCATCTCTCTACCTATCTTTATCAAGACGCGTTCATGCCGTTGGTTCGCGCTCACGCGCATGCAGCCATTCCGCTAAAGCGCGGGACGGAAAATTCTGACCAATCTGTTTAAGTCACAGTGATCGTGGCATGGCCGTCATGTCTCTCCCTTGGACAGCCTCGTCGGCAGAGGGGCGTTGGTGTGGCTTGGGGCCTTATTATGCGATGTTCCCGGTCGAATTCGTTTGTGGCGTAATTGACGAATTTTGCCCGCCTCAGGGGAGAGTGTTAGACCCCTTTTGCGGTCGAGGCACGACAACGTTTGTCGCTTCGGTGAGCGGTCGTGAGGCCATTGGAACGGAGATAAATCCGATTGGGTGGATTTATGCGACAGTCAAACTCGACCCGTGCCCGCAGCCAGATTATGTTCTGAGACGTGTGGAAGAAATTGTGCGGTCCGTGCAGTGCTCAGATCGACAGCCAAGTAATGATTTTCAAAGACTAGCGTGGCATTCGGATGTGCTTGGGTTCCTGAATGCGTGCCGCCGAGACCTAAACTGGCGCACTAATCGTCTTGATAGGACGGTAATGGCGCTGGTGCTCGTGTATCTTCATGCCAAAAAGGGCGGTGGTCTATCCAATCAGCTGAGGCAATCCAAGGCTATGGCTCCCAATTATGCAATTGAGTGGTGGTCCAAAAGGAGGTTACGACCTCCTAAAATCGATGTGCTTGAATTTTTTCGGCAACGTATAGCTTGGAGGTACGCGAAAGGCATTCCACAGCGCCGAGGCGTCGCCACGGCAAAACGCGGCGACGCGCGATCGTTACTTCGCAAGCTCTGGCAATTTGACGCTGATTTCGTGCTTACCTCACCGCCATACTGTGGCGTGACCAATTACGAATACGACAATTGGATAAGGATGTGGATGCTTGGTGGACCGGACTTGCCAAGCGGAGGGGTCGCAGCAAGGTTCGGTGATCAAGAGGATTATTATTGGCTACTGTTCGACATCTTCGAGGAAGTGAGGCGATTAGCCAAGGATAGGGCAATTGTGTACGTTCGTAGGGATGCGCGGCCCGTCACGTTGGAAGCGACACTCGATGTGCTCAATGAATTCTGGCCGAAACATCGATTATCTTTCAAATATGATTTGGCACCGGGGTCAACCCAAACAGCGTTGTTCCAACGGCGTTGGCACAAAGCTGGCGAGGTAGATATTTTGCTGACGCCATGTATGCAGTCTGCCCCATCGGGGTCATGGTCACATCTATTGTAACCCGGCACTCGGAGGCGCGCCGGCGGGTTCATCCAGGGGAATCTTGATTTCGGGAATTCGGGTCACCCCGGAAGTTCGGCGGTGCGGCAGCTCAGCAGGGCTGCGGCTAGACCTAGACATTGGGCCGTGTGCTTGGAGGTTGGTGCGCCTATTGCGGCTCGACGTTGAGCTCCCTGCCGAAAGCGCGCCACTGCTCCTGCTCTTTGCGGATCACCTGCGCGGTGCTTTCCGGCGTGCCGCCGCCGTCCGTGGACAAGCCCAGCGTCAAGAGCCGCTCTTCGACTTCGGGGCCGCGCAGGTAGCGATCGATCGCGCCATTGAGCTGCGTGATCACTTCGGATGGTGTGCCGGCCGGCGCAACAACGGCAAAAAAGCCGTCCATGACGATGCCGGGAACGGTTTCGTGCAGCGCCGGCAGATCCGGAAGGCCGGGAAAGCGCTTGCCCGAAGTCACCGCAAGCCGGCGCACCTTGCCGGCCTGGACGACGGCGTTCGCGGCCGCGATCGAGCTCATCATTACCGCATTGACGCCGCCGGCGACGTCCTGGGTCACCTGCGCCGCCGAACGATACGGCACCTCGATCAGGCCGAGGTCGGCCCGTTTGTTGAGCAGCCTGGCGGCGAACGCCGCGGCGCCGGCGGTGTTGTCGAACGCGATCGACAGCTTTGCGCGATTTGCCCTGGCATGGGCGATCAGCTCGCCCACCGAGGAGACAGGCAGATCGGCATTCACCGAAAGCATCTGCGGACCGAGGCTGGTGGCCAGCGCCACCGGGGCGAAATCGCGCGTCGGATCGTACGGCAGGTGCTTGAACGAGATGAGGTTGATCGCCATGCCGGACGTGTTGGTGAACAGCAGCGTGTAGCCGTCGGGCGCGGCGCGCGCGGCGATCTCATGGGCAAGGATGCCGGAAGCGCCGGGCATGTTTTCGACGAACATCGGCCGGCCGATGGTGCGCGACACGGCCTCGGCGATCAGCCGCGCCATGATGTCGGTTGCGGCGCCCGGACCGGTCGGAACGATCAGCTTGACGGGACGGCTCGGCCAAGTCTCCGCGCTCGCCGCGCTCGCGATTGCGATCGCAATGGCGCACAGCGCTGCGCACAAAGCTCTCGTCAGCACCGGGTAACGTTGCCACAGCCGCGCTTCACCTCTCCCCAGCGGGGAGAGGTCGGAATGGGCGCGCTTCGCGCGACCATTCCGGGTGAGGGGGGCCGGACTCTCACGTCGGCCGTGGACCCCCTCACCCGGATCGCGCAAGCGCGATCCGACCTCTCCCCGTCGGGGAGAGGTGACGCCAGCCGCGAGTCCGCGCGAGTACGCATCTATGTGTTGAAGCACTCTACACTCGCTCATGGGCGCTTGTGGCAGGGTTTCTGCACCCCATGCGCCAATCAAGCGGCGCGCGGATGAACCCGCGCCTTGATCTTGGCGCCTATGTTATCCCGTGCCATCTCCAGATCGTATGTGGTCTGCATGCCCATCCAGAACTCGGCGCTCGTGCCGAAGTAGCGGGCCAGCCTCAGAGCTGTGTCAGGCGTGATTGCGCGCTTGCCATTGACGATCTCGCTGATTCGTACCTGCGGGACACCAATGGCCTTCGCCAGCGCGTATTGCGAGCGATGCAGCGGCTTCAAAAAGTCCTCGCGCAGCACCTCGCCTGGATGTGATGGTGGAAAATCGGCCACCCTTGCGATCTCCTCAATGATAGTCGACGATCTCGACAATGCCCTATTATCGCCTGTTGTGCTTATCGCCCGTTGTCCTGGCAGGCAAGGAAGGCCCTCGTGAATCGATTTCGAATGCCTCGTCATTCCGGGTCGAGGCCCGAAGGGCCGAGAGCCCGGAATCCAGTAATCACCGGCGTTGGTTACTGGATTCCGGGTTCGCCGCTACGCGGCGCCCCGGAATGACCGGCTTAATGGAATCGGTGCCCTCTTGAGTGGTGAGCTATTGCTGGTGGGCAGCATCCCGCTCGACACGCCGGAGGACGTGTTCCGCATGTTCGGCACAGCGCTGGGCCGATACCTCTTCGCCATGCCCGACGGCGAGGTGGGCCCGCGCCGGCACTGGATCAGCCGCGTGCATTATCAGGTGCTGGCGGCGCATCCGGAGCTCGATGTCGTGCAGCATCCGGCGCCCGACGACGACGGGGTGGAACGCCAGCATCCGCGCAATGCCGCCGATGCGTGGTGGTTCAAGGTCCGCGACGGCGTCGATCGCGTACGCTTCGGCGATCCCGGCTGGCGGCTCGGTTATGCGCGCGACGCGGTCAACTCCTACTTCGTGTTTCGCACCATGAAGGAGAAGGGAGTGCTGCCTTCGCACCTGCGCTTCCAGGTGTCGATCCCGATGGTCAACAGCGTGCTCCCGCCGCGTATTTTTCCCAACCGCAACGACATCGACAAAGTGCGGCCGGGCTATGAGGAAGCGACGCGCGCGGAGGTCGCCAGGATCGTGGAGAAAATTCCAGCCGGCGAGCTTGCGATCCAGTGGGATTGCTCGACCGAGGTCCAGGATGCTTATGGTGCAATTCCCGGCTATCCGCTCGAAGGTGCCATCGAGCGCAACCTGACCGAGGTGCGCAACCTGTCGCCCCATATCCCGCGCGAGGTCGCGCTCGGCTATCACTTCTGCTTCGGCACGCTCGGCGGCTGGCCGCGCTTTGCTCCCGACGATCTCGGGGCGACGGTCAGGCTCGCCAACGCGTTCGTGGCGGCATCCGGACGGCCGGTCGACTGGATCCACATTCCCGTGCTCGACCGCAGCGACGAGGCGTTCTACGCGCCGCTGGCGGAGCTGGCGCCGCAAGGGGCCCGCGTCTATCTGGGCGCCATCCACAACATGGCGCGCTTCGAGGAGCGCCTCGCAACGGCGCGAAAATATCTGTCCGATTTCGGGCTTGGCGCCTATTGCGGCTTCGGCAGGCACGCCGTTGCCGAGCTGCCCGGCATCCTCAACGACCACCTGCGCGCGGCGCAAATCGCCGCGCGGTGAAAATGGCGGTTGGTGCATTTTGCGATAAGGGCTGACACGGGCGCGCTTCACCTCTCCCCAGCGGGGAGAGGTCGGAATGGGCGCGCTTCGCGCGACCATTCCGGGTGAGGGGGGCCGGAATTCACTTGTCGGGACAGGGTCCCCCTCACCCGGATCGCGCAAGCGCGATCCGACCTCTCCCCTGCGGGGAGAGGTGACGCCAGCCGCGAGTCCGGTCGCCTACTTCTCCCCAAGCGCGTCGATGGCGGCGCGCACGTTCGGGGGCGACATCGGCAGTTCGGTCAGCCGCGTGCCCACCGCGCGCTCGATGGCGTTGGCGATGGCTGCCATCGGCGGGCAGATGTTGACTTCGGCGGCGCCTTTGGCGCCATACGCATGATTGGGATTCGGCACTTCGACCATGATCGGCTCGATCATCGGCAGGTCGGATGACACCGGAATCCGATAGTCAAGGAAGCCCGGATTTTCCATGCGCCCGTGCGAATCGTAGATGTACTCCTCGTTAAGCGCCCAGCCGATGCCTTGCGTCACGCCGCCCTGGATCTGCCCTTCGACATAGCTCGGGTGGATGGCGCATCCGACGTCCTGCGCGGCGACGAAACGCAAGATCGTCACCTTGCCGGTCTCGGGATCGACCTCGATGTCGCAGAACTGCGTGGAGAAGCCGGGCGCCACCACGGCGGGATTCACCGACGCCGCGGCGACGATCGGCCCGCCGGTCTGTCCCCGCTTGGCGGCAATCTCCCGAAGCGACAGCGGCTTGAAGGTGCCGACGTTGCTGCTCGCCGGCTTGGCATGGCCGTCCTCCCAGACCACGCCCTCCGGGTCGACATTCCACATCTTGGCCGCGCGCACGCACAGCTCCTTGATGATCTTCTCGGTGGTGTCGACCACGGCCATGCCGGTGGCGAAGGTGACGCGCGAGCCGCCGGTGACATGCGTGTAGCCGACCGACGCCGTATCGGCGATGATCGGGCGCACCTGGTCGTAGTCGATGCCCAGCGTCTCGGCGGCCATGATCGCCATCGAGGCGCGCGAGCCGCCGATGTCGGGGCTGCCGGTCGCGACGACGACGGTGCCGTCCTCGTTGACGTGCACGGTGGCGCTCGATTCGCCGCCACCGTTGAACCAATAGCCGGAGGCTACGCCGCGCGCTTGGTTCTTGCCGAGCGGCGCCGTATACCCGGGATGGTTGAGCAGCGCCTTGATCGTGTCGGCATATCCGTCGTGCCCGAGCTTGCCGCCGGAGAGCATCTGGGTCCCTTTCCTGGCGGCGTTCTTGAGCCGTAGCTGCAGCGGATCCATGCCGATTTTCTGTGCCAGAACATCGAGCACGCTCTCCACCGCGAAGGCGCCGAGCGGCGAGCCTGGCGCGCGATAGGCCGCGACCTTCGGGCGGTTGCTGACCACGTCGTAGCCGATCGCGCGCGCATTGCGGATGTCGTAGGGAGCAAACGCGCACATGCACGTGCTCATGAACGGCGAGCCCGGGAAGGCGCCGGCCTGCAGCTTGAAGAGCCCGTCGGCGGCGACGATCGTGCCGTCGCGCTTGACACCGATCTTCACGGTCATCGACGCACCCGAGGTCGGGCCGGTCGCCCGAAACACGTCCTCCCGGCTCATCACGAGCTTGACCGGATGGCCGGATTTGCGCGCGAGCATGACGGCCACGGGCTCGACGTAGACGACGGTCTTGCCGCCGAACGCGCCGCCGATCTCGGCGGGATAGACGCGCAGGTCCCCGAGCTTCATTCCAAGGAGCTGCGCGGTATAGGCGCGCACGACGAAATGCCCCTGGCTCGAGCTCCACAGCTCGCCCTGCCCGTCGGCATCGCAGCGGGCTACGCAACCCTGCGGCTCGATATAGGCCTGATGCACGGGCGCGGTCCGAAACGACATCTCGACGATCTCGTCGGCCGCAGCGAAACCGGCCGCAAGATCGCCCAGCTTGTACTCGACCCGCTTCGAAATATTGGACGGCTTCGGCGGCGGCTCGACCCCGCGGGTGATCAGGTCGGGAAACAGCAGCGGTGCATCCGGCGCCATCGCCTCGTCGACGTCGATGACATGGGGCAGCACCTCGTAGTCGACCGCGATGCGCGAGAGCGCCTCATCGGCGATGGCCTTGCTGGTCGCCGCCACCGCGGCGACCGCGTGGCCCTCGTAGAGGACCTTTTCGCGCGCCATGATGTTGCGGGTCATGTGCCAGAAGTTCTGCGCGACGCGTTCCGGGCCGACATACTCGAACTTCTGCTCCGGGAAGTCCGCGGCGGTCACCGCGGCCTTGACGCCGGGCAGCGCGGCCGCCTTCGAAGTATCGATCGAGCGGATGCGCGCATGGGCGTGCGGCGAGCGCAGGACGCGGCCGACCAGCATGCCCGGCATTGCGAGGTCGGCCCCGTACAGCGCGCGTCCCGTCACCTTCGGCACGCCGTCCGGACGGACCGGCCGGGTCCCGACCCATTTGAACGGCCTTGCGGTTGCTTTGGTGGGGACGTCTTGCATGGCTGCCTCGCCTGGGCGCGCAGGATTGCGTGTGCCGGGCCGCACGGTCGCGCGGGCGGCGCGCAAATGCAAGCCACCGCAAGCGGCATGGCGAGCGCAGCGATTCCAAGAAACTCGTCATTCCGGGGCGCCACGAAGTGGCGAACCCGGAATCCAGTAAACCTCCGCTGGTGGTTACTGGATTCCGGGCTCTCGGCCCTTCGGGCCTCGCCCCGGAACGACGACGGCATATGATTCGAATCTGGGAAATGCCGCACTGGGCCCTTCCCGGCGCGTCCTGCCTTGCTGCATCCGGCCCATGCGGTCGGGGCGCCATGTTTCCCGGTTTCCGTTTCGGGAGAACATGGGTTAGCGTCGCGCCCGGGTCATTTGGGAGGGCCGCATCCATGCTCGCCTACACCGCGCCGACGACGGTCGAGGAGGCCGTGCGTGCGCTCGCCGGAGCCGCGGGCGTCGCGAAGGTCCTGTCCGGCGGGACCGATCTGCTCGTTCAGCTGCGCTCCGGCAGAGCCAAGCCGGACATGATCGTCGACATCAAGCGGATCCCCGACATGTCGGGCATCCGCGAGCGCGACGGCGGCTTCGTGATCGGTGCCGCGACCCCCGGAGCGGTGATCGGCGAGTGCGAAGCGCTGCGGCAGGCCTGGCCCGGCGTGGTCGAGGCTGCCAACCTGATCGGCTCGACGCAGATCCAGGGTCGGGCGACGCTTGCCGGCAATCTCTGCAACGCATCGCCTGCGGCCGACAGTGTCCCCGCGCTCATTGCCGCGCGCGCGACCTGCGTGGTGGCAGGCGCAAACGGGCGGCGCGAGGTTCCCGTGGAAAGCATCGTCACGGGTCCGGGGCGCACATCGTTGGGCCGGGACGAGTTCATTGTCGCGTTTCACCTGCCCGGGCGCCCGCCCCGTTCGGCGGACGCCTATCTGCGTTTCATCCCCCGCACCGAGATGGACATTGCGGTGGTCGGCGCCGGGGTGAGCGTCACGCTCGACCGCGACGGCGTCTGCACCGACGCCCGGGTCGTGCTGGGCGCCGTGGCCCCGACCGCAGTCCTGGTTGCCGATGGCGCCGCCGCCCTGACCGGACGCGCGCTCGACGCCGCGGCGCTCGACGCGCTCGATGGGGCGGCGCGGCGCGCCTGCATGCCGATCGACGACAAGCGCGGGACCATCGAATATCGCACCAAGGTCGCGGGCGTGATGGCGCGCCGGGCGGCGACGACCGCCTGCGAGCGCGCAAGAGAGCGTCAATGAGAGAACGGCAATGACGGGAGCGTCGATGAGCAAGTATCACGTATCGACCACGATCAACGGCGAGCCCACGGAGTTCCTGTGCGAGGGCGAGCTCACGCTGCTCGATGCGCTGCGCGACGAGCTCCATCTCACCGGCAGCAAGGAGGGATGCAGCTCGGGCGACTGCGGCGCCTGCAGCGTGACCGTCGATGGCCGCCTGGTGTGCTCGTGCCTGATGCTTGCGGTGGAGGCGCAAGGCCGCGCGATCGAGACCATCGAGGGCATGGCGCGCGGGCACGACCTGCATCCGCTGCAGCGAAAATTCCTGGAGCATGCGGCGCTCCAATGCGGCTTCTGCACGCCGGGCCTGCTGATCGCCGCCAAGGCGCTGCTGGACCGCAATCCGAATCCGAGCGAGACGCAGGCGCGTTACTGGCTCGCCGGAAACCTGTGCCGGTGCACCGGCTACGACAAGGTCATCCGTGCCGTCCTCGATACCGCCGCCGAGCTGCGCGGCGAGTGACGCTTCACCTCTCCCCGCAGGGGAGAGGTCGGATCGCGCTTGCGCGATCCGGGTGAGCAACTGTCTTGGTGAACTGGCGCTCCGGCCGCGTCAAGGCTCGCGCTTACGCGCGCCCGGCTCCGCCGGCTTCG
>Ga0306925_10006925_pt1 | contig 10595 bp, 11 predicted proteins | sample flu12Cox44000176_FD_203755 | JGI IMG/M metagenome (GOLD analysis project Ga0306925, IMG submission 203755) | Lab enrichment of tropical soil microbial communities from Luquillo Experimental Forest, Puerto Rico - flux8day.12C.oxic.44.000.176 (v2)... | ecosystem: Environmental > Terrestrial >... | reverse complement strand
CCTGAAACTGATTACGAGCGAGCCTTGGTTTGGTATGGCACGGATTTCAACTAGAGCGAAATGGCGCTCTTCTCTGAGTGCATGGAGAAGTGTTGAAAAAAAAGTACTTGACACAGCCGGCGTTGTAAGAGATGCCGTATAACGACTTATCCGTAGAAGTGGCGGGGTTGGCGTTTCGATTCGAGCTGCCATGGGAGATGGCTCCCGGATCGGGAAAGTTATCTCGAAACCGCGTCGAGGAAATAGATCCTGCGTTTTTCGGGGGACCAAATCTTATTTTGGTCCGACCGCTCCCGACCGCAAGGAGGGCAACTGGGCCTACACCAAGCCCGGCAAGAGTTGGTTCATGATCTTCCGCTTCTACGGTCCGGAAAAGCCTCTCTTCGACAAATCATGGCAACTGCCGGATATTGTGCAGGTGAACCATTAGGCGATCAAGCCGAGAAGTTGTTTTGGCACAATTCTGGAAGGGGTCGGGCAATGGAAAGCTCATGCGACCGGCACTTCTCAACGAGTGAAAAATCGCTCTCTCGTAAACTGAGCCCGCCAAAGCATGCCTCCAAGGAATGCAGGCAAACCGGAAGTTGGGAGCGCGGACCGCTAAGGGGGCCAGAAGTCCTAGTGTTGTATCAAAAGTGACCGCCCCAGATTCTGATGAGCCTACCAATTTCTCCTCTGCGATCTCTTCTGATACAACACTAGGACTTATCAATACTGTCGCTTGAAAAATCGTGTCCCGCTTTATATAGGACAGACCGTCTCGCGACGGTCTGTCGAGAATGGAAAAGGGTTCGCGACCTTCCACTACGCTGCCTTATTCTTTTGAACCGCGGTCGCGGCTTTTCGGATCACATCTAGCACGAAGTCAGGCTGGGACAACATCGGCACGTGGCTGCTATCGGTCTCGAAGATCGTTGCTCCCATACGCTCTGCGACGAAACGCTCCAACTCGGGCTGGATAGTACGGTCCTTCGTTGCTACGATGTACCAACTCGGCTTCGACCTCCAAGCAGTACCTTCTACCTTCTGATTGAACAAATCTGCTACGGGTGCGGCATGAGTGGCCCAGATCAGCTTCTGCTCTTCATCGGGGAGATCGCCTGCAAAGGACGAGACGCCGTCACTTTTCAGCCAAACGCGTCCGTCTGCAACCTCGATATGGGAAAAAATATCGGTTGCCGGAAACTTCTCTTGCAGACTTTGTGTTGTCTCGTCCGCATCCGGGGCAAACGCCGCGACGTAGACAAGCGCTGCAACTCGAGGGTCAGTGCCGGCCGCCGTGATAACCGAGCCACCATAGGAATGACCGACTAAGATCGCGGGGTTGCTTACACGGCCCAAGGTTCTCTTCACGCAATCTACATCGCCGGCGTGTGAATCGAGTCCGTGCTGAGAAGCGATCACTTCAAATCCTTCCTTCTGGAGAGTCGGGATCAGTTTGCTGAAGCATGAGCCGTCGGCCCATAGACCGTGAACAAAAACAATGCTGGGTTTCCGTTGCAAGGACATAGAAAATCTCCTGAGTTTAGTTGGGACAACAAGTAGCGTTATCCGTGTTGGTTATATGATGTGTCTGTTTCACGGTGGTTAACAAATACCTTGTGTGGTAGAGACATGCCTTGAAAGTATGAGTGGCTACTATGGAACTTCGTCATTTGCGTTATTTCCTTGCAGTCGCTGAGGAAGGCAGCCTCACGAATGCCGCCGAGCGGCGACTGCACACCGCCCAGCCATCGCTGGCGTTGGAGCGGCGAACCATACATTCCGGTTTGTCGGGTCGGGCGGAGTCTCGATGAATTGTCAGCGGGAGATCTCCCACAACCCGACTTCCGGACAATCTTCGCGAAGGCGGACTCGCCAGTCGGTCGGCTGTTGGTGCTGACTCCGATTGCTCCTGGCTGTCGAGGCCTTGCCGACTGAGAAGGAGCTGAGGCGCTAAAGTTCCGCTAGAATCCGGCCAGGAGCAAATCGTGATGACGACGCCTCGCATGTGGTCTTTGGCAGTCGTGTTGGCAGGGTTCGCAACCGGATGGACCGCGCGCCTTGTCCCGGTCGATGACAAGACACCGGGCCCTGGCAGCAGCCCAAGACTGGTGAACACCTGTTTGATAACGAGCGATGTAAAGCGACTTGTGGAGTTTTACGAGCCTATCTTAGCGCTTGAGGCAAAGAAAACCGGTGAGGATTACGCAGAGTTTCCAACCGGCGTGGGAGTGTTGGCAATTTTCTCCGGAGACGCTCAGGAGAGGTACATTCCTGGCTCAGCCGAAGCGGCGAAGAACAAAAGCGTTGTGCTCCAATTCCGCGTGGACGATGTAGATCAAGAATACCGGAGACTGCAGGGCCTTGTGAAAACCTGGGTAAAGCCACCCACCACCCAGCCTTGGGGAACTCGGTCCATTTACTTCCGTGACCCGGATGGAAATCTCGTAGATTTCTATGCGCCGATCAAGGGTCAATAGCGCATGCGATCACCCATCGAGGAGCAAGCGTGCAGCTATGAACAGGCAATCGTAGGACATTACGGCACGTATCTCTCCCTTCAGACACTTTGCTCAAGCAAAAGAAAGCAAATATCTTGCCGAGCAGGGATTGGGTCTTGAGCAGGAAGAGGAGTGTCCAGTTCGGGTTGATATCGTTCCTTAGTAAACACCAATTGGGGTTATAGATCCGTACAAGGACGAGTGGTTTTTGCGGTCGTCGCAGCGGGAGCCCTGCCATCGTGGGGCCTGTTATCGCCAGTAATCTATGGGGCAGCCGAGTTCCGGTTTGCCTCGTGATCCGGGAGCATCGAGCCGAGCGAGTGACCAGTGCCGCGATCCGATGAGCATTGTCCGGAGATTCTGGCACCGCCATTCCAAGGTCAGACGACGACCTGCACCCAAACAAACACATTCAGGCAATTGGCAACACCGCGGCCTTCCATATCCCGACCGTGGAACAAGGCGGCGGCAGTTTGCGCCTGGCGCTGGCACAAAGAGCTACCAGCGTGGAAGTGCTACGACTTCTCATCAGCATGGGACCAATTGAGCTCATGCATTTTCAAACCTTCTCAGAAACGGCTGGCAATACGCCGCCGCTCACCGATCCAACCAATGGGCTGACATTTCCCGACCTGAATGCTCCGCCATTCGGCGGCGAGGAGTTCCAGACTAACCTGATCATGCCGGAACCTTGCCCCTTCATTAGCACGAGCCTGCCGGCATGTTCGGTAGTCCGTCCGACGAAAACGACGGGAGTGGCCATGGGAGCGCTCAAGTTCCTAACGGGCATGGGACTCTTCATTGGCCAGTCGGATGCGTTCTTCACGTTTCTGACTAATCTGGCCGAGGCGGCGGATGCTGCACAGCGCGAATGCTAGCGACTTTGCCGTTAGGCTGTGGGAGTTCCGGTAAAACTCCAGCCGGAACTCCCACTGTACTTAATCGTCCCGCCGCAGGAACACGACGCCAAGTGTGGGTATGCGTGCCACACGAGGGTGCAGAAGCGTGGCGACATCCATGCCAGTTTGCAACGTGACCCGCACGCCGTGCCCACGCTTCAGCGACTTTCGCTTCCTGGCCTGATCGATCAGCACGCGCCGCATGGTGTTGGCGGCCACTGCATAAAAAGTGTCCTCGGTTCTGCCAATGCAATCGGGTCTCATCGGCCAGACGCAAGTAACATTCATGGACCAGGGCTGTAGGCTCCAAAGTGCAGTCGCGATTCTCGCGGCTTAGCCTTGCCCGCGCAAGCCGAAGCAGCTCGTGATAGATGATCGGCACGGGCAACTCAGAAGTAATCCACCTGATTTCATAACAATGTCGGGCCCCTCGACCAAAATGGCGCGCTCCTCGGAGGGCCGGGAGTAGTGTGCTCAAAATACTCTTGACACTCACAACATTGTTAGAAATGGACGTAAAACGACTATCCCGTGCTGTTGAAGAACTCCGCCAGGTCGCGGCCATTAGGACGGAATGTCGCGTTGTAGCTCGTTCGACAATCCATCGTTCGCAGTATCTAGTTCTCGCACTCTAGCCATTGCACCGGCTTCCCATGAAAGCCGGATCGGGCGAGCAGTCGGTCCTCGCTGCCCGGCCAAAGTTGCAAGCGAACTTCAGCGACGTTGTCGTCTGGCTCGAAGCGAAGCCAGGCAAGCGGATTGTTAACAGTTGCGGCCTGCCCTGCCGCGGCCATTACGCGCTTGAAGCGCGCGTGGTCGGCAGCCGACAAGTACTGCCACACAATCGAGTGATAGACCACTGTCGCCACGCCAGAAACGCCATCGGCCAGGACAGCCTCGATCCAATCGGCTGCGTTGGCTTGTTCTACGTGCGCCGGTACAAGGCGCGCAACATTGATGGCCGCCGAAAGCAGGTGCAGGCGCTCCACCTGATCGGGCCACACATACGACTGTAGTGTTAGTCGACCTTCTTCGGTGCCTGGGTCAATTGGTGAAGCATCGCAGCCGCGGCGCTCTACAACCGTCGTAGCCACGTCGAAACATGGATGTACATCGCCAAACGCGCCGGAAATTTGTACCGGTGAACAAGGGTCGCCCCAGCCTTCCTCCCCTGCTTCGTAGCGGTATTGGTCCCAGCGAAGGATCAGACCGCCTGCAGCTCCGATCTCCAGCAGGCGCAGCGGGAGACCGGTGTGCCGCGCGACCTCAAGAAATCCGCCCAGCAAAGCCGCGCAGCGGCCGACTTCATTGGTCTGCACTGGGCGATCAACCAGCTCCCGTAGCACTGCTGCGTGTTGTTGCACGACGGCGTGAAACCGGGACCAGAGGTCATCACAATCGCCACCGCCACCCGCCGACGCGTAACAGGCGGCAAGTTGCGGCGCTTTGCCCTGCAGCACGAGGCGGTGGACTGCTCCGAGAAAGCGGAGAGCAAGAGCTGAGTCAGGTGGATCATCGTGACGATCATGCAGAACCGCGTAGCACACGCCCCCCGCCCGGACGTCCTCCGCCGCTTGGCGCAACAGGGTTGAGTAGAGGCATGAGCCTAGTCGTTCGCACCACTCTGCCTGTTTAAGGAGACGCCGAGCAACAATCTCAATGGCGGCGGTCATTGTTCAGAGGGTCTTGGCTTACAACCCAATCGCAATTATGTCTGAATGACGGGCAAACAGTCAGTTTGGTTTGTTCGGCGTTAAGTTGATGAGAAACGCCCGTTCCGCCCTCTTGCTGAACGCGTCCCGGGGGGTTGGGCACAAGGAAGCGTAGCCGACTATGCGTCCAAGTGATTTTGTCCTTGAGAATGACGGGCAAACCGAAAACAATCCAGTTGCTGGCTTTTTAGAGAAGAGTCTTCATCACTTCCAAAAGGATAACCGTCAAACGTTCCATCTGTTTCGGAGCAGCCCCACCGAGGCGATAGTGCCCGCGTGCGAAAGGGAAAAAACCAGTGGATCGCTTGTGTAGTGGCGAGGTACGTCAATTCCACTCGAATGCCGGGGCATTTCAGGCCGCGTTTGCCGATGCGGTAAATGCCGCCGCATTCTTTCGCACGAAATCTTGCACACTCAGCGGCCCTTGCCCCGTCAGTGTGCGCACGTCGTCCGACATCCGGTCGTAGCGCCCCACGCGATGTAGATCGCCCATCGTCGCGAGGTGGTTCACTAGGTGAACCGGTAAGCCGCGCTTGAGCAGCTCGTCCCGCCACGGCTCGACGGGAATGTCCTGATAAGTAATCGTGCGGCCAAGCGCCTTCGAATACTCCTGCGCATAGAAATGCATGTTCTCGGACTGCGGGCCCGTCAGGTGATAGATCTTGCCGATGTGCGGCTGCGGATTGGCGAGCAGCGCGGCAATTGCACGTGCAACGTCTGCTACTGCGACCGGTGAAGTCTTGCCCTCGCCGAACGGCAGTCTGATCTGATTAGATTCCCTGACTGAATCGGTAGTGAGAATCAGGAGGGAGCCTTCGAGCATCATTGTCGGGCGTACGTGCACGACCGGCAGGCCGGACCAGTTCAGCGCGAGCTCGGCTAGCCAGTGCAGCTTTTGCTGCGGGCTCGGAGTAGTTTCGGTAATGCTCATCTGAGAGACCGTCATCTGCGACATATTGATGAACGCCTTCACGCCGTGATGCTTCGCCACCGCCGCCGTATTAACCGTCGCGGCCAGATGGGCATCCGAAACCGACATGCCGAAGTACATGGTGTCGCAGCCTTCGATAGCCCGATGCATCGAATCGAGGTCGAGCAGGTTGCCGACCACAACCTCTGCACCCATGTCGCGCAATGCTTGCGAGCGCTCATCCTCAGTTCGATACCATCGCCCGCACCGCCTTGCCTTGCTCCAACAGCAGTTCGGTGACGATACGCCCTGTCCCGCCGACGCGGCCTGCGGCACCGGTAACCAGAATGAGGTTTGCCGTTGTTTTACCCTTTCTACTGCAACCAGTCCGAGAAGAGGATCTCACACCGCAATCGCTAATTCTACGCTGAGTGGTTTGTCTCATGGCGTTAACAAGGCCATTACACTCACGAGCGGAACGTCACTCTGCCGTTCTGGCTGAATTAACGGAAAAAGGGACCTTGGTCCGTTCGGCGTCAAGTTGACGTATAACGGCCTATCCGTAGAAGTGAATGCACGCGGGCCAGAAGCCAGCTTGTGGTCCACAACCCGCTCAGGTGCCTTCTACTTCAAGTCCGAGGTTGTCGTTCACCGCTTGGCTGAGTGAAACCTCCCTGACCGTTTTAGCTTAGGACGGTAGGAACGTGTGGAGACTCTAAGGTGGAGCACGTCGAGCGTGTTCGTGTTTGCAAGTCCTTCGCGTTCAGCGAAAAGAGGTCTGCCCGCAACCGCGGCACCGCCAACCAGCGCCTCAGTGGACGCATACACATGCCAGTCTGGGAATTTACCCAGCAGCGCCCGCCCCATTCCGTCAGGCCCGCTTCGCCATCATGAATTTCTTGTCCGCCCCCCACCAATGCAACCATCACACACCAATCTTGATGACGGTTCATGATTTCGAGCAGCATGTTGGGTTCGGATATATCTCGTTTGAACTTCCTCCTATTGCGGTCAGCGTCCCATGCCCCTTGTGCTTCGTCGAAGACAACAATCTTCTGAACCGGCGCTCGCTTTTCGTCGTCCTCCCAACCGGCGGCCGCAAACCCATGCACGTTTTGAACCTGCAGGGCAGCACGGGCCCGAAAACTGGAGGCGGAGAGAGCGAAAAGAGCAACCAAAACAGAGTTCATCGTGGATGCAACCATCATCCCACGAATGATGGTAACCTCTGCGTTTTCAAATCGGGCGGAGTTTTCGGTACGCACAGCTTGAAAAATCGTTTCATAGTTTGGAAGCAGGCGGGTTGGCGTACAATGGTGCCGTTTCTTACCGGGGTAACCCATCCGTCCAGTTCGTGTGGGCGTGAAACTCTCTCCAATGTCGCACATGTGCTTCCACGCATGTGCATCAGGTCGGCCAGCTCGGAGGACAGGCTGCGGGAAATCGGCCTTGAGGAAAACCGTCCACCCAGAATTTCGATTTAAGGAGCGAAATCATGAAGCGACGTGTCTTAGCAGCATCGCTACTGCTGCTCTCGTTGAAATTCGCTGCCGTGCAGGCGATTGCTGGCGATGGCAAGGGTACGAATTGCAGCCAAAAGACTGCGGGTACGCAAGGGACAGGGCGACCGCTCAACCAGCATTTGCAATCAGCCGACGCATACCAGACCGCATACCACTACCTCGTGACGTTCTATCCTCGCTGGTTCACCTGGGAGCAGGGCAGTGGCGCTCCGTGCAACATTCTCGTCGGTCCAAACCGTGTCAGCCCTCTCTATCATGCAGTGGTCGCGATCAATGACGACACCCTGTACGCCAGCACTTTCATTGGAGCGGAGGACGAACCGGTGATCGTAACCATCCCGGACACCAAGGATATCTTTTCGGTGCTGCACCTGGACCAGTACGGGGCACTTGTTCCAAACGGAATGTCTGGCACCACTACGGCGGGCGTATATGGAATCGTCGGTCCAGGCTGGTCCGGCACGCTGCCCAACGGGATCACTCGCGTGGATGTACCGTACAACTTCAACGAATTGTTATTTCGCGCCGACAAATTCTCGCCCAAAGGCATAGACATGATCAAGGAGGCCGAGAAGTTTCGCCGGAACCTTCTGGCCCAAGGGCTCTCCGGTTACCTGAAGCATCCTAAGAAAGGCGCTACCGACATCAATCCTGAAAAGGATTTCGCGTCCCCCCTCAAGACTTTGGCTGACGGATTGATTGCCGCCGCTCCAATAGAATTCCTCCGGCAACTGCAGGATGCAGTGTCGTCTCCGACGACGCAGCCTTTGTCCCAGGACGAGCAGACGCTGTCGGACACATTCGATGCGCTGTTCTCGAACCTGGCGTTGCATCCACAGTTGGCGGCCGGAGCTCAAGCGGGCCACCAGGCGCTTATCGACAATTATCTTTCAAACCAGATTGCGGGTTCGACCTGGATCACTTTCGGCGACATCGCCAACTGGAATCTCTCGACCTTTCAGGGCTATCTAAATCGGGCGTCTATCACAGAGTACATACAGTACGGCAACAACCACGATGCTGCTGCTTACTTTCACACCTTCCTTGACGCCAATCGTGAGGCTCTCAACGGGAGCTTACATAGCTACGTGCTAACGTTCGCTAAGGGCCAGCAACCGGAGGCGAAACGTTTCTGGTCGCTGACGGCGTACACACCGGAGGCGATAGAACTGGTTCCTAACAAGGCAGACAAGTATGTGGTGGCGAGCTACACGCCAGGACTGGTCACCGCCAAGGATGGTTCGCTTACCATCCTGATGTCGACGACTCGCCCTAAAGATTTCCCGGAAGCCAATTGGCTGCCCGTGCCGCCTGGGCGGTTTAACATCATGCTTCGCGACTATGGACCGGAGGGTAGCGTACTCGGCGGCACTTACGTCCCACCGCCCGTTGTGCCGCAGTAGGGTTTCCGGCGGGACTACTGGCCGAACACAAACTATGCTTTTGCATTTGACCAATGTTGGAAGGGGTCGCGTATTCTACTGCCGAGGAAGTACTCGTTACAGAAGCGACGCGGTACGGCTGGGTTACCCGCATGAGAGGCCGGCTGGCGCCATGCAGTCAGACTTGGATGGAATTCTGATTAGATCGGAACGCGAAGGAACGCCCTTAGATAGAACCGTCAGCAGTCCAGAGTCACCACATCGTCTGTCTTTGATCGTGCCGCTTCTACCGCGGGATTAGCGGCTAACGGTACGACACGCCCTCGCGGCCCTGCATGTCCGACGAGCTTGCCGGTCCGTAGCCATAAACTTCGGCTTACCGATGCGATGTATCTCGGTGCCGTCCTTTAGCACGAATTGCACTGTGCCGTCGGGTTCGGTTACGAACTCACCGCCAGCTCTGGAGACAACTGCTGGAGAGCATACAGCACTTCAACAGCCTCGCCTCGCTGATTCAGCGAGCGTCGAGAAAGCTCTGCCGATCCCAACCGCAGGCCGCGTTACACCAATATCCTAGTAGCCCAAGGCTGGCCAAAACGGCAGTCATACTGCTAGAACGTGTTCGACTAAAGCATTCTCATAGTTACTATGATCCAAAGAAATAATCGGTATTGAGACAGTATTCTGCTGATTCACCGAGAGATAGTTCAAAATTCAATTGCCAGCTACTGGCAACAGATTCAGCAACTCATAGGCCTTCGCCTGTAGTGGCGTCGGAGGCGGTACCTGCTGGAAGGTGGGACCTGACTTATCCGTTTTCAAGCTATAGGTCACACGCGAGCGACTGGCCAAGTCCGAAAGCAGCGTGGCCAAACTCTGTACGGGTAATCCGTCTGCTGTCTGGTGCGTGAGTTTCTTGGCTTGAGCGGATTCCGAGCTGGGAGCCGGCAGAACCGGATCGCGCCGTGACCGCTGGTTGGGTAGTTCCTCGTCTGCAAACAGCAGCGGTGCCCACGCGCGGCGCAGATGCCATTCCACATAGTAGGCCAGCAGGCAGAGGAAAATATGCGCCGGCACGCGATCTTCCGTGCGATGACGAATGGGACGAATCAACAGATCCAGGCTTTTCAAACTGCGGAAGGCCCGTTCCACCTGCGCCAGACTCTTGTAACCACGCACCGCATCGGCGGCCGACAATTGTTCCGCCGTCTCATTGGTGCGAATGCCATCCTCCCTCAGGTGTCACTTTGGGAAGAACTGACAGGGCATGCTGCAGCTTGGCAACGCTCACCAATTGTGCCGGACGGAGGGTCTCAGCGGCGGCAGCGGTTAGTAAAGCACGATCCCTTGTATCGAAGCTGTAGCACCTACTCATTCTTGCCACTTGCGTCGTTGCATCGCCAAGACATGTGTCTGTGTGCGAGCCACGGCCTCATAATGCGGAAACTATAGCTGCTTATTGCGGCTAAAGCAGTAGGTCCAACTCAAGCTGACATAAGACATCAGCGGAACGCCGCCGACTCGCTCGCGGATTAGTTCTACCTAGTCGCCCAGTGTTTACGAATTCCGGCGCACTGAGATTGATTCCATAACAATGTCGGCTCCGACACCCGAGTAGACTTGGATCGAAACCAAACCAAGAGCTCGAAAGCAGGAGCCGAACAATGATCAGTATAGGCACCGATT